>Ga0310694_10001705_pt1 | contig 24209 bp, 35 predicted proteins | sample 174DNAGHGhighgp2_FD_203884 | JGI IMG/M metagenome (GOLD analysis project Ga0310694, IMG submission 203884) | Sheep rumen microbial communities from Palmerston North, Manawatu-Wanganui, New Zealand - 1742 DNA GHGhigh gp2 (v2) (version 2) | ecosystem: Host-associated > Mammals > Digestive system...
TCGAACTCGTCGGGTCCTATCCTGTACTTCACCTTCAGACGTTTCTTCCCGCTCGTGACCAGTTTGAGTATCTCGTCCGCCAGCTGCTCGGAGATGGACGTGTAGCTGGTGTCGTCCCAGAATCTCTTCATTTCGCGGAACCCTTCGCTGTCCTCCTCCAGTATCATCCTCACCGAGTTCTTGACTATTTGTATCAGTTGGCTCTCGTTTATGCTAATTTTCCTGCCTCTTCTTCCGCTCTTGAAGTAACCGGATTCATACAGCGACTCCAATACGCTGTTTTCTTTTCCTGTAGAATTTCTTTTCATGCTGTATTATAAGTTTTCTTTGTTTATTTATCTTGTATTATTATTATACATGTTTCTTTTATGAACAGAACCAAAGCAATGGTATGTTTTTGCGGACTTTTTGCGGGCATAAGTGGGAGAAAATGGGAAAAAGTGGAGCAAAATGTGAATTTTTTACAGATTTTTTCGGATTTTTCAAGGGTTTCCCGCAGAGGGCAATCCGTGAAGGTATGAAAAGCGCTGGCTACGAGGATGTGAGGAGGAGGATGGCGCGGGGCAGGGGAGGATCCTTCCGAGGAAGCCTGAAAAAATATGTTAATTATATTATTACATAGTAATAATATAAAACGGGCGGGAACGGTGTGGCTCCCGTATGGTGAATATGCGGTATCGGGGGTGTTTTTCGAGGGCTTTTTGAGGACTTTTTTCCAACGGTGTAATTCCTTAACCATATATTGCATTTGATCCCCCTGTTCCGACCCCTCTCCGGAACCCCCCTTTTGACCCCCTCTCCAGACCCCTGTTTCCGACCCCTGTTTCCGACCCTCGTTTTCGAATGCCCCTTCCGACTTTCCCGCCGAACCCGCCTTCGTTATTTTTCCCGCTCGGCAATTCCGTCGCGATTGCCGAAAACATTTTGCATCCCGCTTCCGTCCCCGTTTTTGATTTCATTTCCGACTTCGGTTTCGTTCTCGGTTCCGACTTGCGTTCGCAATTTTTTCTCGGAGCCCTTCGATCTTTTTTCGCCGCGGCAATCGCAACGGAATTGTTTTTTCGCTTGAGTCGAGAAAAAACTTTTTCCGCGTCGCGGTTCTGCGCACGAGTTCCCGTGAGGAAAAGTGGGCGCCCGTGCGGCAATTCCAATGCGATTGCCCCCTGTCCCCCCAGCTCAAGTTTGCCTTTCTTGCCAGCATTGCCTTTACGCCGAGGGTTGTCCCACCGACACTGGGGTGCCTGGAAGACGTCGTCGGGCAATTCCATTGCGATTGCTACTGGAGGCACAAAAGAAGATGAGCTTCCCTCACTGGTATGAAGTGCTGCGTAAGAAGAAGTGCTGTAAGGGAAGTCTTGTCCGGATTAACCCACTGTCGGGCAATCCCAACGCGATTGCCGAGCTGGGTCCCCAGAGGCCAGAGGATTGGTGGGGTTCCGCTGTGCGGCACGGAAATGTAGGGATAAATTTTTTTCGTGAAAAGTTTGGTGGGTTCAAATGTTTTTCGTAATTTAGCGGTATCAAAAACAAAGAGATATGAAATTCTACAAGTATCCTGAGAACACACCGAGGGAGTTTGAACTTCTTGCGGTGTGGGACGACAAAGGCGATAGTGCAGGTCACCGCAATACAAGCCACGGCAATATCATAGTGTGGGACGGACACAGGTTTACGGGCGATTTGGCTCATAGTGTGATGTGCGACCTTAACAACATAGTGAAGTTCGGATATTGGAGCGAGTTGTACGAGTATTGAGGTTTCTTGATTTGTGCCATATTTTTGAGAGGGGGTTCCGAATGCGGAACCCCTTTTTTCGTTTTCGCCCCCGAGCCGAATGCACGAGATGGGGGCTTGCGGCAATTCCGACGCGATTGCTCCGCGGGCGAGACCCGTGGACACGAGTTGGGGCGTGTTGAAAAAAAGTTGCCGAAAAATTTGGCGAATTAGATTTTGCTGGTTATCCTATCGGGCAATTTCACTGCGATTGCCTACCTGGGATGTCCCCGGTTTGCTGGGGTTCGGCTGTGTTCCAGAAAATGTAGGGATAAATTTTTTTCGCAAAATGTTTGGTGGGTTCAGATAAATGTCGTATCTTTGATGCGTGAAAGTTAAGGATATGTTCAACAATCAAAATACAAATGGTATGAAAACAAGAAAGCAAAGTTTCAACAAGTATTTCAGCAAGCCTTTGGGTATGCTCCTGCTCGCTGTCGTGGTGTTCACTCTGTGCGCAGCGGAGTCTATGGTCGATAACGGAATGTGGCTGTGCGCAGCCTTGGGTGTGTTCGCCCCGATAGTAATTATGTCGGTTCTGTACAGAAAGGGGTATATGGAATGGATGGACAAGCCTTTCGAGGATTGTTTTGAGTGACGGATTTCAATGGTTGTCATAATATGGTTTTTGCCCGATGCCGAGAGGTGTCGGGTTTTTTGTTGCCGACAGAGGAGAAGTATGATGAAGACGTCGGTCCTGCGGGCAATCGCATTGGGATTGCTGGAACCGGTCTTCAAGAATTGGAGAGTGAGTGGGGTTCCGCAAAAAAACGGGTCTGAAAATTTGGGAACTTGAGTTCGATAAGGCGTCTTTGTACTGTGGGCAATCGCGTTGGGATTGCCCGCTTCGCGACGGCGTGCGCCCCAGAATGCCTCCTGCTATCCGAAAATGTAGGGATAAATTTTTTTCGTGAAATGTTTGGCAGGTTCAAGGGAAATGCTTATCTTTACATCATCAAAGAGAAAGGGAAAAGTTATGAAAAAGTTACTGGTTATGGGTATGTTGATTGCCGCAGGTGTCACCGCAAGTGCGCAGGTGTTTTCGGTTACAAAGCACAAAGGCTCGGTATATGAGACGGATGCAAAGAGGGTGTCCGTGTACTCCAACTTGTTCGTGAACAGCAATGGGGATTATATGTTGCGTGCCAACTCTGTGTCGGATGCGAATTTCGTGTACACGATAAACCTTGGCGACAGCAGGGAGAGCGCAATAAAGAGCCTTGACGTTCTGTCGTTCTTCATGGGGCACGGCAAGGACAGCATGGGTGTGAACTACAGAATGATAGCCGACAGCGTCATTAACGTGAAGGACATCGAATTGACAGCAAGGGATATAAAGAAAGAGATGGATAGGCTGAATAAGTAAGAAGTTCATTTTGTTTGTTTTATCGGCCGCCCGAATGCTCGGGCGGTTTTTTGTTTTTTGTTTTTTTGCTGTTGAGTAAAGGCGGTACTTGCGATGGAAGGGAAGCTTGTCAATCCCAATGGAATTGCCCACTGGAATGGTGCCACTCAAGGCAACTTGCCACTGGAGGTTCAGCCTCAATGCGGCGAGAGTGGTTCATGGCGGGACTGTGCGGCAATTCCATTGGGATTGCCCCGCCGCACCGACCAGGACGTCGAGTTCAAGTCTATGCTACTCATTGCGGTCATTGATGCCAAGGATGAAGATAGCCTTGAGAGTCACTCGTGCTGCTCAGGAGGCAATTCCAATGCGATTGCTGGATGTGGGAGTCTGGGGACATCACTTCAGTCTTTTGAAAAAAGTTGCCGAAAAATTTGGCAAATTGATTTTTATTGTTTTTGTTTGGGGGCAATTTCAGTGTGATTGCTACTGGTGGGAGTCTGGGGATTTCCGTGCGCCAAAAAATGTAGGGATAAATTTTTTTCGCAAAAAGTTTGGAGGGTTCAGGCAAATGTATTATATTTGCATATCGAAACAAAATAAAGGTGTAACGTTTAAAAACTACAAGTTATGGAAAAATCAATTGAAATCGAAATCACGGGTCTCATCCAAAAGAACTACAAAACCGCAAAAATCAACGACTGCTATGTGAGCGATGCTTGCGTGAACATTAGTGTCGAAATGCCGCAAAGGTGTTATCCCTACCTTGCGAAAAGAATACTTGCAAAGTACAACGAAATTGAAATTGTCCACTTTTTTGGCGGTTTCATTGACAGTGGATATACGAGAGGCACTATCAGCAGGTGGGAGCTTTACAATGACCAACTCAGGTACTACAAAATGTTCAGATGCGGCAAAAGTGAGATATGCCGTGGGGATTTGGGGAGTATGGAAAAGATGTACGACACCAGTAAACTGAGCGACAAAGATATGCAGAGCATTGTCGATGAAGTCGAAAGCGAAATGCTGAAATACAGAGAGTGGTCGGGCAGAGGGGAAATCAGCGAGGGTGTTCTTGATGTTCTCTTTTGCGACATATTGATTATGGTGTTGGAACGTCGCAGAGTGCCGATTATAGGCGATTGATACCAAGTTCTTTTTCCTATACCGATACCCCGACCTTTGAGGTTGGGGTTTTTTCTTTTTTGGCGAGGAGTTCGCTGACGGACATCATCTCGAAGGCGAGCCGAGCAATTTCATTGTGATTGTCTGATGACGGGGCACCTTCGACGGGACTTTCGGTGTGAGGGTGGTTGTACCCTACCCAAGTCTTCACGGGCTTCGTCTTCACATCATCTCCATCACACAGGCAGCAATTTCATTGTGATTGCTGTCCTGGGGCTGCCCTGGTCGGGCTTCCCATGAATTCCTAAAAATTTTTTAGAAATTATTTTAAAAATATTTTATAAAAAAGTAGGGATAAATTTTTTGAAAAATAATTGCCCAAAAATTTGGTAGGTTCAAGGGAAATGCGTATCTTTGCGGTACAAAATCAAACGAAGTACTAACCTTTAAAAACAAAAAGTTATGGCAAAGACCTACATTATGCAAGTGACCGAAAGCGGTTGCAAGATGATTGAAACCGATGTTCCCTTTGAGGACATTGAAGAATTTATTGATGAGCGTGTTTCCTGCGAAGAGGACAGCGAAGACGAATTGAGCGAGGATGATTTCGTGAACCAAGCGGAGCGTTATATGGCAACGGAATATCCGAAAATCTACGATGCCACTATTGAGGCGGGTACGTATGACGATGATTTTTTCAGAGGGGTTGAAAATTTATGCCGCATATTGAATGTCGACACTGAACGTTACATTGACGAATTGTGTGCCGCAATAATAAACAAGGACTATCAGACCGCTGCGAGTATGAGTTTGTTTGCTCGCTACTGCTCCTGCTGATTTTTGACTGCCTATATTGTGAGCCGACTTCCGAGAGGGGGTCGGCTTTTTTTGTTTTTGTTTTCTGCGGACAACCATGTCCACTGGGGACGCCCGCGTTGCAATCCCAATGGAATTGCTCAGCTTTGCATCTTGAGATTTCTTCGGTGTATCGATGCCGCTCTACTGTGTTACCGGATCTTTTTCCGCGTGGCAATCACATTGGAATTGCTCCACTGTGGGCAACCGGTTTAACGGGTTTCCTCCCAAAAAGTAGGGATAAATTTTTTTCGCAAAATGCTTGGTGGGTTCAGATAAATGTATTATCTTTGATGCGTGAAAGTTAAGGATATGTTCAACCATTAAAACAATAAGCGTTATGGAAAATCAAACCAACAAAACAAACAACAAATTCAACCTCGAGAAACTTGAAAAAGAATACGAGAGGGATAACAAGATGTTCGTGAGCGGACAGACTGAAATATGCCGTGCCGACTTGCAGAGTATGCCCAAGACGTACGACACCGACACGTTGAGCGATGATGATATGCAGAGCATAGCGGACGAGGTCGAAGATAGAATGACCACATATAGGGAGTTTGCAAGCGAGGGGGAGATAAGTGACGGTGTGCTTGATGTTCTCCTGTGCGATATGCTGTATATGGTGGCGGAAATGCGAGGTATTCCGAGCGTGGATTGACAGAGTTCTTTTTCCTATACCGATGCCCCGACCTAAAAGGTCGGGGTTTTCTTTTTTGGGAATTCCGCTGACAGACATCATCTCGAAGACCGACAGGACAATTCCATTGCGATTGCGCACGCTGAGCATCTCGTGCTTCAGGATTCTGAAAAAAGTCGCCGAAAAATTTGGTGAACCAAATTTTATGGTTCATGTTTGTGTAATAATGAAGGCAATTCCAATGTGATTGACTGATGACGGGGGCGTCCCCGACGGGTTTCAACAACGGAGTGGTTGATACATACCCTCACCCAAGACGTCTCCTCATCATCTCGAAGGTCGACAGGACAATCGCAATGAAATTGCTGCCCTGGATTGTCCAGGTCAAAGTCCTCCTGAATTCCTAAAATTATTTTAGAAACAATTGTTAAAACAAATTTAGAAAAAAGTAGGGATAAATTTTTTGAAAAATAATTGCCGAAAAATTTTGTAGGTTCAAAGTAAAGTTGTATATTTGCAGTATCAAACAAAAAGAGATATGGACAACACAAACGAGATTAAAAAAAGACTTACCGAGATTATAAATCGCGGTATGGATGAGAGAGGCAAAAGTTATGAGTTCTACGGTTTCTATGCTCACAACTTTAACAAGGTGTGCGATATGCGTGACCTTGCCGAAAAACTGACCGATGAGTTGATGACCGCCCCTGCGGATGTCAAACATGATTTTATGTATATCGCATACCCTTATGTAGACAACCTGCGTGTATGCGACACCTGCGGCAAGTTTATAACGGAGGGTTATGTTCTTGCAGGCGACTACGCTTGCTCTGAAAAGTGTGCCGTTGGTCTGTACAAAGGCGACTATTCGGAGGAGGAAAAACTTGAAATGCTGCACAACGATTTGCAGTATGACGAGGAGAACGATGTGGGTGATTGCTATTGGACTGAATGGTAGGTTGTTTGTTATTATGGTTTTTGCAGTTCCGACTTCCGAGAGGGGGTCGGAATTTTTTTGTTCGGAGTTTGTACCGCCCGTCAGACACCCTGATGTCCCGCGGGGCAATTTCACTGTGATTGCTGTTCCTTCATCAGGATGTAGATGCCGTCATGTTTCTCAAGTTCGGATACCGACCAAGATGAGCATCACGCTCAACCCGAGATGGGGATTCGGGCAATTTCATTGTGATTGCTGAATCGGCCGTATCCCTGGATTTTCTTCAGAATTTTTCATGGGGTTTCTCAAAAAAGTAGGGAAAGATTTTTGAAAAAAAGTTGCCGAAAAATTTGGTGGATTAAATGGTTTTTGTATCTTTGCATATCAAAACATAAAGATATGATTAAATTCAATGAAGATTTAAGCAGTTGCGAGAACATAACACCGAAAGGAAAATCAAGTGTCAAATTGTCGCCTTGCAGCAGAGACCCTTACAATGTGGGGGTGGCTTATAAGAGGGAGAAGCCAGAGGAGTTCAAAATCTATATGCTATTGAACCAGTATTATTGTGATTTTTCTGGCAGGGTGAAAAAAGAACTCGCCTCTTATTTGGAGAGTTTGAACATCTACATAGAGGAAAATTAGTTTTTTTGCCATAGTTATTGATTGTCAAGGTCGGGTGGTCAAACCCGACTTTTTTGTTTTTGTGCGAGAACCTTGAGAAAAAGGCGCCTTTTTAACATCCGAGCAATCACAATGAAATTGCCCAGCTTCCTCTTCCTTCAGTGTATCCTCCTGAAAATCAATCACTTACAAAAAAATTGAAAAAATATGAAAAATAATTGCCCAAAAATTTGGTAGATTAAAATAAATGTTATATCTTTGTCACATCAAACAAAGGAAATAAAGTCTAACAATCAAAAACTACAAGTTATGGAAAAAAGAGCGTTCACAATTTTTGACTCGCAAAGTTATTATTCGTACGAGGACTATAAAGAGTTCTGCGAAATCAACGAGATTGAACCAGAGCCAGAGGACTCCAACGGTTACTGGGACTGGGTGTATGACGAGAGAAGATGGTCATTCGATGATATGATGTGCGGACTCGCAAACACCAAAATAGATTATCCTCTTATGATAACGGGCAGGCTTGGCTTGTGGAATTGCAAGCCTGACATAGTTCCCGTGCCCGTTGAGTCGGAGCACAAAACCCCCTCCTTGAAAAAAGCGATAAAAAGATGTATCAGCGGCAGCGATGTTGAGGAGTTTGAAATCAAGTTTGAAAGCGGTGAGATTGTGGTGTACGGGCATCACCACGACGGCACTAACGTACTGCATATCCGCAAGCTGTCCAAGAAAGGCATCAAGGGGATGGAAGCCGCTAAAAACAGATACGAGGACTGCAACCCCAAGGATTGGTGGTTTGCAAAAATCAAAGAGTCCGAAATAGACTTTTAGTTGTCCTGACATAATATTGTTTGGGGTGCTTGTCGAAATACAAGCACCTTTTTTTGTTTTCGGATGTTTTACCTCAGAGCAGCCAGCGTGCATCTCCAAGCCAGCAATCACAATGAAATTGCTGAATCGGCCAACCCGGTCGTGAACCGCTCTTGGAGAATTTGCCGCAGCAAGTTCGTCAGAGGAGACCAGACTCGGTCTGGGAGCAATCACAATGAAATTGCTCGAGGCGGAGATGGGTGTGTAGAAGACACAAATTTTTTTAAGAAATATTTTTGAAAATATTTTAGAAAAAAGTAGGGAAAAGATTTTTGAAAAATAATTGCCGAAAAATTTGGTAGATTAAAATAAATGTTATATCTTTGTCGTATCAAAAAACAAAGAGATATGGAACAACAGAGAATTTACAAAAGAGAAGAGTTCACGGTCGAAGTCATAAACGACTGGTTCAGCACTATCAACAACAAGTGCATGTTTGGGGTTATATATACCCAGACGAAAAGCGTAAGGTATGACATAATAACGAATGGTCGTTATCCGTCAATAAAAACAGTCAGCGGGGACTTCAAGTACCAGCAAGCCGATTTTTACGAGACGGAGGCGGAGGCGAAGGCGAGGCTTGCCGAGTTGCCCAAAATAGCAAACAAAAAATACACTGACGGCTTTATAATAGAGAGAATACAAACCAAACAATAAGGAGGACAATAATATGAGCAATGTACATCAGAACTTCAAGAATGTTTTCAGTTACGCCGCTGGCGTGGAAAAATGGTGCAAGGACTCTTTCAAGAGTTGGGGCGGTTCGCCTTTGCAGTACACCTTTTGCAACGACTTTGCCATTGCAGACTGGTACGGAGTGCAAAGCGTGAACGAAACCTACGACCGAATTAAAAAAGAGTGGCTTTCGGACTACAAGGCTTTCACGGAGGTTGCAATATCACTGAACCTGCTTTCGTGGGCTAACGACCAGATGAGAAACCAGGGCATAGACGGCAGGGATGAGTTCGTGGAACTTTATTCCGACCTCTACTACAAGGCGAGGGATGACTTCTACGACAAATACACCGACAATGAAGAGGCTACGGACTACTTCTTTGAAATGACCGACTGACATTTGTGGCTTGACTTTTAGGGAAATCGGCTTGCGGTAACGCGAGCCGATTTTTTGTTGCCCAGAAATTTTGCAGGGAAATCGAAAGGTACCGAGTCATCGGACAATCCCAATGAAATTGCCCGCTGTGCGAAACCGGTTTAACGGGTTTTCCTCCCAGATTTTTTCCAGATTTTTTCTCAAAAAAGTAGGGAAAAGATTTTTGAAAAAAGTTGCCGAAAAATTTGGTAGGTTCAAGCAAATGTATTACCTTTGCGGTGTAAACCAAAAAACAAGAAGTTATGAAAGAGAAAAAGACAATCGAAAGCCTAATCAAAAAAGCGAACGCAAAATTTGAAAAAGACGGCTCTGGTATAACCGCAGACTTTGCAGGCTCAACTGCAATAATCGAAATAGAGTGGGGCGATTGGAAGCACGACCACGCATACGCAGACCAAGTAATGGGGTCGTGCGGCTTCAAGTTCATCGGTGAAATGGTAACAAACGAAAACGGCTCTGACTGCTATTCGTCGATACACTACTACAAAATGAAATGATGTCAAACACTTTAAAATCAAGGGAAATATGTACTACAAGAAAATCTACAAAAAGAGTTACGAGTTCAACAATGTCGCTTTGCAACATTATACCGAAATGGAACAGAACAAAGACGCTGTAAAGTCCTTTGACGAGAGGGGGGAGTTCCTGCTCGTGCCGACTGAACTTGTCGGGGAGTTTGTCGTGACAACATTGTCAAGGGAGGATTTGGAGGTTATAGGTGCTGACGGAGAGCAAATATCCGACAATGATATGGCAAGCATCGCAAGCGAGGTCGAGGATGGCATCCTTGAAGGTGCTGGTTTCTGGGATGCTTTGAGAGAGGCAGTGACCCAGTAAACGAGATACGACCGACCGAACAAGCCCGACTGAACAAGTCGGGCTTTTGTTTTTCTTCCGTAGTTGGAGTCTGGGTCCCTGAGTCCCCGTGCGGCAATTCCAATGAAATTGCTCCACTGTGGACAACCGGTTTAACGGGTTTCCTCCAGATTTCCCCAAAAAAGTAGGGATAAATTTTTTGAAAAATAATTGCTGAAAAATTTGGTAGGTTCAAGGGAATTTTGTAATTTTGCGGTGTAAACAAAAAACAGATTATTAACAACCAAAAAACAAAAGATATGGATACCAATGCAACATTCTGTCCCAAATGCGGACACAAATTCAATCAAGGCGAATATGAATACGACTATGACAGCGGTCGAATATCGTATGCCTGTCCAGAGTGTGAATGGGATGGGTTCAATGCAATAGACAGCAATATGATAGACAACGACCTTAACGATGGACTTGACGACTATGGGCTGCAAGGAGTGGAAATAACAGATGAGGACATCTACAATGTGATGCGCGAAATTGAGGATGGTGAGCCGTATGATGATGCTGTTGCCAAAATCTTGTCGGGCATAAGAGACACGTTGTATTGACCTATGGCAAAATATACGGTCGGGTCGGGTTCTTCCCGACCTTTTTTTGTTTTTTACCCGAAGAAATGTTCGAGCTGTGCCTTATGAAGGCCGAGTCCGCAATTTCAATGCAATTGCTGGCATTGCCCCGTAATGGCTTTCAGGATTTTAACATAAAAAGTAGGGAAAAGATTTTTGAAAAATAATTGCCCAAAAATTTGGTAGATTAAAATAAATGTTATATCTTTGTCACATCAAACAAAGGAAATAAAGTCTAACAATTAAAAACTACAAGTTATGGGTTACACACACTATTGGAATTTCAAAAAGTCTCCTGTGGAGATTGAGAACGGAACGCAAATGTTCAAAGATGCGGCAAACCTTTTCAAAAAGGGATTGAGCCTTATCCCACCAGTAATTACAAAAAAAGAGCTGAAATGGAATAGCGAACTCGGTGATTACGATGAAAAAGAGGTTGAGTACAAATTTGCCCTCGCTGGACCGATGGGAACTGGCGAACCGATAATCACGGACACCGCTGTTGAGTTCAACGGCAAGGATGATGACTCGTACGAGAGTTGCATTCTGTCCGTGCACGATGATGACTCATTTAACTTTTGCAAAACGGCACGGCAGCCGTATGATGTTGCGGTGTGCCTAGCTCTTCTCTGCTTCAAAAAAGTTTTCGGTGAGAATTTTAAATATTCGTCTGACGGAAACGGCACTGAGGACGGATGGGTGCTTGCAAAGAAAATATTCAAAAAGATAGCGAAATGAGCAAGGTATATTTAAGAGTGGAAATGAGGGTGATAGTCGATACCGATTTGGAGAGTGTCGATGACATAGTCGAAAACCTTGATTTTGACATCACCCCGAACAGCGAAAATGTAGAGGTGTACGACACCGAAATACAAAACTTCCACATGGAAGACTCAAAGTAAGGCTCGACAAGCCAGTGAACAACGAACTCCGTACTCACCAAAGTACGGAGTTTTTTTGTTTTGCTGTTTTTTGGTTTGGAGGAACTCTGGTGACGACAGGCGCCACCCCGCAGCAATTTCATTGCGATTGCCTAATCGACCGCATCCCCGGATTTTCTTCAGAATTTTTTCCCAGATTTTTTCCCAAAAAAGTATGGAAAAGATTTTTGAAAAATAATTACCCAAAGAAAACACAGGTGAGGAGATGTCCACAGACTCGCACGTGGAGCAATCTCAATGAAATTGCCCGGGACGGAAACCTGTTTGAGTCATCACCTGATAATCAATCACTTACAAAAAAATTGAAAAAATATGAAAAATAATTGCCCAAAATTTGGTAGATTAAAATAAATGTTATATCTTTGTCACATCAAACAAAGGAAATAAAGTCTAACAATCAAAAACTACAAGTTATGCCAAACTGGAGCTACAACAAAATCGGTTTGCAGGGTTCAAAGGAGACCGTGCAAAAGTTCATCAATCTCGGTCTTGAAAATTCAGACCTCAAACCAACAAACGACATCCGAAAGGACTTTGAACTTCTTGTCAATGATGGCAAAACCAAAAAATGTGTCGGTGAAAACGGTGAACCTATAAAGGAAGTGCGCCTCACCGCTCGGACATTCCTGCCCATGCCAGACACATTCATACTGTACAACACAACCAATCACCCCAATAAGTACCCTATTGAAATCGTAAAGGAGCAAGCGGAGAAATACGGTGCTGTTGGCTGGTACGACTACAACATTAAGACACTCGGAACGAAGTGGAACTTTAATCTCGAGGCTGCGGAATTGAGAGAGGTCGGCAACGGCAAATGGAGAATTGTGTTCGACTGCGAGACCGCTTGGAGCGCACCTACGGTCTGGTGTGAAACGATTAAATCAATGTTCCCCGAATTGAAAGTGTTCATAGCGGCACACGAAGAGAGCAACGCCTACATTGAATGTGGAGAGTATTGCGAGGGTGGAGACTACAACACCTATTCCGACTACACAGGAGACATGAACAATATGTACGAGGAGTACGACAACAAGAGAGATGAGTTCATAGAGAACCTGCGGAACGACAAGGAAAAAATGGAAGCCATTACCGAAAATGTCAGAAAAAAGATGGCTGATGAGAACAGAGAGGAGAGCGAGGAAGTCCTTATTCAGTGGGAACTTGAAAGTCTTGCGGAAGATGAGTTGGGCGATTGGTGCGATGATGAAGAGGACATCTACGACAATCTTCATCAAGACTTCTACGCCATGATGGACGAAAAAATTTGATTGTTCCATAATAAGTTGTTTTTGAAATTCCTGCGGATTTTTTCGCAGGAATTTTTTTGTTTATTTTCTTAAAATTTTTATTAAATTTTTTAACAAAATTATGAAGCCCTGACCAGCTGGGCAATCGCAATGAAATTGCCCGCAGGCGAGATGGTACCTTTCTTCCAGATTTTTCCCGAAAAAGTAGGGATAAATTTTTTGAAAAATAATTGCCGAAAAATTTGGTGGAATAAAATGGTTTTTGTATCTTTGCAGTATCTAACAAAAAAGGAGGAATTATGACAAAGAAACAAAGAAATGAAATGGTCGAGAAGATAATGATGGCAATCGACCTGTTCGCTCGGGATATAAAGAGTGATGTGAACGAAACAGTAAAGTCGCTTTATTTCAAGGCGGGTGATGGTATGACCGAAATATATCTTGACAAAGGCTTCCTTGTCAAAATGGCGGATGCTAATGTCAAGTGTCCAGAGTTCTATTTCAAGCTTTTTCGCGGCAGCGATGCGATAGAGCCTCTTGAAAAAGTGAGTTTTGTTAGGCAGGCATCTGGTGAAACAACCCTGTTTTTCTACACGCGGAGCAGTGACACCGTCTATGCTGCCAGATTGTTCAAGTGGGACGGAGAGTGGACTGGCTTGTCTGATGACAAAATCGAGGCGATTGCCTTAATCTTGGGTTGCTGATTTAGCATTTACTCATATTTTCGGGGGTCGGATATGTTCCGACCCCTTTTGTTTTCTTTCGGTACGAAGTGTCGCAGCGATCGAAGGCGAACCAGCAATTTCATTGCGATTGCTTCCTGAACGACGATCCTTCACTAATCCTCTTGAAAATCAACAACTTACAAAAAAGTTGAAAAAAGTTGTCGAAAAATTTGGTAGGTTCAAACAAATGTATTATCTTTGTCACATCAAAAACAAAGAGATATGGAACACAAAATTGTGAATGTTGATTTTATCAACGAGAATGAAATTGAAGACAGAGAAGTCGTTGTGACCCTTGACAACGGCACAGAAGTACACATTTGCGCCTGCTATGAGTCGTGGGAGCAATATGGCGGCACTACTGACGAACTGCGCACTACTATGCCGATAGCCGAAAAGTCAAACTATTGGCTTCACGGTGGCACAAAGCCAAACATCAAGTTTTAAGCACCAAGTGTTATGACAAAGAAAGACATCATCAAGACGCTGCGCACATACGACATCACAAAGATATGCCGTATGTACAAGGAGATACACGGGGAAGTTCCTACCGAAATACTGACCTGCAACGGCACGACTTTCAAGTGTCTCGACTGCTACAAGGTTTGTAACTGGGCGGAGCAATATTCGACATCGCGCAGAATGCGCAGAAAGATAATCCAGATTTTCTTCGAACTTATAATCAAATATGCTGAAAAGCATTTCAATAAATAATAAAAACGTCATAACATATGGTACTCAAATCACAATGCATATCGCACGGCTGTCCGTTCTACAAGCCAGAACACCAGGTGTTCAAAAACGGAGAATACAAGACAATACCCTGTCTTTGCAGGTATGACGACTTGTTTCTCAAAGTAATAAACGAGTGTCCAAGGAAATTGTTCTGATTAACATAACTTGTTTTTTGATGAAGGGCTGCAACTGCGCAGCCCTTTTTTGTTATATGCCGAGGAGACCCTCGCGGTTCTTGCCGCGGGCGCCTGCGGGACAATCTCATTGGAATTGCTCCCTGGACGAAACCGGTTTAACGGGTTTTCCTCCCAGATTTTTTCCAGATTTTTTCCAAAAAAGTAGGGAAAAGATTTTTGAAAAAAAGTTGCCCAAAAATTTGGCAGGTTCAAAGGAATTTTGTAGTTTTGCAGTATCAAAAACAAAGAGATATGAAAACAATAATTATCAAGGTTGAAGACCTGCACACTGCGGACACGCTCCGTATGCTTGCAAACGAAATCGAAAACACAGACATCATCAGCGATGCACGCTATGAAATGACAGGAAACGTCACTGTAACCGATAAGAATTTTACGGCAACGATATGCGACGAAATCAGTCCCGATATTCTTGCCGAAATGTACTGCGAAATGACAGATGCAGGAAAGGACACTTTCCTTTCGCTAACGGAAAACTACTAACCATAAAAGCAAGAATATGATGAGAATTATAACGACCTTTTAAGCGAGTTTTGAATTACTATAAATCATTGTCCCATAACATTTTCTGAAATTCCCACAAGTTTTTGTGGGAATTTTTTATTTCTTGAAATGCTTTGGAAAGTAACCGAAATTACTGGGACTCTGTTTGCTATGGCAATCTCATTGGAATTGTTTTCTTCGGTCTTCATCCTGATAATCAATGACTTACAAAAAGTTGAAAAAAGTTGCCGAAAAATTTGGTAGATTAAAATAAATGTTATATCTTTGTCGTATCAAAGAAAGCAAAAGTATAACACACTAAAAATTAAGGTTATGAAAGTACGAGTATCTTACAGAGTCGAATGCACGATAGAGGCTGACGACATCAAACGGGCAAAGGAGATTTTCGAATCGGCTGACGTTGTGCCGATGGACACACCAGAAGCGGAATTTTATTTCGTGGAGATTATGTCCGTTGAAGACGGAGACACACTTAAAGACATTGAAAGTGAATGGTATAAATCATAAAAACAAAGGAGTGTACTATGGGAGACCTCATTAAAATAGTCGCGGGAATACTTCTTGTAGCCTTCCTGCTCGTTTTCGCCCTGCCGCTGATATGGCTTGTGATAAAGATGTTCGTATGGCTGTTCGGCGGATTGCTGATGTTCCTTGACGGATGGTTCCTTATCCTGATGGGCATAATAATAGTAGTGATGCTGCTTTGCAGATAAAAGAAGTTCAACTGACTAAACACGTTTCATATATGAAATACACAAAGAGCGAATTGCGCAAACTTAAAAAAGCGCAGCTTCAGGATATGTACAGGGAAGAGTTCCCTTTCAGCTCGAAGTTCTGCTTTAATTGTTATACAAAGGAGGACTTGATACGCAAGCTGCTTGAAGCGTCTGAATGATTGTATAACCTTAAAACTTAATTGAGATATGATAAAAGTAGAATTGAAATCCGAGGAGTGCGATGTAGTCGATGCTCTCATTGATATTGCTGCCCAGATAAAGATGCATGACCTGATTGGTCGTTTGAACGAGAAAAAAGACGGTGTTTTCCGTTTCGAGACGGATGACTATGCCGTGAAGTTCCAGAAATTGGAATAGACTCAACTTTTTTGTTTTTATACTTTTCTTTGTCAACCCCGACCGAGTGTCGGGGTTTTTTCTTTTTTCCCAAGGCGGCTTGACTGGACATCATCTCCGTCGCGCTGTCGGCAATTCCATTGTGATTGCTGGATCGGCCGACGGCGTCTACCACAGTATGTCGAGACTTGGTGGTCGTTCAGGAGACGCCGCGGAACAATCTCAATGGAATTGCTCGAATCTTTTTCCAGAAAATTTTCTGCATTTTTTCTGGATAAAAAATTTGAAAAAAAAGTTGGATAAATATTTGGACAGTTCAACTAATTTTTGTATCTTTGCATAGTAAAACAAAAAAGGAGAAACAAATATGAAAGTAACACAAGACCAACTAATTGACATCCTCGCCGACAGCGACGAGAGCTACATCACTGTGTTTGCTGAAACACCAGTGAAGATGAACACGACAGGAAATCCGTTCTACAAAAAAGAGGGTCGTGCGAAAGCCGTCCCGATTAACATTGTGACGAAACGCTATGTAGCCACATACGGTTTCGGCAACTACAAGGAAGAGATTGAGAAAAGACTTCGCAGGAAAGGCATAGAGGGCAGTTATGAGACCAAACCCCAGCCATGGAAAGAGATTATCGTTCCAGACAGAGTCTGCAAGAACAAGAACACAGGAGAATTTTATCTTATGTACTTCCTTGAGGATATGTTCAGCACACACCCAACAAACGCTGAAAAAGAGGTTGAATACCTTGTTGACGGTGTTCCTGCAACTGACGAGCAGATGAGGATAATCGATGAATTTGAAATCCATTCAAGCAGCAATGTAAAGAAACAGGAAGACGCAGGTCTCTCTTGGGAAGAGCAGCTTCTGCCGAGAATACTGAAATTCGACAACATCATTTCGGTTGCACTTGGAAACACAATGTACGAGCTTATAGACTGACACTCTTGCGAGCTTTGGACTTTTAAAATCTTCCGACATAACATCGGAAGATTTTTTGTTTGTATGGGTTTCCGTTTTCGACAGACACTCCTCCTGAGCGACTGTGGGGTAATCTCATTGGGATTGCCCAGCTTCAAGAAGGAACCTTTCTTCCGAGCGCGGTGTCGCGTTTTCGAGATGGTCTTCGGCGCGCCATCAGGATCAGCAATTTCACTGCGATTGTCCAGACGGGGTACCCGCCGAAAAAAATCCCCCTTTATTTTTTCAAAAATAAAAAACGGATTCTTTTCTGGAATCCGTTCTGAAAAAATCCGCCTTTTATTTTCAGCGGGAAATCCTGAAATAAAGCCGTCAATCGTCCTCGACATACTCGTCTATTGATTCGAGTATTGAGTACAGTGTCGCACCCAAGATGCACTCATCGTACCACAGTTTAATCCAGTTGTCATTGTCGTCCTTTATCTCCGAAAAGTCCTCGTAGTCCTCAGGATACTGTGTACAGTGCATATATATGTTGTCGCTCTTTTCGTCAACCATTATACAGTTGACATTAGCCTCTTCGACAGGGTAGTCGTCGTTGTATGTCCAGACATACGCGAATATGCCGTCTTTGTCCCCGTCCGCGTTGGATGTGTTTATGATACCGCCGCGTTCTTCGATGTAGTTTCTCAAAGTCTTGACCGCCAGCTTGTCAGCCTGCATCATATAGGTCGTTGCAAGTTTCAAATCAGAATGTCCCATATCCGTTGTATTTGATGTTTAACCATTTATTTGAACTTTTCTATCTTATGCGACTCTGCGATGAAGATTCGGATGCTGTCGGTTGCCTCGTACCCCTCGTTGAAAGCCTGGTACTCCCCCTCCGATTCGTCCACGGTGTCGTACATGATGCCGAACTTCGACTGGTTGTCCTTTTCACAGAACACTGCATCGTTCCATGCTTGCACCGCCGCTTCCCTGTCGTCGGATACACCAAGCACATAGATTGTTTCGTTGAAGTCGCATTTTTCGACTTTGATTAAGACATACTCTTTTTTTGTTTCCATAACCTGTGGTTTTAATTGTTATACTTACTTTGTTTTTGATACCGCAAAGATAATACATTTGCCTGAACCTGCCAAATTTTTCGGTAATTATTTTTCAAATAATTTATCCCTACTTTTTCAAAAAATTTTCCGCGGGAATCCCAGACTCGCCAGCTTAGCAATTTCATTGCGATTGCTCGACGGGTAGTGATCCATTTCTTCAGGGCTATGACGGCGTGACCGAAGATCGCAGACCGCGTCGGCCGATTCGGCAATTTCATTGTGATTGTTCATCCATCAGCGATCTGTTACCTCAGGGTCATGATGGCGTATCTGAAGATCGCAGACCGCGTCGTCAGGATCCAGCAATTTCATTGCGATTTCTCGACGGGCAGCCACTGTTTGTCGAAGACCGAGTCCCCGCAAATCAGCCCGCCGTTCCTTCGGGGTCGGATCTTCGGGATCAGGAATGTTTTGAATACGGAATATCGTGACACCGACGAGTTGCTCGTCAGAAGACGGCGTCGGGCAATCGCGTTGAAATTGCTCCGCGGTCCTCCATCCAGGTTAATTTTTGTATTCCACCGCCCGAGTGACTGTGGTCGGCGCGTCGATCGATCCGACAATTTCAACGCGATTGCCCGACAGTTCCATCTCGAAGATGAATCTCAAGGTCTGCTGCGCAGCACTAAAAACAACAAGGGGGCTGGAGGTTGTTCCAGTCCCCTTGCGGAAGAGATTGTGTTCCTGTTTCACGGCATAAGCTCGTAATCAATTGCATCCAGAATAGCCTCATCGGTGTCTGACAACGTGCCGTTGATGTCGCAAAGCCACTCTCCTATGTAGCCCTCGCTGACTTCATCGTCATTGCATTCCACGTGTTCGTACACTTCAAGGAAAGGTTTCCCGTCCATGGAATTGATGATTTCTTTTACCACGTAGGAATCAGTAATCCCTTTTACGATTCTTTGTTTTTCCATTTTCATGATTCTTTTTTGATGTTTATGCTTTGGTTTGATTTCGTTCCGTATTTATTTATGGGTTTTAATCACGGTGCAAATCTACGGAATTATTTCGAATTATCCAAATTTTTGGCGAAAAAATTATTCGATTTTTATTTTTGGAATTTCATCGGATTGCCAGCCAGAATATTATATGGAATTGACGGCGAAAGAATCGGCGAATATTTCACCGGGTACTGTAAAACAATTTCAAAGGGATTGCTTGTAAAAAGTCCCCGCTTCCGCAACGGGCAATAAATATTGAAAAATGAATAACAGATCGATGAAAGGCGGCAATCAGGATGAACTGCTGAATAACAACAAGCTTCAGTACAAGAAGGAAATAACATTCGTGGTGAAGGGAGGCGATAAATTCGATGATAAAGAACTTGGCGTTTGTTTGACGAAGGGAATGGAGGACAGGCAGAGGATAGTTTACAGAAACGGCAACTCTCTGTCTAATGTGGATTACAGGATATACCAGTGCATCGACGACGGGCATTTCGAGGTGCGCGGCGGGAAGGGATGGATCGATTTCGGCAGCCATACCGTAGTCGCCATTCGTGAAAGATATGTGGGAATATCGAGGGTGACATCGGTAATAGACAGCGACGGACTTGTCAATTTTCTTGGAGGGGACGGGCTTTCGTTCGACGACGAACACTGGATTTCAGACGAACACTGGATTTCAGGAGACATCATGGGCATAACGTCCCAGTACAGCGGGCAGGTGTGCATAATCATCAGCTCAGAGAGGAACGGCGAGACCGAATGGAATGTCCTGAACACGATGGACATGAGTGTTGTGTTCAGTGAATGGGGGACGAAAATCAAGGCCTCGATGTCTGTTTACGGGGGATACCCGAGAATGACAAGCACGGACGACGTCCCGATGTCAGGATGCATATACATGAAAAAGAAGAACGGGAAGGTTGACGTCGTGACTTTCGACAGGGGGATTCCGTTTATCCTGACGGAGAACATCGACGATGTCGTCTATGACGATCGTCATAATCACACAGCTTATTTTTTCATGATCTGCGGCGGACGGAGCTTCCTTCTTGGATACGAGGGAAACAGTGTCGAGTGTTCGCGGGTGTCGAAATCGACAAACGGCGACGTGCTGTTCGGAAAATCTGGCGGCAGGTGCAAACTCATCGCGGTTTTGGACGATGCTGTCGTGAAAGGAACGCCCGCAAAAGGATCGATTATTGTCAACATGCGCATAATGAAACCCGTGGGGGATTTTGACGGAATATACGATAAAGACAGCCTTTACCCTGTCGTGATGTATGACTACAAGTACAACTATGCGGATTTAATCAAATTATCCGATACGCACGGGAGCGAATATCTTGTTTCGGACAAATGGTTCGATTATGTAGAACCCGCCGAGGAAGACGCTAACGGCGAGTATGTGTTCAGGGTCAAGGATGAAAACGGATGGAAAGAGTGCTTTCATCCCGAGGGTTCTTCTTCCCTTCAGCCGATTTAGAAATTAACCGAATCGACCGGCGTCAAGCGTTATGGCAATTTCATTGGAATTGTTCCACTGTATCCATCTCGTGAAGATTCGTCTTGGTTCGGTCCTGATGACAGTATTCCTTCGCCAGCTCAGGATACAGTCGGGCAATTTCATTGGGATTGCTCAGCATGGCTTGCCTGGAAGAAAGTACTCCCGCGGCGTTGAATTCCTGGAAGTCCCCGCCCGACAATTTCATTGGAATTGCTCCACAGTTCACGGGAGGCCTTTTCATCGCCTTTACCTTACTCAATGGAACAAAAAAGTCGGGGCGCGTTTCCGCACTCCGACTCCCAGAATAAAGAAAACAATATGAAAAACCTTGTCAAGCAGCCTCTTCGTTTGCGAACTCCCTTATGACGAAGTATTTGAAGAAGTCTTTGCAGATTTTGACGAACTTCCTGTCCGCGTAGGGTTTGTTAATCTGCATGCCGCAGTATTCGTCTATGCTCAGCCATCTCTCGAAAGCCTTGCCGAGCTTCTTGTTGGACTTGTTCTTGACTTTACGCTTGCCGCCAACGGTGAATATCTCGTACTCGTCCTCGTGCCCGAGCAGGAACCCTATTTTGATTTCGTCCTTTGCCTGGTTGACGTGGATGACAAGGGCGCCGTTGTTGTTGCAGCACATGGTGTCTATGTACTCGCCTATCTTCGAGGGTATACCGAGGTTCTTGATTTCGTTGAACACATAGGCTTCCCTCTCGTCTGAGACCAGATTCCCGTTGGCGTAGAATATCTCGCACTGTTTCGTTATCCCGCACTCCTCAGGATTGAGGTGTACGGTATCGCACGCCGACTTCTCGAACGGCTTGTTGTAGTACGAGTGGAAGAGGGCTATCGCGTTGAGCAGCGGTTTTCTGCCTATGCCCCATTGGTCGTGGTAGATTGTCACCTTTGTGTTGTTCTTGAAGTCTGTGACTTTCAGGATGATGTTGGTTCTCTGTCCCATAATTACTTGTTTTTAAATTGTTAGTATTTCTTGTTTTATTTTCCGTGCCTGTGCAGGATTCGGCTCCGAATTTTATTTCAGATTTTTATTCGGAATTTTTCCGTTTTTTATTCTGAAACCTGACTGGCTTTTTATCTTCGTTTCATGCTGCAAATATAAGGAGTATTTTTGAATCCACCAAATTTTGAGGCAACTTTTTTTCAACTTTTTTACAAATCATTGATTTTCAATAGAATCAGTGAAGGATCGTCGTTCTGGGAGCAATCTCAATGAAATTGCTCTGGGATGGAGAGGAGATGTCCGCTTCAGAGTCGGATAAATAGAAAAACATATTGAACAACAATGAGATACAGTATGAAACACCGCGTTTTCGAGGATGAATACCAGCATTTTGACGAACCAGTTGTTCCTGGATCGGAGAAATCTTTGCGTTTTGTCATAGAAGGCACGAAATGGGATGACGGAAGGTTCGACATGTGCCTGACGGACGGTTTCGGCGAGAAACAGACCGTGGTGTACAGGAACGGCGGCTCCATAAAATCGGTGTATTACAACATGGCTAAGTACAGGAAAAGGGACGGTAGTGTCTTCATAAGGGTGAGAAACTGGAGGAACGAATGGATAGACTTCGGGAACCACACTGTCGTCGACGTGAAGGTAGGTACCGTGGGTTTATCTTCTGCCCCGACCCTTGTAGACAAGAACGGGTTGATTAATTCACTTAAAGGGGAAGCGACCCTTATAGACGAGAACGGGTTGATTAATTTCCTTAACGGGGAAGGCGGGCTGACGTTCGACAATGACCACTGGCTCAAATTCAGCAAAGATTCCACCTTCAATTCAGTGGGGGGCGACATAGTCAAGGTACAGTGCGGGGACGAGTACAACCTGTTGAACACTTTGGACTTCACTCTGGTTTTCCCCGAGTGGTCCAGGAAAATGGTGTTATATTCAGTTATTTCGTTGTATAATCCGACGTATCCCAAGATGATAAACAATGAATTGTTTACCCCGAGCGAGGGATGTGCCTTCATGAGAAGGTCCGACGGTAAGGTGGATATGTTGTCGATTAATAGGGGATCGCCATTCATCCTCACCGAGGGTCTCGACGACGTGTTTGTGTCAGCGGCATCGTATGTTTATGCTTTGTCGAAAGGGAAGCTCTTTGTTGTGGGGTGTAGGGGAAACAGCATCGAATGTGAGGGAATCATGGAAACGAAGGTGCCTGGCAAACTCGCAATGAAGTCCCACGGCATGTGGAGGATTGTCATTTCGAATCTGAAGCGTGTCTATGTTGGCAGCGTTAGTACCACGTGCATGCTGATGAGGGATTCAAGCGAGCCTTTCGACGGTATATACGAAAAGAACACATATTTTCCCGTAGTTATGAGGGACGGCAAGTACAACTACCTTGACCTGTATGACAAAATTGACATGACGGACTACGACGCCGATTACGACGGTTCGTCCCCCAGTCCCGCTCTGAGGACAGCTCTTCTGTCGGATGCTACAGGAACGGGATGGTTCGACTATGCTGAGCCAGTTGAAGACGATTCGGGCGAGTACGTGTTCAGGGTCGAACTCGACGGCGAACGGAAGGTGTATGCGTTGGACGGCAACTACCAGTTAAAAGAACGCGATCCTGAAGACTGACAGCAATTTCATTGGGATTGCTGAATCGGCCTCATCGACTCGTTCAGGGTCTGGGTTCAGGATCCTGAACTGTCGGGCAATTTCATTGGGATTGCCCGACGACCGACGATCCGCGTTCGGTGTCTGGGTTCAGGATCCTGAACTGTCGGGCAATTTCATTGGGATTGCTCAGCAGGCAGCCGCGTGCATCTCCGCTGGTTCTGTTATAAAAATATAGGGAAATAATTTGTTATGAAGCAAGGGGGCGGATATGCACGCCCCCTATTCCTTTCTGTGTCTGGTACATAAAAACCAAAAAGCGGATTCCCTTTTCAGGAAACCCGCTCCACCAATTAAAAACAAGTTATGAATAGTTATGGAAACCTGTGTTTCTGTTTAGTTGCATTCAGGACTGCGCCCGCGTCGGTGTAAGATCAAAGGGAAAGGAGGTGCCTGCTTGGGCGCGGGATGCCCTGTTCGGTGTTGCATGGCACGTTAGACGCGGGTCTTGCAGTGTCCTGAATGTTCAATCCGCCATCGTCTTTTCGGACTCCGCCTTGCCGATGAGGGAAATAATCTCCTTGTTGGTCAGGTTGGAGCATTTCCATGATATGTCCCCGTACTGGCTGCGGCACACGTATCTGAGTTCGGGTTCCCCGTTGTCCGATACCGATGCCTTCAATCTGTTGGCGGTTCGTCCGAAGAGTACCTTGCCGTTGTCCCTCTTGCCCAACGGGACGAGTCCCGGCTGTGATATGTCGATTGTGCAGTCTTCCCTGAGTGAAATGATGCGGCAGAGTTCAACCACGAGTTCGCTTTTCTTCATTCTTCTTATTCTGTTTTCCATATTCTTATTCTATTACTTTGTAATTATCAAAGAAGCCGTAAATATTCCATGTTTCGTATTTTCTTACATGAAACATGAATTTATCCCCGCATATCGGACAAGTAAAACAAATAAGTTCCCCTATATTTGAAACA
>Ga0310694_10001706_pt1 | contig 24201 bp, 11 predicted proteins | sample 174DNAGHGhighgp2_FD_203884 | JGI IMG/M metagenome (GOLD analysis project Ga0310694, IMG submission 203884) | Sheep rumen microbial communities from Palmerston North, Manawatu-Wanganui, New Zealand - 1742 DNA GHGhigh gp2 (v2) (version 2) | ecosystem: Host-associated > Mammals > Digestive system...
GCACAGTGATGGAGCAGTGCTGCGTGAACGGCGGTGCCGTGTGGGACGGCCCGGAGCTCATCTGGACCGAGGACTTCCAAAACCTCAGCAACACCACCGTCGACGGCTACACCCGTCGCAACTGGGGCACATTCAACAACTTCAAGGGCGTGTGGCTCGACATGTTCCGACAGATCATTAACGGCAAGCTCTATATCCCCACACGCGAAGAGGTAGTGGGAAAGACGAAGATTGTGGTCAGAAACGATGTGACCTCTGGCAACGACGAAGACAAGTATGCCGCTTGGGGCGACCTCTACACCGGCCTGTACAAGCAGACCGACCCCTTCAACCGCGGCAACGGACAGTGGATGGACAACTTCTGCTACTTCAAGAGCACAGGGCGCTATGGCACCGTGCCCATCGTCATCGGGCTCTATGACACCGCATCAAAGAACATCCCGGTGCAGGTGAGCAAGATGAACAGAGGGTCACGCTGGGGCACGCAGGCAAAGAAAGTGGCCGATTTCGACGCACAATATCCCGAGGTGTCGAAGGGCGACCTCTTCGTCAACCGCTACCGCAACCATCTGGTTACCTATACTCCATATACATATCTTAACAGCAAGACCACAGCCAGTGCCGAGATACCACTGCTTTACAACACCTGTGAGACGCTGAAGCTCACCTTTGGCAAGCTGTCGAGCGCACACATACGTGAGTATGAGGACCGCATAGAGTTCTATCTGAACAACTACCGAAGCGACAGCACGGCACAGCAGACCGACATCATCACCGTCGTGGGTGCCACGTCGGAGCCTACGGCAAAGCTGACCAAACACAGTATAGGCAGCTCGGTCATGTCAAAGGAGTACGACGCTGAGACAAGAACGTTCACCGCAACAGTGAAACACTGCGGACCGTGCGACGTCATCATCAGCTGCTCTGGCGAAGGCACCGACCGGCTCACTGACGCCATCGCCGTGGAGCAGCTGCCCATACCTCAGCAGCCCGAGCCCTTCTTTGGCCCTATTGTCATCGAGGCAGAGAACATGGACTATAAGAGTGTGCGCAGCGTGGCACTGACACACTCAGGCTGGTGGGCTCCCGACTACTCTGAGTTTACTGGCATGGGATATGTGGAGATGGGCACCAACACAGCGGCTGCACTGCGCCACCAGCTGAAGCTGCAGCAAGGGGGAGAGTACGATATCCTCATACGCTATTGCAACACCTCGAAAGCCGGCAACCTCAGTGTGAAGGTAAACGGTACCGAGTATGTAGTGCCTTGCGAGAAACTGGCCAAGAACGACTGGAAGAAACTGAAGGTCAAGGCTTCGCTCATTGCAGGCACCAACGACCTGGTCATCACAAACAGTGGAGGTGCCGCACCCACCATCGACCAGATCATCTACATGCCCGAGGGCACACCGGCCGAGCATTTCCTTGTCACCGTGCGTGAGGCCAATCACGGTTCCGTGACCTCCGATGTGAGCGAGGCTGCCGAGGGAGAGACAGTGACACTTACTGTCAATGCCGATGAAGGATATGAACTGAAGGAGCTGAAGGTGGTCAACTCGGTGTTCTACACCATGAAGAAGACCATCGCCATCAACGGCAACGGTGTGGTGACCTTCACCATGCCCGATGACAATGTCACTCTGCTGCCAGTCTTCGGTGTGAAGAAGGGCGAGGAGGGCAAGGCCGGCTACGCTCTCGATTTCGCACCAGTGCTCAATGGCACCATGCCTGAGGGATGGCGCACTGCCGACGGCACCGACATACACGAGTATCCCAATTCCTACAGCCAGGGCTCTCGTACTATGGTTGGCTTTGGCGGCTGGCAGGGTAAAGGCCTGTACTGGCGCAACACCAGCTGTGAGTATGGACGTCAGGCAGCTTTCCCGCTCACACTCGACCCGGGCAACTACAAACTGACATGGGTCATGGCAGCATGGAAAGAGGCGCCCACTTATAAGGCCCAGATGCTCCCACTGTCTGGCGGTTCGGCCCTTGCCACGTCGGCAGTCTACACCGCAAAGCCCAATGCCTATGGCAGCACCACGGCCGACCTGTCGTCGGCAGAGCAGCATACGCTCGAATTTACTGTGCAGACGAAAGGCAACTACGTCATCAGCTTCCAGACTGCTACGGGTGGCTATCTTGAATATCTGCTCCTCGACTGCCGTGTGACACGCGAGACGACTGAAGGCATTCAGCTGACAAGCGCCGATGGTGAGAAGACAACCGTAGTCTATGACCTTAACGGTATGCGTCGATTGCAGACCGCCCGCGGACTTAACATCATTCGCACCAGCGACGGCAAGACACGCAAGGTGCTCCGCTAACAGGATGTTTTCTTTAATCTGAAAAACCGATTATATACGTGTTGACATACAATTGATTAGCGCAACCGCACAACCTCTTCTTTATAAGAAAGGGGGAGAGCGGTTGCGCTAACTATATTATCAGTTTTGTTATATTAGTAACTGTAAAAAAGTTAGTATGATTAAGGGACAGTGGTGGGGTCAGTGACTTTTTTCACGGCAGGACAATGACTAAATCCACTTTTACGAATGTATTTTTTTTAACTCTTACTTAATGTGTTGAAAATATGAAAAGACTATTCATAATTTTTAATTCCTTGATTTTTAATTTTATCTGTGTCGCTCTGGCTCAGAACCCCATCGTTCAGACATGGTTCACCAGCGACCCCGCACCCATGGTCAGTGGTGACCGGTTGTATGTTTACACTGGTCACGATGAAGACAAGGCCGATTTCTTCTGGATGTACGAGTGGCGGTGCTACAGCACCAACGACATGGTCAACTGGACCGATCACGGCACTCTGCTCGATCTTAGCTCCTTCAGCTGGGCAGACGACCGTGCCTGGGCAGCACAGACCATTGAGCGCAATGGCAAGTTCTATTGGTATGTCTGTGCTCACTCCAAGCTTTCCGGAGGCATGGCCATAGGCGTAGCAGTGGCCGACAGTCCTACCGGCCCTTTCCGCGACGCGCTGGGCAAGCCGCTCTTCGAGAATGGCTCATGGGACCATATCGACCCGACGGTGATGGTCGATGACGACGGACAGGCATGGCTAATGTGGGGCAACCCGCAGTGCTACTACTTGAAGCTCAACGAAGACATGATATCCTACTCTGGCGAGCTTGGCAGACTTGACATGACCGAGGAGGCTTTTGGCGGCCCCATCATGAACAAGCGCGAGAAGGGCAAGAAGTATAAAGACAGCTACGTGGAAGGCCCGTGGCTCACAAAGCGCACATTCTTCCCACTGACGAAGAAGGGAAAGCCCGCTAAGAAAGCTCAGTCGCTCTACTATCTGCTCTATGCTGCCGGTGGTGTGCCCGAGCATATCAGCTACTCCACGGCACCGTCGCCCACGGGTCCATGGACCTACGCCGGCGAGATAATGCCGCTGGAGGACACAAAATCGTTTACCAATCATTGCGGCGTGGTCGATTTCCGTGGACACTCCTATTTCTTCTACCACACTGGCAAGCTGCCCGGAGGTGGTGGCTTCGGACGCTCGGCGGCTGTCGAGGAGTTTAAGTACAATGCCGACGGCTCTTTCCCGACCATCCACCATACCGATGAGGGTGTGAGTCCTATTGCCACGCTCAATCCCTATGTGCGCACAGAGGCGGAAACCATAGCCTGGAGCCATGGGGTGAAGACAGAGCAGAACTCTGCCCATGATTCTGGGGCTGCAGCAGTCAGTTCGCCCACAGTCTTTGTAAGCGACATCCATAACGGTGACTATATCAAGGTGCGTGAGGTGGATTTCGGGGCGGACTCGCCAAGGGCTTTCACTGCCTCGGCAGCCTCGGCGCTACAGGGCGGAAACATCGAGGTGCACCTCGACAGCCTGGGCGGACAGACCATCGCACTACTCACCGTGCCTCCCACCGGGGCATGGGAAAACTGGCGCCAGCAGAAGGCAGACATCAAGGCTCCAGTTACCGGCAAGCACGACATATTCTTCGCCTTCAAAGGAAACAAGGGTGCAAAGCTCTTCAATTTTGACTGGTGGAGATTCGAATGACCTTTCTTTAAAAACATATTTAGCATGAAAAAGACATTTCTCTCTTTAGCCTTTTTGACGAGTTGCCCTGTCGTTGGCTTCGCACAGGATGCTGTCAGCATAGAGTTCTTCACACCCAGCATCGTCCACGTTGTCAAAGGCAAGCCTACGAAGAGTCTTGTAGTCATTGCCAAGCCTGAGAACGTTGCAGTGAACAGGGATGGCAACACTTGGAAGAGCAGCGAGCTCACAGTAAGACAGGATGCCCGTGGCAATCTCACTTTTCTCACCGCCAAGGGTAAGGTGCTGTTGCGGGAAAAAGAGTGCGACGTGAAAGAGGCCCGACAGACCTTCACCCTCGACAGGGACGAGGCAGTCTATGGTCTTGGCACCATACAGAATGGCAAGATGAACCGGCGTGGTGAGAAGAAACGCATGGAGCAGTCGAACCTGGAGGACTTCCAGAACGTGCTCCAGAGCATCAAGGGGTGGGGGCTCTACTGGGAGAACTACTCCCCCACGCTCTTCGAAGACAATGCCGACGGCATGACCTTCGACGCTGAGGTGGGCGAGGGCGTGGACTACTATTTCATGTACGCCGGCGACCCAGTGGTGGGCGGCGCTTCCAAGCGTTGCGGCACCGACGGTGTCATAGCCCAGGTGCGTCACCTTACCGGCGACGTGCCTATGTTCCCGCTGTGGACCTTCGGCTACTGGCAGTCGAAAGAGCGATATAAAAGTGCTGCCGAGACAGAGGGCGTCGTGGACAAGTACCGTGAGCTGCAGGTGCCTCTCGACGGCATCATACAAGACTGGCAATACTGGGGCAGCAACTATCTGTGGAACGCCATGGACTTTCTTGCCGAGGACTTTTCCAAGGGCAAGCAGATGATAGCCAACGTTCACAAGAAGCACGCCCACTTCATGATTTCCATCTGGGCCAGCTTCGGCCCGATGACGCAGCAGTTCCGAGAGCTGGATGCCAAGGGACTTCTGCTGCCCATCGAGACATGGCCGCAGAGCGGCATCTCACATGTATGGCCGCCCGACATGAGGTATCCGTCGGGTGTCAAGGTCTACGACGCCTTCCATCCCGAGGCCCGTGCCATCTACTGGAAATATCTGAAGACACTCTATGACTATGGCACCGACGCTTGGTGGATGGACTCCACCGACCCCGACTTCTTCAACCCGAAAGAGAGCGACTATGCCCACCCCGTCTATGGCGGCACTTGGCGCTCTCAGCGCAATGCCTTCCCCTTAGAGACTGTCCGCGGCATCTACCAGTCGCAGCGTGGCCTCACCCCCGACCCCTCTCGCAAGGTAGAGGGGAGTGTATACCCTCAAGGCCAGAATCAGACGCATGAACTAACCACTCCCATCCCCTCTGCGGGAGGGGTTGAGGCTAAGCGTGTCTTCATCATGACCCGTAGCAGCTTTGCCGGACAGCAGCACTATGGCTCCAATATGTGGAGCGGCGACGTGAACTCGTCGTGGGACATGCTGCGCAAGCAGGTTCCTGCCGGACTGAGTTTCTCGCTCACTGGCAATCCCAACTTCAACACCGACATTGGCGGCTTCTTCTGTGGCTCTTATAACACCCGTGGTAGCGGCTCGGCTCCACGCAACCCACAGTTCCAGGAGCTCTACGTGCGCTGGATGCAGTACGGGTTGTTCTGCCCCGTGTTTCGCAGCCATGGTGCCGACGCCCCCCGTGAGATATGGCAGTTTGGCAAGAAGGGCGAGCCCGTCTACGATGCCATAGAGAAGCAGATACGTCTGCGCTACCGCCTTATACCTTATTTATATAGCACGGCATGGCAGGTGACCAGCAGTGATGGCAGCTATATGCGTCCGCTCTTTGCCGACTATGCCGCCGACCGCCGCACGTGGAACATCACCGACGAGTTCCTCTTTGGCAACAGCATCCTGGCCTGTCCCATCGTTAACCCGCAGTATACTGATGAGAAGATCATCCGCACTGACGCCATGACGGGCTGGGACCGCCAAGCAGCGTCCGACGGCTCCCCCGTCGGGGCTGTTGATTTTTCAGCCACAAAGACCGCCACCAAATACCTGCCTAAAGGCGCCGCATGGTACGATTTCTGGACATGCCAAAAGTACAAGGGCGGCCAGGACGTGACGATGGAGACCACCTTCGACCGTGTTCCCATGTTCGTCCGAGCCGGCAGCATCCTCCCCCTCGGTCCGGAGATGCAGTATGTTGGCGAGAAAGCTTGGGACAATCTTGAGTTGCGTGTCTATCCCGGTGCCGACGGGGCGTTCACCCTTTACGAGGACGAGGGCGACGGCTATAACTACGAGAAAGGCGTGTACAGCACCATAACCTTCACTTGGAACGACCGTACGCGCACCTTCACCATCGGCCAGCGCCAGGGGTCTTTCCCCGGCATGTTGCAGCAACGGCAGTTCACTGTCGTCATGCCCGATGGCACCAGGCGCACTGTCAGCTACGATGGAAGCAGTCTGGAGCTTGCATTGTAGTCAACATTCTTCCAAAGAGGTACGTCCTTTCTCCTGAAGAGGTACGTCCTTTCTCCCAAAGAGGTACGTCCATTCTCCCAAAGAGGTACGTCCTTTTTATAAGTTGGAAACTATCTAACTGGGAGTTGGAAACTATCTAACTCAGAGTTGGAAACTATCTAACTCGGAGTTAGAAACTATCTAACTCGGAGTTAAATAGTTTCTAACTTGGCAAAAGGTACGTCCATTCGGGACTTTGTGGAAGACTAAAAGGTGATGCCGATAGCGAAGCTGAGCTGTTGGCGTTGGGGGTGACGGCCATTGCTGTTCTCAGTGGTGTCTGCTTCGGTGGCAGCCCGGTCCGATGTCGCAGGGTGGGCCTTTGTGAAAGCGTAGTGGAGCTCTGCGTAGGGCACCATCTTGCATGAGGCCCAGGGGAAGGCATAGCGCACGGTGGCAGCCACGCCCCACTGGCGGGCGGTGACGTAATCGTAGTTTTGGTAGAGCATGGCCTTCATGACGGGCGGTGGTGTCTGCTTGTCGGAAGGTGCTATGAAGGTGGCGTCGTGAAAGGGCTCACCATGGCCCCACTGGTGTAATAAGGACAGACGGGCAGACAGCAGACCGCCTTTTGTGGAGCCACCGTCACGCGCGCATCCTAAAAAAGTGCTGTGTTGTAGCGAGGCTGTAAGCTTGCGGTTCCCAATGTCCTGGCTGCGGTAGTAGGGGTATACGTAGGCCGTCTGGCGACGGGAAAACCATTGTCCGGAGAGGGTGAGCGACCAAGTGGGCAACAGGTGGCGAATGGCCCACTGTGCGGTGTAGGCCACCTGTCCGTTTTTCCACAGGTGGTTGCTTGTCTTCACCGGAGTAAAGTACTCATAGTGGGTGGCCGAGTTGTTGTCGGTCTCTTCCCGATAGCTGTTGGCAAAGTCTTCCAGGTTTTCAGCATTCAGCATGACGTCGATGCTATGGAGTGCTGAAGCAGAGCGCATTGACAGACGGCCGTGGTAGCCATAGATGTCGCTGTTGTGCTCGTTGTATGAAATGGTGTATGGCGAGCGCTTGCCGTAGTACCCCTTCCTGTGGCGCAGTGTCAGTTCGTTGAACCACTGTAGCCGTGGTGTCAGGTCGCACGACAGCTGCAGCCCTCCACCTGTATACTCGCTCATGAGCGGCATCTCTCGGCTCTTGTCTGTATATCCGTTTTCGCCGAAAGTCTCTATGTGGCCAGTGAATGTAGCGTAGGCAACGAGCGACTTGTACACCTTGTCGCCCTTGCCGTAGGTGGCAAAGGTAAGGCTCTCGGTGTTGCGGCGGTAGTAGAAGTCTGCGCCCATCTGCACTGGGCCGATGGGTGTCTGTCCGCTCCAGCTGAGACCGGTGGTGAGAGCCAGGTCCATCAGCGAGTTTTTGTGGCGCAGGTCCTTGTACTTTGAGTAATTGGCTGTGAGGTAGTCGAGTTTCAGGCCGATGGCAAAACCGTTGGCCACGGTGGTGCCGAAGGCTCCTGTGAGGTGGTAGGTGTCGCGGTGCTTGTTGCCAGGGTTTGTCAGTGAGTCTTCTACTATGTCGAAAGGCTGTCGTGTGGGGTCTATGAAGGCCGAGCCGGTCATGTCATGGCCGGAGAAGTTGTCGTAGCTGATGCTGCCATAGAGCACAGTCTTCGCGTTGAGACGGTAGTATGACGCTACGTGTGCACCGAATGACAGTGCCTTCGGCGCTTCAAAATAGTCGGCCAGACTGCCCCAGTCGCGGCGGGCCGACAACTGTGCTTCAGACAGGTGGTATAGACGTGGGTGCATGGTGCCGGTACCTGCTGCAGAGAGTCGTGTAAGGCCCGAGGCGTTCTCGCTACGAAGCCACGTGTCTTGCTGCTCCGCAAACTCATAGTCCGTCAGCAACAGGCTGTCGGTCTGTGCAGTGAGCATGGCGGGCAGGCACAGCAGCAATATGGCCACTATTCGTCTTCGCATGGTTTACTTGCAGACTTTATATGTTCCGGTGGCTGTGCGCACCACATAGATGCCATGCGACAATCCACGGGGAGAGACACTCTTGCCGTCGAGAGTGAACACCTGCTGTGGCTGGTCCGTGGAGGCGTCAAGAGTGCTGATTGCGCTGGTCTCGCGGTCTCGCAGCGAGCAGCGCTGGCGCTCGTGGAAGTCGGCGCTCGAGTTGTTGGTGTCTTGAAACACTATGTGGGCGCCGTTTCTCATCGATGCCTCGGCGTCGATGCCGCTGGGGTCACCGCCCAGTGTGTAGTCGTATACCAGCTTGCCCTTGTTCTCTGGGCGGGCCTCGGTCATCTCTTTGTCCACATTGCGGTAGAGCGAGTGCCCCAGCTGGTTGGTCAGCGTTACGTAGCCGCCGTCAATGTCGGCTGTCAAGCGTTTCTTGCTGACATCCAGTTTGTTGGAGCTGAACACCTCCAGTCCGTCGAGAATCCAGTCACTGTGCACCTTCAGGCAAGCCCATGTGAAATTCTGTGGATAGCCAGGCATGTACCACATGTTGTCGGTGTTCTCGGCATAGCTGACCAGCTCTTCGCCCTGCGGCTGGAAGATGAACACAGCCGGCGATGTGACACTAAGCGGCCATGCGTTTGCCATGCCATACTTCACGGTCTTCAGGTAGTGTGAGGTGGGTATCACCTCTGCCGGTGCGGGGTAGTAGCTGGTGTTGTTGTAGTGGAGTGTGGCCTCGGAGTCGCTTCCTCCCGAATAGGTGGGGTCGTACATGCAGTAGTAGTCGGGGTTGGCGTAGTTCACCGAGTTAGATACTGTCTGTGTGTTGTCTATGGCACCATGGATGTTGACCACCACCTCTGTGAAGGGGTCAATGGTAAGCGTGTTGGGGAAGTACCAGATGCCGTTCTCGGCGGGTATGAATCCGTCGGCCTCGTAGACCAGCTTCCCTTTGCTATAGAGGTTGTCTATCGAGTTTGCCTCTGCGTTGTAGGGTGAGGCGGTGCCTATGGCCAGCTGGCTGACGATGGCCTGTTCCGGGCAGTTGTTGTAGAGTATGATGCACTTGTCGAAGTGGAAGTTTTTCGAGCCGTCGTCGAGCATCACACCGCCGTTGTATAGCTCTTTGATGATGACCTGGTCGGCGTTCTGGTCGCCTTGGGCCAGGACAGGTGTGGAGGGTTGCGTTAACAACGCAACAAACACGAACAGAAAAGAAACTTTCTTTTTCATAAGTTATGGAAATGGTTTTGTGGAATAATCTTTTGAATGTGGAACGGGTTTTGTGGAATAATCTTTTGAGTGTGGAGCGGTTTTGTGGAATAATCTTTTGAAAGTGGAGCGGTTTTAATGGAACAGTCTTTTGAATGAGACCTTCAGGTCGAGGTCGATCTGGTTGGTGCTGTCAGGTGCTATGACCTGCTGGCTGCGCACACCATTATATATATATAAGGTGTCGTAGCGCTCACCGTAGACGCGTGTCTGTCCTGACGACAATGCTTCGTAGACTCCTGGCGGCACCACGAAATGTGCAATGCCGCGCATGTCGGTAGAGTCGACGAAGATGGATGCCCTCGCGTCTTTCAGCTCCACGCGCACTCCGGTGTGCGGTGCGTTGCTACCCTCTGGATAGACCAGCTGCACCGCTACGTCACATGTCTCCACGCTCTCGTCGTAGGAACAAGATGATAAGAGTAAAAGTATAATGGCGGCCTCACACCTAAGCCCTATGGCCTTGGCTACAAACCCTATGGCCTCACCCCCAAACCCTCTCTGAATGGAGAGGGGAGTATATAGCTCTTTTATGCAGCTTAACACTTTCTTTATTATGCTCATATATGTTAATATTCGTCTTCTTATATTGTCCTGCTTGTGTGTTATATTGTTCTGTCTGTGTGTTATATTGTCCTGTCTGTGTATTGTATTGTTCTGTCTGTGTCACTTTTCCATATAGAGGTCTGTATGCTTCATTCTCCTTGGAGCGAGGTTGTGGGTGAGACCTAAATCTTAACCCTCAACGACATGCCATAGTAGAAGCGGGGTATGTAGCCGCTGTCGAAGAGCGACGTCCGCAGTCCTGTCTGAGAAGACTTCACGTGGCCCATGTTGTTGAAGAAATTGTTGGCGTAGAACGAGATGCTGACGTGGTCGCCTATCTCCTTTGTCACACTGATGTTGGCCGAGAGGTAGCGTGACAACCGGTTGGGGTTCATGGTGTAGGCATAGTTGCTCTTCACCACCAGACGGGTCAGTTGGTTGTACAGTGTGCGGTCGTTCTCTTGCGCCCATTCCAGTCTCTCGGCGAATGGTATGAGTTCTGTGGGGTTGTCCCATGTGCTGTAGTACTCCGGATAGACAGCCACATACTGGTCTCGCACGCTCTTGTCGTATGGCTCGCCAAAGTAGTCGGTCACGTCGTTGAGCACTATGCCCCTCTGTCCGTTCTTCAGCTCCGACAGTGAGCGCCTGTAGTTGTACAGCGAGCTCTCCACTTTCAGTGTGACTATCATCCGCACCCTTGGCACGTGTGTTGTCAGTGTGGCGTTCAGGTTCACCTGTTCCGTCTCGCTGCCATTGGCCAGTGTTGCCGATGCTGCCGTTCCAGCCGATGTGGCCGCCGAGCCACGATAGTAGCCGATGAGCGGAAACGAGGTGTTGGTGGTCACGTCGCCTATTCCCGATGCGTTGGCAGGGAAGAGTGTCTCGTCGATGCCCCGGTAGTGGTAGTAGTTGCCATCGAAGCGTAGCGATGTGCGCAGACTCCTTATTTGTGCGAGGTCGATGACCCACTCCAGTCCGTAGCGCTCCACTGGTGTGCCGTTGGTGTAGTAGCGGTTGGCGTTGTAGGTGTTGTGTGTGGAGTAGTCCAGTTGTTGTGGCGTCATGGCTCCCGACGTGTCGTAGAGTGTTACGATGCCCGATGCCTGGTCGATGTTGTATCTGCGGTTGGCGCTGGCCACCCCGCAGCCCTCTATGTCCTGCTGTCCGGTGGTCTTATACTGGAAGGGTGTGTATCTGTTTACAGCCATGTATGCCTGCTTTGTTCTGTGGTAGAAGCCAGACAGCGACACCTTCACCCTTCCTATGCTGGCTTCAAGGCCCAGGTCGGCCTGATTGGTGTACTGCCAGCGCAGGCTTGGATTGTGGATGGCGCTTGAAGGATAGGTGTAGTAGGCATAGAACGCACGGTTGTCGGCTGTGCTGCCCGGTGTGAACGACAGTATGTCGGAGTACGACGGTGCAGGGTAGAGCACTTGGAACGATGGCATCTTGACGCTCTTCCCCCATCCGGCGTGCAGTTGAAGCGTGCTCACGAGCCGTTCGCTTCGTCCCTGCCAGAACACGTATCGTCCGTTGAAGCGTGGCGAGAGGCTCTGTGCTGTGCCGTAGTCGGAACCGCTGACCATGGTGATGTCGCTGCGCAATCCTGCTGTCAGCTGAAGTGATGCTCCGCCATGCGTTGTGGGTATGGTGGCCTTCTCCTCGGCATAGAGAGCCATGTTGTTCATCCATGGCAGCTGGTCGTAGCGGTATTCGCGCCAGGTGGGTGCAAAGCGCAGGTCGTCGTAGTAGGTGCCACGGCCACGGTTCTTGGAACCAGTGAAATCGGCTCCCACTGTGACCCGTTGCAGGACGGTGCCGAAGCGTCGGGTCCAGTCGGCCTTGGCCTTTATTCTGTACGATGTGGGTTTCTGGTCGCCGTATTGGCGTACATACCAGTAGCCAGTAGGGCCGAGGATGATGCCGCTGAAGGCCGACGGCTGAAGGCCGGTGGACTGGTCGTAGTCCTGGGCTATGAAGTATCCCTCGCTGAGTGTGTGTATGTATGGCTGTGCCGATGCGCTGGCCGTGTTGTAGTAGTTTTCTGCCAGTTTGTCCTGCATTGTGAAGCTTGCAGCTGCCGAGAGGTTGGTTATCCACTTCAGGTTCAGCAGCCAGTTGGCCTCCATGCTGGCTTTCAGCACGTTGTCTCGCTCTTTGCCGTAGGAGTCGAGCATTTCGTCGGGGTCGCCCTTTGAGTTGTAGCCGCCCACGTTGCCGGTCACTCCTGCACTGAGTGTCAGGGGGTGGCTGTCGGTGAACAGTGTGTTTGTGTAGTGCAGTGTCAGTATGTTTCGCTGGTATGATGTGTATGGCGATGCTATGTCTGAGAACGAGCGTGTGTGCTCTGCCGAAATGTTCAGCAGTCCGTTGTGCCCTCCCAGGTCAAGGCCTTTGTTCAGCGCCACGTGTCGTGTGTGCGGGTTTAGCGACGCCTCTACGATAAACGGCGACTTGCCCCGGCGGGTGTTTATCTTCACCACTCCGTTTGACAGGTCGCCATATTCCACCGATGGTATGCCGGTGACAATCTCCACCGACTCGATATTTGAAGCGCTGACGTTTCGCGTAGAGCTGCTCAGTGTCTCGCCCATCGTGCTGTTGTTGTCCAGTCTTACTCCGTCCACCTCTATTGCCGTGCCGAAGGCGGCATTGCCTTTCTCCTGCGACGCGCTGCGCAGTGCCAGGCGGTCGTCGTTCATCAGTGTGCTGTTTTGTGTCTTCCCACCGGGCAGCAGCGTTAGTATGTCGGTGACGTTGAGTACTTGCTGGTGGTCCAGAGCCGTGCGGTCTATGGTGTACGATGTAGTGGCCTCGTCACTGCGCCGCCGTGCCGTCACCTCTACCTCGCCCAGTTTCAGGTTCTCTTCAGCCAGTACTATTCTGGTCCCTTCTGTGTTGCGCTCCACGTTCAGCAACACTGTCTGCTTCACGTAGCCCAGACATTGTACCACCAGCGTCTGCCGTCCGCGTGGCACCTGACGCACCATGAAGGCCCCTTTTGCGTCGGTCACCGCCCACAGCCCGCAGTCCTTCAGCAGCACGCTGGCATACTCCACGGGTCTGCCTTTCCGGTCGGTCACCGTGCCGCCCACCGTTGCCGTCTGTGCAAAGGCCGCCGACGCGAGAAGAAGCAACCAACACGTGATGTAGAGTACCTGTCTGAGCATATAATAGTCAGCCGAAGTCCGCCGGCAAGCTGTTTTGCCGACGGACTTAATTACTTGAATGTAAACTTTTTACTTGTTGAGAACCTTCTGTCCATTGACTATGTTAAGTCCTTTCTGCTGCTTTTCATGGCGTATGCCTTGCAGGTTGAAGACAGTCTCGCCGTTAGTGTTGCCGGCTGCCAAGCCACGTATACCCACCGTGCTGCCGGCCACTATAGCTTCTTCCGAGATGGGCAGTAGGAACCAGCCCGTCATGTAATAGAGCACCACGCCTGTGATGGACTGTGCCTTTTCCGGCCACACATAGTCGTTGCCCAGTGCCGAGAGCAGGTCGCGTGCCTTCATGGTGTTGCCCTCGCTGTCGGTGAGTTGCTTGTTCATGCCGTTGCCAACAGCCTTTATCTCGATGTTGCTCAGTGTGACCAGCTTGCCGTAGTTCTCCTGCTTGCACGCCTCGGCTATGGACATCGGTGTTCCCACCAGTTCTGCGGTGGCGGTCTCAACGTGTGAGTCGTCGGTGACGGTCATGGAGTACTCGTAGCCCTGCGATGGTGAGTTGATATAGTCAACGTCCTCTGTGCCTTTCGTGCCAACGATGTATCCGTTGAGCGCATTGCCGGCCTTGAGGCTTGTCTTCTTTATCACGGTGGCTCCCGAGGCGTCTTCAACGTAGTAGCAGTTTGACAGGCTGTTGAAAGCGTTGACACGTGCGTTTTGTAGTGCCAGCTTCACTACCTTTCCGTCCTCGGCAGCGTTGAACTCTGCAATGTTGGCAGCTTCGACGTCCCATGCTGCAGCCTGCTCCACGCTGATGGGCAGCAGCTGGTTGGCGGTGGCACTCTTACCCACGAGTATAGCCACTATGGTGATGTTCTCCAGTTTGGTGCCCTTTGTCCAGTCGGCAATCTTGTGCAACTGCTGGTTGGCGTTCTCAGCACCGTTGTTTACGTCGATAGTCTCTTCGCCTATGGTCAGTTTGCCAGCCGTTGCGCTGGTCATCTCCAGCGTTGCGCCAGAGAGTTTCACCACGCGGTTCAGGTTTCCGGCCACGTTCACTTCGCCTATGGTACTGCCCTCGATGATGGTGTACTCTGCCAGGTCCTCGGTCTGCAGCTCGCTCATCGGTGTGTCCTCAGCCTCTTTCAGCTGTGGGTTGCCGCTGGCCGTACGTCTCACGGTGTAGACGGTGCCGCTTACCTTGGTGCCCTCATCCAGACGGCTGTTCAGCGATGTGTACTGAATCCAGGCACCGCCTGTGGCGTCCTGTACAAACACTGTGCTGTAGCCGTCGGCACTCTTGCCGGTTATCTCTGCGTCTTTCAGCGTCAGCTTGGCGTAGGTGCCGTTCTCCAGTGCGTTGAAGGCAGCGATGCTGGCCACCTCGGTATACTCGATGGCGGGCAGCGTGTCATAGCCAGCCAGTGTCACAGTGGCCTTGGCCAGATAGCTGGTGCCCCCCTGCTGGAAGCGCACGCCGCTGGCATTGCCACTCCAGGTCATGCCGTCGATGGCGCCGCTCGAGGCTTTGAAGTTGTTTATGTTGCTGTTGCCAGCAGCGGTGAACTCGATCTTGGTGATGGTCTTGCCCTCGGGGGCGCGGAAGGTCAGAGTGGTGTAATCCTTGTAGGTCACCAGGTTCTGGCCGCGGTTGTTGTCGACATAGATGCGCGAGGGTGCCGACCCGGCAGTGATCTGAAGTGTGACATCGTCGGCGGTGAGGGTCTCGTTGTAGATGAAGCCCTTGACGTCGGTCATGTTTTCACCAATGTTCTCCCTTATTGTCTCGCTTGTGAAGTCGAACGTGGCAGTTGCTGACTCCTGGGCACTGGCCGCTGCTGGCAGTGCCATGAGGGCAATAAGCCCAAAGAAAAGTGTAGAGATTTTCTTCATAATAGTTTTCTTGATTAATTGCTTGAATTTTTTTCGGGTGCAAAATTACCAATAGTTTTTCAACCCCACAATACTCAATTGTTGGTATTCTTGATTTTGCCGGTGCCTGTTTCATCTTCCGTTCCCCCTTTTTTTCTTACCTTTGCAGCGCATTTTCCGCCATGGCGAGATACCAGCCCAACCCAGGGACGGTGTCTTTGACATTAATCATGTATAGAAACATTAACAAATAAAAAAGAAACAACATACCTATATGAACAAGCCACTACTTACACTTTTCATGCTTGCGGCCTCCCTGCTGTCGCAGGCCCAGTCACTGCCCCAGGATGCCTCTGTACGTACGGGCAGGCTGAAGAACGGTCTGACCTACTACATCCGTCACAACGCCAAGGAGCCGGGCCTGGCCGACTTCTACATAGCCCAGCGTGTGGGCAGCATACTTGAGGAGCCCCGTCAGCGCGGACTGGCTCACTTCCTTGAGCACATGGCTTTCAACGGTACCAAGAATTTCCCCGGCAAGGGCAAGCGCTTGGGCATAGTGCCCTGGTGCGAGACAGTGGGCGTGAAGTTTGGGGCCAACCTCAATGCCTACACCTCGGTGGACCAGACGGTCTACAACATCAGTGCAGTGCCCGTGAGCCGTCGCGAGGGTGTGCTCGACTCCTGCCTGCTCATACTCCATGACTGGAGCCACTACCTGCTGCTCGACGATGCAGAGATAGACAAGGAGCGCGGCGTGATACACGAGGAGTGGCGCACACGGCGTGCCGGGATGGCCATGCAGCGCATGATGGAAAACGTGATGCCCACCATATACAAAGGCACGAAGTATGAAGACTGCCTGCCCATTGGTTCGATGGACATCGTGGACCACTTCCCCTATCAGGACCTGCGCGACTACTACCACAAGTGGTACCGCCCCGACCTGCAGGCTGTCGTGGTGGTGGGCGATGTCGACGTGGACCGTGTGGAGAAGAAGATAAAGAAGCTCTTCGGCTCCATCCCCATGCCAAAGAACGCTGCCGAGCGCGTCTACTATCCCGTCAACGACAACGACACGATGATTGTGGCCATAGAACGCAACAGGGAGCAGCCCATCGTGCTGGCCCACCTCTATATGAAGCGCGACGCCACACCCGACGCCGAGAAGAGCACCGTGGGCTACGTGCGCGGCGACTATGTCGACGGTCTCATCAGCTCGATGCTCAACAGCCGTTTGGCCGAGATGCGCCAGCAGGCCAACCCACCGTTCATGAGCGCCACAGGCCGTGCCTCGATGTTTTTCGTCAGCCGCACGAAAGAGGCGTTCTCTCTGAGTGTCTCCTGTAAGCTCGACAACGTCTTGGGCGGAATAATAACCGCTGTGGCAGCTGCCGAACAGGCCCGCCAGCACGGTTTCACACAGGAGGAGCTGAACCGCGCAAAGAAGATACAGATGGCGGCCACTGAGCGCCAGTGGGCTGAGCGCCACGAGCGCCGCAACAGCTACTATGTCAACCGCTGCGTGAACCACTTCCTTTCGGGTGAGCCCATCCTCTCGGCCGAAGACCGCATGGAGCTGGTCAAACAGTGGGACAGCACGCTCACTCTCGATGAGGTGAACAGTGCCGTGCGTGAGCTCATCACCGACCGCAACCAGGTCTTCGTGCTCTACGGTCCCGACAAGGAGGGCGTGACACTGCCCTCCGAGGACCAGCTGCGCCAGATGGTAGAGGCCACACAACAGTTGGCCTACGCCCCAGTGACAGCAACGGCTCCCGAGGGCCCGTCAATAGCCGAGTATGTGGACAGCCTGCTGTCTGCAGCAACCGTAGGCGCGGTGGTCAGCGAGACCGCCTATCACCACGGCTTCACCTGCCTTACCCTTGCCAACGGCATGAAGGTCTACGTCAAGCCCACCGACTATCAGGCCGACGAAGTGGTGATGTCCATACGCGGCGACGGAGGCACATCGCTCTATGGCGATGACGACATACCCAACTTCTCGCTCATCTCGAGCGCTGTCACCGAGGGTGGCGTAGGCCCCTACAGTGCTACCGCCCTGCGCAAGATGCTTTCGGGCAGGGTGGTGCGCATCAGCCCGTCGGTGGGCACGAAGGGACAGAGCATCAGTGGTACCAGCTCGGCCAAGGATGTGGAGACAATGCTACAGCTGGCACACCTCTACTTCACGCAGCCCCGCCGCGACGACCAGGCCTTCCAAGGACTCATCAACCGCACACGCTCGTTCCTGACCAACCGCAACGCCTCGCCAAAGGTCGACTACAACGACTCGATAGCCGCCATAGTCTATGGCCACCACCCGCGGCGCAAACCGGTAGTGCAGGAGACACTCGACCACGCCAGCTACGACCGCATACTCGAGATCTACCGCGAGCGCTTCGCCGACGCGTCGAACTTCAAGGCCGTCATCATAGGCAATGTAGACATCAACTCGCTGAAGCCGATGCTATGCAAATACCTGGGCACACTGCCCGCAACACACCGCGGCGAGAAGCCCAACTACGACAATATTGCCCACCCCGTAGGTGGCAACTTCACCACAAAGTTCACTAAAAAAATGGACACGCCGCTGGCCAACGTAAGCATATTCTACACTGCCGACCTGCCCTTCACACCGCGCGAGGACCTGAAGCTCGACTTCCTGAAACGGGTGCTGCAGATAGCCTACACCGACTCGGTGCGCGAGGAGAAGGGTGGCACATACGGAGTGTCGGTGACAGCCGATCTCGACAAGGACGAACGCCCCACGGCCATGCTGCGCATAGCCTACAATGCCGACCCTGCACGCTACGACGAACTCAACCCCACGGTGTATCAGCAGTTACAGGTCATAGCCGAGAAGGGACCCGAGCCTGCGTCGATGGACAAGGTGCGGCGCTACCTGGTGAAGCAGTATGGACAGATAGCCAGGACCAACGACTACTGGAGCTACGTGGTGTGGCACCAGATAGACGACGATGCTGATTTCGACACCGGCTACTGCCAGATGGTGGAGAGCATCACAGCCGAAGAGGTGCAGCAGCTGGCAGGAGAACTGTTGAGGCAGGGCCGACGCATAGAGGTGACAATGCTGTCGGAGGAATAGTACTGCCCCTTAAGCAGCGCTGGCTGTGTGGTCAGCGCTTTACAGTCTTTGGCCTGGCTGCGGGATGAGCCGACAGCCAGGCCAAAGACTTATACTGTAGGGGGGGAAGATTGGTGGGGCTTCAGTAAAACCTTTTCTTCCTGTCTTTGATATAGATTCCCTTTCTTGGAGGGTTTTCATACGAAAGATGTGCGACTCTCCGTCATTGCAGGTCGGACATCTGTGCGCTGTGCATAGCCGGCTCTTGCCTTTATTCCCCATATTACCATGTACGGGCAGTTGTCATTGGCCAGCATTATGTCGGTGACCTCCTTCACTATGCCTATGAGTGTGGCGTCGTCGTAGTTCGAAGGCATGATGGTGCCGGGCGGTTTTTATTTCAGCTTTTTGTTTTTCTCTATGGTCCAGTTCTCGCGTTTCAGTATGTCGCACTTCTTACCGACAAACATCTTTGCTGCCTGCCGGTCGCCCTTCAGCTGCCACTGCAGCCAGGCCAGGGCCACTACGCTGAACTCGCCGCCGTGGGGCTGACGGTAGGTGCCACCGTGGCCCACGGGGTAGTTGACGGCACAGGCGGGAACGTGCTTTATGCGGTGGAAGTCGTCCATGCCGTTCTCGTAGGCTATGTCTTCCTTGCCGCCGAGTATGTAGATGACGGGGGTGTGGATGTCGTTGAGCTTCTCCTTCGGTGGCATAGGCATGCCGCCCACGGCCTGGTGGGCGTTCTGCTGGTTGAACAGTCCGCTGTTGCACACCATGAGTGTCTTCACTCGCGGGTCGGCGCAGTTGAACAGTGTCTGCAGTCCGCCGCACGACATGCCTGCCAGGGCGATGTTCTTCACGTCAATCTTCTTGTAGTAGGGCGAGTTGGGGTTGTCGTTCTGTGTGCAGGCCCAGTCTATGCTCTCTATTTGCTGCCTTGTGGTGGACATGGGGCCGTGGAAGGGCTCCTCCTCCATGGGTATGAAGCCTGTGGCGAGCACCAGGAAGCCGTGCGATGCTATCTCGTTGAGGAACCTGTAGTGCTCCCACGGCGAGTTGGTGCAGGCACCGTTGCCCCAGACGAGCACGGGCAGTGGGTTCTGCTCGTTGAACACCGAGAGGTCCTGGGGCGCGAAGACAGTGTGGGCTGGCAGACTGCTTTCCTCCTTCATCACGGCCTTGTAGGGACCGGTACCGCCGTCTTCGACCGTCTTCTGTCGGGTTGACTCCTTGATGAAGAAATCGGTCATCTGGCGGAAGGTGCTATCGCAGAATGTCACAGGGCCATGCTGTCCGCCGGGCACGGTGACGAACCGCTCCAGGCGTCCGGCCCGCTCCAGTGCTTCGGCAAAGCGCTCACCCTGGCAGTGAGGCACCACGTTGTCTGCATCGCCGTGGAAGACGAGAAAGCGGGGGTACTCCCGGCTCTTACTGCCGACCATGGGCGACGGGGCTCCCACGTATGTTATGGGGCTGACGAGCGCCACGAGGTCTGGGTTGGCGGCTGGAGCCCCGCCGATGAGTGCGGCTTCGGGCGAGTGCTCGTCTTTCACCGTCTCGCAGCGTTCCATGTGTGCCATGTCTACGGGGCCGAACCAGTCTACCACTGCGTCGACACTGCTCGAGAAGCCGGTGTTGCCACCAACGGTGCCCTCCAGGTCGACAGTCGTTTCACCCACGGTGCGCTTCTTCACACCACAGGTGACACCGGCAAGCGACGCGAGGTGGCCACCGCTGGAGAAGCCGGTGATGCCGATAAACGACGTGTCGAGACCGTATTCATGGGCATGTGCGCGAAGGTAGCGTATGGCGGCCTTCACGTCGTGTATCTGTGCGGGGAACCGGGCGTCGCCGCTGCTGCGGTGGTTGATGCATGCCACGGCAAAGCCTGCGTCGGTGAGAGGCTTGCCCAGAGAGGCGTAGGTCATGAGCTTCATGTTGTTTGAGTACCATGCACTGCCGTAGATGGCCACTATGACCTTGTGCCGGCCACGGCCTGTCTCGGGGATGTAAATGTCCATGGTATGGGCCTCGAGCTTGTCGCCGGCATAGTTCACGTCCTTGAATGTCGCTTTGTTTTCGGGCATCTTGAAGCCGCCCTGGTTCTGTGCTGTGGCAATGAAACATGTGCACAGCAATAATGCTATCGATAATAACTTTTTCATATTGGTGTGTGTTTACTCTTTGAATACTTTTTTCCCGTTTACTATGTACAGTCCGCGTGGCAGCTCGCCCCATCTGTCTGCCGTGCCCACCTTCATGCCATGGAGAGAGTAGACGGAGGTGGCAGACTGCTGCCGGAGGGAGGTGACGGGGGCTATGCTGCTGGCTGCCCCGAGGGTGCAGAAGTTGAAATAGGCTGGTGTGTCGTACTTGGCCGACAGATTGTCGTGCAGATACTTGCCGGTGTACTTGTTGAGCATGGTGAAGCCCTTGCCCTCCACGTAGTTGATGTCCCAGACGGCACCGTTCTTCACGTCCTGTCCGTTCTGGTTGTTCAGCCCCAGGATGAAGCTGCAGTCGGTCTGTGTGGAGTGTCCGTTCAGGTAGCCGGGACTGCCCCAGATGGAGTAGGGGGAGCCGTCGGGCTGTATGAGACGCAGCAGGTAGCAGCCCTTTATGCTACTGTCGCTGCTGCCCGCCAGGCTCTCCAGTTTGAAGAGATAGCCCGTGTTGGTGTCGGCAAAGGCCGTGACATATTCGGCGAAGCCCAGGTTCTGGTTGTCTGAGCCATAGAATGCCTTCTTCGCCTCTTCGTCGACGATGGCGAAAGGAGTGGAACCTATACTGCTGAGGCTGGTGAAGCGCTTGGCCGGCACTTTGTCGCCCATGTTGTTGACACCGAGAGTGTAGGTGGCAATCCTCGACTGCCGGCCCTCGGCGTCGGTGGCAATGGCAGTGAACTTCACTACGCCCTTAGCCGTGGGTTTGTAAGTCATGGTGAAGGGGGCGGTGGTGAGCGACTTAAGCAGCATCTGCCCGGTGTAGATGTCGACGCGGGCAATGGTGCTCGCCGCCGAGCTGGCATTGACGGTGAGCTTGGTGTCCTCTCCCACAATGGCGGGTGAGGGGTTGGCGCTAATCGAGATACTGATGCTCGTGTCTACGTCTATGCGGCGCAGCACTATCTTGTCGAAGTTGAAGAGCAGGTTGCCGCTGTTCACTATGAAGCGCAGCACCTGAGGACCTGCTTCCAGCTCTCTCGTCAGACGGCCGTGCACCATCTTGTATGTGCTCCATGCACCGGTACGGGCCACCGGCACGTCGCCTGTCAGGTCGGTGAGACCGTTGTCGCCGCTTAGGGCCAGCGAGAACGAGCCGCCGCCGTCTTGCGAAGACATGTATGCGTCGTACTCGTACAGCCCGGCCTCGTTCACGTTGACAGTGTACTCCAGCCATTCTCCGGCACGTGTGTAGCTGATGGCATATCCGCCGCTGATGCTCTCTATGTCAACGCCAGTGGCGTCGGAACGTACCGATGCACCGCCTTGGTTCTGCGTGTCGGAGTCATGGTAGGATATGCCGTCGGCACCCGAATCGAAATGCTCACCCTCGATGGTGCCGGGCAGGTCGATGACTCCCTTGTATGGTGCGCGGGGATTGTATGCTGTGAAGCTGCCAAGACGTTCGTACTGGGTGCCGTCGGTGTTCACCACAACAGCTTTCAGTGCGTGGGCTCCCAGTGCCTTCACTTCATATTCGGTCTTGTAGGGGGCCTCGGTCATGGTGCAGAAGAGCTTGTTTTTCACGTAGAGGTCCACATGGTCTATGGTCTTCGTCCTCATGCTGGCCCTCACCTCAATGGGCAGCACATCGCCCACCGTGGCGGCTATGGTGGCAGGCTTAATGTAGACGGATGCCTCTTTCTTCATGCCGGGGAATGGGCTCTTGGCATTCTTTGCAGCGTCGCTGGCCATGTATTGGCGCAGCCACTCCATGGCAGGACGGTCCTGGCCGTTGCGTATGATGCCGCTGTTGCCGTTGGTGGTCCAGGTGGCTCCGTAGATATAGCCCCACAGGGTGATGCCAGCACAGTAGTCGGCCTCCCACATGTAGGGTATCTGCTCTTTGTAGCGCTGCAGCTGCAGGGCGTCGTCGTCGGTGCCAATGTCATACTCGGTGCTGTACATGGGTATCTTCAGCGCGTTCTGAATCTTCTGCATGGCGCTCTTGAAGTTCGACACGTTGCAGTCGGTCAGGTCGTGGCTCTGGCAACCGTAGGCGTCGATGGGCGCTCCAGCATTGCGCAGAGTGCGTACAAGGTCAATGAACTGGTCGGTATTCCACTGGAAAGTGTTGAAGTCGTTGTATATCAGAATGGCGTTTGGCCAGCGTTCGTATGCCATCTCGAAAGCCTTGATGATCCAGTCGTAGCCAGTCTTGCCGGGGCCGCCCAGGGCTTCGCTCATATAGTGGGTGTCGGCCTGGTGGCCGTCGATGGCCTCGTTGACCACGTCGATCATAGCCAAGTCGGGGTACTGTTTCTTCGCGGCGTCCATCCATTTCACTATGGCGGTGTAGCGCTCTGTCACAGACAGGTTCTTAAACCATCCGGGAAACTGTGAGCCCCAGACAAGGGTGTGGAACTTGAACGGGAAGCCGTGCTGCTTGGCGTAGTTGTTGATGTAGTTAACGCTGTTCCAGTTGTATCTGCCGCGAGTGCCTTCCACCGAGGCCCATTTTGTCTCGTTCTCGGGAGTTATCTCGTTCCACAACTGGTAGAACTTCTCGTTGCCATAGTCTACCTGGCCACGGGTGGTGATGTTGCCAAGAAACTTGTCGGGGTTCGATGATAACTGTGCTGCGGCCGTTGTGGGCAGAAGGGCCGACAACGACAGCAGGCAACCTGCAGCGACAGTATGTCGCAAACGCTGGAAAAGGTGCTTGATGTTTCTCTTCATGTTCGGTTTTATGTTTTATCGTTTATCTTTTTTGCAAAATTACCACCTTATTATATACATGGTTTTTCCGCTTGTCTCACTTTTGGCTTTTAGTGTCGATAATTGGCGCCTGTTAGCGTTTTTGCAAAACAGATGAAACATAGTTGCAAACTGTTTTCGTCAAAAAGAGATAATTTTGTACATCATTATGTCAAACAAACACAAGTTGAAGTTATGTCAATAAATCAGAAAACCATCAGGACGCTGCTTGCTGCCACTATGATGGCTGCGTGTTTGGGGGCTTCGGCAGCGGTAGACCCCAATTTCTATATCTTCCTTTGTTTCGGACAGTCGAACATGGAGGGTGCTGCCCGCCCTGAGGCACAAGACCTGAAGAGTGCCGGTCCGCGATTCCTGCTCATGCCTGCTGTCGACTTCCCCGACAAAGGCCGCAAGATGGGTGAGTGGTGCGAGGCCACCCCGCCACTCTGCCGCCCCGGCACGGGGCTGACGCCTGCCGACTGGTTTGGACGCACACTGGTGGAGTCGCTGCCCGGGAACATCAAGATAGGTGTCATACATGTAGCCATAGGCGGCATAGACATAAGGGGGTTTCTGCCCGACAGCATAGAGAACTACAGGAAAAAGGCGCCATCGTGGATGAAGGGTATGCTCGAGGCATACGACAACAATCCCTACGAGCGACTGGTCACCCTGGCAAAGAAAGCACAGCAGGACGGAGTCATAAAGGGTGTGCTGATGCACCAGGGCGAGACCAACACCGGCGACCCCAAGTGGGCAGGCATGGTGCAGCAGGTCTACGACCGCCTGCTCGGCGACCTGCAGCTGAAGCCGGAAGAGGTGAACCTCTTTGTGGGCAACATAGTGCAGGCCG
>Ga0310694_10001707_pt1 | contig 24191 bp, 24 predicted proteins | sample 174DNAGHGhighgp2_FD_203884 | JGI IMG/M metagenome (GOLD analysis project Ga0310694, IMG submission 203884) | Sheep rumen microbial communities from Palmerston North, Manawatu-Wanganui, New Zealand - 1742 DNA GHGhigh gp2 (v2) (version 2) | ecosystem: Host-associated > Mammals > Digestive system...
TTGCCCAAATGATAAACTCGGTTGAATAAGTGAAATAACGACACGAAATGTTTGGAGGTGGATTTGTCTTCACCCAAGTGACTACATTCAAAATCTTGTATCCTAATTCTGTCAAGGCATTGGCAACCGAAAAAATATTGTGGTAGGTGCCTGAAATCCATACAGTTCCATTTTCTTTCAATTTGTCTCTGCAAAGAGACAGCCATTTAAGATTGAAATCATAAATGTATTCTGGTGTTCCTCCTTTGTCCCAATCGCCTTTATTCACGCTGACAATTTTCCCTGATTGAACGCTGATTCCGTCATTGGAAAGAAAATAGGGCGGGTCGGCGAAAATCATATCAAATTTGAAGTCGAACTGCTGAAGCAATTCAAAGCAATCACCTTTGAGCAGGGTGAAATCACGATTGGCTGATTTGTAATAGGGCGTTACCATGTGTTTCAGATCTCTTTTGCAATTTGTTCGATAAATTTGCTTATCGTTGTGAGATTGAATATGTCAGGAATAGTATAAAAGGCTTCCTCAAGTTTGTTTCGTGCCGAATTCCATCCCACTCCGTCCGTTATCCACACAAAGTTAAAGCCATCCAAGGCATTTATTTTCGGCGACAATTCCGAATAGGCTCTTGCTACCTCGTTCAGTTTTGATCCTCCACCACTATAAAAATTGACCTCGATAAGATACTTGTTTGTATTCGTTTCTATCACAAAATCAAATCGCTTCTTGTCTTCTCCAAGAACTGATAGTTCTGGGTATTCTATAGAATATACCTCTTGACGATATTGAATTCCGGCTTTTTGAAACAATGTTGCGACTTGGTTTTCCATCAAATGACCGCTCCTGTTTTTCCTTGCATTTGTATCAAGCCCAGTTTCAACGCCAAACACATAGTCGACCAAGTTCTTGATTTGTTTATTTTGCAAAACATCATCCAAACCTGTCCCATGAATGTATTCGATCACTCCGTCAACACTCTCAAACATCCTGCTTATCAATTCCACTCTTCCGTCTTCCAATATTGCCTTCTTGTTGTCAGCAGTCCTCACCGCAATAAGAATATCTAAAACACTGAAAACCTTTGGGTTTTCTTCCCAAAGTCTACGAATGGCCGCATCAAGGTCGTCTTGCCCAATCAAATAATTCAGTTGGTTCAATTTGATGGCAATGGCTTCAACATTGCTGTTGATTTTTTTGAAATCACAATAGAATCCAAGTGTGGCATTGGTTTCTTTCAATTGCGACATGAATAATTCAAACTCATCTTTGGTATGCATAAACTTCTTGGATTTTAGTAATTTGTAATCAACAGTTCTGTCAGTTTTCCTCGTTTGCTTCCGTTGGCATTGACACTTCGAGAAGCGTATACTCGATGGATGTTGAAACCACTATATAAGGTCTCAAAAAAAGTATCATTAGGGTTCTTTGCAGAGCAATCGGCATTGCTTAGCATCCACGACACATCGCCATATTCCGATAATCTTCGACATAATTCTGACAGCTCAACCTGCCGCCTATCGTCAAATTCTTCTTTGACGTACGAGTTAAAACTGGAAGTAGCGTTTAATGGACGGAATGGTGGATCGAAATAGAGAAAGACATTCCCCGACCTTTCAACAACTCGCTCAACCTCCAAAAAATCGCTATTCATGATGTTTACATCAAAATAGTTGAGCAATTCGCTATCGGCATAGATGACTTCTTCATTGCAGATGGTCGGGTTATTATATTTTCCGAAAGGAACATTAAATTCCCCCTTTGAGTTTTCTCGATAGAGTCCGTTGAAACAAGTGCGATTAAGAAAAATCAACAATGCAGACTTTTCGATGCTTTCCAATACATCATTGTTGAATCGATGTCGCTTTTCAAGATAATACAGTTTTTGCTTCTCATAATCAGAGAGAGCCAAATACTCTTGCTCAAGTTGCTTTAATTCTTCGACAAGTTTCTCAGCGTCGTTTTTGACATTGAGATAAGTATTTGTCAAGTTTTTGTTTATGTCGTTAATGATTACTCGGCTAATATTCTGAAAATGCTGAAGCAGAAAAAAGAGCATTGCTCCACCACCTACAAAGGGTTCTATATATGTCACATTCTCCCATTGGTCAAAGTCTTTTGGCAAAAGCGCTTTGAATTGTTCAAGGAGTTGGGTTTTACCTCCCGCCCATTTCACGAAAGGTTTAGCCTTTGATTGAAATACCAGATGCATCGCATTAATTCGTGTAACACGAATGCTTATCATAACGGCAAACAGGCAACAATGATAGGGCAACAAAAAAACGTGGACATTGTCTTATCCACGCTTCAGAGGCCCTAGGAATTGCCCGTTATCATTGATAAGCCACGTCCACGCTTTCGCGCAGACGTTTACAGACTTATTCGTTTGATAACTCTCAAGAAATTTCCTAGGTTTCTGAAGCAGCCGAATAAAAAGCAAACGCTATGTTATAATTATGGTTTTCTCTTTTCTCTGTTTTCTCTCTTCTAATTATTTCGTTTGACAATGCAAAAGTAGATCTTTCTGTAACGATACGCAATTAATTTTGTCAAAAAGTCAATCTTTTATGGTATCTATTTCATACTCAATAAAATCTCCTGAATTTAAGACAATTTGAGATTCAAGATAAAGCTTTTTCACTTGATTGATGGCTTCTTCTTCAGAATTTGCAGTTACATTTATCTGCTTTGAAAGATATTCCTTTATTTCAACAAGATAATTCATAATGCAATAATTCTATTCCTGCCAACTATTCAAATGAGTTTCTTTCGCCATCATCGTACATTTTCTTTTTCCTCCTGCCGTTTTTTCCACTCCTTAAACTCGTCCCCGGTGTCGATGATGTGTTGTTTCAACTCCATTAAGGGCCAAGCGTCCTCCACCTTGAAGTCGCCGATGCGGGTGCGGCGGAGCGAGGTGAGGCAGGCACCGTTGCCCAAAGCCTGGCCGAAGTCGTTGGCAAGGCTGCGGATGTAGGTGCCTTTGCTGCAAGTGACCTCGAAGTCCAATTCGGGGAAGCGGTCGAGGCGCAACTTGAAGTCGTCGATGCGCACATCACGGGCCTTCAGCTCGATTTCCTCGTCGGAGCGGGCATAGTCGAAGGCGCGTTTCCCCTTGATTTTGATGGCTGAATACTTGGGTGGGTATTGCTTGAGGTCGCCGATGAACTGCAGCCGTGCGGCTTCAATCTGCTCCGGCGTGATGCCGTCGGTGGGGAAGAAGGCATTGGGTTCGCTCTCCAAGTCGAAGGTCGGGGTGGTCTGGCCGAGCAGGATGGTGCCTGTGTAGGTCTTCACCTGCGCCTGGTAGTTGTCGATTTGCTTGGTCATCTTGCCTGTGCAAAGGATGAGCAAGCCCGTGGCCAACGGGTCGAGGGTGCCGGCATGGCCTACCTTCAGCTTGCGGATGCCGTAGCAACGGTTGAGCAGGCTGCGGATGAAGTTGACCGTGTCGAACGATGTCCAGTCAAGCGGTTTGTCGATGAGGATGACCTCGCCTTCTTCGAAATTAAACATAGGGGTATTTTTTGACTCGGGACTCGGGACTTCGGGACAATCCCGTCTCGCGTCCCGCGTCTCGTAGTCTCGTGTCTATTATAAAACAAATGGCAGAACGATGGTCAACAGACCCACGATGGCGCAATACACGGAAAACCAAATCAGCTTGCCTTTCTTCACCAGGTTGATCATCCACTTGCAGGCGAAGCATCCCGTGACGAAGGCGGCGATGAAGCCGATGAGCAGCACCCATGTGGGTGTTGAGACCGAAGCAACCGCATCGGCAGCTGGGAAAAACAAGTCTTTGGCATCCAAGAGGGCTTCACCGAGGATAGGAGGAATGACCATCAGGAAGGAGAACTGGGCGAGTTTTTCTTTTTTGTTGCCCAGCAGCAGACCCGTAGCGATAGTGGAGCCTGAACGCGACAGTCCGGGCAGCACGGCAACAGCCTGCGCAATACCGATGACGAAGGCGTGCAGGGGGCTGATGTTTTCCTTTTGGCGTGGCTTGGCGAAATAAGAGAAGGCCAACAACGCGGCGGTGACCATCAGACAGATACCCACGACGAGCAGTCCAGAGCCGAAAATTTCTTCCACCTTGTCCTTGAAAAAGAGTCCCACAATCATCACGGGAATCATCGAGATGAGGATGTTGACGACGTATTTCGTGCCGTCGTTCCATTTGAACTTAAAGAGGTCCTTAAAGAGCCACACAATCTCTTTCCAAAGGATCAGGCAGGTGCTCAACACGGTGGCGATGTGCACGATGATAGTGAAGTCCAAGGCTTTCTCGGGGTCGACCCCAAAAAGATATTGACCGATGGCCAGATGGCCGCTGCTACTGACTGGCAGGTATTCCGTCAGCCCTTGGATGATACCGAGTATTAATGCTTCTATCCAGTTCATAATGATTTGTATTTGTCACAAAACCAGCAAAACTTTCAAAACACTGTTTTTTTGTTACTTTTGCGGCACACAACCGTGTGGCCGCCCAAAAGCGAGCCGGTTGGCCGCTTTTCAAATTGAATAGTTTTGCAGGTTTTGTCTGTTTTGTGATTATTTTTTTCTCCAGAAAATGGCTACGATTTCCACGACAAAACCTGCCAGAACCAAAATCGGGGCCAGCGTGAGGCGTTGCGCGTTGAACATTTTTTCGTTGAACACGTCGGGGTCGGTCGAGCCACCGCCAATCATCAGCACGAAGCCCAAGGCGATGAGGGCAATGCCGATGAGCACGATGATGTAGTTCATTTTCCCGAAAGGCATGGCCTTTTGGTCGTCAGCGGGCTGAGCGATTTCCTTTTTCTTTGTTTCTATTATTTCTTTTGCCATATATGAGTGAGATTTAAGATTCAAAGATTTCAAGATTTCAAATTTCAGATTTCAAGATTTCAGATTCAAGATTCAAGGCTTTTCGACGAGCGTAAGGGAATTTGGGTTTTATGAGTAGAGTCGGTCGATGTCGGCATGGAGGTATTTCCGCAGGGCTAAGCGGGTTGAGAGGCCACCCAACAGGATGCCAAGACAGATGATGCCGACAAGGATGCCGACGACGATTTTATAGTCTTGTACGAGTGCCAGTTCGGGTAAGCGTTGGTTGAGACCGTAGAGCAGCAGGGCCAAAAACAAGTCGGCAAGCAAAGCGCCAAAGAAGCCTTGCATGACGCCGCTGCAGATAAACGGACGACGAATGTAGGCTGGCGTGGCACCCACCAATTGCATGCTGCGCACGAGGAAACGCTTGGAGTAGATGCTGAGTCGTATGGTGTTACGTATCAACGTGATGGCAATGATAAGCAGGATGAGGCTGGCGGCTACCAGCGCGATACCGATGCGGCGCATGTTTTGGTTGATGACACCAACAAGCGACTTTTGGTAATAGATTTCCTGGATGTCAGGGTTTTTGCGCAGCTGGTTTTGGATGACCATAATGCTGTCGTTGTTGGCCCAAGCAGCGTTGAAGCGCACATCGATGGAGGGCAGCAACGGGTTTTCCTCGTTGCCGAGCCATTGCATGAAATCTTCGCCAAGGTCTTCGCTCAAGCGGCGCATGGCTTCGTCTTTGGTGATGTATTCCGTCGACTTCACAGCGGGCATGGCATCGAGTTCCTTTTGCAGTTTCAGGATGTTCGACTCCTTGACGTTGCTGTTCATGATGATTTCGAAACCGATGTTTTCCTTGATGTGGTTCGAGAGTTTTTGGGCATGCATCATGAGCAAGGCGAACACACCTAAAAGGAAGAGCACCAACGCGATACTCATCATCGACATGAAATAGGACCCAGCCACACGGCGTTTGCTTGAACTCTTTTCTGACATCTTTGTTATATTTTCTGACTCGGGACTTCGGGACACGGGACCCTGAGCTTGTCGAAGGGCCCGCATCCCGTAGTCTTTGGTTATCAATAGGCCTTATACTTGTCGCCCGTCTTTTCGATGAGGATTTGGTAGTACTCGTCGCTGTATTTTGGGTGTTTGCTTTCAATCGGCACGTATTTCTGTCCTTCTACGCCCTTACCGGGTGTGTTGAGGTTGCCGTCCATATATTTCATGAAGAGGTCCTGGTAGAGTTTCTTCCAAGCTAAGGTCATCTTGCCGGCTTGGTTGCACGAGAATTGCGTCAGTTCCTTCACTTGTGCCTCTTTGCCCTTGATGCTCATGGCCTTTTGGTCCATTTCGGGGACGACTTTTTCGACCCAGTTGGTCTCCATGGCATGTTGCTTTTCGCGGATTTCGGGGTGGATGTAGTTGTACTTGGTGTAGGCCCAGTTGCTCATCTGGTTGAAGGTCCAGAAGGCCGAGGTCTCCGACCATTCGGTCATCGAGCCGTTGCCTTCGCGGAAGCACTCGGGGATTTCGGTCATGCAGGTGTACATCGGGCAGTAAACGCAGTTGTCGGTGTCGTCGACGCCAAACCAAATGATGCCGCCGATGGGCCATTCATATTGGCCACGGCTTTGGGCGACAAACGAGAAGCCCGTCTGTTGGGTGGCGGTGGTGCGCTCGTGCACGTAGGTCTGGCCGTTCACATCAAATTCCATCGGACGCCAACGGTAGGGGCAGTGGAAAGGACCCGCGCCCACGTCTTGCGACATGTCGAGGTCGGTGCCTTCCAAGTGGTCGCGCATGAAGTCCATCATGTCTAAAACGCTGACCTTCTTGTTGGGAAGCACCCACAGGGGCATACGGTTGGTCGGGAAGTTGTCGGGGGTTTGGCACATGCCGGATGTGTAAGGCTGCACACGCTTGATGTCGCGCCCCGTGGCATAGTCCCAATAGTCCTTCATGTTGTCGGTCACCTTGTTGAACATGGCCCACACGCGCAGGTCGCAGAAACGGGCACCACTGAAGTCGACGGGGTTGTAGACATCAGAGAACGAAAACTTGTCGTCGGGACCGTTATAGAGCTTCATCTCTTTGGCAAAGCTGATGACGTCGTCGGCATAGACGCAGTCAATCTTCGGGTCTTTCAGCAGTTTGTCGATATTCTTGAAGGTGATGCTGGTCTTGTTTTTCTTGGCCAGCGGGAAGGTGGTGATGCGGGCTTGGTTGGCATGGCCGCTCACATAGCCGTCGGGGATGCGACGGGCCACCCACACGGCACCTTTGTTGGCTTTGCCCTTACCAATCATTTCGAGAATCCAAACCTCTTCGGTGTCGCAAATCGAGAACGACTCGCCCTCGCTGACGTAGCCGTAGTTGGCTACCAGTTCACCCATGCACTTGATGGCTTCGCGGGCAGTCTTGGCGCGTTGCAGGGTGATGTAAATCAAGCTACCGTAGTCGATGATACCTTGGCCTTCCCAAAGGCTTTCGAGGCCGCCGTAGGTGGTCTCGCCGATGGCCAGTTGCCATTCGTTCATGTTGCCGACCACGTTGTAGGTATGGGCAATCTGCGGGATTTGGCCGCGATACATGCCGCCGTCCCAATCATATACGTCGAGCATGGCACCAGCAGGCCAGTCGGTGGCGGGGTAGTGGTAGAGTTCGCCGTAAAGCACATGGCTGTCGGCGGCGTAGCTGATCATGCAGGAGCCGTCAGTCGAGGCACCCTTGGTGATGAGGAAATTGGTGCAGGCGTTGGCTTTCCCGAAGGAAAAAACAAGGACCAAAGCCAGAATTGCGGTGAAAGTTTTCTTCATGTTGTTATTCAATTAATATGTGATTTCATTTGAGGGGACAAAAATACTAAATAATTAGCACAAAAAAGGTGTATTTCTTGAATTGTTTTAATTTTCAGAAAATCAACATTATATCCGACAGCAAACGACAACAAACGTTTACAGTCGACAACAAACATTTAATCAACGGCTTAGTCTTGACAAGTGTTGTTACTTTGCATCGTCAAACCGAAAGGAGCGACAAGCTCACTGACCGGTGAATGACACAACAGTTCAAATCACATTATTATTAATCATTAAACACACACACAAATGAGTACAATGAGAAATTCGGTCATGTTGATTGGCCGCCCGGGTGCAGAACCTGAAACGAGAACCTTCAATGGCAACCGCGTCGTCACGCGATTCAACATCGCTGTCAACGAGACGCGCCGCAACGCAAAACACGAACAAGTGAAAGACACGCAGTGGTTCACTGTGGTGGCTTGGGACAAGACCGCCGAGCGCGTCGCCCAAGTGGTGAAGAAAGGCAAGCAAATCGCCATCGATGGCGCCTTGCGCAACAGCGAATGGACCGACCGCAACGGCCAACGCCACCTGTCGACAGAGATCCACCTCAACAACTTCATCCTTATGGACTGGGGCAAAGAACAAAACGATTAATCCGACGGGACAAAAGACGGAAGGCTTCCTTAGTCCCAAGTCCTCAGTCCCAAGTCAAAAAACAAACCAAATTATTCACCAATAAACACACAAAACTATGAGTACAATGAGAAATTCGGTCATGCTGATTGGCCGCCCAGGTGCAGAACCTGAAATGAAAAACCTGAACAATAATGGCAGAGTGGCCCGCTTCCGCATAGCCGTGACGGAGAGCCATCGTAACGCGAACAACGAATGGGTGAACGACACGCAGTGGTTCAGCATCGTGGCTTGGGGCAATGTCGCCAATCGCGTCGAAAAAGTCGTCAAAAAAGGCCAGCAAGTGGCCATCGAAGGCAAGCTTCGCAACAATGAGTGGACCGACGACAAAGGTCAGCGTCATTATGCCACAGAGATTTGGATTGATGACCTGTTTCCGATGGAAAAGTTGAACAACTGAGAAAAGTCAATGCCTGCCTATAGATTAACTCCGTCGGATGCGAGGCATTTCCATTCGCACCGGTCCCTGCGGGGAATGACATAGGCGGTCATTGTAGTTGTTTCACTTCGGCCAAGGCCGAAACGAAGTACCAGCGCCCGTTACTGATGGAAAAGCACCGGTAGCGGGTGCGCTGTTTTTCGCCTTTTTGGAAAACGAGTCCGTTTTTCAAGACGAATCGGGCACCATCAGGCAGGCTTTCAAGGGTGCAAACACCTTCAATGCGCTTGTCGTATTGCTTCAATACGCGCTGCAGGTTGTGGTCGGCGGTACTGCTTGCCTTGATGTGTTGCAAATGTTTTTCCAAAGCTTCAAGCACGTCTTTCGGGATGATGCTTTCGGTCATGAAAGGTCGCAGTAGCGTGGCAAATTGTGTTTGCCATTCGGTGCCGTGAGGCTGAGGCCGTTTAGGTTTGTATTGTTGATACACATCGTAATGCGCCACCTCGTGAACGTAAGTGATGAGCATCTGGTAGGGGTTGAGGTCGCAGTTGAGGGAGATGTGGCAGATGCTGGTCGGAGTGCGAGGTGGGCAGAAGTCGCCGAGTTTCGAGTTGCGTGGACGGTTGAATTTCAGGACGAAGCGGCGTTGTTCGTACATCGCCCCCACCATCGTCACGGCGGCTTCGGGGAAATGCTGTTTCAGCAGGGCGAGTTCTTCAGGCTTCATCGCTGGCAAGGAGGGTGTTTTCGGATTCCGTTTCAGGCACATGGCTCCATTTGGTGCAGGTGTTGCAATGGCGTGGTGCCCTGACGCGCCCTGGCACTTCCTTGGTTTTGCATGAGCTGACCGCAACGGCCAACAACATTAATAATATCGCTAACTTTGTTTTCATCTGTATCTTATTTTGTCAGCCAAAGGGCAGGGTCTTGATGATTTTTTTCTTTCAATAGCTCGAAGTGCAGTTCTGTCTTGCCCTCGGTTTGGTTGGTGTGGACGGTGCCGATGTTTTGCTTGGTCTTCACCTTGTCGCCGGCTTTCACGGTCACGTTTTCGAGGTTGGTGTACACCGTGAAATAGTCGCCGTGACGGATGATGACCACCATGTTGCTGCCCAACAGTTTGGTAACGCTTGCCACTACGCCATCGAATACGGCCCGGGCATGAGCGCCATCGGTGGTAGCGATGTCGATGCCTTTGTTGGTGACGGTCACTTTGCTCGACACTACCGAGGGGTGCTTGCCGAACGACGACGAGATGATGCCGCGCTCGACGGGCCAAGGTAGTTTGCCTTTGTTGGCCACGAAATTTGTCGAAAGGGTCTTGTCTTCAGGTGTCAGGGCCATGCCTTTCTCTTTGGGAGCCGGGGTGGTGGTCGTAGTGCCTTTTTTCTTCGCTTCTTCTCTGCGTTTTCTCTCGGCTTCTTCGTTGGCCTTGCGGATTTCCTCAGCAATGAGGTCGTCGATGGCTTTTTGCAGCTTTTGCGCTTGCTGCTGCTTGTTGTTGATGTCTTGCTGGATGCTCTTTTCCTTTTTCTTGAGGTTGGCCACCTGCTTGTTCAGGTCCTCGCGTTCTTTTTGCAGAGCCTCTTGCTGGACTTTTTCGTCTTTCAGCATGGCGGCTTGTTCTTCGCGGGCTTTTTGGCTGGCTTCCACTTCGCCTGTGATGCGTCGCTCGGTGCTGGCAATTTGGTCCATCTTGGTCTTTCGGGCATCGTTGAATTGTCGGATGTAGCGCAGGCGGCTGAAGGCTTGGTTGAAGTCGTCGGAGGCGAAGACAAACGCCAGACGGTCGTAGTGGTTGCGGTTTTTGTAGGCGAAGTTCAGCATCTTGGCGTATTCTTTTCTGAGCTTGCCCAGGTCGGAATTGAGGTTGCGGATGCTGTTCTTTCCAGTGCTGATTTCTTCGTCGAGGAGGGTGATTTGCTCGTTGTAGGCTCGGATGAGTTGCTCTCTTTGCTTGATTTTCTTGTCTAAAATGTTGACTTCGCTAAGTGTCATCTCTTTGTCCTTCGAGGTCTTTTTCAGCAGTTGGTTGGCGGTTGAGATTTCTTTCTGCAAAGAAGTGATTTCGCTCTGCAACTGTTGTTTCGACTTGCCTTTGGTGCCTTTGGCCTTTTGGGCATAGGATGGCGTTATGGTGAATAATAGGAATACAAGCGTCGAAATGAAAAACATGTATCTGTTGTTGACGCATGACACATGACTACGGGGTACAAGACCCTGTCCGATAGTGTTGTGTTTTGTGTCTTTGTTTTTGTGAGTTTTACTGTCCATTGTTTGTTGCTATTCTCACCCGCTGCATCTTGTTGGTAATCTTCAGCGGGAAAGTTGTTTTTTCATTAATCTTGATATTGTTGTATCTGATCTTGGCTGAAAAGCCACCCATCACGAAGGTTTTCAGCTGGACCGTTTGGTTATCAACGGGCGGAATGCCTTGATTATTGTCAAAAAGCAAATTTTCTACCCAAGGAATGCTGAGCGGCATCCCAAATTGGATGGCAAGGCTATCCAAAGGCTCTGCCAGATAGGTCTTTTCCAAGCGGTTGAGAATCCAAATCGAGTCGTTGCTGACTTTGGCACGCAGCACTTCCACGCCCATCGTGGCGGTCACACTGAGCCAAGCGATGCTGTCGCGGCGCATCCGCAGTTGTCCTTTCAGGTCGTCGAAGGTCATGCCGCTGCCTTCGGCTAGGATGGTCATATTGGCCGTGAGCCATTCAAAGGCTTGTGGCGGCGAGGGCTGGACGGTTTTCTTGTGTGCTGAGCAGGAGGCTAATAGCAGCGTAGCGGCAAGGAATAGGATTGCTATTTTTGGGAGGCGGGGCATCATAAAGTGTGTTTATGGTTTCTTTTGTGTTTCCTTTAAGATAAAATCCTCCAAAGTTTTCGCATCAGGCAAAGACAGCATATAGGTTGAAACAAAAATCTTGTTATCTAGACCAGCCAAGGCATATTCGACCATTTTCTTTCCTTTACGAGTGCACAACAGTATGCCTACGGGCGGGTTGTCGCCTTGGTGCATTTCGTTCTCTTTGAAATAGGAAACGTATGCGTTCAACTGGCTCAAATCCGCATGTTTGAATTCGTCGTTTTTCAATTCCACAATCACGTTGCAATGCAGAACCCTGTTGTAAAACACCAAATCTGCAAAATAATACTCATCATCAATGACCATGCGCTTTTGCCGTGCTTCGAAGCAAAATCCTTTTCCCAATTCCAATAAGAATTCCTGAAGGTGGGTAATCAGAGCGTTTTCCAACTCGGTTTCCGTGAAAGCATCAGGGCGCAAGTCAAGGAATTCGAGCGAAAATGGTTCTTTAATGGACAAAGCCATTTCGTTTTGTCGCTCCGTTTGAGCCAGCAAAAGTTCGGGCTTTTTGCTGAGGCCACATCTTACATAAAGGTTGGTACTGATTTGTCGTCGAAGTTCCTTAACACTCCAACAACATTTCATGCATTCCATTTCGTAAAAATATCTGGCTTTGAAGTTGTCAACGGTCATGATTTCGACAATGTGTGAGAATGACAGTTGAGCAATGAGCGATTCCGCTGAATTGTAGAATAAGTCCGATGCTGTCGGACTGATTGCCTCGGAATAGTCCGATGTCGTCGGACTTTTTTCAACAAATTGGTGAGATACTGTCGCACCAATTGGATTGATAAGGTATTCTTTTATTTGAGGATAGGTCAAATAGAACTTTCTGCTGTTTTTCAGCAAGGTCTCGTTGATACCGCGTTTGTCAATTCTTTCAACAAGCCGTTTCAACAGTTGGTCGCCATATTTGGCTCTATCACTTCCATGTTGTTCATATTCAACAATATAAAATCCAATAATGTAGTTCCTTACGGTGGCGAAACGGTTCACAGCCTTAATTGCGCCCGTCTGTGTCGTTTCGTGGATTTGCATTACCAAATCGGAAAGCCGTTTAAAGGAAATCTCTTTTGTATCTTCCCAATGCTGTGGCAAATTGTAGACGGCTGATAATTTGTCATCCATACTTTATTATGATTCTATTATTGAAAATGACACTAAATTTTTGTTTCCAAAGCCTCCAAAATCATCAATTTTTCAGTTTATTCATGATGGCCTCATAATGTTTGGTGTAGGTCTCGTCAGGCTCTTTCAGCAGTTTCAGGGCCTTTTTCATGTGTTTTTCGGCTTCCTTGTAGTCGCCCTTCATATAAAGTACCCAAGCGTGCGTGTCCAAATAAGTCGGGTTGTCAGGCTCGGCAGCGATGGCTTTGGTTGACATTTCCAAGGCCTTGTCCAAGTCTTGGCCTTTCACGGCAAGATAATAGGCGTAGTTGTTGAGAACCAAAATGTTATCGGGGTCATTGCGCAGGGTGCGTTCGTAGGCTTCAAAGGCTTTTTCCTCGTCGCCTTGCTGATGGTAGAGGTCGCCCAAGAAGGCATCGAAGTTGGCCATCTGCAGCCTGTCGGAGGTGTAGCGACGGCCTTTTTCGAGATAGGTGATGGCATCGTCATTGTTTTCGAGAACGGCATTGGCTACGCCTGCATACCAATAAAAGATGGGCTGCATCGGGTAGTATTTCAACGCTGCTATGGCATTGTCGCGGACGGCTTGGTTGTTTTCGAGCCGCGACTCGCTGACGATGAGGTTTTGCCATGAATAGAAATCGGTGCTGTCAATAGCCAGCGACTTTTGGTACATCTCTTTCGCTTTCAGCGCGTTTTCGTTGATGGTGTAGTAGGAGCCAAGCACGAGATAGCCGATTTTGTCGTCGGGATGGGTTTCGATGAAGGCTTCTCCGCATTGCCTTGCCTGTTCGTTGAGTTGGCCCGAGCTTTCGTTTTTCTGCACCCAATAGTCGTAGATGTTGGTCTTGGTGTTGAGGTCGAGGTTTTTGTTGCGGATGGTGGCCAGCAGCTCGTTGAAGGCTTTCTCTTTGTCTCCGTTTTTCTCGTAAAACTCTAATAATGAGATATTAATATATGGGTCTGCAGGATTCAATTCCTTGATTTTTTCGAAAGTCTTCAAGGCTTCCTTGTCTTTGCCGTTTTCGGAGTATTCCTTGGCCAACAGCGAGTAATAGCGCAGGTTTTCGGGGTTCTCTTTGACGAGCTTTTCCAATTCGGCCAACAGTTTTTTGGTGTTGCCCATGTGCTTGTAGATGCCCAGCCTTTGTTCGGTAATCATTTCATTGTTACCAATTTGCTGTTCGAGCACATCCATCTTTTTCAGCGCTTTGTCGTAGTTTTCCGTAATCAGATAAGCATCGATAAGTTCGCTGAGCATGTCGAGATCGTCGGGGTATTTGGAGGTCAGTTGTTCGTAGAGCTTGATGTAGTCGTCATAGCGGTCCAGGTTGCGGTAAAACTTGCCGAGGCGCAGTTGGTACCATTTGTTGTCGGGGTCGAGTTGGGCGGCTTTTTCAATCATGTTGAAAGCCTCAGCGATACGGTCTGCATTGGCGTATTGCTCGCTCAGTTCAAACATAGAGGCGGCATCGTTGGGCATGTAACGCAGGGCTTGTTCGAAATTGCGGATGGCGCCTTCAGTGTCGTCGCGATACTTGCATTGCAGGCCATTCGAGAAATAGATGGCATTCTGTTTCTTGTCGGGTCTGTTGGCAAATTCCGATTCCATCGTTTGGGCAAAACCCCACATTGTGCAGCCCAGCCACAAAGATAAAAATAATATCTTGTATTTCATGATTTTAAAAACTAATATCTGAACATCTGAATAATTATCATATCAATAGGGTCGACACCTAGGTCAGCCCCTACAACTCTCGCTTTTTAACTCTCAACTCTTTCCGGTGTGGCCAAATCCACCACTTCCGCGCTCGGTTTTGGAGAGCGTTTCCACCAAAACGGGTTCCATTTGCTCGCATTTGGCAAAGACCATTTGCGCGATGCGGTCGCCGCTGTTGATGACGAAAGGCTTGTCTGACAAATTAATAAGGATAACGCAAATCTGCCCGCGATAGTCGGCATCGATGGTGCCAGGTGAGTTGAGCACCGTGATGCCGCTCTTCAATGCCAGGCCGCTGCGGGGACGCACTTGTCCTTCGTAGCCTTCTGGGATTTCCATGTAAAGGCCCGTCGGAACGAGGATGCGTTGTGTGGGTTCGAGGGTGATGGGGCCTTCGGGCAGGTAGGCGCGGAGGTCCATGCCGGCTGAGTTTTTGGTCTCGTAGGCGGGCAAAGGGTTATTTGAGGTGTTGACGATGCGTAATTTCATGGTCGGTGAAATCTTTGATTCAACGTAGTTAATTTTGCGTGTTTCATAGAAAACGCAAAAATAGGATTTATATTTGGAAAAGAACTTGAAAATGTTTTGATTTTACTTTGGCTACATGTCTTCATCTGATTTTGCCGCAAATCATTTTCTCCTTTTCACCAAGCCCATCACACCCTTCACCAAATCCTTCTCCATCCAGCAGATGAAGGCGAAGAAGACCAGCAGCAAGGCGGTGTTGACGACTAAAGTCCAAACGGTGCTTTCGATGTGGATATACTTTTGCACGTAATAAAGAGCGATGGCAAGGGCAAAATAAATGAATGCTGACTTAAGGTTGTATGGAATAGGGGCTTTCTTTTGTCCAACGAAATAAGACAGCACCATACAGGTGGCATAGCCAGCAAAGCCGCCCCAAGCACAGGCCATATAGCCGAATTTGGGCACAAAGATGAAGTTGATGGCGAGCAACACCGCACAACCGATGCCCGAGAAAATGGCACCCCACCAAGTCTCGTCGGTGAGCTTGTACCAGAACGACAGGTTAAAATAGATACCCATGAAGATTTCGGCCATCATCACGATGGGTACCACGCGCAAGCCTTCCCAATAGTCGTATTTTATGATATATTTCAGCACAGGCATATACATCACCACAGCGAGGAAGGCAAACAGGGTGAAAATGATGAAATATTTCATTACTTGGGCTTGGGTTTCCTTGTCGGCTTGGTCGCGCTTGCCGCCGAATACGAAAGGTTCGTAGGCATAGCGGAAGGCCTGGGTAATCATCGCCATAATCATCGCTATCTTGACACAAGCGCCATAAATGCCAAGTTGCACTTCGCCTTCTTTGCCCGGCATAATGAAACGGTAGCAAATCTTGTCGGCCACTTGATTGAGAATGCCCGCCAACCCTAAGAGCAGCAAAGGCCATGTGTAGTTGAGCATTTCTTTCAGCAAGGGCTTGTCGATGCCGAAGCGCAACTTCCTGATTTCGGGAATGAAACCAAGCGTAATCAAGCTGGTGCAAATGAGGTTGACAATGAAAATGTAGCCAACTTGATAGCTGTTGTCGTACCAGCCCATCAGCGCGGGATGGCTCTCTTTGAGACCGGGAGCGACGAGGAAAATAAATAAGTTGAGTCCGATGTTGAGAATGATGAACAACAGTTTCAACGCAGCAAACTTTAATGCTCGATTCTCATAGCGAAGTCGTGCAAAAAGGATGGCTTGAAACGCATCCAAGGCCACGACAATGGCCATAATTTCCACATACTCGGGATGCGTAGCGTAATCCAAGAACGAAGCGATGGGTTTGAGGAAGATGCTGACCAACACAACGAAAACCAACGCTACAAACCCAACGGCCAAACCTGCGGTGGAGAAAGCCTTGTTGGGTTCGACATCTTCTTTGTTAGAGAAGCGGAAGAAGGTGGTCTCCATGCCGAACGTCAAAATGACCAACAGCAAGGCGGTATAAGCATATAGATTGGTGACGATACCATAGCCGCCCGATTCGGCCGCTATTTTATAAGTGTACAACGGCACGAGCAGGTAATTCAAGAACCTGCCGATGATGCTGCTCAAACCGTAAATTGCGGTCTGCTTTGCTAATGAACCCAGTCTGTTGTCAGCCATAACTCAAGTGTTGCGTTTTGAGCGCAAAAATAAACAATTTCGTAAAAAATGGTGTTATCAGACGCTTTTCTTGTAGGCTCTGCGGCGCATGAACGGGATGGTTTTGTACTCGCCAAAGAGCGACTGCACCTTGTAGTTTTCTTCCAATTGTGGGTTCATGATGATGCTGTCGATGCCACGCTTGATGCAGTTTTCGTGGAGGTATTTGAACATCAACACGGGGATGCCACATTGCTGATATTCAGGCATGACGCCCATGATTAAGGCTTCGAGGGTGTCGTTCTTCTTCAAGGCTTTCAGAATGTGGATGAAGCCGAAGGGGAACAAACGACCATTGCTTTTTTTGACAGCTTTCGAGAGCGACGGCACGCAGAAGAGGAAGCCCACAGGCTTGTCTTGGTCGTTGACGGCCACAGCCACGAAGTCCTTGTCCAAGATGGGTACGTAGGTTTTCAGATAGGCCTCAATCTGCTTGTCAGTCAAAGGTGAAAAACCATGTAACGGAGCGAAGGCCTCGTTGTACATGTGGAAGATTTCCATGCCGTAGTGTTTGCCCATGTCCTTCATGCTCTTGGGCTGCACGACGTGTACCTTAAATCGTTCTTCGATCAGGTTGGCGAATTGGAACATCTGAGGCAACTCCTTGCTGACTTCCAGCACACGTTGCGTCCAATCGACGTCTTTGTTGAAGCCCAGTTTTTCGAGCATCTCACCGTAATATGGGAAATTGTAAAGGCAGGTGAAAGGGCTAAGATGCTCGTAGCCTTCGATGAGCAGGCCTTCCTTATCCATGTCGGTGAAGCCCCACGGACCGTGCATCTCGGTACGTCCACGCTGTTTGCCCCAAGCCTCGACGGTATCCATCAAGGCGCGGAGCACGGCCTCGTCTTCGATGAAGTCGAGCCAGCCGAAACGGACGATGTGTTTTTCGTCGTCGGCCTTGTGGTTGATGATGGCAGCCACGCGACCGACGATTTCTTCGCCACGATAGGCCAAGAAGCAATCGGCCTCGCAGAAGTCGTAGGCGCCGTTTTTCTCGGGGTTGAAAGTGTCGTATTCGTCGCCTTCCAAGGCGGGCACCCAGTTCTCGCAGTCCTTATAGAGCCGCAAGGGGAAAGTCACAAACAGCTTCATCTGCTTGTGACTTTCCACTTTCACGATACGGATTTCCATGGTCAAAGGGTTGTGTGTGATTCGATGTAGTCAAGCACTTCGCCCACGGTGTTGAACTTGGGCGTGCCTTCAAACTTGAATTGGAACTTGTTTTCGATGGCGAGGCTAAGCAGGAGGATGGTGAGCGAGTCTAAGCCCACGTCGCGCACCAGCTGCGAGTCGTCGTTGATGGCCGACAAGTCCATCGAGGGCTTGATTTGGGCCAAAACTCCCTTTATTTCTTCAAATATGGCTTCTCTTTGCATAAATATTGTTGTTTTGATGCGGGACTGCGAGACATGGGACAAGCTCGAAGTCCCGTGTCCCGCAGTCTTGCGTCTTATTTTATTGGTTGCGTGATACTTTCATGGCTCCAGTGCGCTTGAAGTCTTCCTTGCGCACGGTGACTTTGCTGATGCGATGGGTAGTGGGCATCGTGGCGTTAATTCTGTCAACGAGCTTATTGAAATAGTCTTCCACTTCTTCCCAAGGCGTGTTGCCGAAGTCGTCGATGCGGGGATAGATCTCAATGGCAATGATGCCACGGCCATCCACTTCCTCTTCTTTGACGAGGCAGTCGCGGAGTTTCGGGTCTTGATAGAAAGGCTCTTCGATGCTCTCGGGGCTGATGTTCTCGCCGTTGGAGAGGATGATGAGGTTCTTGATGCGGCCCACGATGTACATGTAGTCGTCTTCGTCGAAGCGCACCAGGTCGCCGGTCTTTAGCCAGCCGTCGGGTGTCATCACCTCGGCGGTCTTTTCGGGGTCGCCGTAATAGCCGAGGAAGAGGTTGTCGCCTCTCACCCACAGTTCGCCGTCGACCACTTTCAGTTCTTGTTCGGGATAGACCTTACCGACCGAAGTGGGTCTTTCTTTCACGTCGACGTTACCCGTGGTGAGGTTGGCGGTTTCGGTCATGCCATAGCCCTCGAAGAGGCTGATGCCGAGTTCGTCGAATTCGGCGATGAGTTTCGGAGGCACGTTGGCTGCACCTGAAATAATATAAGAGAGGCGTCCGCCAATGAAGTTCTTGCCATACATCTTGACTAGTCCGAGCAGGATTTCGCAGATGCCGGGAACAGCGACCAGATAAGTCGGGCGAATCATCGGGAACTTCGAGATGGTTTCTTTGACATTTGGGCCAGCTACCCACTCTGCGCCTTTGTAAAGGGCCGACAGTGTGCTGCAAATCAAGCCGAAGACATGGCTGAGGGGCAACACGCAAGCGTAGACATGGCATCCCAGTTGCTTGCCAGGAGCGTAGCAGCCGTTGAGGGCACCACGTAGCAAGGCGCGGTGAGGCAGGACGGCACCCTTGGGAGCGCCCGTCGTGCCACCTGTGAAGAAGATGGCGGCAGGATCGTTCTTGTCGACCGTGGCCACAGGAGCAGGCTGTTCAGCGCAATCAGCGATGGCGACGACCTTGCAAGGGGCGCCTTTCACGGCTTCCATAAAGTCCTTGCCGGCGGCGAGGACCTTCACGCCAAACTTCATGCAGCAGCCCACGATGGCTTGAGGCGGCAGCTGCGAAGGCAAGTTGATGGCCACATAGCCTGCGGAGGTGACGGCCAGAAACATCTCGACGGCCTCAACAGTGGTGTTGTCCAAGATGGCCACTTTATCGCCTTTTTGCAAACCTAACTCATTGAGCAAGGCACGTTTGCGGGCGACGATGTCGCAAACTTGTTTGTAATTAAAGACGTTCACCGTGTCGGAAAGGCAGGGCAGGTCGCCCCATTTCTGCTCAATCCAAGTGACAAATTCGGGAAAGGTAGGAATGTACTTCAACTGCGCGAGTTCTTCGGCAGATACTAAGTTTTCAAAATAGTTGTTCGTCATTTTCAATTTTTTTATGAATTCGAATTAAAGCCACAAAAATAGTAAAAAAAGACACCCGCTCGGAATTGAAGGCTAAAAAATGCGAAAAAAGCCTACAATCCCGTGGTTGTCATTGCCCGAGAGCACATTCGTAAAACTGCTGCCGTTGCTCTTTGCTCACTTTGTAAAGGTCAAAGTGTCCCGTCGTGAGGTTGCACGAATAAAGGCTTTGGATTTGTGAGATGAAAAGGCGCTCATAACGGATGCTTTGCTGGGCCTGCTTTTCCATCATGAAGGTGATGGTTTGCTGGATCTGCACCGTGTTAAGGTTGTCTTTGGAAAAGACAAATAACCCAAATTCTTGAAAATCACCATAGAAACCGTCGCCCACCTTGTGCATCTTGATTTCAAGAATCCGTTTCAGGGGTAAGGCCAGTGACCAGTATTCCAACTCGTTGCGACCGATGAGGGTGCCGTCGGTTAAGCCGTAGGCATAGCCGCTTTGCTTGATGCGCTTCAGGTCGTCGCGGTTCACCTCCACCACCGATTCGCCTGCCATCTCGTTGACCAAGGAGTTGGCCACGTTTTTGTTTTCATGGATGGCTCGCGTCACTTCTATGCCGATGCCGTTGGTGTCGTCTTGGAGGTCGGGGCGGTCGCGGTTGACCAGATGGGCATAATGCTCGCCCAAAAGGGTGGCCAGCGAGACCATGGCATAGCGCTCGAAGAAGCAGGTGTCGTATTTTGGGGTCATCATATTCATGACAGTCGTTTTTTGACCTTGCAAAAATAATGCTTTTGGCTAAAAAAGCCATCTGATTTGCAAAAATAGCGCCCAAATTCAAATGATTCTTTTACTTTTGCAGCTTCAAACAGAGAATAATGAATCACAAACGACTTGTTTTTCTGCTTTTGCTTTTCGTCGCTAGCTTGTCTACTTTTGCCCAGCGCCTTGGCGGTGGCTTGATGGTGGGTCCGGCTTTTTCGACGATGAAGATCAGCGGAAACGACAGCACGAGCTTCCGCACCGATGTCACGGGTGGCGTTCGCATCGCTCTCATCCCTGAGCGTTCCATCATTGGTGCCGAAATCGATGTGCTTTATTCTCGGCAAGGCACAAGTTCGAGAAAGTGGGTTGGTGAAAGCGGCACCACCTTACGCTTTTTGGAAAAGTCACATTATATCAATGTGCCATTGTTGCTGAACATTTATCTCCGCAAATGGAACGAGGACGACGAAGACGAGTCGAAGATTCCGAGGTTGCGCATCGGGCCACAAATCGGCTTCTGCGTGGGGGGCAATGAGGTAAAGGAAGTGAAAGGAAAAAGAAAGCTGCAATACATTACGCCCTGGGAACCAGGCAGTTTCAATCGTATCGACTATGGTTTTACGGCGGCCCTCAGCTATTGGTACATCGAAGTGCGCTACACCTTCGGCATGGCCAACGTCTTCAAGGAAGGCGAAAAATCAACCAATCATGTGATTTCGGTCACTTGGTCGGCTATTTGGTGAAAAGACACCGCCGCCTTTCGTTGGAATAAGTGTCAGAGTTTGGTATTATTCGTTTGAAAAAGCGTATTTCTACTGCCAAAACAGAACGAAAAAGTGTTCGTTTTTGGGCGCACTTGCCTTATTTTTGATGATTGTCTTTTTTGTCATGGCCTTGTCGTCCTCTCAAAAGTAAAAATGCTTCAAAGGTTCGTATCCTAACGCTTCCATCAGAGTGTCCCAGTTTTCGGGCAATTCTATTGTCTCGGTAGCGCAGCCGCCGCCGGGCATGGTCTGCACCTTGTTGCGGGCGGCATCGCCAGTGATGAGATAGGCGGTGGTGTTGGGCCGCATGGTGGGGATGGTGAGCAGTTGGTCGGCTTCGCTGTCGTACCACGGTGGGGTGGTGGTCATCGAAGCGTGCTCTGTCTTTTGTATGTGGCTGGTGTATTGGCGCAGGTTATGCTCGCCGCCGTCCTTTTCGCTGCCTGGATTGGCATAATAGTTGGCAAAGGCGCGTTCCTTGACGGGTCGCCGGGCCGTGTGCATCAGCGCTCTTTCAAATGCTTCGGTCGACTGGTACTTTTGGGCGAGGTTGGCGGCCACGGGTTCGGTGATGAGAATGGTGCGGTTGGTGTATTGTTTTCCGCTGCCGAGGGCAAACTGGCACCGCTCGGTGATGTCCCATGCAATCAGTTCCATGATTTTCTGTGGGTCGGTGGTGGAAGGAGCCATGTTGTTGCCCCACAATAAGGTCGACGATGCGGTGATGGTGTTGTCGTTGATGTCGTAGCCTTGTTGCACGTGATAAGGATTCCATCCTATGCGTTGGCAGGCGGCATCGTCTTCCACCATGCACCACGACATCGGGTAGCCGAATGTGCCCATGCGGTCCTGCTTGACGTAATAGCCGGCAAGGTTCATCAAGGCGAGGTTCATGAAACGCCCGATGGCGATATTAGCTTCTTCATTGATTTGACCTTGTCCGCTGTCGATGCCGAGCTGACGCGCTACGGGACCATTGAGCCAGCAAAAGGGAATCCAAGCATGGGTGCTGGCCAAGGTGCGGCGGAAGTCGCCGTAGCCCAAGGCTTTGGTCAAGGCAATCAGGATGGGCATGTACTCGGGTTTGCAGCCTGCCATGACCGCGTTGACTGCCACATGCCATGTGGTGGTGTTGCGATGGGCGATGGGCAGCACAGCGATGGTCTCGTTCCAAGCGTGGTCGGTGTAGCGCAGAAATTCCGTCACTTTGTCGAAGGTGGGCGGGATGATGGGCAGTCCGTCGCTCCAGTTCATATCCTTGAAGTAGTCGTTGATTTCGTCCAAGGTGCCGTAGAAAGCGTCGTCGCGTATGTCGCCATGGTCGCGGGTGGCACTACGGTCGAGTTCTTCTTGGGTGATGGGCGTGGTAAGAGCTTGCACGATTTGTGGCCAAAGGATTTCGCGTGTGTTTTGCAGCAGTTGCTCTGTGGAGTGGGTGGCGAAAGCACCAGGGTAGACGGCAACGCGCATGACGGGCACTCCATTATTATAGGCTGTGTAATAGGCTTGGTCGGCAAAGCCGGGTCCAGCGATGACGACCGAAGGAATGCCGATGTATTCTGCAGTGATGCATGACCCCGTTTCTTTCGGGGTACACAGGCCGCAGCCGCCGTTGCCGCTGATGACAGCGTCGACATGCATGGATTTCAACTTGGCTTCAAACGCTTCCTTCGACTTTCGGGTGACACCAGGGGCAGGGTAAGGCCCGGCTACTCCGATTTCGTCCAACAATATGACCTTTGCGGTGGGATACTCCTTTTTTATCAGCCGTTTCAGCTCGGGATGAGTGACCTGGGTCATGAAACTTTGTCCCACGATGGCGATGGTTTTTCCATCCAAGGTTTCCAATCGCGGCGCCATTTGGATCATTTCAATGGAACTGCGACCCACTGGCGACACCACGGCATAGTTTGGACCAGTCTGGGCCGTGTCGGCACCATATTCTGTTTTGCAGGTTTCGTCGCAAACGATGCGTTGCGCATATCCGTTGCTCAGGCAACATAAAATCAGGACGACTAAAAGAGTGTTGTTTTTCATTTTTTTAATGTTTTTCATGCCGTTATCTACCCGCCAAAAATGGAAAAGTAAAATCGGCAACGGGATAAAAATACTGAAAATTTGGATAATGCAAGTAAAAACAAGAAAATTTCCACACATAATTCAATTATTTGCCTACATTTGCACTTTTATAAACGGAGAAAAAGATTTTTGATGGATTTAACTACGTTGAAATTCGAAGATGGGCTTCGCCGAATGTAAAGCCTTTCGATGAAATCAAGGCAAAGCATTTCTTGCCGTAGGCAATTCCATAAAAGAAACAACTAAGAAAAGAAGATGAACATAGTAATAGCTGGAGACGGAGAAGTAGGCATGCACTTGGCGGAAGCTTTTGTGCGCAGCAACCACAACATCACCATTGTGGACCCGCATGAGGAGTTGCTCAAGATGATGGAGTCGCACAGCGACTTGATGACCATCACGGGTGACTCGACCTCGACGGCCGTGCTGCAACGTGCCAACGTGAAACGCGCCGACCTGATGATTGCCGTGCTTCACGATGAGCATATCAACCTGCTGACGGGCATCATCGCCAAAAAACTGGGTGCCAAAAAGGTCATCGCGCGCGTCAACACGATGGAGAACCTGAGTCCAGAGGTGTGGCGCATGTATCAAGACCTTGGTATTGATGGTCTGCTATCGCCAGAAGACATTGCAGCTCAAGAGATTATTTCGCTGCTGAAGAAAAACGCTTCGTCGGAAACTTACGACTTTGCAGGTGGCAAACTACAGCTCTTCATGGTGAAACTCGAACCCGAGGCTGAAATCTTGGGCAAGACCGTCAACGAGGTGGTCGACCAATACGAACACATCGAATTCCGTGTAGCCGCTATCCATCGTCGCCAAAACACCTTTGTGCCACAAGGCGACGAGGTGTTCCAAATCGCCGACATGGTGTATGTGGTCACCAAGCCGCACGCCATCAAAGACATCATCAAGCTGAGCGGCAAGAAGCAAATCAATGTCCACAACGTGATGATTGTGGGTGGAGGCCGTGTGGGTCGCATCACCGCCAAACGCCTTGAAAGAGACTTGAACATCAAGATTTTGGAAATCGACAAGGAACGCTGCATGGACCTCACCAACTACCT
>Ga0310694_10001710_pt1 | contig 24180 bp, 22 predicted proteins | sample 174DNAGHGhighgp2_FD_203884 | JGI IMG/M metagenome (GOLD analysis project Ga0310694, IMG submission 203884) | Sheep rumen microbial communities from Palmerston North, Manawatu-Wanganui, New Zealand - 1742 DNA GHGhigh gp2 (v2) (version 2) | ecosystem: Host-associated > Mammals > Digestive system...
TAACCGTACACATGGCTTTATCTTTTGATTTCGATTTGCAAAATTACACATTATTTCTTTTACCTGCAACAGCACGTGTTCCATGAAGCCAAGGCCGTCCGATAAGGACAGGCCGCCAGTGAAGCTCAGCCGCAATCGAAGATAAGGCGAAGCAAAGATTAATGATAGATTTATGTAAGATTTGTTTCCAAAAAACCTCAGATTTGTTTCTTTTCAACTCATCACATGCTCTTCTGTATCCTCCCAATCAACCCCGTCAATACCGTGCCAGGGCCGCACTCCACAAACTCCGTCATGCCGTCTGCAAACATGTGCTGCACGCTCTGTGTCCAGCACACGGGAGCGGTGAGTTGCTTCAGGAGGTTGTCTTTGATTTCCTTGGGATCGGTATGGGGCAAGGCATCCACATTCTGATAGACGGGGCAGACGGGCTGGCTCACCGGAGCGGCCTCGATGGCTTTGGCCAGCTCCACGCGGGCGGGTTCCATCAGTGGGGAGTGGAAGGCACCGCCTACTGCCAACGGCAGGGCGCGTTTGGCTCCCGCCTCTTTCAGCTTGGCGCAGGCTTCCTTCACGGCCTCCACGTTGCCTGAGATGACCACCTGGCCGGGGCTGTTGTAGTTGGCAGGGACGACCACGTTGCCTTCTTTGCTGACTTCGGCACAGATCTTTTCGATGGCCTCATCGGGCAAGCCTATGATGGCGGCCATGGTGGACGGTGCCGCCTCGCAGGCCTTCTGCATGGCCATGGCACGGGCGTAGACCAAGCGAAGGCCGTCCTCGAAGGTTAGGGCTCCTGCGGCGGTAAGTGCCGAGAACTCACCAAGGGAATGTCCGGCCACCATGTCGGGCTTGAAGTCGTCCAAGCAGAGGGCGGTTATGACCGAATGCAGGAACACTGCCGGCTGCGTCACTTTGGTCTGCTTGAGGTCTTCGTCCGTTCCTTCGAACATGATGTCGGTGATGCGGTAGCCAAGGATTTCGTTGGCCTTGTCGAACAATTCTTTCGCTTTTGCGTTGTTTTCATAAAGGTCTTTGCCCATGCCTACAAACTGGGCTCCCTGACCGGGGAATACGTATGCTTTTGACATTATTTCTTAGTATTATTCAAATCCTACCATAGGTCTTTTTTACAGAACACGTTCCTTTTTTACACAAGAAAACAAAGAACATTCCTTATATTCATTATTCAACAATTTTATGCCCAGGACATATCTTCTTCCTCTGACCAAACCCCAGTATTATTGCTACCAACTCTTGCGCTATACGTTTATTCCCATCTGGCAGATTTGTCACCACTTTAACCCCAGGGATATATGAATCCCCTGTAAAAAGATAATCGCCAACCAAATAGGATAAACAACTTGGATTGTGCCCAGGTGTAGCAAAGACATCTAAATAAATGTCCTTATATAGCTCGACACGATTTCCGTCGTGCAGTATGGAAACTTCGCCAAAATATTCTATAGTTGTCTCAACATAGTATGAAAGATTGGCCTTTGCTGAAGAAAGCATTTTGGAGCATTTCTCTGATGCATAAACAATGCAATTGGGAAATGCTTTTTTCAATTCGTTTAGACCTAGAATATGGTCATGATGGCCATGGGTGATGAAGATATCTCGCACTTGGGCATCTTATGGAAATCATGAACCCTTGTGGTCACAACCTTCCCAAGGACATTCCATTCCTTCTGGCAGTGCTGGATGATGCTCATTATCTAACCAATCTTTTCCTCCAAACGAATGGAAGTCTATACACTCTCTTTCTATTGCCTGATAGTCTGTATCTGTTGCATTGAAGTCAAAGTAATAGATATCATCATCATATTCTAGATGTTGTAACATCCTACTTTGTAGGGTCTGATCTGTGGCTCTCCCTACGTAACACACGTTGAACCAACCGTCAACTATCACACCAATACGATAATTGCCTTTCTTGATATCATCAGTTACCCACATCTTAATTGTATTACTAGTGTATGGATGCACCCAAAATTCTTGTCCGTTCTGGTAATGCTCTTCCTCTATTACTCTTAGTTTAGCTTGTTTCATAATTTTTTTAGTATTTTAAAACTCTTTCATCATCAATGGTTTAAATTCATCATTCTTACACTATCTTTTGCCCCTTACTTTAAATGCTTTATTGTTTTTGAAAAGCAAACCATAGTATTACCTCGTCGTATACCCCCCATCCACCACCAGATTACTCCCCGTCACCCATCTCGAGGCGTCACTCAAGAGATAGATGTAGGCGTTGGCTATGTCGTTGGGGTTGCCAAGACCTAACAAGTGCAGAGCTTCGGTCTGCTTGCGTTGTTCGGGATCGGCGATGTGGGGCAGGTCCTGGTTGATAGGCGTGACAATGACCCCGGGGGAGATGGAGTTAACTCGGATGTTCTTTCTCGCCAACTACCGCATTCATATTATCTAAGTCTACGCTCTTTAAGACTTTCACCAACCGTATATAGACGCTTTAACAGGTTACTGCCAATGAAACCGACACCACATGCAACCAAGACATTCTTCATCGTTATTATTGTATTTTCGTCATTCTATTGATATTATTAATGTCTTTCTCCCACCAGCAACACTCGCTTCATACCCACTTTATGAGAAGATGGTATCGGGCGGATTTCGGTTAATGAACATTTCATAGTCACGCCGGACATTTTCAAGAATTAATAAGTTCAGTTTTGAAATAACCATTAGTTGTTCTCTCACAAATCACCTTGTGACATTTGGGGCATCTTATTTCTTCTCTTTCTTTGTTACCCACACCACCAGGGTATTCAAGTACAATCACCTTGGCTCCACAATGTGGACAATTCTCTTGATCAACATCAATATCATTTTCATCGAAATACTGCCTTTGCCCAACTGTAACTAATGATTCCTCGACCTCAGAGCGCGACAATTCAATATCATTGTTGATTGAATCAACAGCCATTTCGTCTGTGCTATAAATATACTCAATGGAAACTGGCACACGAATACGTCCTTCGAAATAATCCACCACTTTATCGTCGATAAAATACCATTGCTGGTCTTCAGAGTCATAGTATCCAGTGTTATAGTCAGGATGACTCACTTCTATCTCTGCCACTATGTTGGCATAAGTCTTATAGAAAAGACAGCTAACGCCCTTGCCTGTCCATTTTAAATCCTCTTCTAACTGAAGCTCAACTTTATTGATAGAACTATAGTGAATATCCTCAATGAGCAAGTGGTTTATATAAAGTGTTTCATCATCATACAATTCATACACCCAATCGGATATTCGCTTCTCAATGGATTTCTTCGATGCCTTAAATACAGCTTTTAACTTGTCCTGAGATATCATCTTCTCATATTCTTCAAGAGAATCCACAAAGTCAGACAATTCACGGTGTTCCAAACATTCACTTTTGTAGGCTTTTAAATCAGGGTCATTCGAAAGAAGAATGCATTTGTCTTTATGCTTCTTACACCACTGTTCTAATTGTTTCAAGGCAATGGCGTCAGGAAACTCGCTTTTCTTTTTTTCCGAAAACGGAGGTCTCAACGCTTTGTAATCCTCAAGAATTGCCTTTAAATCTACATCTTTTGTTAACGTCAGTCTTTCAATATTGGCACGTTTGAGTTGTTTATCCAGTTCTTTTTCAACCATAATAGTTAACGCCTCTATCTCAACCGTAATTAATTTCTCGATATGCGGACGAAGGTCATCAACGGCATACATGAATGATTTCTTCAAATCATTAGTTGCACCCCTACCAGATTTTTTTTCCACATCCATTCGCAAATGTTTCCTTATTTCATGCTCTGTAATGTCAGGCATGAGAATATTGATTTTTTCTTCCCATGCCGCTTCGAAAAGAGTGGCTATACTCTTTCCTTTGACATACCCTTCTGACACGAAAATGGATGTATCGATGAAAACATTAATCATGGCCTATTATTGAACAATATCATTCCTGAATTTAATAATTAACTCGCCTTCCACACGACCAAGAAAAGATTGCCTCCCCTATGTGTTCCCATTCAACCACTTGAGAAGCTGTCAAGTCGTTAAAAGTTGTTTTATGTAAAAGATTATTTGCTTGGATATTTTCATCACGATCTTTCTTACTGGAATCTAAATCAGCATTCAATACACGCTTAATCGAAGCCCTTCTCCTCACGAAAGATACGTTCAAAGATAGGGTCAGCGAAGTTCAGCGTGTAGCAACGGAATTCATCGGGAACATACAGGCAGTTGGTTGAGCGCACATCGCGCACCAGCTCTGCCAGCCCGTTCTCGTTCAGGTCAACCACCACCACGCTTTTAGGCTCAAACCGTAGCACCGCCTTGATGAAGCTGGAGCCGATGCTTCCGGCACCACCTATTACACACACTTTCTTACCTTTAATTTCACGTGTCAAGGATTAGCCTCAATATCGGCTTTAAACATGCTGACGGGACGATACGTCACCGAGTCAGCTATAAACTTGTCAAAATTAAACATATAAATAATTGTTTTTCTATTTATTCTAAAACTCTAATTCAGTTTGCAGATTTACATTCTTAATAACGACATCCACACCTGCAAGGGTATTGCTTATTTCAGCATCACTGATACTGCTCGGTACAGCCAAAGCAAGAAACTGTTTGGCTCGGGAGCAAGCAACATAAATTAAGCGTTGGCCTTCGTTCATCTGATTAATGGGATGTGAGGGAAAGTCTCTTAACGAAATGCTTTCACCCCTACTATTATCTGACAAGAATAAAAGCACTGCATCCATTGTGGCACCCTTTACACCATGTATCGTATTAACGCATCTACTATACTCGCTATCTTGCTGATTCGATTGGTGATACTCTTCGACAGGCAGCTTGGCTATTTCTCTCATCTTCCTGCCTTGAATGTCAGTTTTTCGTTGAAACGCTTCAAATACTGGCACATCATCCAACGCCCAAAAATCATGAAGAAACTGTGTAGTCTGTACTGACCAGTCTTCAAAACTTAATGAAAATGAAGGTATTTGTTTAATGAAGCAATAGATCTTTGTATTATAGTCTATGCTACGTTCTATTTCTTGCACAAACAACCTCCTTGCCTCATGGTTGTCTCCATGCTTCAATATCCCCAACACTTGCCGTACTTTTCTGAAGGCGACATCCATGTCGTTATCTTCAAAAGCAAAAACTGCATCTATTAGCATATAGGGAATATCAGACTTCCAATATTTGAATTTCAAATCCTTGACACCAGCAAGTTGTTTACATTTGGTTAACCCACGAGCCAGAACAACTCTTTTTTCTTGTCCATTTTCGTCACATCTTCGATTAAAATCACTTATGATGTCACGGATATTGTCATCGTTGTATTTGTACACTATTATGGGAAGGTTCATATCCTGAACCTGATGTGACCGAATATCAGGCAAATCGGCAGATTTAAGCTTGCTGTACAAGTTTATGATTCGCTGATTCGACCTTCTGCATTCTGTCATTGGCAGTACTTGCCAGCCTTGTTCCCTCATCATGTTTTGAAGCAATTCAGGTCTGGCGTTACGGAACCCGTATATCGACTGGCAGATGTCACCCACAAATTCCAGATTACTCAATCCAGCCTGCTTCAGCAATTGGAAGAAACAAAAATGCAATTCAGAGTTATCTTGTGCTTCGTCAACTATGATATACGGATAACGGTTGTCAAGAATACGTGCCACATCTGGGTGATTGTACAAGATGAAACAAGCAATCCAAAGAGCATCACTACTATTGATAAACCCTTTTTCAAAGCGATACGCCAACACGGCCTTGCAGTAGTTGATTTCACTTTGATCTGACACGGGATTGTTGTCCCATTTTACAGAACCGTCACATTCTATGGAAACTTTAGCAGGATTTTTTTTGTGTACAATCCTGCTATACTGTCTCAATTCTCCAGTAAGATACTCCTTCAATTCACCATTGCGGTATTCCTTATGAAAGTAAATCTTATCAAGCAAGTCTTTCTCATTTATTACCAGTGGTTTCTTTTTACAATAAGGACAAAGATACCAAAAAGGCAACACAACACACTGCATGATGAAACTGTCAATGGTGGCAACCAGATTAGGATAATCAAGCGGCACACCATGCATTTCACGATACTTGTCTTTCAATTCTGCACAAGCCTTGTTCGTAAACGACAAGCAAGCAAAACCAGCGTGCTTCCCATATTGCTCGGTGCAGTAATTTGCGACAGAATACAATTTCTTGACAATACTCGTAGTCTTGCCACTTCCCGGACATGCAGTTAAAATGATATGACCCCTTGCATCAAGATAGGCCTGTCTTTCAGGTGTTATCTCGTAATCCATATCTAAGGAACCAGATGGTTTATAGCATCACAAATATAAGACGGCACCGTAAACTTCTTATCACCACCCGACTCCATTTTATCAAGTAAAAAGGCATTCAAAGTTTGTGCAAATCCCGCCTTGCCTGGGAGACATTTCCACAACAATAATGCAACATTCTGCTGTTGTTCGTCACTCATTACACCATCACCCAATGTACCCAAATATGTGTCAACCTTACCTATACCATCAGGGTTCTCCTCTTTTATCAACTCATATAACCACGACGCTTTTGTTTCATCTTTGCTGGCGTTTACATTAGCCCTGCAAATCTGATATTCCAACGTCTTCTTTCCACTACACACCTGTATGTCAACCTGCCCGTTTTTCATGGCCTTCATGTTGTTCACCCTCCCATTAACATTCCCACTATTGATATTACTCCTTAAAGCATTCAACTTTTCATAGTTGTTCACTATAAGAGCATCTAAGTCGTACTCCTTGTTTTTTGAATCTGTAAACTGGTCTTCATCAGTAATAAACGCGGCTTTCAATGGGAGTCTTTTGGCTGTGTCTGTTGAATTGAACAACATCAAAAACTGATAGAATGCTGTCCCATCAGTATCTACAATCTCGACCTGATGAGCCGATAGCGACTTACCTATCAATTTCGAGAATGTTTCCATAAGTTGACATTCTGAAATACCCTCAATAAAAAGGCAACCGTTTGAAAACAGCAATTGGGAACGTGTCACATCAAAGTAACGTGCTATCATCTTCTTGTAGCCCACAACTTCTTGTGCGGTCAATTTCCGATTGCGAGCGGCGACATCCCGAACAATGTTTTCTCCTTCCCTAGACTCAAAACATTTTCCCACACAATATGCCTGGTTGTCTCTTAACAAGATAAGGTTGTCAAGTGGAATTTTTGATGTTAATGTGGGAGAATGAGTGGTTATGAAAGTCTGGCTGTTTTCACTGTCATCAGCCTTTTTCAAAAAATCGTACAAGTTCACCTGCAATTGTGGATGAAGATGTGCCTCTGGTTCTTCAATTGTCAAGGCATATATACTAATTCTGTCTTCCACATGACAATCCTTTATATCACCAAGTACCGAGGCAATATAAATCAGATTGTTATAGCCCAGACTATTTTGTGTAAGCACAAAACCATCTTCACTCGTTTCTGTGTATGGCAAAAATGGTTTGATGACATTTACTATGTATTCTATTCTATTGGGTACAATGTTTAGGCCGACGCTCTTCAACTCAGACCTGTTTATCTCATTCAGATTATTATTGATACCGTCCCTCGTTTCACTTACTTCATGACGGGCAAGTAATTGTTGGTTGGCGTTTATCACAATATTCTTCACATCATCTTCACTCCCTGCACGGTCTATTTTTCGCTTTATTACCCGACCAAGCAAGTTGTTGCGCGTACTCATAAGGTCTCTTGTGCTGTCCCGCAATGCACTTAAATGATATGAATGAAAATGTTGCATTGTGTCCCAGTCTGCCTTCATCCCATTTTCCTCTTTACCCGTGTTGTAGCTGCACCACACTCTTCCTTTCTCTTTCATCTCATACGTCAAATGTACTCGTGCCGTAATAGTCCCATCATCATTAATTACCAAATATTGATAGAAAGTCCCTTGTTGGTCTGCGCTCAAATCCTCAAACAGGTACGCAATATCAATTTTAGTGGCTTGAACAATCTCTACACCACCACCATCTGTTGGCACCAAATCAACATGAAAATCATCCTTAGTGATTTCTAAGTCCCTATTGCTATCGCCCCATGCATAGAAAAGTCTAATGGCATCAACCAAAGCTGTCTTCATCTGGCCATTGGCACCAATTATAACATTCAGCTTCTTGTCAAATTCAACAAGAAGTTCTTTGATTCCACGAAAGTTTTTGATGTATATTTTGCTTAAGTACATACTTGTTACAATGACATTGCATAATTAATTCTTGCAATATATCACCGGTTTTACACCATACTCCAAACAACTGTTCACAAAAGACGATAGAATCCAAAGCCTTTGGAACAGTTCGCTTTCATTTTTTACAGGCACCTTATTGGAGATGTCTTTCAATTGCCGTTCAAAAACGCTCTTTTCCATAAAATCAACCACCAGGCACATCTCACGTTCATAGTTTGGACTCATCAAGTTATTATTCCACAGGTCAACAGCATCTTTTACAGTTCCTTTACTCGACCGGAAACGGTTTATGTTTGAAGTTTGATTCTTTTTCGCCCATTCTATCGCTTTTTCATTCAGTTGGGCTCTTGATGGTGTCATATTACCAAGATTCTTTAATGCCTGGCCGACTACATCTTGAAAATCGGATGCAGAATCATGCGATGTTTTGTGTTTTGAGACGAAAAATGAAACCTTGTCGGTTGCTATTCCTATATGGTCAGCCCATTCATCATTGCAATCATCACAAATAAAATAGTCATATTGAGGCATAAAAACTTGTTCTACAATTTTGAACACACTTTTTGAAACCCAATCAGACAGTCCAACTGGTGAGCGACCTTTATGCTTTTCGAATGACAATCCATCAAGTTGACTCTTCCCATTCAACAACTTAATAAATTGGGGAATGGAAGTCAAAAGCCTTGCATCCTTAAACAGTGTTCTATTGCTATAAACAATATCTGGAACGGTGAAATAAACGTTGAACTGATGATTAGCATTAATCAAACTTTGTAAATCACTGTCATATTGTCCATCTTCACTTCCATTGATAGTAATATTCTGCCACGTTTTATTCACCAATCTGATACCAGACTTTTGAACCAGTATCTCAATCTCATCGTTTTTACCCACATAATACTTGCCTCCAACATCATGGACATTAACAAAAGCTCTTGAAATCAAATTCAGATACCGTTCAACAACCTTTTTGTCAATCACCGAAGACGCGCCTACAGCGGCTTTCTTATGGAACTCAACGTTGTCATTCTCTATCAATGATTCGATCAACCCATAAAAAACCAGCAAAGAACGTGGCTGCAACTTTGTATAGGTCGTACTATAAGACACAGGCTGGGCAAAGGCGGATAGTAAAGTATCAGGTGTACCGGTCAAAGCACCAATTTCATCCACTTTCTTTCTCACCCAACCACACACGTCGCTTATAGTTAACCCTGACTCAAACTCGTTGACTCTTGAAGCATTTAATGTCAACGCAAACTGTTTATTCCCGTTGACACCCTTAACACTTCTAACATAGTAGCGACTAACCCCAATCGCAGATATATTCTTGCTCAAATTCAACGATTCATACGTCTTGTTGCGCATTGCATAGTCTGAACCGTCAAGATTTTGAATACTCAGTTTTTTGAATACAGAGCTTGTCTTTGTTTCTAATGCCATAAGCGTTGAGTAATCAATTCCATTCAATTTCTCTGCAATGACTTTTGGAATAGTGGCATAGCGTTTCATGATGGCAACATAGCTACCGCACTCAACAAAAAGGTAATACCCTATTCGCTGCTCCCCCCATCCCGTTTTTGGCCTTTCAAAAAAAGTGGGCTTGTCCTTCCTGCTTTTGAACACCCTCAACGAGAACCTGGTACCTTTACCATCATTTACACGACACAAATCAAACAGATAATGTTGAGGTTTGCCAGTTGTCACTTCTCTCATCATTTTTCGGACATCGACTTCAGAAATCGTCATTCCGTCCTTCAGCTTATAGAAGTATGCACATTCCGTAAAACGAAGATCCACTAAATTCATATTGCCTATTTACTACAATGTTCTCTGACCTTAGGACAGGCCGCCAAACATTTATTTTAGATTTACGTAAGATTTGCTTCCCAATTACCCATCCCATCCGTCCAATCCGTGTTCAAAAAATCATCCGTGTTCCAACCTCACCTCGTCGTATACCCCCCATCCACCACCAAATAACTCCCCGTAACCCATCGCGAGGCATCGTTTAACAGGTAGATACAAGCATTGGCAATGTCGTTCGGTTTGGCAATACTTAACAGGTGCATATTTGCTTCTTTTCAAAAAGCGGCTGTACGATAAAGACAGGCCGACTAAAGATTTGTTCCAGATGATGCTCAGCCGCAATCGAAGATAAGGCGAAGCAAAGATTAATGATAGATTTGTGTAAGATTTAACTACGTTGAATGCAGAGCATTTGTTTCCAAAAAAAATAAATTATTGGATTCTCAAATCACCTCCCCAGCATACTCCATCTTCTTCCCTAGCACTGTGCAGAATATCATTTGAATATCTTTGACAAAAGAATAATGCCGATAATAATAGCAATTCAGCCGCACCTTGTCGGGATAGATGACCGTGTCGTTATACTCCACCGCTATCTCTTGCGGGTCGCGGGTGTCGCCATCTTTTTGTTTTTGGGCGACGTATTCGGCAATCATTTCGTCCTCCAACCGATATTTCAATGTGGCGGGGCCAGTGATGCCAGGCCTCAGCTTCAGCACGTCGCGGTCGTCGCCTTGCAGTTTGTCGGCGTAGCCAGGGACATCGGGGCGAGGACCTACGAAGCTCATATTGCCTATAAGGACGTCCCATAACCCAGGCAGCTCATCCAGCTTATAGTGGCGGAGTTTGGCACCCAAGGGTGTGATTCGGCTGTCGCCTGCAACCGACACCGAGCTGCCGCTGTGTTTCATGGTCATCGTGCGGAATTTGTGGCACTTGAACAACTTGCCGTCTTTGCCCACACGCTTCTGGACAAAGAATGCCGGACCGCCCGGCATCTTTATTTTCACTAAAATGGCAACGATGATTAAGACCGGCCATAGGAATAGAAGACCGAGGAAAGAGACGATGCGGTCAAAGAGGAATTTAAGTATCATTTATTCTTATTTTGGCAAATATTCAATATATAAATAATCGTCTGGTAATTCTTCAAGAATCCTAATCTTATTCGAGGCTTGCGAAGAATGTAAAGAAGAAGCATTGTTTTTTGAGATAGTGCCAAACATTCTCAACTTTAGTGCAGAAGCAATATCTGTTGACAATTCACCCATTAATACAGCAATACCTTTCCCTCTCCATCGATAATCTACAACCTTCCCTCTAAAACATTTACCATTAAAAAAACACCTTAAAAACATATATCCCACTATTTGATTTTCTTTTTTTGCCAGAATCATAATATGGGATTTTCGATTTATCAGTTTTTTTAGACTTTTTTCATCAAACCCATGAGGCTGAAAATACTTAAACGAATCTTGAGGCTGTTCTTTAAAAAATGTAACCATTGGTAGTATTTCATCCAAAGAAGCTTCTATGATTTGATATTCTCCTTGGTATTTTTCCAAACAACAAGGAATGTCTTGGAGCCGTCTACCATAACGTAACAGAAAAAAGGATTCATTAACTAACTCTATTAAATTCCAAACAAAAGGCAGTTTATCTTTAATCTTATGCGAAAGTGTATATAACATATTGATTATTGGAATTATTATTCACATCAAATATCCTTAAGAAATTCAATGTATTGTAGGTTTGTTTAGGAAATAACGATGTCTAAGACTCGTTTGAAGAAGTGTTTGTACATGATTACTTTATTTCAACATCGAAAAAAACGAAAAACCACGAAAAAAAACTTTTTTTGATTCTTTCGGGGCTTTCGGTGTTAATTAACCCCCAATCTATAATGTCACTATTGGTGCTGTTGTCCAATCTATCGCCTCATCTGCATGCTGCAGATTGACAAAATCCATGTCGTCTATAAGCCGCATCATTTTTGAAAAAGCGTTTTTCTTGCCCAAATTGGTTTTCATAAATCGTACATACCTAGCCTTCAGAGTTCCTGGTTCCCTGTAATAGGCTTCATATTCCTCTTTGGTTTTTACCTTTGAGGACTCTGGCACCAAGTCGCCGATGTGGAAATAACACATGGCATACGGATTTTTTCTCATCTCTTTTTCCACAAACCCCAAAGGGAAGAAGCGGAAAAATCCGCCACCCGAATACGCCATTTCCTTGCCTATGACTTGAGTGGTACAAACAGGGAACTCTTTCAACCTAATGCCATTATACTCCACAACGCAGGGCGTTTTCTGTCCAAAGTTAGGGAAACCGCCAAAGTCTCTTGCAGCAGGGAAAATGGAAGCATCTCTTTCGATGCCGTTTTCTGCCAAAATCTCAAACGCCCACTTGTTTTTTTCACCAATGGAAAACGCAGGCGCACGATAGCTTTTTACCTTTTCGCCGATACATTGTTCCAAACTATCCACGGCACGATGCGTGTCTTCGCGACATTCCGCCTCGGTCATTTTGTTGAGCCAGGTGTGGATGTTGGAATGGCAGCCAATTTCATGACCGCGTTGTTGTATCTTCCTAATAACTTCTGGGAACAACCTTCCCATCTCACCTACGCAGAAAAAGGTGGCTTTCAGCTTACGTTCATCCAGTTTGTTCAGAATGGAATCGAGATAGCGGTCATACTCTGCGTATTTTTTTATTGGACCGCTCTTTTGATGGTTGAGATACCATTCTTCTATGTCAAAGGTGAGGAGATTCATTGTTATCTGAGTTTTTTGTTTCGGTATCCAATTTTTTTAAGCCCTTCAGCAAGCCATGTCCACCATGTAGAAGGGTCTTGCTTATAAATGTCTTGATAATAAATATCTTTCCCGATGAATTTCAACCAACTTGGTTTGGTTTGAAAACGTTTAGAAGATTTCAATAGCCACAGGATGTCAATACCCATATAGCGCAACACTTTACCAGGATTGTACTTGTACTCTGGAACGGCCCTTCCAAGTGCATTATTCGCAATAATTTCCGGGAAGTTTATTCCTGAAATGGCTGCTGCACGCAGGCTTGCTGGAACTCGAGGGTTAATCTCTATGATTTTGTAGGTACTATTGTCCAAACGCTGCAACACGTCGAAGTCGGCCATACCCACCCAATTCAATTTATCAAGGCAATCTTTACAAAGTTGAAGTATATCATCGTTTTCGACTGTAATACAACAGGTACTGCTTCCAGCGCCAATTGGATACATCCTGACGATTTTCAAGATCGTATAAGCTGTAAATCTTCCTTGTGTATCACGATACAGCATCACATTGTAGTAATACTCTTTATTTTCGATGAATTCCTGCAATGTGCAGGAACCGTAATTTTGGCTGACGGAAGGATATTTTTCCTTTAATTCTGCAATCGAGTTTACCTTGGTAATTCCCCTGGCGCCAACGGAATAGTCTGGTTTAACTAATGCCGGAAAACCGACCTCATTTACAGCTTTCTCCAAAGTATCTTCTGACAAACGAGCAGTTTTGGGGTGTGGAATATCGTTTTCTTCACAAAAAGCCATAAAACGGCTCTTGTCCTCCACTTGATAAACCTGCTTATAGTCGGGCACAGCACATTTAACATAAAACCTTTTCTCAATGTCTGCCTTGTTTTTGCTAACGAAAGGCACCGTCATGTCGCTGACAGGTATCAACACGTCGAAATGCTCCTTTTCCAGCAGACCATACAGGCTTTCATCACCGCCATTGACGTCGTAATACACCTTCTTGAAAAAACGGCTTTTGCCGCACATCAAGTTGGATGTGACAACGCTTACTTCATGATTTTGGTAGAGGGAGCAACCGCAGGAAAGCCCCTGAAGGCCACCACCAACGATGAGGATTTTCATTCGTTCATCTGTTTGATCATCTCTGCAAACACCTTCTCCGTGGTCAAGTGTTCACAGTAGAATCTATAACCGTTTTCACCCATCTGTTTGCGAAGGTCGGGGTTCGCATAAAGCTTGTCGAACAAAGAGTAAACTCTCTCCTTATCACTGCCCACAGCCCAATAGCCCGCCTTGGCCTGCTCTTCCACAATTTGGCCGTAGTCATTGTTTGAGTTGATTAAAGCCAACATCGGTATCTTCAACGACATGTACGACAAAGCTTTTGAAGGACAAGTAGGTGCCGCATTCTTTTCATGGATGGAAATCAGGCCCAAATCGGCCGATTTCACAAAACGCAAGTAATCTTCACGCGGCATATAGTTCAAGAACAGAATGTTGTTCAGCCCTTGGTCTTTGGCTAACTGTTGCAGATAGTCCTTTTTTATGCCTTTGCCGATGATGACAAAAACGATATTCTTGTCTGACAAATAGTGTTTCGCCAAATCAGCTATGTTTTCCACCCGCTGCCCTTGGCCAATGTTTCCTCCAAATAAGACCAAGAACTTACCCTTAAGATTGTATTTCTCTCTCAAATCGGAAAAGTCTTCTTCAACATAAGGCTGATAGTTCATCCAGTTGTATAGTACACGGCATTTTGTCGTGGAAGGTATCTGATGTTCTTTTTGAATGAAATCGATGTTGGCTTGCGACATGCACCCCACCACATCGGCCAGACGATAACCCAAGTCGGAACGATGGTACAAATAGTTAATCATCCATTGCCGCTTGATTTCACCCAAACTAGCCGAGCTTTGCGGATGGATGTCTCGAAGGATCATATAGAACTTGGCACCGGTTCTCTTCTTCACTTTTTTCACGAAGTCAATCAAAGTGATGGGTGGTGTAGGCATAACAATCCAATCGAACTTCTCTTTTTTAAGATATTTGTTGTAAGCCCATTTATAATAATAGGGCAGTGTAGCCATGCCCAAGCCTTTCTTAATCATATTATTCACATAAAGAACGGGTTGGGACTTCACGCGAAGCACTCTCATGCCGAATTCTTCTTTGAAAGTAGTCGGTTCGTCAGTGCCACAGATGACGGTGACTTGGTGTCCATTTTTCACAAACTCTTGTGCCAAGTCCATATACATACCGCTGGATTTGAGATCTTTGGCAAGTCTTAACAATGTGAAAAGGATTTTCATAAACCAATCAAGATTTAATTAATTACAAAGAGCACCCACGGCGAGATTAAATGTATTTAGTAAGAGAATGTTCATAGCATCATATCCTCCTTTGCTAATGGCTCATAAGCCCCATCTTTTGCTTCAAACAAAATAGTGCCACTTTCAAGGCATTCTGTATTGTGCCACACACCTTTAGGGACAACATAAATCGGACAAGGACCAGAGGCTTCAATAATCACGGAATCAGTAATGTTACCGTTTTCATCATAGAAATTCTGTCGTATCTTTCCTCGTATGACGGCAGTAGATTCGGATGACTTTGTGTGTCTGTGAATGGGTATTATAGTTCCTGGCTCAAGGACATTTAAGATTCTCTGCGACTTGTCTTCCGTTGAGTTTCGAAGGTCAAAATTTGTTCTCAAGCGAGGCGATGCTTTTGCCCTATCAATTAAAGTTTGAAGAATTTCTTGGGTTAATACCATTATTTATTTGCGAGTAATTCGTTGTATAATTCTAAATATTTTCCAAAGCATACTTCACGGCTGTATTTTTCAATAGCTAGCTTTCTGCAAGCTTCAGTATATTTTAGTTTTCCAATTTCTTTCAGTTTCATTACTTTTTCAACCACATCGTCAACGTCACCAAGTTTTGCCACAAAACCCGTTTCTGGAGTGATGAGTTCAGGAAGTGAGGTGCTGTCAAACACTATGGCAGGAGTTCCACAAGCAAATCCTTCTACGGGGGTTAATCCGAATGATTCCATCCGTGAAAGACTCATTACGCAATCTGCCATGGAATAATATTCCGCTAACTCTTCCTGCGATTTTGTGCGTTTTATTCCGATAATGCCCTTTGGAACAATTTTCATATCCTCGTCAGACAAACCAACAAACATGATGGCCACATCCTCAGGTAGTTTCTTTCTTAATCGTTCATAATCAGGTATACCTTTGTAATCCAACCACACCGTACCCGAAACCATAATCACAAACTTATCTTCTAATCCAAGTCTCTTTCGCAACTCTTTCCCATTGGATTTTGGAGAATATTTGGTTGTATCAATGCCATCGGGAATAACACGGATGTCTCTGTTTTTGTTGAAAGATTCCTTTGCTATGTTTCCCAACCATTCAGAACCAGATACAATCGTAAGATTTGGGACGGCATTGGCCAACCTTTTTTTGTCTCGGTAATTCCGACGTGAAGCATCTATTCCCCAGCTATTGGGATACTTTTTTGTTAGAGGACAATCATAACATTCTGTTTTCCATTTTTCACAACCAACACTGACAAAATGAGAACAATGCCCTGTCATACTCCAACAGTCATGAAGGGACCAAATCAAAGGAATGTTTTTCTCGGCTATATAAGACAACAAGACTTCCAAATTCACATAGTAGCCATGGATGTTTTGGAATTGAATGATGTCTGGTCTGATTTCGTCAATCTGTCTAATCAACTTCTTGGTCGCGAAATATGATCCGAAACAATGCCTATCAAACAAACGTGTTTCCAGTACATGAGTAAAAACTGTGAGTTTGTTTCCTATCTTGATGGCGTGGGATTGGGAAGGTCTGCTATCCCTTCCGTATGCGATATAGCTTTCCCAGCCCGCATTTATAGCGACTTGACCTAAATCTTCAGCTAGTCGACCCGTGGAACCACAATTGATTGTAGTATTGAATTGGAGGAGTTTAGACATTTTATTCTTTGATTTAACCATCATTTCCTACTAATTATGTCAAATGCTTCAAACCACATTTTACTAATCACTTCATCTTTCAATTCATTGACAACCTCGGGGCCTTGGGTTTCCAATTCCTTGGCAAGTTTTGGGTCCTCAATGATTCGAAGGATGGCATCAGTCATGGCTTCAATATCGTCAATGGGCACAATCAAACCATTCTTACCACCTTTGGTGAGAAACATAGGCCCACCAGGTGTGCAATCGGTTGCAACACAAGGAATGCCAACCGATAAGGCTTCTATTAATGAATTGGGAATGCCCTCATAACGCGAAGGCAGAACAAAGACGCCGTCTTCACGAACCGATGCTGCCACATCCTTAACGTAGCCAGGATAGGTGATGAACCCATCCACACCTAATTCTTGTCCCAACTTATGATACTGGTCAATAAACGGTCCCTCTCCATAGATGGTCATCGTGTATTCTGGGTGTTTCTTATGCACTTTTGCAAAAACCTTGATGAGCACATCATAGCCTTTTTCTATGACAAAACGACCTGCACTTACGATGGTCTTTTTTCGTTCACCGCTATAAGGAGTATTCCCCGGCCTGGCAATAAATACATTGGGAATCACAAAACTCTTATTTTGGACTTTGGCGGAATAATGGTCGCGGGCTTTGTCCAATTGGAAGAAACAATAATCGCTGCTGTTGAATGCCCAAGGCACAAGAATTGTCCAGGGAAATGTTTCTGTATAAGGGTCGCCTCTGTCGGCGGAGCAGACGATGGTGTTTAAACCTAAGGTTGCAATGCGCGTATTGACACACATATCGGACACAAAAGTCAGAACGATGTCTGGTTTTTCGCGCTTTACGATTACGCGAATAGATTTGACAATCTTATAACGGAATCCTATCACACCCTTCACTTCAACACCAAGTGGAAACGTCATTACTGATTCGGGTATTTCCTTACTGGCCTCTTTGGCATAAACCTCAATCAACGAAACATTCTTGAACCAATCAGTTGCTTTGTTGATGACATATTTCATCATCTTGCCAGCTCCGCCCAAGTCAAGGTTGTTGATTATGAATAATATTGATTTATTTTGCATAATGCTTTTCTTTGGGCAATTCTATCCAAGAACCTAAAATATCATCCCATTCTTTGGGCTGAAAACTTTCAAATCCAGAACCAGGATAGAAGGTTAATTCTCCAAAATACACTTTCTTTTCCACCTCATAAAAGTCAACCCGCAAAAAACTCACGCCCTTTGATAGTTTTTCCGCCATTTCAATCATCTGATCATAACGAATTGGTTTCTCAATGGGTTTTTTCTCTGATGGATGATTTCTTTCAAATGGCATAATATTCCAATCTCTATCATAAAAAGTCACTTTTAATCCTTCAGCAGATTCACGTCCAGTACAAACAAATGAACATTTAACTTTTCCGTTAAAGCACATAAACTTATAATCCATCAAATCATCGTAATCAGGATCTTCCAACAATTTTTCAACGATAATTCTTGGATTGATATATTTGTATACCCATTCCGCAGTGGCTAAATAACAATTATTTGATAATGACTTTTTCATTTTTTGTTTGACAAAACCAACATCGAGTTTTGATTTGTCTCTACAAATAATGACATCGTGATTACCACTTCCATGAGTAGCTTTAATAACAAATTTTTCAGGCAAAGCAGAAAAATCTATAGAATCAACAGAGTCATATACGCCATAGGTAGGAATGATACAATCATTACCAAGAATTGCTCTAACATACTCCTTTGCAGTTGATTTATCTGTCATTTTCGAATACTTCTCCTGCCTGTCGTACAATTTTAACCACTGCAATTTTTGATTAAAAGATTTTGGATTCTTTAAATCCAATTTTTCACCCATTTGGCAGCGATATTGATTTTTCAAGAATGTTTTATCATCCACCACCCCATGTTTTCTAAGAATCCGAAACAAAAAATTGACATACCAATGAAATGCATCCTTTGTAAATAATCGATTCTTGAAGATATAAGATAAGCGTTCTTTATTCATCAATTTGTTTAATATATTAACATTTAACATTATCACTATTTCCTTTAGAACACAGCATAGCAACCATTTGATTAATTATTTCCTTCGCGACAACATCCGCTTTAAATTGTTCAATAACACTCTTTCTTTCATAATAGTCTTTCTGATAATAATATGTTTTTGACAATTGGATTATAGTAGTTGAAATATCATTTGGGTTATTAGAACAAAGTGATATAGTTTTCATTCCCGAAAACAGTTGTCTAGAGGGACTATTATTGGGAGTAATAGATAAAACAGGTCGACCACAATTCAAATAATCTTTGATTTTACTAGATACAAAAACCGGTATTTTATCATCGGCATCAACATCTACCAATATATCCGAATCCAGCATTGCATTTACAACATCTTTTGTCCTACCAACATATTCTATAAAAGCAGGGGGAGTAATACCGTGGTTATCATCATAAATACGGAGTTTGCATTTTATACCTGAATCATTAACCATTTCTATAGCTTTAAACAAGTTTTCGGGTTTTCTGTTTCCATGAAAAGAGCCAAGAAAAGTCAAGACAATCTCTTCGTCCTGTTTTTTTTCTCTGTAATAAAAGTCTTTTGAAGGAGCTGGATCTGGCGAAATAAATGACTTATTTGTAAAATCATATTTCAATAAAGTATGTTGATAATCCAACATAGCTTGATTTCCAAACGATATTCTATTAGCTATAGGAAGAATTCTTTCCATTAATTTAATTTCTCTTGTTCTATATCGTTTATTTGGATGCCACTCTGGTGGTGCTGGAACAGGATCGGTAAAATGCATCAAAACGGGAATACAATATCTTTGAGATACTTCGGCAGCTATGTTACATACAGCGGAAGGACTTGATCTTGCATATATCACATCGGGTTTCCACGACCGAAGTAGTCGATCAATTTGATGCAACGCTCTCCATTCCCAAAAAATATAATTTAAATCCCGTTGGATTAAATTACCGACGTTAGTAAAAACAACGGCAGGATAAATAGGTTTATTATTACATATAATATGTCGACCTGTTTGCCATTTGTCACACAAAGGAGAAGAGATGACGCACAATTCGTGACCTAATTCAAACAGTGCATCAGCAATGCGCAAAGCAGTAACCCCTGTTGGGATGGTACCTCCAAATCGATAAGTCAAATATAGTATTTTCATTTTTGAATAGGATGAGCAGGATTCCCTACCACAATAGAATTTGAGGGAATGTCTTTTACAACAACAGTTCCAGCACCGATTACAACATTATCACCAATTGAAATGTTACCAATTATACAACAATTTGCGCCAACAACCACATTATCCCCTATGGTTGGACATTCATCACCCAAAAAATCGCTTTTGTTACCTATTGTTGTACATTGATGACAAGAAAAGTTTTTACCAATATGTTTTGCATTTATTACTGTAGCAAATGGATGAGCGACATAAACACCGCCTTCCATGCAATTAATCAATTGAAATGTTGGTTCACCTTTTGTGTACCATTTAAATAACTTTGAAATAGATCCTATTCTACAATAGAATAAATTCCTAAAATAAATATTCTTTTGAAGGAGGAAAAGCAATGTAAATGTATTATTGGTGCTACCACTCCGCCAATGGATATTGTTGGCTTCAATATCTTCATTTATGATGGTTTTATTATTTGAAAAAAAATAAGCTATAATGTGCGGTAAATAAAAAGGGCTTTTTACAATTACAGCGATTTTTGTTAGACTTTTCATAATCATCTTGATCTAATTAATCTAAAGAAATAATAAAAGAAAACACATACAACAAATGGCATGAATGAGAATGAAATGACTTGATTATTGGCGTAGAAATAATATACCATTATCAGAAATAAAGCAAATGTAGGAAACGCCAAAGGATTTTCATGATTGATAGAATCCAACCAAGTTTGGGCAAAACAATAACCAATAATATAAATAATAAAAGGTACTCCAATAAATGTAAATTCGTTGGCAAGCCAAACATATATAGTGTGCCAATTAATACGCATATCAATGCCATATGTTTGAAGGGCATTAAGATAAGTATCGGGTAGAGGATCGTATCCAACTTTGTTAGCCAACATGATGGTGAACCAACTTTGTCCACCTGGTGTAATTGGCTTAATGCCTAAACTTAAAGCCTTATCTAAAGCATAGTAACCTTGACACAGATAACTTGTAATATTAGATAAGGCAACAACCAACCATAAAGGAAGATGTTTTTTATAAAACGGATTAAAATCTACCGTTTTCATGGTATCAGCCAAATCTTCTAATTCTTTCCCTCCTCTTGAAAGATTAGATAAGATAAAATAAAATAGAAAAAGTAATATTCCTATAAACGTCCAAATCTTCAGTCTTCGATAAGCAGTTGGTTTTTTTAAAATGTCTTTATTATTTGCAATAATAAGAAAGAAACTAATAATGATTATATCAAAAATGCCCTTCCTAGTTCCAATTCCCAACCATGAAATAGTCTCAAAAGCAAAGGTTAGAATGACAATAGTTTTAAATAATTTAGGCAATTTTTTCCAATAATAAATACCCAAAGGAATGGCTATCCATTGAAAAGGAGCAAACAATATTGTAAGTGAGGAGATGTCCAATTCTTCTGTAGCTTTAGAATGGTAACTATCGCCTGGATTTACTAAAGCATAAACTAAAGTGTTGATATTAAATGGTAAACCATGCCTAGCCCACATCATTTTACAACTTCTCACAGTAAGAATTAAACCCAATAACAATAATAAATAAACTGTTGGCATTGTGAATGACAACTTTGTTGGATGAAAACTCTTCATGCCCCTCTTGTAACCTAAATAGAGAGCTATGTTTACAATGATTAAATATAAAATAAGCTTACTACCATTGAAAAGAAAGTATTTCAATGGTCCAATCCACACCAGTAATTCTGAAATGATGAGAAATGTCAGAGCAATCTTAAGTGGAAAATAAAGAGATTTATCTTTTGTGTTGTTCATGAAAGCATAACTATTTTTTTAACATTTTATTAATCAAGCTTTTTACTAGAACTTTTTCAGAAATAGATAATCCCGTAATAAAAGCAAATCCTCCTACCGAAATAACAGCCGTTACACAGGAAATCAAAAAACGTAACCAACCGCTTGGTAGTAACATAATAACAATTAGAGGTATGATTATGCTACATAGTGCAGCCCTAATACAAGGCCATAAAATCTTCAGCAAATAGTATTTAATGGTGATTCCTGTTGTTTTCTTTAATCTAATAATACTTGCAAGCATCACTAAAGTGCTTACTAATATACTAGCAAAATATACCGATGTGGGACCCAAACCTATTTTTAGAGCAAAATATGCTAAAGGAAGCACCAAAAGTCCAATAAAACTAGTAATAATATTATAAATGCTAATTTTTCCTGTAGCATATATTAATATGGTTGTTGGACGGTTAAATACATCTATCAAGGAAATAACAAGTATGAGGATTGTAAAAATTTTAGTATATTCTGGGACTATACCATCAAGCCATAAATCTAAGATAAAATCAACTTCGCAAATTATAGGAAGAGACATCATAAAAAGCAAAAAAAAGCATATTTTGCTTATACTTGTCATTAAGTTTTTTGATCTATTTATATCTCCTTGAGCATATGATTCTACAATTTGAGGTTGTGCGGATGTGCTAATGTTTGAAACAAGTCCGATTAAAGCTCCTTTCACTTGGAAAGATATCCCTCTAGCAGCGTTTACGACTGGACCGAAAAACATATTTAAAACTATATTTAGACCTTGGTTGCGAATAACTTGTGCAAACGAACCAAACATGCTCCAACATGAAAAGCTAAGCATTTCTTTAAATAATGATTTTGATAGATGAGAAATTCCTTTTATTTCCTTAAATCTACATTTTGCATATACAAAATAGAAAAAAAAATCAATAAGAGACACCATCCCTAAAAGAAATGAATAGGTAACAAGTCTATCATAAGGAAGGTATGGTAATGCTATAACAATGCCAAGTTTGAGAAGTACATCCAATATGCCAACCAGAGCATAATAGTCCATTTTTTCATGTGCCATAATGGCAGCAGAATAAGGAACTTGAAGAACAACAAACGCCATTGAGCCAGTAGCAAAATGGAATAGAATTTTTGCTGCACCAAATCTCTCGGTAGGAATTACCAATTTATGATTCAAAAACCATATTCCAAAAGTTTCAACCAAGGTAATTATAAGAACAGCCAATAGCAACTGGATAATACAAGAGGTTTTATAAACATCACGGAAGCCCTCGTCTCCTCGTTTTCCCTTTTCAAAATTATAATAACGTTGAATACAAGCCGACATAGATGTATTGATGAAAGCAAACATTGAAATAAAGCCAGCAACTACATTATAAATACCATAATCCTCTACTCCGAGGTTTTTAAGAATTACTCTTGATGTGTATAAGTTAATGACTAGAACGAACAGCATTCTGATATATAGAAATGCAGTATTCCTTGCTATTCGTTTATTATTTGCTGAATTGTCTGGCATTAGCAATATTCTATATATTTACATTTTCTTACACAAGGAGATTGGTTGATGAACTCGTGTTTGTATACTTGACTTGTCCATCTACTAATACTAATTCTCTTCACTGTTGCCTATCAAAAATCTCAAACCTACTATTCTTGCTAATGAACTCCGGCACGGTTCTTTTCATTAGTTTCACCATGTCTGGGATTTCCACCTTGCGGGACAGGTCTTCCAATTCGTTGATGATGGAAGCCACTTCGTCATACCCATATTCTCTCACTTTGGCGATACGGATGCGCTCGTGTGGCGTGGGAAGCGTGTTTTCGGTATTCGACAGAACCTCCTCATAAAGCTTCTCACCCGGACGAAGTCCCGTGTATTTGATTTCAATGTCTTTGCCCACTTCATATCCGGCAAGTTGAATCATACGGCGCGCCAAGGTGTCAATCTTCACGCTTTCGCCCATGTCGAACACGAAGATCTGTGTTCCCGTGCTCATGGTGGCGGCCTCCATAACCAATCGGCAAGCTTCGGGGATAGTCATGAAGAACCTTGTGATGTCGGGATGGGTCACCGTAACAGGGCCACCATTCTCTATCTGTTCCCTGAAACGAGGGATGACACTGCCATTGCTGCCCAACACGTTACCGAAACGAGTGGTGACGAACTTCGTCTTCCCTGGGTGCTTGCCTTGCTCTATAGCCAGACCAAGTGACTGTACATAGATTTCGGCCAGTCGCTTTGAGCATCCCATGATATTGGTTGGGTTCACCGCCTTGTCGG
>Ga0310694_10001713_pt1 | contig 24176 bp, 16 predicted proteins | sample 174DNAGHGhighgp2_FD_203884 | JGI IMG/M metagenome (GOLD analysis project Ga0310694, IMG submission 203884) | Sheep rumen microbial communities from Palmerston North, Manawatu-Wanganui, New Zealand - 1742 DNA GHGhigh gp2 (v2) (version 2) | ecosystem: Host-associated > Mammals > Digestive system...
TAGATGTACAGGTTCTGCTTGGCGGGGTCTTCGCGTTTCAGCGAGAATCCGTCCATCAGCAGGTTGAGGGTGTGTTTGTTCTCAGCGTAGAGTGTGCCGCCCTGTTTCTGCGTGATGATGCGGATGGCATTCTCCACCTCCTGGTCGGTGATGCCGTCGTTCTTGTAACGGTTGTGCAAATACGTCGCCAGATCATCGCGCAGCACCACCTCGTCGAGGTCGCGGGTGATTTTCTCGCCTTTGACATAATCATAACCCTGCTCCTGCAGCAGGGAAATGACGGATTGTTCCAATAGGCTTTCGTTGAATAGAAACATAGACTATTTCACATTTTTAAACACTTTATACACGTACGAATAAGATTGATTGTCTAATTCACCAGCATTTTTTGCAGCATTGATGTTATCTTCTGCTCGTTTAATAGCAGCATCCAACTTTCCATCAGCACATAGCTTTTCAACCCATTCGGATTTATTGATATACGCTTCACTTTTCAGCAGATTGAGCAGTTTTTTCTTTGAGTCTGGGAAGTACGGCATCATATAGGGCGAAAGAAGTGTCTGTATTTTCCGACCGCAACGTGGAATTAAATCGGTATTGTTTTCAAAGTGCAGCAAGAACCAATATTCAATACTGGGCATACTTGGGCAAACGACAACAGTTCCGGAATCAATCTCGGTTTTAAATTGGTTGACAAAAGCTTGGTGTTTCTCAAGCTTCTTCTTGTTTCCACGAACAGTGTCCCAATCAAAAACGCAAAAGATTTGAGCATCAGGATTGTCTTTCAATATCTTCTTGATTCGATCAGGAAAGATTTCGGTATAGCCTGACTCCATCCCGAAATATTCAGGTACCACATTGAACTTATAAATGGTGGTGTCAGAAATATGTCGGAAATAGTAGCGTTCGGTATTCTTGCCCCCACTGATGACAAACGGGAATAATGGCCGCAAAGTGCGACTCCCTTTGTTTTCAAAAGAAGTCGTTTCGTGCGAAAAGTAGGTCTGCCGAGTATCACCTGCGCTTTCTATAATATTCCTTTTGCCCGCCATTCTTGTCAATTATTTCATTGTGGCACCGAATCGTCCTAATCTATATGCAGATCTAATCGAAGACAGTCTATTCAATCCTCTAAAATCAGTCAAACGATACAAATCGGAAGTCCCTGATGCTTTCTTTTCCGTAAACCAGATAGAGTCTTTTCTTACAAGATCGTCGACTAAATCCAAAAGACTGTCGTCATGGATAGTGACCAACATTTGCGATTGGCTTTTGTTTTTGAAATACCAATACAGCAGCTTTTCCAAGAATTTTGGATGTAGCGATGCTTCGATCTCATCCACCAAGAGAAGTCCGTTCTTTTTTTGAATATTATAGATAGCGGTTGCAAGACCAAAAATACGCCGGGTTCCATACGACTCCAAAGAAATATGAAGCTCGTATTTTTCGTCTTCCTGCTCGTTTTTCACCAAATGCTCGAAATAGGTTTGATATGATTTTATGGTAACTTGTGCGGATGTTATTATTTTAAATGGAAACTCAGCAGCTGGAATGTCATAGGCTTGCGTTTTAATATCAGAAATATCAAAGTTTGCGTTCTTAAAGTAATTCACAAGATAATTCCTTAAAGCATCGTCTTTTGAAAGTTGAGCTTCTGCAGACTCTGTTAATGAAAGAGTCGGGTCAATCATTTTTTCAAAATGCGAGATCATCCATTGCCTAACTGCATACAATTCAGGCAAGTTGACATTCACCTTTCCGAGAGCTGCGAAAAAGGACATGTTTTTCAAGCACTCTAAGGAGATTTTCTCTTTTTCCGTCATACTCAACTTAATAACAGACGGATTGTAGGTGATGTCGGACTTGCCGTCTTTGAATTTCCTCACAAAAAGCATAGTGGGCTGAACACTCTTGTAATAACAGAGTTTTTCCAAAGACACTTGGTTCTCATCCAGCTCCAGCAAATAGTGATGTTTAATACCTCCCACATAGAAAACCAATTCAAATCGAGATGGTTCGGTTGGGGTCGCCCGGTCGAAAAGGAAGGGAATAACCCCCGTGCGCTCTTCTACATTACTGGCTTGTTTCCGCCAAAAAGCCCGTAGGAACTCAAATGCTTTCAACAAATTCGTTTTTCCCGAGGCATTGGCGCCATACACCATAGCGAAGCGAAGCAACCGCACACCCGGCACCACTTCCACCACTTGATATTCCTCGGCAAACTTATCCTTTGTGGCTTCAAAGCTGAAGGTTACTTCATCCTTGAACGACAGGAAGTTTTTTATCTTTATCTCTTGTATCATATCGCTCTATTTTTGGGGATGCAAAAATACAAAAAAATCAATATGGTATGATTTTATTTTTGAAATTGTACTTTTTTATGCAAATTCAAAGAATAGAAGTTTCTTTGGATGGTAGCTATTCTTCGTTGTTCTCTTCTTTTATCGGAGCAAGCCCAAAAGCAAGCTCGTCTTCGTCGATCTGATAAACTTTGAACAGGTTCTTTAGGATGAACATCTTTCTACATTTCCCGATTTCCTGTTTTCAGTCATAGTTGCGCTGATAGACCGGGATGATGAACCGTTTTCTGGAACCTTCCAAAAACTCTAAAAGATGCGATGCGGAGCCTTTCATATAGTTATTAATTTATTGATCGATATTTTCTGCCCTCATCGGGCAACTGATATAATATGAATTGAATATCGGTAATCATATTCATTTGTTTGTCAGTTGATTATACAATGTAAAAGTTGGTCTTTCGAACATCTCATCCGCCCGATGCCCATAAGCCAAGCATCTGCCTTGAAGCGTTTTTCAGACTTTCCGGATGCTTTTTATTGTGTGATTGCCTCTTGAAGTTTTTTCTCAAAGTTATTGTAATATGCCTCATCAACCTCTCCACCATCTATATTACGAAGCAAACATAACAATTCTTTGATTAACTGTTTTATGTGTTCTTTGTTTGACTGATTTATCGACTTGTTGTGTAAAACCAACCACACAATATAAAAATCTTGATATGACCTCCTAAATATCTGGGATTTTTTCACATTAAAGAAACTGCTTAAAGTTTCCTTGTCTAACGAATCAAATAGAGTTCCAAATGATGATATTTTTTTATCCGTTTCATCAATATAATGCAAAAACGACTCTTTTTCCGAGCTATTATCCTCTAATTTAATTAGATAATCAGATATTGTATTTTTATCCTTAATTCGACATGTAATGCGATCAATTCGCTTAAATGTTCCTAAAACCTTATCATAAGTGTCTTTAGACATTGCATAGTCGATATAACTGAGGAGTGTGATAAGTTCTTCATTTTCCATCCTGTCAGTTCTATTATCAACATCTTTGGTTTCTTTGCTGTAAAACCAATTTATATGTTTATTAGTTACTTCTTTGATTTTTTCAATAACAGATTTGTCAACCGTAGAGTTCCACATCTCAAATGAGTTCTGTTGAATTGGATATGGTTTTTGATTTAATCGAATAAAAAGATCGGTAGGATCAAAATTTGCATTTATACTTTGTTCTATATTAATTTCATCTATAACAAAATCCCAAATTTTATCTTGGTCTTGAGAAGAAAGACCAGAAAAGTTCAATCCATTTAATTCAGTTAAGATCTTCAGTTTTTTTAATTTGAAGTTATTGTTCTTAGAATACACTAATTTATCTTCTTCGTTTCTATATTGTTTGCCTATGAAAGCAATAATCGACAATAATCTTTGTTGACCATCAACAACTTCTTTTACACCGTCATTTTTTTTATAAACAAATATTGGAGGTAATGAAATACCTAATAGTATGCTTTCAATTATCGATGATGCCTTTTGTTCCGTAATACGCTCTTGACGTTGATATGTCGGTCTTAATAAATATTTTGTTGTAATGACATCGGATAAGACTTCTTCAATTGGTTTAGATATAGGGGATGGTTTGTTTATTCTTAATCCATCTAATTGTTGAACAACGTTTTTTACATCTTGTTCGCCCTGTTTGAGATTCTTCAGATTATCCTTGAATTCATAGTTCCTGATATATTTATTGAAAGAAAAATCCACGTGCTTTTCAAAAAAACGTGCCGTATCAGTGTACCTTTCAATAATATTCGTGTAATAATACGAAATATCATCAGAATAGTTTTCAAGATGTTCTGAATAATGTTGTTTGAGGTCATTATATACGTCAAACACATCAAAATCGATATTTTCCTGTTTTAGCACCATCAATGCCCATAAAATAGCCTCATACATCAATTTTTGTTTAGTAAAAACTGGATTGTCAACAATTAGTTTTTTTTGCAAGTCAATTATTGATTTGCAATAGTTCAAATAAGTATCTGTTTTGGGTAAAGTTTCTATTGTATTAAACATTGACTTGTATAGTAACTCGATGATTTCTCCCCTTTGATTCCCTGTCGCATACCTTGAGATAGGAAATTTAGGCATTACCAGAGCTTTCCTCAAAAAGTCGATTAATTTCCCCATAAGATTTTCATCGTCTTTATCATTCGGAAAGAAACAATCATGCAACCCCTTATATAAATCTTTGTCACCACATAATTTATCTTCTAATTCATTAGAGAAAGCATCGTTGTCATACTTTGCACTATCAACTTCTACAGAAGTCAAAGGAGTGATTCCCGTATTATACCTTCTAAAGATTTCTTTCTTAATTTTATCTTCAACCTCTGGCGAAATATCAGTAATGACCTCAAATTCAAAAACACGAATGTATGAATTAAGAAAAACTTCTTTCAATTCATCCTCTATGGTATTAAATGATTTCCCTTTTAATGCAGGTAAATCCATCAAACCTTTGGAGTTCAAAGTAAAATCATTTTCTTTGAATCGTTTAAGTGTTTCAAAACGTTGACGTCCATCAATGACTTCTGTTGTAACACCTGATTTATAGAGAATCAATGGTGGAATTTCTGTTCCTAACAATACGCTCTCAATAAAAAAAGTTTGTTTTTCTATGTCCCAAACGTAATTTCTTTGATAGTAAGGTCTATAGTTAATTCGTTTCAAATTGCGTTCGCTTAATAATGTTTTTATTGACAAAGTTCTCGGGATGATCTTAAGCCCATTTTTGAAGATGTCAATAAATGTTTTTTCGTTTATTGTACTCATATTAAATAATTATTGTTGTTGTTGATTCGTATTTACATTCAATAGTATCCTCTTGTCTCCTGACATCACAATTAAAGATGTTTTCCATAGGCTTTTTGAATCTTCGGAAAAAGAAATAATCATATAGAAAAGATAAAAACAGATATTTCACATCTTCGTGGTTAAAGCAATTATAATCCTTGATTTCCATCTCAAACAAGAAGTTAACATCGCTAATCTCAAGAATATATTTTGATTCTACTCCAAGAAAAAGAACACGTTCCTCTATATGAATATCTTTTTCGTTCTCGATATCAACAAATTCCTTAATCTTAGAGTCAAACACTGATGCCAGAATGTTTAATAATGAGATAACCGATGTCCTTTGTTTGCTAAATGATTCGGAACAGAATTCAAATTTGTCCATCATATTTAGATGCTTCAACAAGTAGTATTTTGAAGCAATCAATCTAACTTTTTCCCCAAGTTCGGAATAATAATCGTAATATAGCACTAACAACTCCTTTTCAGATAATTGTGACCTGACTGTTTTTGCATATCGTCGCCTATACTCATCCTCAATCTGTGACATCTCAATCATTTTTAAAAGACGGTACAAAGTTTTGAAGTATATTGACAACGTATCAGAATTATCATAATATAGCTTGGTATATATTTCTATAAGATGTTGATGTGTATTACATATCTCATGTTTATTTGAAATATTGCCACTTAATTCTGCAAGAAGATTATTTATAGGTGTAAGACAATCTTTTTTTATGTTAATAAAAACATTGAGTAAATTGTAAAACTCAGAATTGAAATGTTGTAAAGAAGATATTTTTGTCTGATTTTTCAATTCTTTCACTTGCTGTTGATAATAGTTCGTTTGCTCTCGATACAACTTGGTTTGTTCTTCATAAACTGTTCGGGTATCTTGCATTTCTTTAGTTTGGGCTTTGAACTCTTCTATTTGCTGATTTAATGCTTTCACTTGTGTTTCTAATGTTTTCCTATTAATGGCAATGTCTTTTCGTTGTTCAGTTAAAGCAATATAGTAAAGTATTACACCAACAAAAGCTAAAATGGTGCCAACAACGCCTCCAATAAAATCCCCAAATTGTCCGACTTTTTCTTCGTTGAGCGTCAAACTGAATTCCCAACTTCGGAAAATGATGAAAACAACAGCACCTAAAACTATCAATACTAATCCGACCCACGATAGTATTTTAGCTGTTTTCTCTGAAAAAATATCTAATTTCATAAGACTTTATTTTAAATCTCCTTTATCTTTGCCAATGGAAAAATACTCGAAATTATTTATTGAATAGGATTTGTTCCCAAACACCCATCAAAGAAATATTTATCCAAATATCCCAATATCTTATTAGACTCTCCAAGTCCTCCACAACATTCTGGTTCTCGACAGATTGTGATAAATGATGAACGTTCAATTAACTGTTGCATAAAAAAATCAACATCGTCATTTTCATAAAAAATCTGTCGAAAAATATCTTCTGGCCAAGCAAACGTCTTGTTTTCACATTCGGTCGTGAAACAATCCAAATCAAAATCAAGCACAAAAGGGTGAGGCACTTTATCTGAAAATTTGTTATAACGACCACAGGGAGGTTGGTTGTATTCAAAAATGTCACGTACCTTTTTATAGTAAGGCTGTTTGATGATACTATCGCCAAGACAGCCTCTACTATCAATAGCTTGTTTTAAGTGGGGTATGTCGTACATCTTATGAACGATATCGTCTGTTGATATATACTTATAATCTTTTGATTGCATATTGGTGTTTTCATATTGTCCGATTACCACAGCATGATTTATTAGACCTAATTCCATTCCTGCCAAGAGCCAATCATCGTCCAAACTATTTAAATCAAATTCAACAAAAGACCAAAAATCCCTATTTGATACCTCTTCAATTTTTTTAACTCCCCATTTCTCAAATAACTCACTCTTGTTAATGTATGGATTACAAGCATCATCGTGACGGTCAAAAAAGATTAAGTTTGGAGACGTATCAAATAATTTAAGTTTCTTCGCTTCAAATAGCGCATTAAGGATACATCTATGGTCGTCATATAATACAATATACTTGTCACGAAAATGATGAACTGTCATGTTGGTGTGGTATGATAAGCCATATAATGATATAATAGGTTGCATTTTTTTTATTTTATTTCCCCATCCTCGCCAATAGCAAAGATTGTAATTCAGTTATTAATCTATGAACACACCTAATTATCGTCTGATTTCTTTTTCTTCTAATAATCCGTTATCTATATACATTTGTGCGAACTTTACATGTTCAAGTCCATTCTGATTACACAAGTTCATATATTTGTCCATTGTTTCTTTTTCTGCTTTACAACCGAATAACACCTTTTTAAGTGCCTCAGGTTTGAATGGAAAAGCTTGTCCATATTTCTCGGCTTTCATTTCCGAAGGGCCCTTAATAATTCTAATTTCTTGTTCATGTTGCCAATCTTTCGTTTTTGTAAGTATAACTTTATTCACAAGCTCTTTAGAATCCCTGAAATGATTGTATATAGGTAAATCATCTACATAATTCACTGGGTTTGCAAACGTGAATAATTCAGGATCTTCTAAAACATCAAATTGAAGACACATTCCTTTATGGTCCTCTGAATACTTTAACCACATTTCATTACTCATTTCAGTTTTACAAAAACAACTAATACCTATTCTTTTTCTTGTAATCTTATTGCTATCTTCTTTTAACATATCAACATTATATGATTCTGCTCCCAATTTACATATCGTTTTCTCAATGTCAGACAGGTGTGCTCTTTCAATCAAACTATTTAATTCCATTTTATCCAAAGATTGTATGTTTGCCATACAATCCTTAATGTCTTCAAAACATTCTGGGTAAGCAAACCATATTGTATGTTCTGTAAAAATCTTTTTTGTGTTTTCACAATCTGCTCGATACTTATACAGAAATTGACTTATCTTTCTCTGGTCTATCATCTGCTTTAATGCAGCAAGCTTCGTCTCTAATGTTATTTCTTTTGTCATAATTAAAATTTTTATTTCCCCATCCTCGCCAATAGCAAGGACTGTAATTCCGTTAATTTCTCGTTCTCTTTATATAAAACAACCATGTTGTCTAATATCGGCACAAACATTGATTTCTTTTCGTTGTCATTAAATAGAATGATTGGTTGTTGTGCTATCAATTCTTGACTCAGATTCTCTTGAGCTCCACCATTTGCCAACTTTTTTATGTCTTCCTGATTGGCTAATAAATGGAAAAACAAATATGCAGCATCTTCTTTGCTGTTACATATCATATTGCAACACGCTTGATTTGTTGTGGTATCACAATCAAGATATGCAACTTGCGCTGCCGTGGCACCATACATTGCCATTACCACAGCACCCAAAGGTATAATCTTCGCAGAGCTATTATCTAAGCCAGCTTGACTAATAAATTCTTCAACACTAACAATAATGTTATTATGAACCTCTCCTGATTTCAACCATGGATAATCTTTTTTATCCCAATAATCATTGCGGCTTCTGCTTGGTGTTCCGCCGGATTTCATTTCTTCGCAAAAATCATCAATTGTCCCCATTCTCCACCCCTCTGGCAAATTCTCCTTATCAATCCCATCTACAAACATCTTCCGGTACAATGCCTGTGCGGTCTCCTCCAATTTGGCAATCATTTGCTCGTTGAGGCGGATGCGGTTGGTCAACGTCTCGTATTCCGAAACGATTTCGCGCTGGCGGGTGATGTCTGGAATGGGAAGCATCACATTACAAAGTTCTTCCCAATCAAACACCTCACGTGCACTTCCGTGTGAATGGAAACGGGCATAACGGTCAAATTCCGGACGGCGAAACCACATCATCAGGTATTCGGGTAACAATTGTTCTTGGTTAATAATCTCAAAAACAGTGTATGCTTGCGAAATGATGGCCTCGTCAGCGCAATCCAACAAAGCAATAGTGATTTTCTCTCCATTGCGTGAGGTGACAGGCACGTAGGCAAACTGATTCCTTTTGATGATTTTGTAGGTGGACATATCTGTGCCAATGGTGTTGGCAATCGAAGGAATAAAAATCTTCGATATGCTCATTCCCAGCAAGTTCGTCACCTTCAATTCACGGTTACGGACGTTCACTTCCCTGATATAGTCGCCTAAACGTTTATATTCCATCTTTTAATACGTTGTTTTTTGCAAATTCTTTCCGGTTTTTGAAAAATTGGAGAGAATTTTAGTTGATTGTCGCCAATAATGTATCAAAGTCATCCCCTTTTATATATCCCTTCTTGACTTTGTTGAATGATATTTCTTTTAACAGCCCGCGATCTACCAAATGCACAATATCCTGTTTAGCGGTGGTGGGACTGATGGAGAATCGCTCCTGTAAATCCTTCACCGTAATAATCTCGGTCGGGTCATCCACGAATCGCTGTATGACCTGTGCCTGACGCTCGTTGATATAGCCCAAACGGATATACTGAAGGGCCGCCTTTTTCTCTGCCTGTTTGCGCTGTATGTATGATTTCAGTTCTTGATAGGCCTGTTCCAACACTTTTAAATTGTAATTGATAAAATATCCAAAGTCCATTTCGTCAGCCTCCGTATAAAGATATGCCTTCTCGTAGGATTTCTTTGATTTGGCAATCACTCGCGAGATGGAGAGATACTCGGTCTTCCAATACCCCTCTTTCAACATATACCAGTAGAACAATGCGCGCGCCGTACGACCATTGCCATCAACAAAGGGATGGAAATATCCCACCATAAAATGGATAATAATTCCACGGATAATAGGATGAACATAAGGCACAACATTGCTGTTATTAAAATAATCGCACAGGTCTATAGCAAATTGTGGAAGAATGTCGGCCACTGGAGGCGTGTGAACGGTTTCCCCAGCCATTACGTCATATACCACAATATTATCCTCCTTTGCCCGAAACCGTCCTGCGTCGTCTTCATTCTTCAAGGTCTTTTCCGTAATAAGCCTATGAATCTGGAGCAACAATTCGACAGACAATGGCGAGTCTTTATGACTGGAAATGAACTGAATAGTGTTGTAATTGTTCACAATCATCTGCTGCGACCTGTCTTTCGGCTGCTTATTCAAGCGCAACATTTCTTTAGCCACCTTGCGAGTAGTGGCAGCTCCTTCTATCATGCTGGAATAGATGGCTTCCTCCATCAGAGAACTTTTTAGATACTGCTTCTTGCTGTCTTCAGTAATGTCGGGCTGATACATCCACCCTTGTCCGAAATTCATATCAAACTCGTGACAAAGGCGTTGCATTTTGTTGGTAAAGCCGAAAGACACGTTGTATTTATTCCATGAATAAACGGTCATCAGTATTCGAGACATCCTAATACGTTTCCACAATTCCACAACCGAGCAGTGTTCTGGACATTTTTTGTATTTGACTGTATCCCAATATTCATAATTGTCGTTGGCTTTGTCAATCAAAACATTAACTTCGGAGTCCGCTCTATATGCTTTGTTTATGTAGAATCTCGACAGATCGTCTTGGGTTATTACGGGTGCTTTTTCAATCATATCTTATTCTTTTTTTAGACGGCAAAGATACAAAAATTCTTTTTGATTCTTTCCAATATTTACAAATTTGGAAAGAATTTTACGGTTTGTACCCTAACTTTTCAAATAGCTCCACCAACTTCTTTTTGCTCTCCTCCTCCTGCTGCAACAGCTCATGCATTTCTGCCTGCAACTGCTTCATTTTCACATCAAAGTCGATTTGCTCATCGCGGTTGATGAATTCGATGAACTTGCTCGGCACTAACGAATAACCCTTTTCACAAATAGTTTTCACATTCACAGACTGGCAGAACTCGGGTGTGTCCTTGTAGGACTGCTCGTAACCCTCCTGCTGCCAAATGTGGTAGGTGCGGGTCACCGCGTCTCGCGTGTCCGGGTCGAGCTCCACGTATTTCTTCTCAAAAGGAATGCCTTTTTGGCGGAGATCCATAAAGAGGATTTCATTCTCGCGGTCGCGGTAGTGGATTTCCTGTCCGTTCTTGGTCACCACCCGAGCTTTCTTGTTGTTGTTCAAGATCCACAACGTCACGCTGATGTCGGTGGAGTAGAAAAGGTTTCTCGGAAGAATGAGAATGGCTTCCACTTTGTCGTTCTCAAGGAGTTTCTTCCGGATGGCAAGCTCCGTGCCGTCCGCGCTCAATGCGCCGTTGGCCAACAGGAAGCCCGCCACTCCGTTGGTGGAGAGCTTGGCGAGGATGTTCAATATCCAGCCGTAGTTGGCGTTGGAGGTCGGTGGCGTGTCGTAGCAGCTCCAACGGGCGTCGTCGGTGAGCTCGTTCTCCTCGCGCCAGGCCTTCTGGTTGAACGGCGGATTGGCCATGATGTAGTCGGCCTTGAGATCCTTGTGCTGGTCGTTGTGGAAAGTGTCGCCCTGCCGGATGTCGGCCGAAATGCCACGGATGGCGAGGTTCATGCGCGCCAGCTTGAAGGTGGTGTTGGTGTTCTCCTGCCCATACACGCTCACGTTCTTCTGGTTGCCGTGATGCGCCTTCACAAACTTCACCGACTGCACAAACATGCCGCCGGAGCCGCAACAGGGGTCATATATTTTGCCATCGTATGGTTCAATGAGTTCGGCAATGAGATTCACGATGGATTTCGGCGTGTAATATTCCCCCTTGCCCTTGCCTTCCGCAATGGCGAACTTGCCCAAGAAATACTCATACACCCGCCCGATAAGGTCGTTCTCCGAATCCGCAATGGTGTCCAGCTTGTTGATTTCGTCTAACAACGAGGCGAACTTGGTTTTGTCTAACCCGAGGTTGGAGTAGTAGTTATTGGGCAACGCGCCCGCCAACTGCTTGTTTTTCTTCTCTATATTGGAAAGTGCGTCATCGATAATCTGGAAGATGTTCGGTTGCTTGGCGTTCTCCATAATGTACGACCAGCGGCAGTTCTCGGGCAGGTAGAACACATTTTCCGCCGTGTAGAACTCCACCGTATCGACATACTCTTTCAGTCCCTGGTCCATCAGCTCCTGTTTACGCTGCTCGAAGCGGTCGCCGGCATACTTGAGGAAGATGAGCGACAGCACAACGTGTTTGTATTCCGCCGGTTCCACGGCGCCGCGCAGTTTGTTGGCCGACTCCCACAGGGCCGCTTCCATGGATTTCTCTTGTTTCTTATTAGGTTTAGCTGTTTTTGGCATAATGATTATTTCATAACAAGTGAAACTTTTATTCCTCTATCAATTCTCCACGCCGATACTTATCCAGCAGAAAATTATAAAAGCATGTATGCATATTTGCCAGAAAAAGATTTACCGCATAAAGAGTGTCGTATAGTTTTAAAGATTCCATCATCACTTTACTCTCTACCACATCCTCGCATCTTGAAGCATATAGTTTTTCTGTATCAAGATGTATCTCCACATCGCGTTCATCTTTCCACCAGGAAGAAGATCTGGAATGTTCTTCAAGCAAAGACGACAACTGTTGATACTGGTTTTGAATGTCCTTTGGGAAATATTGCAAAATCGGGACAAGTTTGTTCCATTCTGATTTTTTATGTGATTTTTCATCAAAGCCATATAGTTTCTTGAATCCCTCGTTGAGAATAACTTTCATTTTTCCACGCATAAACCGTCGGTCATAGTCTTTGTCGGCCAGAATGAAGTATTTGCTAATAACCAAACAGTCCGTCATGGTTATCGCGGTAAACTGCGCAACTGAAACAACAACCCTATAGGCATCATGGTATGCATTGTGCATGTCTTTTATTTGCTCAAGAGTTTCTTTCAGGATTGGCAAACCCTCCGAAAAACTAAAAATTGTTTCATCTAGGATTTCCACAAATTCTTTCTTCGCGGTAGCATCAAGTTTGTTACCGTTATGTTGAAACTCTCGAAACCAACGCTCATAATGGTGGTTCCAAATCGGAGAATACTGGAAATGTTCAGATTCAGTTGTCATTAGGTTTCGACGCAAAAGAAAATGCAAAAATAGCATTTTTCCCTATATAATCTGCATAAAACCACACTTTTTTCGCACCCCTTCTCTCTTCCACTGACACGATTTCTCACCGCCTCCGTCAAGCGTCTGCACTGGAGTCGCGCCATTCCAATCAATGTCTTGCGACTGCTCTTAGTCGTCAGGCGAATGTTTTAGCTGGCAGTGTTCCTACCGCCATCCCCTCTCGCCAACCTTTCTTTTCAACATCACATTCTCCTGTTTCAAGGCATTCACCTCGCGGGTGAGCTGGTCAATGGTCTCCCGTTGGTTGGCACGGTAATTCATTCGGGCGGCAGTCATGCGTTCACGGATGCCACCCTCGGACAAGAACTCCTCCTCTTTTTTCTTTTGGTAGCTCATCATCATCTTGTCCACCATACGGCACAGCGTGATGCCGATGTTGGCCATCTCCTCGGCGTTCCACTTTTCGAAGAAGGGTTCATAATCAGACAGTTGATTGTGCTCACGACAATAGCGTAGCATCATATCGAATCGAGGATGCTTCGCGGTCCACACTGTTAGCCGGCGCGAGAGGAGGTAGTCCTCATAATCCTCCCTCAGCTCTTGGATGCTGCCTCTTGCCACATTCAACAACTTAAGCTCGCTCTCTATCGAGGTCACCCCGTCTGCCGAGCCTTCCACGATGTTCTGCTTGCCGCTGCGCGCAGCCTGCACCATTTGGTCCACCGTGCGGTCACCGTACTTCGGAAGGAACCTCCGCGTAAAAACATAGGTCATCAGGAACAGCACCTGCGCCTTCTGGTAAAACCAGAATTCTTTCCAGTTTGCCTGCTTCCGCAGAACTGTTTCTATTTTCTTTGCTGGTGGTTGTTTGTTTTCGTTCATTGTTTTTGGTTTATACGTTTTCTTTTGTTTGTTTTCTGTAGAATCTTATGTTTTCCATGAGCTAGAAATTCTAGACCATCTAGTTTTGGGCGACAAAGATAATAAAAAATCCAATTTCCCTGTCCTTTCCTAAATATGTGATTTTGTGTCCATACAAGTTTCAAAGACTGTACTGAAGGTAACGAATTCCATCTGTTTTTTATTCTTCATGTCAATATTGGTTACCATAATCTGTCGTTGTCCCTCTAACATCAATTCAAATCAACAGGCAAAAATAACATTTTCCCTCATACACCCCACACTTCTAATAGGCATTTCCCTCCCCACAGACACTCCTTGTCACTGCGATTTCCCCCCGCCGCTGACACCTCCTGTCCCACCAAACAGGGTGGGGGAGCGGCTGACCAAAGGAACGGCGGTGGGTGTGCGGCGCTTGGAAGCGTCGGCCTCTAATGTCAGTGCGATTTTCCCCCGCCGCTGACATCCCGTGTGCACCGACATGTCGTTTCTTTGCACCGTCAAAATTATTCACTTCAAAAAAACGTTATGATGAAAAAAACAATGTCATTATCCCTGGCCGCCTTCTGCGCGGTCTTGTTGCTGTCGGGTTGCAGCATGTACACCTATCCGACCTATTCGGTTTCCCTTTGCCAGGTGGAACAACCAAAGGATGCCAGACAACAGACAACGTTTACTATGTGTCGGGACAGTACGGGGGATGAAGAGAAAAACCGCTTTTGCCGGAATTCAGCACGCAGGAGGATATTCAGGCGAGTGGGGTAGTGGGGAAGTCCACGAGAGTGCTGTTCCCCATCCAAATAGAAAATGTGACAAACGAATATACTTTTGAGTTCTGCATCGATTGAGCGACTGTGGGGTTGTAGAGAGGCTGATTTTCACGTATTTACGGTTTCATCATCCGCACCCGATACCTCACGAACTCCCGCAATTCCTCCCCGCCGAGGATCTCCACGTCGTCGTAGAGGCCCAGGATGAAGCGGGTGACGCCCTCCAAGCGGCAGACTTCCGTCTCCAACAGGTAGCGGCCGCCCTCCTCCGCCTTCAGGCAGGGTTCCGACAGGGGGTATTCCTCCGTCAGCAGGCTCGCGGCGCGGGTGGAGAGGCGCAGACGCACCGGGAAGCGTTGCGTGCCGATCTCTGAGATGCCGCGACATCTTGTTGGCGGCCGTGTCGATGCGGTAGGCGTTGTAGGCGTTTTTACAGAGATTAGTGATCGGTAATAGTGAATAGTGAATAGTGAATAATGAATAGTGAATAGTGGATGGTGAATGGTGATCAGTGATTTGTGAGCAGTTGTTGGAGAAGTGTTCTGTTTATTTTGACATTAAACAGTGGTCTTCAGGATACTCTATTTAACATAATATAAATTATAAGACAAACAGATACCACCACAGGAGAGGAAATTGCGATATCATAACTATGTCGTCCATAATAGATTGGAAACCAACATCCCGTCGAGAATTAAATATTCGGTGCCGTGTCTGCTTGTTTGGCTGAAACACTTGCGTGAACCTGAAACTTGAAACCTGAAACCAACATCGCGCCGAGAATTGAAAATTCGGTGCCGTGTCTGCTATGTTGGCTGAAACACTTGCGTGAACCTGAAACCTGAAACTTGAAACCAACATCCCGCCGAGAATTGAAAATATGTCGGCGAATCGGATAATCGCTCGGATTTTGGCGATGGTGATCTCCTTGCGTCGGCCGGCGTGCGAGAATTCCGCGCAGAACTCCTTCGGCGACGGTTCCCTACCGTTCAGCGTGAGCATATAGACCTGCGGGCCGCGGTACTCCGGAAAAAGGATTTCGGAAAATATTATGTTAAATAGTAGCCTTCCCCGAAATAATTATGCATTATGAATTATGCATTAGAAAGTGCGGATGGGGGGACTCGAACCCCCACGGCTTACGCCACCAGATCCTAAGTCTGGCGCGGCTACCATTACGCCACATCCGCGGTTTTTTCGAGGGCGCAAAAGTACACTTTTTTTCGACACGCGCAACCGGTGTCGAAACAAGCTCGGAATTCACCCTTCAACCATGGGAATCGAGTTTAGGAGACGACGCTTCCAAGCGTCGCAGGGCCAAGATGCCTTCCCCTATGCCTCTTCAGGCAATCTGTATCGTCGAAACGGTATGTGCAGGGGACTCCCCCACCCTGCGGGACGGCAGGTGCGTCAAGGTACTCACGGCATCCTCCACTGACACGGAATGTCAGTACGATTTTTTACGGAAATGACAAATTATTACAAATAAAAACTGTAATTTTGCGGCATGAAAAAAATATTATATCTCATGTGCGGATGACTGATATGGTTTATCAATCTAATGACGACCATCAGCGAGGTGTCGCAGAAATGTTATTGCAAACGAAAAGGCCCGCACACTTTAGTTGTGAATAGCTTTCAAAAGTTTTGTATCTTTGCAGTCTGAAACAGTGCCGATTACTACGGCGACAAAGTGCTGGTGGAGTTCAAGAAGCTGGACATCAACACAGCCAACACCGCGAGCCACGAAGGGGTGTTGTGAAACTATTTTCCGCGAAACTATTTCCGCGAAGATAAAAAGTGTATTTTTGCGGCGGAAAAAGCAAAGCATAAAGATATGTGTACAGTGACAATAGAATACAGCGAAAACCGCAAGGCCATCGACCTCCTTCTTTCTGCGATAAGGGAGTTGGGTGCCGTTGTGACCATCACAGAGGAAAATGAACCGAGGTACAATCCTGAGATTCTCAAAAAAGCGGAAGAGAGCAGAATTGCCCATCGGAACGGACAGTGTGTTAAAATGGCTGTTGAAGACTTATGGAAATAGAATATTCCCCGTCCGCCTTGCGCGACATTGCGCAGTGGAAAAAATCTGGCGACAGAAAAACCATGGACAGAATCACCGAGCTGCTGAAATCGGTGAAACTTGATTACAAATCGGGAATTGGCAAACCCGAACCGCTTAAAGGCGATATGCTCGGCCACTGGTCGCGGCACATCGACAAAAAGAACCGCCTCGTATATTTTGTTTACGAAGAGGAACAGATAATCACGGTCATATCTCTCCGTGGTCATTATTCGGATAAATAAAATTTGAAGAAAACCGCCCGCCGTCTTCCCCAAGGACGGCGTTTTTTTTACCCTACCACGGCTTCCCTCCCGGAGGCCGTTTTTCGTTGTTCCAATTTTAACCTTCCGAATTTTTCACCGTCATATTATAAAAAAGATTATCTTTGAACCGAAAGGAGGAACCCGAAATGTTAGAGATTTTAGGAACCATAGTATTTGTGTATATCGCATACAAATTAGCAGGTAAAGCGCCGTGGATAGGCGGTGGAAACTCGCTGACAGATTAAAACGAATATGTCCCCCGTTCTGATGAACGGGTTTATTTTTGCCGTGAAATTTCTGAAGTAATGGCAAAAGAAGTAAACAAAAGGGTCAATATTTGGCTTAATCAGCAAGGTATAGACAACAATCTGAAATCCATACGGGCGGCCATAACCAAAACGGCAAATGAAATAAACAAGTTACCAATCGGTTCGGAGTTGTGAATAGCTTTCAAAAGTTTTGTATCTTTGCGGTCTGAAACAGTTTATTTACATCAGAGGGATATAAATTTTCAGTTGTGAATAGCTTTCAAAAGTTTTGTATCTTTGCGGTCTGAAACAGTTTTTATTATTTACATTATACACTCCAAATAGTTGTGAATAGCTTTCAAAAGTTTTGTATCTTTGCGGTCTGAAACAGTCCGAGACGCTGAGAGGCGGCGACTACATCGGTTGTGAATAGCTTTCAAAAGTTTTGTATCTTTGCGGTCTGAAACAGTAGCGACGAGCGCGAGTGCTTCGTGCTTGAAGTTGTGAATAGCTTTCAAAAGTTTTGTATCTTTGCGGTCTGAAACAGTAAAAATACTCCTTTTTCCCTTCGTTCGCCTGTTGTGAATAGCTTTCAAAAGTTTTGTATCTTTGCGGTCTGAAACAGTTTCAGAATCCAGATCAACGGCAACACAATAGTTGTGAATAGCTTTCAAAAGTTTTGTATCTTTGCGGTCTGAAACAGTAAATTGACGCTCTGTCGTTCATCGAATGCGTTGTGAATAGCTTTCAAAAGTTTTGTATCTTTGCGGTCTGAAACAGTACGACATACCAAACAGACCGAAAATCAGACACTTAGATGCGGTTTCAGAAACAAAAAAAGTCGCCTCGAAAGGCGACCTTTTTTGTTTATAACGACCAGTTTTCGAATCCTGATCAACTATTGTGTATAGCAGATTTTACATCAGAAAAGTTCCAACTGTTGGCATGGTTGCTCCACTTTGGTCTGCTTCCTGCTATGGAAAATCTCGATCTCGCCGAACTGTTTGTCCGTGATGCACATAATGCCGATGTCGCCCGTCTCCGGCAGAAACGACTTCACCCGCTTGATATGCACGTCCGCGTTCTCGCGACTGGCACAATGACGCATGTAGATGGAGAATTGGAACATCGTGAAACCGTCTTTCAATATCTTCTTCCGAAAGTCGGCGTAGGCTTTGCGCTCCTTCTTCGTCTCTGTCGGCAAATCAAAAAGCACCAAAACCCACATGATCCGGTATTCACTGAAACGTTCCGACTTCATTTTTCGGGATAGATGATTTTCCGGCTTTCTCCCGTGAAACATCTGTAAAGCGAAGCCGCTGTCTGCCCTGCAGCCAACATCAGCGGGCTTCGTTGGCCATTGATTCGAACATCTAACACAGGAATGGACAACATCACTTTTTTGATGTCTGAGGTGATCTCTTCCGGACATCCGTTCTCATCGGTGTAATTCACCACCAACTCATCTACATACGGACGGTAGGGCTCCATGATGTCGTCTGCCAAACAATAAGCATTGTAACGATTATGGTGGTGTATGCCCAAGGTTGGCAGCATTCCCGATGCCACCAATGCACGAGCCACTACAGCTCTGAGAATGGCATAACCGTAGTTAAGCAGGTTGTTGGGCGAAACGCCCTCCCTTTCACGCGTGAAATCCTCCACATCAGGGAACATATTCTTCCAATAGTATGCCGCCGCCCTACCCTCCATGTTGTCAGGATCACCGCTTCTGACCTCTTTCTGCCATTTCTGCATGTTGCCCACTTCTGTACCCCTACACTTCTCAAGCACAACAGCTTGGTTGCCGATTTTTGCCTGCACTGTTTGCTGCCAGAGCTGTTTCTTCAATGGCAAAGAGGCATCTAACTGGCATCGGAAACGTTCGTTTTGGGTGGTGTTTCCGACGAGAGGAAGCATCAATCCCACAGGCAGATGGCTCTTGTCGCAGGTGATGACGGCGCAGTGGTTTTCCAACAAAGCCTCCATCAATCCTTGGGTGATAGTTATCTGCTTGTGGTCCAGCACTACGACGCCGATATCCTCGATGGGGATGGTTTTTGTTGCATCGGCTTTGAACGATTCTGGCAGGTCATCGTTTTTCTCCACCTGAGGCAATTTGATGACCAACTGTTCGTTTTTCAACGACAAGTAGGCAGGGTTGCTGAAACAAAGGGTGCGCTTGATCATACATCTTAGTTTTACTTAATACTCGCCAACCGACACGATTTGTCCGAGGTGGTTGACGCGTACTTTGAGAATGTTATCCAATCCTTTGGAACTTCTAAAATCGGTCCACGTAACACCTCGTAATTTATAGTCACTTAAGTCTATTGTGCTCTCCAAATGATGTCTAAACACATAATTTTTGTACGAAAATTTCTGTACCCTAAACAAATTCGAACTGATTATTGCAAAGTGATTCGGATTCTTGTACCATTCTTTATCATAATCCAACGGGTTGAAAACCATATTTCCATCCTCATCGAATTGAGGGAAGACAAAATACTCATTCTGCTTCATCGTGAACAAAAACTGCCAACCTTCGTCTTTTTTATACTCCTTGTCAATGACAGGCAATCCTAAAATGGCACGGGAGGTTGCTTCGTAAAAAGAGACAATATTTTCGTCCAACTCATACAGCATTTCGCCATTTTCATCCACCAGGGGCTGTCCATCCTTGTCTAATTTTGGTTTGCGGTAGATGGCCACGTGATGGTTGTTGCCCGTGTTGACGAAATCCACAGGTTGTGCATTCCCCTGACCATCAAGAATCAAATTGCCGTTTTTGTCTTTTTTCTCGTGCAAAGGTTCCGCATTGCTGATACCGGTTATTGTAACCCGTTTAATGGAGATGCCTTTCTCTTTGTTGATCCAAATGGGATTTTCGTCCAAATTGGAGAATGCCTTTTTGGCATCACCGCCAAACTCTTCCAATCTCTCTTTTAAAACATTACGAACACCCACATCGACAACCTTGTCCAACTTCAAATCAGGCGAGACGGGCTTCCGTATAGTATATACCGGTTCAAAGACAACGGTTTTCACCTTTTCCGGTACTTTATCCTTATGGTATTCATCTATCCAAATGGGATTTTTTTCCAGACTATTTTTCCCTGTGAACGCTTTCTTGGCATCACCATCAAATTGATTTAACCGTTCTGTCAAAGCTTCACGTAATCGTTTGTTGGCCACAGTTTTTATTTTCTTTTCCGTAAACGAAGCATTTACTTTCTCGAACTTAGTGGCATACTGCTTTGCAAGACCATACACGGTCTCTAAATGAAGCTGTCCACGTGGGGTCAGTTGTACTTTTTTGTTCTTTCCTGTCTTGCTTTTGGTGATATTCACGTTTTTCGTTACCACTTTGTTTTTCGCCTTAATCGAGACAAGTGTGTTTTCCAACTGCCTTTTAGCCTCAGCTCGGAACTCATCCAGTGGCATCGGCGGTTTAAAACGTAGTTTGCCCCGACCATCACGGTAAAGTTCTTTCTTCTCAATACCGTAAACAGCGGCAGCGCGATCTTTTTTGTCCAAATCCGAGAGTTCCACCATGTCTAAATCAAAATATTCATCCACCCCTTTTTGCACTCTGGCGTTTAAATTATTGAGATACTGAATATAACTGCGCTTGGTGAAAGCAATTGTCAAAGCGTCCATTGCATGGTGGCGATGGTCGTTACGTTTTGTCCAATCTTTGATACGTCGGATTCGTTGTCCTTCACGTCCCTCAATGACTTCGGTCATCCCAAGCCTGTTATATTTGTCCCAATTAAGTTCCTGCATTACATCCACCAATTGCCAATCTTCGCGAAGCCGGTCAGTAATACTGCCGGTGGTTGGTACCACAAAACGTACAATTTCCTCTAATATTTCTCGCGCTTTCTTTGCTATATACTGGGAGTCCCGTAAATCTCTGTTGATAAATCCACTTGGGATTTCGACCTCTCTCATTAATAGTTTGTCACGCTTCGTCTTTGAAATGACTTTGTCGGCAAAAAGTCTTTCAACTCTGTCCACATAATGCTCTGCGCCAATATTACCATATTTTTCAAGCACATAGTCATATGCGGTAGCGTTTCCTTTTTCCAAATTAGCTTGCCGCGCCTCCAATGTTTTGTTTGAAAACGAGTCGTCAAACAATTTGGCTTGAGGTATAATATGCTCAATATCAAACTCTTTGCTAAACAACTTGTCTTGAGGAATATAAGTGTTCGTATATAGCGTATGATAACCGGTTGTTTCAAGTTCTTTGTAAAGTTTGTAACGAATGATGTCCGTCTTGCTCACATGTTGCAAGAAAAACGGTTCACTTTGGAGTATCTTGACATATTCTTCGTGCAATCTTGTTGTCTCGTTAATGGATTTTGTCATCTCCTCCCTTTCCTTTGCTGATTTCTTCAATTCACGCGCCAATTCTATGCGTATTTCATCAGGCTTCCCGTACTGGTCAACTATTCCATTCACTACATTCACCATTTGGTTCAGTATCTTTTCAACCACGGGATTACGCAAACTATTGCGAGGCAGAAGTTCAAGTCTGTCTTTCAATACTTTATTAGCAAGTTCTTCTTTCGTGAGCGAGTTCTTCGAATGCTTGTATCCAGCGTATTCACAAGCCACACTATAGTCCAATCCATCTTTCAGATGCGGCAATATTTTACGTATAGCTTTTGCGCTCACACTGCCATAATCCTGTTCAAAGACGATATTTGCCAAAATACTTGCCGATTCTCTGTCAAATCCGTAACTTTCGCACAATTTGTCAATCAACTTCTCATTACCAAGGTTTGAGTTGTCACCTTCAAAAGAATAAAGCAAATGCCAAAGCTGATACATAGGCTGTCGCTCTAATGCCTGACCTTCCAAAGAGGCATCAAAACGTAAGATTGCAGTGTCAAATCCTAAACTTTCAAACACTTGACTTACGGTTTCCAACACTTTGTCAGAAGGCATCTTGGCGAAATCAAAATCCCCATTTCCTGTTGCTTCGATAATGTTTTGATAAGCTTTCAACAATTCTGCTTGAGTATGGTTCCCATCCAATTGTTTATAATTCAAGTCCAACATTTTTTGGTTCCCAAAAAGCAGCTTCAAGGCATCTGATTTGGAGATTTTTTCTTTGTAATTTAACTCTGCAAATAACTTTTCTTTCTCCTCTTGGAATAAGAATCGTTTTCCGCGCTTAAATGACTCTTCTCCATTAAACAAACCCGAACGAGGGTCGGGAACAACCTCTCCAATCACTTGAACATTATTGAGAATCTGCCAGATTTTGAACTCTTGATAAAGCGGAGAAGATTTCGGGCAAACACGACAGCCTACGGTCTTCGGTCGTTTCTTTCCATCAATCTCAACTTCAATCTGTTTGCTTTCAAATTCGCAAAAAGAGATTAAACCTTTTTGTGATTTCAGTGGCCTCTGATAAAAGATCACAATGTCTCGGATTTCTTTTTTAAGATCCGCTGTGAGTTCTGGATGAAATTTCGATTGCGTTTCCCAAATTGTCTCAAATTCATCAAGGTAGTCTTGACGATAAAACACTTGGTTTTTCAGACTGTGATTCGGGTTCCTTTCCAACTGAGCCATTTGATATTGACCAACAGTCTGTCGGTTAAAATACAGGGCTTTGCTTCGGTCGCTGATGTTTCCCAAATAACCGCTCGCATTATTTATTTGTCCATTTATCTTTTGAAAAACGACAATTAATTGCTCAGGCGATAATTGTTCAGACAATGCTTTCACTCGCCACTGATAATTCTCGATTTTTTGTTCTGACAGATTTCCTTGACGTTTTTCACCGACAAGTTTTTTTTCAACTACAACAGTTTGATTAGTGGACAGTTCCGGATCCCATTGAGTTACCGTCTCATGCCATCTCCACACAAAACGATCGTTTTTTTCATTTGAAGTGTCCTTTTTAGGAGCGCAGATTGCCCATGTTGTCTTTTCATTCTTCCCTTTTAGTTCTTCTTTTAGCTCGTCGGTTAAAAATGTATAAAACTGTTTTTGAAAGTTCCAAACTTTGTCAAATTCAGATTGTAAATCGGAACGATAGAAATCAGGAAGATGTTTTTTATTATTCTGAAGGAGTTGTAAGGATAGTTGACCAGGAGTCAAATTCTCGTCATAGAGTTTTTTTGCAATTTCCATTCCATCTATCAATTGTCCCTCCTCTGTATTCTTAGCTTTACGGCTACTCTTATAACCACGTTTTTTGTTGATTTGAAGCAAGACACGCGCAAACTCTTGCAACGAAATCATCTCGGTTGCCGCCTTGGCACGTAACTGATACGTTTCAAATGTCGTTCTATTGCCATTTTCGGACAGAATAGTCTCATCATCAATAAAACCGTTTGATTTAAGAACATCTATCAAGTTGTCGCGTCGGAGTTTGTATCGTTGGAGATTGCGTCTCATACTTCGCTTAAGAGTTCTGTCAGCATTCGTAGTAATACTCTTCCCTTTCTCAAAATTAGTCAACTCATCTACAGTCAACGGGTTGACTCTGACACCCAATTTGACTATTGAGGATTTCTCTTCTGTGTTTTCTGCTTCATTCACCACCGCCCAGCCTATGCTGTTTGTGCCCAAGTCTAAACCGAGAATTTTTTTCATATTACCTGTTGTTTTTTTTTGCAAAAATAATAGCGTCCTAAATAATTTTTTTTGAAAGATAAGGGCAAAGAGGGTGTGTCAAAAGTGGCGCGCCCTCTTTTTTTTTTCAAAAAAGCCCTAACATTGGCGGGTTAGGGCTTTGCCGTGTCAAAGATTTTTGTATCTTTGCACCATAACTAAAGAGATGGCAAAAAT
>Ga0310694_10001714_pt1 | contig 24172 bp, 16 predicted proteins | sample 174DNAGHGhighgp2_FD_203884 | JGI IMG/M metagenome (GOLD analysis project Ga0310694, IMG submission 203884) | Sheep rumen microbial communities from Palmerston North, Manawatu-Wanganui, New Zealand - 1742 DNA GHGhigh gp2 (v2) (version 2) | ecosystem: Host-associated > Mammals > Digestive system...
GTGTCTGTGTTCTTCTTCTTTTCTTTTTTTTTTTTTTTTTTTTTTTTTTTTTTTTTTTTTTTTTTTTTTGTCAGTTGTAAAAGATATCATGTATTTATCTGTATTTGTCTTATAATCCTTGATATCTATTTTACAATACTGAGAATTTGTTTTTCAAGGTTTCGTATTCGTTTTTGATGTCATTAAATTGATTGTAATTTTTGGTACTATAATCACACATAGTATCATAATTTAATTTCATCTTTAAACCTTGTTCAGCTAATTCTTAATTTTCTTCTTATAAAGCAGTTATCTATTAAGCTTGATCTCTGATAATTATATCAGAATTTCTGTTGGCAAGTTAGTATGATAATCTTCCGATTTGTTCTGATAATTTACCAACAACTGTAATAGCTTATAAAGGATCTGCTATATAATTGATTTTTGCTTCAGGAGCATAAACTTCACATAATTGTTTTCTTAACTCTTCTTTTGAATTATAAAGATTTTAGATATGAGAGTTTAAGAATTCAATTGTTTGTTAGCAATTTTGGCATTTTTGGTTTTTGACTTTCATCATTTCTTTTTTGAGACGATTTATATAGTCACCTTATTGCTTAATCATGAAGTTTGCTTCTCCAATATCTTTTGGAGTTTTTTCCATTAATTATACATAAGCGTTGCCTGTTAAAAGGCTAAGCTCTTATTTTAAATTATTTATTTTGTTTTATTAACGTTTTATTGTTTACATTTTATCAGCTAATTTTTTGTCTACTATAGGCATTTCTTACCATTAAAAGTTGAAATTCATTAGGTAATAAAAAAAGTCGGTTTTCATATAAAGTGAAAAAAGATAATTTTTAGCTAGTATAATTTAATATACTAGCTGACTCACCATGTTACTCTCGGATAACACTTCTTACCTATGATAGTAAACTACAAATTTCTGAACCGCTGTATTATATCTGCTTTCAGCTGATCTTTATTTTCAGCATATTCTTTCTCGGCTTTCTTTTCACCATATCCTTTCAAGAATATTTAGGCGAGTTCTTTTTCTGTGATTTTGATATTTTTGATTTATTCTGTAAACCAATTTTGGAAACTTACTCTAGGCTTACTTGCTTTTGAGATTTTCTTGAATGTGTCTTATATTTTTTGATCACCAAATCCTTTAAGGTTTAATGCATCTTTTGTTTTAGTAATATAATTATAAAATGCACAACAACGAGATTAGCATTCAAAATCTCCTTAATCAGATATTCTGACTTTACCTCCACAGAAACATTAATCAGGAAGAAGTTTCTTAAGATCTTTCTTTGAATATTTTCCTTGTTTACATCCATCTTCAAATTATTCTTTTGCTGTTTTTGGTTCATATGAATATTTACAATTTGGAATTACTTCTCCTGAATTTACTATTAAAATATTTTCTCCTGGTAAAAGATTATTTATAATAAGCCATTATGGAGTAAATCCTTTGCATTATTTTACAGTTTTACCAGGCATTTTAATTGGTTCAATTTCAATAACACATTCTAAACGAAGATCTGATCCGAGATTATTTGTTGTAGAATCATTTTTGTAAGCAACGAAATTACGAGGCTTCCATTAATATCCTATAATTTTTGATTCATAAATTTGTGTTTCAAATTTGTAAGCAACTTAATTTTTTGGTTTATCACCTTATTAAATTTCGTATATGTTATTTGCTTTAATAACAACACCATCTGACATATATGGTATTGGATTTGCTTTCTTAAATTTTTTAAAATAATTTTCTGTAAGTTATTCATTCGATAAAATTTGATATGGTAAATTTTGATGAGTAAGTTCATTACACATTTCTAGTTAAAATGTATAACTAGTTTCAACCCATTCATCACCTTTTTTCATAAGAAATTCATAAAGCACAAGATCACAAGTCATTTTATTTTCTGAAATTGATTGACCATTTACTAATGATCTGAGTTTGTAATCTTCTGTTGTATTTTTCTTTTTAAATATAAGTTCACCACGAAGAACTACTAAAGTAAGTTTATTCTTTAACATATACCATTTGATTAAATCTAAATAAAAGAGTTGATCTTTAATTTTTGTTGTAATATCCAATCCGAGATTAGTATTTTTAGTATCACCTCTTGTAATAGCTGTTACATCGAATTCATTGTTTTTGTAAAATATATATACTCTGCATGATGTTCCATCATATTTATGTGTGATGACAAATTCTGTATCATTAAGTTTTTTAAATTTATTTTATAATTTATCAATATTTTTTGCAGTATATTTTTGTAAAGTTCCACATTAAACAGGATGCTTACATGACATTCTGTTTGCTGAAGATGTTGTTTCGTCGTAGGCAATATCAAATTCTTTTTAATATTTTTCTTTTAGTCGATCGAATTCTTCATCTGTGAATAGTTAATCTCCGGGTGAATAAATTTCTCCATCAAATTTGTATATATCGAAATTACCTCTATAAAGTTTTTCTGCGAAAACAAGATATCTACCAATATTGTCTTTATTCAATTTTTCTCCGACTTCAGTATTTTCGATAACAAATTCATTAGTTATTTTATTTTCAAAAAAGAAGTTTTGTTATTTTCATTCTTCATATTTATGCTTTGCTGCTAAATAATCTAAATATTTAGCAGATGTAGCTGTTTGATTTTCAGCTAATAAAGAATCTTTCTTACCACAACATGGACAAGAATAATTCTTCATATCAACTAATTTGTAATAACAATCTTTACAAATTAAATGATCTGGGAAACATCTTGTTTTAATAAATGATTATTTGATTTATTAACAATATTAACATTATGCTTAAGTTTATAATTCTTATTAATTTTATTTATAATTTGCTTTGATGTATTCTAATAATTTTTCATTTGGATAAAGCCATTCAGATGGTGGTATTATTCCTCTTTTAATTAATGTTAAAGCAACTGTATTTCCAAAGTCATCTTTTAATTCTGGATCATGGAAATATTCTTTTGGTGGAATAATTCCTTTGTAAGCTGATTCCATAGCAAATGTTCTACCAAATGGTAAACATTAAGGATTTTATGGTATCCATTAAGGTGGTACTGGTCTGTTATTTTAGAATAATAATGTTGATACATAACCTTCTGGACAACGTAAATTTGGATCATGATTCCATTCTTCTGGTGGTATAATTCCTCTAGCAGCTAAGATCATAGCTACTGTTGATCCATGATTGTTTGTAAGATCAGGACGATGTTACCATTCTTTTGGTGGAATTTATCCTTTTGTAGCAACAATCATAGCTAGTGTTGATCCATTAGAATTTTTAACTACAGGTGAATGCTTCCATTCGTCTGGTATTTATTTATTGCTTGTTATAAGATTCATTGCGATAGTTTAATTTAAACATCCTATCATAAGATCTGGAGAGTGACGCCATTCTTTTGGAACTGTTTTATCTTATTTAACTAACATGTAAGCAACTGTATTGTTATAATTATTTTTTAATTCAGGAGAGTGTTACCATTCTTTTGGTGGAACGATACCATTTTAAGCTAAAAGCATAGCTACTGTTGATCCATGATAGTTTGTAAGATCTGGTGAATGTTACCAACATTCGCTTGGAATAATTCCTTTTTAAGCAAGTATCATAGCTACTGTTTATTTTTAATTATTTCTGATAAATGGTTCATGTTTAAAAGTTTCTGGTGGAACAATTTTGTTTTCAGCTAATACCATAGCAAATGTATTTGAAACACTATTCTAATAATCTGTGTGTAATTTAAAGTATTCCTTTGTGATATGACTTTCATTTAAGAATTTTTAGAAAAGTTCTAATGACATTGAATGTTTGAAAAAAGAATGGTTTTCATATTTCTAACAAAAATATGCTAACTGAAATTTCTATTTTTTTACCATTCCAGAAATTATTGAATGTTTCTTTAACGGTATGTCTTTCAAAATTTTCAGTTAGCCAATAGTAAATACCATTTTGTTGATAATCTTCTTTTGACCATTCAGGAACTGTAAATTAAATTTAAAGTTTAAGGTCGGAGTTTTTAAAGAGTTTTATAATTTTCTTTGTTTGGTCAATTGCATATTTAATAGATTCTTCATCAAAAGGTGGATTAATGAAAATCTGCGTTGTTGGATGACTCTTTTTCGTATACTCGCGGAAGTATTTTAATAGACCAGAAGCTTAACACTTCAATGGTGATTCATCAGAAATGAAACTACAAAAGTTTGGTGTGTTATGATTTAATAGCCCTGCATACATTTCGAAAGAATTTTTGCCGATGTGGTAATAAAATTTTGTCGAAGCGAGTTGATTGTTGTTATTTCTCGCGTTAAAAGCATTATTTAGTATAAATAGATTTGTAAGATTATAATCTTATTTTGCTAAATTTAATAATCTAGACCAACATCGACAGTATACTTTTTTACCAGCGAGATATTTTTAATTATTTTTTTCAACTACAGCAAAGTAGCCGATAGAATTTTCAAATTTTCTACGATTGAATATTTTCAGAATTTCAGATTTATCAGAATATATTTTAGAGTAGTATTTCCAAGAAAATTTGTTAAGATCAAACGTTCCAAGATTTTCTTAGAAGATCATCTCAAGTATTATATTAGCTTTTTTGTAATCAATTTCTGAAAAGAGATTTGCGTAGTTAATAATAAATTTATTTAAATAAAAGTATATTTTATTGAGTTTTAAAAAAGTTTAGTTTACCCAGATTTGTTAAATCTGGGTTTTCACATCTCTTCAACATAATCAAGTACATTTTCAGCATCTTCAATTAGCATAGTTAAAGCCATTTTTACCCATTACATATTCAAAAGTGACAAATCTAATTATTCAACTTTACCAAGATTTTTGAGATATTAATTAAGAACAAATTCATCTTCAATATCGTCTTTGACAATTTCTTTTGCATATTTAGCTGCGAACTTAATAAGTTCAGCTTCTCTTGGTGGAAAAGTGTTAGAAGGTAATTATGTTTTTTCATGAATGTCTTATTTTAGATCTGATATTTATTTTAAAAAAGAAGATTTTGTATTCACCAAACTATTATCAATACTACAATTCCTATTACATATAATCCGAAGAAAATTGTTCTAATTATTCCATTAATTTTTTTATCTGTTTAAGTTTAAGATTGTGATTCAAGATCTATTACTAAAAAAAATTAATGGTTTTCAAAGGCATGCTACAACAATACATGCAACAAAACAAATTCCTAAAAGTATTAATGAAAATATCATAGCGGTATTTGAATATTTACAAAATTATTAATCTATTTCGTTTTCAAAATCTATTAATTAAAAAAAAATATTAGTTTATCATATATCATAAAGCTAAAAGCAAAATACAACAAACTAATGTTATCACTACTATAGCTATTGTAGTAAATACTGTACACATTTATTATTAACGATAATCTATTAATTAATAAAAAGAATAGTTTTCAGATAAAAGCTATGAATAAAATACTGCCAATTCCTAATACAATTAAAATTAAAGTAATCCAAATCATAGCCTTTTAACAACGATTATCACTCACTACATATTCTGGATCATCATCGATCATCATATTTGCTGTTCGAAATTAATGTTCTATTTCAATTTGTATATTTAAAAAAAATTCTAAATTTTCATTTCAGTGTCTTCTATATTTGTGAATGTATTTTACGAATATTTTGTTAGTAAAGATAATCATCGGAATAAATATCACAGAATGTTGATCCTGCGTGAGCATTATTTCCGAGAATATTTTATGTTAAAAGTGTATTAGCACGGTATTTATATTAATGTTTTAATGCAACAGATAAGAACATAGGAGATTATTCGAAAAGAATCATTTCAAGTGGACTCTTTTAAAGTTATGATTTATAACAATTACTTGAAAAGTTTTTGTATTCTCCTGTTTATGTAAGGATATCTGTTAAAAGTTTTACATGAACACCTTAAACTTCTTTTGTTGCTTCTATTGTTGAAAGATTATGGAAAAGTTCGATATGTATAATTTAATTACAACGCTCTATTCCAAATAGATGTTCATATTCATAAGGATTTGAACAATAAATCGTATCTGGATTAATTTCACGAATATAAAATAAATCATGGATATAAGAGCTCTTTTTATTATTTTTTGGTGTAAATATATTTCCTTCGATAATTGTTTTACTACCATTTTTCATTTTAAGATTTATTAAATTAGAGAATGATATAAATTAATCATTACTACAAAATGATATTAAACCAAACATTCCTCCGGAAACTATTATATCAACGTCATCGTCTTTTGTAGTAATTTTTTCAACTTTAAACTATTTAGAAAGATAATTTATTAAATTTTAGAAGTAAATATTGAATAGTCCCATAACTTTTATTGAAAGACGAATACTTAAAATATATTTTTTATTTTGATAGTATATTCTATATGATGGTTTAAGATCTTTTATATTGAAAGATTCATATTTTTATATAAATTCTTTTGGAGAATATCCATCAAGAAGTTAAAATTCTACAACTATAGGTCCTTTAGTATTTGTTACTAATTCCATAAATTTGTTAGAACCTGTAAAACGATCAACTTCTTTAGATGTTTTAGCTGCAACTTTTTTATGAATTGCATGTAAAGTATCTTATGTATATGGTTATGAACTTGCATAAGCTGCTTTAAGTCCTATCATTTCTCCAGGAGCAACTTAAGCGCGAATGTAATCTTTAACAATTTCGTATGTCGGAGATTTTTTAACAATTTACATTGTAAGATTACAATAAGCCCAAAATTACCAGCATTAAGAATAGATTATTGTTTTCATTTCGCTAGACATATTTTTACAGATACGACAACTTAAAATTGCTTATAATTCTTTTTCTGTAATTTCTTTTTAAGTTGGTATGAATGGTAAAGCAAATACTAAACAATTTTCATGAGTGTAGTATGGATTACTATTTTAACATTACTTACTTAAAGATTAAAGTGTTTTAACAATTTGTTTATTTCTAGGAGTGTCTATAATTTCATCAAGTTCGAGAGTTACTTTTTAATAACATCTAGGATTATAATTGCATTAACCATATTACATTGAAACAACTGTATCTGAATCAGAAAATACTAAACCATTAAAACCTGCTATAACATTATTTGCGCCTTTAAGTATTCTACGTGCGGTATATCCATCTTTTTCAACTGAGTTACTTTTTATATAAAGCTATTTTCTACTAGAAATTGAATCTAAAAATAGTTCAGTCTAAGAAAGTCCATTAAGATAACTTCCGAGAATAAAACCTTATTCGGCAGTTTTCATAGTAAATTTGTTAAAGCAAGGGAGTAATCTAGTAGGATTATAAAGTCTTTCACCTTTTTCGTTATAAATTTAACCAACACATACTATACCAGTACGAAGTTATTCATCAAATTTATCAACAAGTGTATTGTAAAATACAGGACGATCAACTTTTAAGATTTTAACAATTTCTTATTTTTGTTAAAGTTAGTCTTTCTATAATTAATTTGATATTTCAAGATTACAAGATTCTGAATCAAAAACAGGTTATGAATAATAATGTTTTATAATTTGATCTGCACGATCTAAAGCTTGATAAGTTAATTGTTTAAGTTGTTCAGGACATTTAGTAAATAAATTTGAATAAAGAGTTGATCCGATTTCTTCATTTATAGTATATATGTATCTGATAATATCATCTACGATTTAAAGAGCTACTGTACCACCATATTTAAATTAAAGCCATGTTATAAATTTAGAAGATGCATCAGCAAGTGATTTATCAAATTTTATTATTTTACCATTTTTTATTTAAACATCTTTTGAAATATAATTTAATTTAGGAATATATTTTTTGATAATATTTTCAAGTGCAGCTGTTTTGTTAAATTATTTTGCGAAGAATATACCAGATGCAAGATCTGGTGGACCACCTATTAAGTTAAATCCTGTTTCATAAGTTATAAGCTAACGTTACATTGATGAAAGTAAAGATAATTCAAGAATATTATCTGGTGAACACATGAAGTAAAGTTACATTTCATCACCATCGAAATCTGCTGTCATCTTTTTGACGACTTAAAGGTTAAATTGTATAGTTTTAATAGGCTTTACGATAACACGGTGTGAACCAAATGATTCTTCACGAATTGATGGATAACGATTTACTAAACAAATATCATTATCAATTACTTATCTAAAAATAATATCACCTCTTTTAAGATCATCTGTATAAAATTATTAATTAAAATCTCTTATATATTATCTCATACCATTATGATATTTTATAATTTTAAGTACTCTTGGATATTCATTTGACATTACAAGTTCTTTACATTATTTTATATTAATATCATTTACTCTAACTGGTACTGTAATTTGTTCAGCTATTTCTTGTGGAATAATTACTTAATCGGAGTCTATCAAACCATTACCGCCTATAACTGTTCTTGATGATTTGAATACTCTGATTGAATTAACACTTTAACGGAATAATCCATATTTAGTGATAGCTGCTGAAAATAAACTACATGGTTCAGCAATATTTTGTTTAGATGATATAAATTTAAGCATCTAGTTTTTAATTTAAGCTTTAGGATTTTTAGCTGTATCTTTATACATACTAAGACGAATTGCTATCATCATAACTGAATATTCTTTTGTCGGAAGTTCTAATGAATATGTATGGTTTCTCCAATTCAGTTTAGTGTTTTGATGTTAGATTATTCTTTCATAAATGAAGTTATAAATATTGTTGTTATTAATATTGTTTGATGCTCTCATTGTGTTTCCTGATACTGGAACAACATTTAAGAAAAATCCTTTTCCGAAAAATAAACTAAGATAAAATGGATTTATCATTACACGTGTTTTGAGTTATTTTTTAGTAAAGAACGATTCATTAGTAACACAATATAAAGGTGCTGTGAAATACCAAATAACTTTATTATTAACTTTCTTATCGTAATAAACCGGAGTGATAATTTCGCACGGTTTCGGTTCAAAACGTTTATGTAAAATACAAAATGATTTAAGTAAAGTTAATAGTTGTTATTATAGAATAGGTTTTATATACCATTCTTTTAATTGGATATATCCAAAATGACCACAGCATTTATTAAAGAATTAATAACATGTTTCACAACGTTTATTTAAAGCACCTAATTTTGGAGAAGTAAGATCTTCAATAGTTTGAATTTAAAGCACTGAATTTTTAATTATATCTTCTGATGTTAGTGATGTAAATTTAAACTAATCTATCATTTAATATAGTTAAAAAAAAGTTATTTTCAAGAATTAAATTATTTCATAGGATAATTTCGCTTAATTTTTTAGAAATATACTAAAGTTAAAATGATCAGAATAAACTCAATTATGATAAGTATAATCAAAATAGCTCTAAGATAACCTTATAATTCTAAGTAATGCATATTTTCTTCTGTCAAAAATGAAATTTTTGCGAATATTCACATAAAATATTCAGCTATTTCTGTTCCTTAGCCAGAATTTGTTCCAAAGATTTAACTATTCTAGTATGATTATGTTGAACGCCAAATTGGTTATTGAACTTCCTTTTATATAAATGCTGAACCTTCTTCGTAAACAATATTTGATATAAAGTCTCTGTTCTTATCTTTTTTGTAACTGAAACGTTAGAAACCTTCATAATTTCCAGTCTAAGTTTAAAAGGCAGCCATTACATGGAAGAACATTTTACAAGTATTCTTTGTAGCTTTAAGTCCAGTGACAGTTGTGTAGTATTCATTATAAAGTTAATGTTCAGTTTTATTTATTCCCATATAGTTATTGAAATAAAGGATGTCGTTTAAATAAATATTTTCTGGATCAAGTTCTTTAATCAAGAATATTTATTGTGCATGATTTTAAAGAATATTTCCTTTGATATACTAATTTTTACCATTTTGTATGTAATACACGTTATATAAAAATCCGCTACCAAATTTGAAATCAGTTAAAATTTATGTACGGTAAGAATTTAATAAACTAGGCGATGTGTTGGTGAATTGATATGTTAACGTTATTATTTTATTGCTTTCTGTTAAAGTAACTTTTCTGGAATGTAGGAAATCTATAAGTTAATCTACTAATTGTTGTAGATCAACATTATTATAAGCAAGAACATCAAAATCAAAAGATATATCCATATACCATGATTTGTTTGAAAAGTATATATCAATTTTTGGTTCTAACTTTTTAGTTTCAAGAGTTTAGTATTTTTGAACAAACTATGAAGCATCAATTTCTGAATCACTTAAAAGTTTAGCAGTAAAAGTTATATATTATGTTTGACATTAAGTAAGTTCTAAAAATCTGTGTGAACCATCAAGAGCATCTTCTGAAAAGTATTATATTTTACCAGAAGCTGATTTAACTTTGTGAATAGCATCAAGAGTATCTTAACTAAGTGGACCTGTAACTGCCATTGCTGATTTAATTCCTATAGAATCTCCGGGAGAAATTAAACTTCTAAGATAATCTTAAACAAGTTTGTAATCAGATTAACCTTTTTTAATATCCATTGTTAAAAAGCAGTAAGCCCAGAAATAGAATGTCTATAGATATATTATTTACTTAAATGCTTCAGACATATTTTCACAGATACGACAACTTAAAAGAGCTGAAAGTTCATCTTCAGTTATTTCAGTTTGTATTGGTTTAAATGGTAATCCAAAAACTAATGATTAATCAGAAACTTTCATACCTTAATTTTTACATTAAAGTTATAATTAAATGAGTTGTTTAAAAAGATCTTTACGTTCAGCAGACCATGAGTCATGCCATTCAACTTCAGCTTGTGTGTATAATCTTGGATCAAATGAATATTAACCAGTTTATAAACTGATGATTGTTTAATTATTTCCATAAATTATTTAATTTTGTCCAGAATAAACTGAATCAAAAGCTTTTTAAACTTTACGTTACATGTAACCTGTATCTCTGATAGAGTTACCTCTGACATAAGCTTAATGACGACCTTACCATGCGATAAGATATTGTGTAGTAGAATCTACACCATTCATATAATTTTCAGTAGTGTATCCTTGATGACGGATATCTAAAGAAAATTTTGGATAACAACAAAACATTCTCGGGACTGTTTCAAACATTTTTCCTTCATCATCATCTCTAAAACGCAATGAGACTGTAGCATCAAGCATTTAAGCTTATATATCTGATATTGAATCGTTATATAGTTTGATATGTCCCGGACCTGTAAATTATTGAACGATAATTTGTTTTTAAACATCTTCGTTTAATGAAAGTGTGTTTGTAAGATATTATGTAAAGAATTTTTTACGATCAACGCCCATTGGACTCTTGAATTTTCCGGTGTAGTATTCTTCGAGAAGTTTATTACAATCAGCTATTCTTGATTTTTCGTATTTCTCTTAAGCTTGACTAGCAGTATTGAATATATCACAGTAAAGTGAAAAGTTCAGAGCTTCATTAATTTTGTAGCATAATCTCATAGTTTGATCTATTGTATTAAGACAGTATTTAGCACCATAGTGGAAATAAAGCCATACTAAAAATGGTGAATCTGCACTAGCTAATGTTTTATTAAATTTTTGTATAAGACCTTTTTCGATACTAATTTTTGAATCATGATAATCTTCAACATCAGTAAATTTACTTATATATTAAAGAGCTTTATCACCAGTAAAATTATTTAAGAAACGGTTTTCATCAGATTTTTCTTCAGCAAGTTTTTGTAGATGATATATTCCGGCAGAAAGATCTTTTGATCCACCAACTATATTAGATTATGTTGTATATTCAATAAATTGTTAGTAAGCTGATGATAATAAAGCTATTTCAATGTTATCTCTTGGACTAGGTAAGAAGAAAAGTTACATTTCATCACCATCGAAATCTGCGTTATGTTTTTTAACAACTGATAGATTGAATTGTATAGATTATTTTTCTGATATTTTAACACGATATCCTCCGAAAGATTCTTCACGGACAGATGGATAACGATTACTTAAGCAGATATCATTATCAAGAACTTATCTATTAACAATATCTCCTGGAATAAGTTAATTAATAATATAATCTTTGCTTTTTTCATTTACATTTTATGAATTGTTTATCATTAATGCACAAGGATATTCTGGCCAATTCTGAATAAGTGCACGAAGATATCCAATATTTTCTGAATTTACTCTAATTGGAACTGTTATTTGTTCGGCAATAACTTTTGGACATCCAACTTAATCACATAACAGATAAGGGTCAGGTGTAATAACTGTACGACATGAACAATTTACACGCACACCGTTTAAGTTAGCTCTGAAGAATCCAGATTTTCCGAGAGAGAATGCTAAAACAGAAATCATCTGTTCTGGCTTTTTGACACCAATTTTTTCGAGGATGATTTTATTTTGTTTAGGTGACATCAGAGAATATATACATGTATAAAGCATGAAAAGATTTCTATTTTAAGTTTGATCTACATCAAAGTAAAGTCCTTTTTCAGATTCATTTTATCGAAGATTTAGTACTGAATTAAGTCTTAAAATTTTAAGGTATATTGCTGAAATTTGTGAGTACATTTAAAGTTCTGGCTAACTAATTCTGAATGTATTTGAAACAACAGGAACAACATCAAGAACAAGACCTTTCATAAAACTACTTGCGCACCCAAGTTTTTTAAAAGATTATGTTTTAGCAACATATTCAAAAATATCAGACATAAGTTTAGGATCTACTTTAATGAGTTAATTAGTAGACATTTTTGGAAGGGATTTTTCATAAATAAGTTCAACAACTTTTGCGAGTTAAGATTTATTCATTTAAATGTAAAGCATAACTTTATTGATTTCAGTAATAATTGCTGGTTCAATCTTTTTTGAACAATATGGACAATGCTTAGATTTTTCTGAATAGTTTAGGCAGTTAAGACAAAGTCCTGATATAATTTTTTTAATAAACTTGTAATAAAGTGGATGATAATATCCAATATTTAATTAAATATATCCTGTATGACCAAGACATGAATAAGGTTATGTTTTTATAGTAAGACCACATGTTTAACAAATTTCTTAAGAATTTGTCGAACCAAGTTTTGGAGAATAAACTTCTTCTTCTGTTTAAATTTACATAACCGCATTTTGTTTAATTTCATCGTTATTTAACGTAAATACTCTGTATTCCATTTTATTAATATAAAAGTTTTATCTAGACCTGTTCAGATTTTTTTAAAAGTTAATAAAAATGGAATTGTTTAATGATGAATTATATAAAATTAAGTTAGATGAATATTCTGATTATGAAATACATTCTAATGCCACTAAGATGTCAATGACAGAAGCAAAGAAATATTTTCAAAGTCTTTTAGCTGCAATTTAAAGTACTAAAAGAGTTCTTCCAATAAAAGAATGGTAGCTCAAGAAAAATAGAATATATTATCTTACACCAAAATATGATTAATAAAATATTCGTATAGATGATCTTATAGATTTAGTGACAACTTTCAATAAAAAAGGATATACGAATACTGACATCAAAAAATAACATCTCGGATATTATAAAGATAAATTAGTGTATGTAAGATATTCTGGTATACACAAGATTAAGAAAAATGAAACATTAAAGGATGTAGAATTTTTAAGACAAATTTTAGTAGAATCTATTTTCAATGAAACAGGTAATTACAAATCTATTTTAAAAAAACATTAACATGAAGAAACTTATGAAAAATTACCTAAGATGATAGATAACGGAGATTTTAAGAAAGTTTATAATATGTTTATACATGATGAATATTTGAAAGATGATATTAAATATTATAATCCGTAGCCTTTAATAACAAACAAGCCAATAGATTTTTATACAAAAACTATTATTAGATAAAGTCCTTGGATTGATCCTTATATGTTACCAATAATTAATCCACCAATAATTTATTAACCATAACCTTATATATCACCACCACCTGATAATATTATTAAATAAACTAATCCTGATTTAATACCTGGTTAACCTATGCCTTATGGTGGTGCTAAAAATTCAGAAAATTTTATTGCGGGTGCTAAAACAACAAATCGTAAAAAACCAAAAGAGTCAGCTAAAGAAAGTAAGGTTAATGATGACTTTTAACACAAAATTTATAAAGAATATTCTAGGCCGTTTTTTCTGAAAAGTAAGGAAGACAAGATTGTCTTCAATTCAGAAAAAGAATATGGTGAAAAACCTTTTGATTCAATATAACCTTAAACTAAAATTGAAGAATCTTCTTCTGAAAATATTGATGATGATTTCTTTATACCGGGACTTGTTTCTGAAAAAAAATAAGAAGTTAAAAATATTTAATATCATATTTGGCATTCAAAATTTTTGGTTAATGGTCTCTTTCCAGATTATGGATTTAAATTATTTTTAGCAAGTTATTATGGCTATGATATATAATCTTTTGAAATAGTTGATCGTTCAGAAGATTTTGCTGAATATTCTATTGTTGAAGAACCATAATTAATAGATAAAATTAAGCAAGATTAATATTTTTAAGAATTTGTTGACAGTTAAGATCTCTTCTGGAAATTTTGTCCGAGAGTTGAAATTATACCAAGTATACTTAACAGAGTATTAAAAGTTTATAATATTGATAATTATATCACGAATTACAAAGAAATATTTGATGGAACTATAACATCTGGTGGAACTGTTATGATGTGTCAATTTAACGAAAACTTTAAAGGCTCAAACAATTTTATACCAAAGAATTTTAGTATATTCCCTTATCTCGGAAATAATACTCTCGGATTTTTATGTTAGGATGTTAACTAAATCTAGTGTTAAATAATTTAGTATAATAAATTTTATATAATAGATATTTACTAAGAAAATCCTAATCTAATAGAAATTTAGAAAGATTATTCTTTACCAATAAAGATAGGAAAAATCGATAAAAAAGTTTATTAATTTATAATTGGATTTAAAGAAGTTGATAATTTTATAAATAATTTTATGTTCCTTAATCCGAGAAAATAGTCAAATACATAATTCTACTTTACTATTTGTGGAAAACAACTTAGTCTGATTCTTCGTCATAAGAATATTTAATGTTCAGGTTATTTCAGCAATAAATGGGAAAGTGCTGTTTATTTTACATTAGTTAAGAATATTGGAAACTTTGAAGTTTCTGAAAGATAACAGCCAACATTACAAAATCTGTAAATGATTTAGCCGTTATATTTCGGAAAAACTTAAATATCAGATTATGAAAAATAGCTCGAGTCTATGGATAAACGTCCAAGTGTTAGTTTTATATAACAATTTTAGAAAAAAGATTTACCGAAATATCTTTAAAATTTTGTTAGTGAAAAAGTAGTTGGTGGAGATAATAAACAATCTTAAAGAAAATAGTAAATAACAATTTATGATAAAGAATTTTCAGATAAAATATTTTTAGATTATCAACAAAAGTTTATTGAAGATGGAGTTGATATATTTACACGTGAACAAAATAGATATATTTCTGATAAAAATGGTATTTATATGAATTTCATTTGTCCGAAAGAATATCCATATCTTAATCCTACTTATTTAAATTCTTATAACAAAAATGATATTGTATACATTGGTTGTTAATAAACTCCTATAAAATTTAATGGTATAAATTTATATGAACTTTACGAAGCTTATAAACATATTCTTAAAGAAAAAGATTCATTTCTAGAATATCTTAGAAAAGCTCTTTTCGGAAGAATCCTGATAAACACAATTAAGTTTTCAAGCTTTACTTTTATAACAGAAGGTAGATGTGTTTAGCTTTTAGAAGAATTAAGTTAATATTTTCCTAGTAACTTGATTATGCTTAAGATGGTAACTTTCAGATAATAACTTGACAGTGAATGGCTTAAATCAGTTTGTTCAGAAACATTCTTTGATTAAAATTAACCAAAAAATATTATCTATTATGTTTATACTAAAAAGATTTTTGTTGTAAACAGATATAATCCAGATAACAAGTATTTTGTAATAATTAGTTATGATAATCCATTCTTTAAATAATTGAATTAGTATTTATTAGTTTAACCAGATTTAAAGGACAACAAATACTAACCATATATTTATTAGAATAAAGTTATTAATGAAAAATAAATTGTTGGTAGATTATGTAATAATGACAATTATATATAAACAGTTGAAGGAATCTTTCCTATAGAACTTTTTGAAAATTATTTATTATTACCAGACACATAAAAGAAACTTTCTAATGAATGGCCGATGATAAAAAGTATTTAAAAATATGTTAACGACGAAGATGTTTAAAATCAAATTATTGATCCAAACAAAAATTTGATAGGATATCGTTTGAAGAATGGTTATAATATTTATTTCTAGAAATCTTCATTACAAAATGAAGATAATATAATCCTTGGAACTTATCCAAGTACAGATTTCGTTAATTAGAAAAATAATATCGATGTTGTATAATTCTATCCAACTAGTAAAGAAATAGCAGAAGTTTTGATAGTAAATAACAGATAAATATTTTAGAAATATGCTTTAAAGGATTTCTCGAAAATCAAAAAAGAATTGAATTATCAAAAATGTAAAGAATCACAGCCTTGGTATAAATATGGTTAGATAATTTATTTCATGAAAGCATATATGACAGAAAGTTAAGTTAATGAAGGTCTTGAATTTGTTAAACAATTTATACCAGATAATTAAGATTAGCTTGATATTTATTTAGAAAATGTTTCTTGTTATTTTAAGTATTCAACAGATTTTAATTTTTCAGATAAAGTTGAATAAGTTATATAAATATCAAATTATCAGTAAAGTGTTGATGAAATATTCTTTTAGTGAATTTCAAAATATTTTTTTGGAAAAATAATTTATGGTAATAAAATTACATACTAATTATAATATAGTTAATACAGCAATTTATGGATAAAATATTGTTGCTGAAACTAAAGCCACTGAACAAATCATCGAAAGAACAAATATTATCCAAGATTAGATTATTTCATTAATTTAAAAAGCTTATTTTTTATTCTTTTATTTTTTCACATATTTTGTTATATTTTTAAACAAATTTCTTCGGAATGAAAATTTCTCCGGTGTATTGTATATCTTAAACAATTTGGTTAGTAAGACCATTTAGATAAAATGGATAGTTGTTGAATGTGAAAAATCTGAAGTCATTGTCAAAAAGTTCTTCAGCAAGATAATAACTTCCTGAAGAATTTTATCCAGTAGACATTATAAAATTATCTTCTATAAATCCACGTTTTATATAAAGATATGGATAATCGAAAAATATTAAAGCACCGCCAGCTGATATCATAAAACTGATATAAAACAATTCTTCTTTTGAATCTAATTTTATTTTAAAGAAGTCATTGTTAGAAAATGTTGTAAGTTATTTAACTAAAAACTTATCTTAATGAAAATAATCTAACAACGGTTATTCGAATTTAGGTGGTTAATAAAATTTTGGTATAAATTGATTTGTTTTAACAGGTCCGACATTTTAAATTATAACATCTTTAAGTTCTAGTAAAGTAAATAATGAATATAATAAATTGCTAGAAAGTTGATGATCATAAATATCTGAATTAAAGGCTATTTCTGGAAATTCGAGACCAAGGTTAATGTCTATCATTTATTCCATTTCTTCTCCGAGACGTTAAATCTCAAGGTTGTAATTTAAATGTTTAGATTTTATTAAAGAATTATAATCTGAAAGCCAATCTTTAAAATCTTCTGAATTTAAAACAACTTCAAGTTACATAAATCCGCCAGAAAAGAATGTTTAACCATTATAGTAAAGAGATTTTCTGCTACGTTATAATAAACAATGTTCTAGCAGATGTAGTAAATTGAAAAGTTGATATTTCCAATATTTCATCGGAAGATAATAGTTTAATGTGATGTATGTTAGTTGATCTGGCCAAGAATGTTTTATTTCATCAAAGTAGTGATAACAAATTCCATCTGAATGTTCTTGATGATAAACGAATGAAGATTATATTCTTTGAAATGGTGTTATTAGGTCTGTAATAAATTATATCCTTTTTGTTTCAGTAATTTTTAATTCAGGTATTTTGATTTCAGCTTTTATACCATTTAGTAAAACAATATTTTGTTGATCTGTTGGAACACGTTACATTATTGCTGAATAAATTGTTAGTCTACCATCCCAAGATTCTACACTTTTTTTAACAACTTTGATTTCTTAACGATCTTTTTCTGAAATTTTTTCTGAACAAACATATTCGAAGTATCCAAGTTTACCTTATTTTATACATTTACCACGATAGAATAAACCAAATTTTGAAAGCACATGTTCAAAACTTGTACAGATAATTTATTTTATATTTTTATCTTTTAAATGTTTTTTCTAAGAAGCGCTATTTGGAAAAAGTTATACTTAAATTAAAAATAATTTCATTTCTTTAAAAAAGAAAGAATTCTCAAACTTTGACATTAACATACTATTCTAAAATGTTTATTCTACCTGCCATTTATAATGAAGAAAGTATAATCATAATTACTGATCCAGCAAGTCCTAAAGACATTACTGTCCAAAATACTCCTTCGAATACTTAATCATATGCTCCATATAAAATCATTAATATTAAAATAGCAATTAAAGCTATGCTTGCTATTGATATTATGGATACTAAACTTCCCTTTTATTAACCTTATCCACCCATGACAGCTGGCATTGTTTATGGCACTGGTACAGGTTCACTTGTTGCTAAATCTACTTGTTAAAGACTCATTTTTCTACGAGAAAATTTTCATTATCACTCTACGAAAAATCAGAGATTTTTCTTGAGACAGACATAACAGTAGATATCATATTCATCAAATGGTGGTTAAAGAATTTCTGGTAGAGGAGTTGAATATCCGAGAAGTTAACTTTGCTTCTAATTTTTCATTTAAACGAGATCATATTCATCGTTTAGTTAGTAAAGTTCTTAAAGATAATTTGGTTAAGAACGTTAAAATACATAAACATGTCCTTCAGTATATTATTGTATTTGTTAGTAGTTTTGGTAATCAGGATCTTCTTAAGATGATTCTAAGAAAATTGCTGTAGTTGTAGGACTTTGATCCATTATTTTTCCGAGATAATAATTTGAATTATATTTAAATTTAAGATCAGGATTTAACGAAGCTATTGTTGTTAATACAAATATTAAACGATTGTCATAAAGATTTATATTTTCAACTGGAACACGGTTATCTGTTATATAATTGTTGTTAGCTTTAAAGTAACTAGTAAATTAGAGAGCATTTAATGGAATACTTTGTGATGGATAAGAGTAGTTTGATAATCCTGCAAAGTTTTAATTTTTAACAAGATCTACTTAAGGATTAACCATTAAAAGATCGTAACTTATATTTAAAAATATTATTGAACCTGGATAGAATTCTATTTCTGGTTTAAAGAGTTTTGGTGAATAAATTTCAACAGGCTTATTTTAGTTGTTATATTATTACCAAAGGTATGTTAGAATATTTATTACTTAGTCATCGTTATTTTCGAGAAGGTTGATAGCTTTACGTATTTCAGGGATATCTCTCCAACTATCCCATAAAAGTTTTTATTTTACAGCATTACATTATTATAGAGAAATCATTATACTAGCTGGATCAACTATAGGATTTGGTTTACGTTCATTAGTCATACATCCAGCAAGATATTATTCAAGATACATTTTCTTAAGAATAGGATTTTAAGAAAGTTTTGGACAAGAATATTCTGTTAAAAACCTTATCATAGTTTTATAAGTTTTTTAGTACATTTTCTTTACTGCAAAAACAAAAAAGTTTAGATTCATTCGCTTATGAGCTTTTATCTCTTTTCACGTTTAGCTTTTTCTTCAAGCATTGCTGATTTAGTGTACCATTACTAAAGCATTTTGTCGAAATTTGGGCAAGATTCATTACAGCAAATAACAAATGTTGTAGCAGCTTCATCACCTGATCTCTTTTAGATAAGTGTGACATATAACTTCTGTAGACAACTCAAACAAAAATGACTGTCAGAATTTGGATGACGAGCTGGTAGAGTAACTTGTTATTTAAGAGCTTCATCGTTTGCACGATTTATTTTTCGTTAAATCTCTTCAATCTTTTTTGATAAATCTGATATTTTTGATTTTTAAAAAAAATATTTTTGTTTTTTCAAGCTTGTCCGAAAGTTTTCAGTTTCAGTTTTATGTTTATTTAGCTTCAATCACTACTTAAGCAACTGGCTTTTCGACAGTTGGTTCTTCAACCTTAATTTCAATCTTTTCTATCTTTGGTTCTTCTTTTTCTTCTTCTTTCTTTTCAGTTTCATTTACAGCAACTGAAACAACTTCTGCGTTTTCTTTATTCAGTATTTGAGCTTCGAGTTACTTCTTTTGTTCCTCGAAAGCTTTCTTCTCTTATTCGAGTTTCATCTTTTCCTATTCGAGTTGTTTTTTTTCTTCTTATTCAATCTTTTCTAATTTTTATGAATCTTCTATTTCCTTGAGATCTCTATCAAGGACTTTCTTTGCATAATCTATATCACATTATCTCATTGTCTTTGTACGTATTGGTCTTCCGTGCTTTAAGGTTATTACATAATCTTCACCATCTTCTTTAATTATATCTGTGTTAATTTCATTTACTGGGTGCTTTAAACGTTCATCAAATAAATAAAATATTTTATTATAGTAGATTATCCATCCACCGAGTGTTGTGCTTCCATTTTAATATGTATATTAATAAAATTTACAATCATTGATTTAACTTCTTTATATAGTTTACATGAGGGATAATTTAAAAAAAATTGGTTTATAAAGTTTCATAAGAATGTTGTCGGCCAGCCTAGACATTCACAAGAATGTTGTCGGCCAGAGATATTCTACAATTTTTATTGTTTTAATATTTTTGTTTCCTCCGGCCCTACCAAGGTTCTATGAACCGCCGGCCATTTCTTTAACAACAGATTATTCAAGTTCAATTCCTTTATTTTCGTCATTGAACATTTCTTCACGTAATTCATAGATAAATTTATTTAGATTTTTTCCTGGTTCAGACATTGTAAGAATATAAATTGTCTCTATTGGTTCATCAAGTTTTGAAACGAAATAATTGAAAAGCATACTTTAATAACCACAGGAATAATCATCAGTTTATGTGTGAAATTTGTTGTAACAGTAAATCACTTCACATCCTAGAAGTTTTTCAACAGTTTATTTAAAGACATGTAGCCAACGATATGCTTATGGTTTGTAATGTCTGTATTTATCTTCATTAGGACATTCTTTTACGAGATTACATGGTAATGGTTCTGTTTCAAATCCAGAGTCTCCTTATGAATCAAAATAATCTACATCAACACGGTTTTTATCAGGGAAATAACTGATAGACATTCCTACCCAATGAAGGCCAGAAGAATATTTATGACAAAGATTAAGTACATAACCTATTTTACACTTCCTTTCAAGGTGTGCCCCGCCGGCTATTTTCTTACAGTTTTTAACTTTCTTTTATACAAGACCTTCTTTTGGATTTATATTTCTTTTAAGACCGTCTGTAATGATATCATTTAATTCATCTTTTTGACCAACTTCAGATATATACTTTTTCAGTTATGCACATATTCTGCGAGGATTTAATCGATTATGTGGATCAGTTAAAGAATCTTCGAAATCATCGTATAGTATTATACCACCGAAATGATAATTTTATGTTGAGTTAAGTTAAAATTAATAACAAGCATGCATTATGATAAAGTTGTCTAGCCATTCTTCACTAGGTGGTTTGTCGTCAAGAGCTTAACTAGCAAAATATATTTTGTTAAGTTCACGTTTGTAAGATTCTGGTAGAGATTGTATATCATGAAGAACATGCTGATAAATACAATCATCATCGTGACATTCATACTATTTTGCTATTCGACGATACATTTCCGAGACTTTATCTGTATCTGGAAGATTTTTGACTTCTTAAACCATTTAGTATATCTCTTTAATTTCTTTATCCATGAAGCATGAAAAATTTCCGATTGATTTATCGAAACGAGAAAAAGCACATTTACATTCTACTGTTATTTTATTCTATTTGAAAAAAAAGATTATATTTTCATTTTTCATTAATTTTTTATTCAATCAATATATTAGAGTAAATATTTTGTTATCTTTCTAAATCATATGTATAATAATATTTATCTAAATATTCTTATGTTGTTAATAATTTATAATTATTTAAATTTTTCAATCCATTCTTTGATATTATGCTAGAATAAACCTTAAAATCAAAAGAATATTATGTATAATGATTATCATCTAACAATATATAAATATATTTATCAGATTCGTATATCTTAAATTAATCAAATGTTTTTTCGATTGTTTCTCTAGGTAATTTCACAAAATCTAAAAATTCACGTATACATACTGATTGTCTATCACTTGTTTTATATACTTTTTTATTATTCAACAACATGTATGTACATGATGAACTATCTCCTTTGCTAATATAATCTATATAATGAAATTTTAATTTATAATTTTTATAAATATAATCTATATCAGTACAGTATGTCATTGTTCCATGATCAGAATCTTAAAATTAATTCATTGGATCAGAATATTCTTCTACTGAAATTTATTAGAAGTCTATAATCTATCTAATATGTCCAAATAATACTGTTTTATTAATATCTTCAAGTAAGAATATTGCAACTAATATAAAATGTATTTTCTCTTCTTCTGGTAAATCAGGACAATTATCATAGATATATTTAAGTATATCTTCTTTGTTTTTAGTATATTCGTCTTATATTTTTAAATAATATTCTTCGAATAATTTGTAGTCATTTGGATAATTATCTTATAAAATTTCTGTATAACGTTTTATAATATAGTGATTCATATATTTAAAAAAAAGAATTTGTTTTCATTAATGATAAGTCATCTCAGCTAATTTTTTAATATATTCTTGACCGTATTCAAATTATTTTATAAGAAGTTATTTTAACTATTTATTTTCTTAAAGGAGTTTTTATTTATCTTCTTCTAATTATTAAATTTCTTATTCTTTTTCAAAAAGAGTATCTTTAAGATCAGCAATTTCTTTTTAAAGTTTTTACATTTATTTCTTTTTAAAATCCTAGTTTACCCAAAGGTAAACGACGGAAAAGTAGATTTTCAAAAGACTTCATCAAATATTTTTTAAGATTTATCTTTATCACGTGACATGAATAATTGATCTGGTATATCTTCGAGTTTTGGTATTTTATCAGATGGTTTTAAGTAATGTATAAATATACTAAAACCTGTTTCAAAATCACGTCCACAAACTTGTGAATGATGAGCAAGGTTATTACCATAACCAAATTAATCACCACAATTAGATACTACGATGTATTCTAATTTAAATAATAAATCATTGATTTCTTCATATGTGTATATTTTTTCTGGATCGAAGTCAATGAATAAAACATTGTGGTATTCTGGATTATGACCACAATTATCTCCAAGATCTTTCCAAATCACTTTATGAGATTAAGTATGTTCAAGAAGATACTTTGAGATATAATAAGTATATCCTGTATCTTTTGGAGCATTTCTTTCATTTAATTATTTACAAAAGTATGGTATATATTATTGATAACCTTCTAGGAAAAATTAATCAGGAATATCAGCTAAATATAATTTAACGTCATGTGTACATATTGCAATGGGTAATGAAATACCGCATCTATATTCTGATCTTACATGATTACATGGTTTAGCTACAGTATCTTTTTAGAAATATTTTTCACATTATTGTGTTATAAACGTAATTATAGGTAATTTACGATCTTTTAATATGATACGTCGATAATTGCTAAAATCTATACATATCATATCTTAATATGTAAAAATATCTGGAAATTCTCCATATTCTTATATGAGTTCTTTTGATATGTTATAAGTGAATTACATTTATTTTAAAAAAGTAGATTTTTCACAAAGCATGTTAAAGTTTACATTAACTCATAGGAATTATATCATAACGCATTTCTGATCCAAGAACTTTTAAGATTTCTAATAAAACTTATATCATTTCATCAGAACAAAGTATATTAAAAGCAAGATAAGTGTTATCACTTTTTAGATACAAATTCAGTAATGACATAACGATATCTATAGCGAAGAATTATTCAGGTGTTGGTAAA
>Ga0310694_10001715_pt1 | contig 24147 bp, 16 predicted proteins | sample 174DNAGHGhighgp2_FD_203884 | JGI IMG/M metagenome (GOLD analysis project Ga0310694, IMG submission 203884) | Sheep rumen microbial communities from Palmerston North, Manawatu-Wanganui, New Zealand - 1742 DNA GHGhigh gp2 (v2) (version 2) | ecosystem: Host-associated > Mammals > Digestive system...
TCGTCTTGGGTTTCGCTACCGAAGAGGAATGGCGCACGAAGGAGACCTATTTCAATGCCATCATCGGTCGCTGCGCTAACCGCATCAAGGACGGTCGTTTTACGCTGGATGGCAAGCAGTACCAGTTACCGGTCAATAACGGCACAAACTCGCTTCACGGCGGTATGCATGGTTTTAACGAGAAGACATGGACCGTGCAGGAGCACGATGATCGGCATATTGTGCTCTATTATCGTGCCGCAGACGGTGAAGAGAACTATCCGGGTAATCTGGATGTATGGGTGACCTATACGCTGAGCGAAGAGGCGCTGACGATATCCTATAAGGCAAAGACCGACGCTCCTACGCTCGTCAATTTCACCAACCATGCGTACTTCAACCTCGAGGGCGAACAGTCGCCTTCGGTGCGCGAGCATGTGCTGCAGGTGTTCGCCGATGCCTATACACCGTTTGACGACACCGCTTGTCCGACGGGCGAGATCCTGCCGGTAGAGGGCACTCCGATGGATTTCCGTCAACCCGTACGCGTAGGCGACCGCATCGATGATCCGTTCTTTGCACCGGGTCGCGGAATAGATAATAACTGGTTGCTGCCGAAGGCAGAAGGCATGCGCAAAGCAGCCGTGGTGAGCGCAGCGGGACGGACGATGGAGGTCTATACCACTTCTCCGGCGCTGCAGGTCTATACAGGCAACTGGGTAGAAGAGAACATCGGCAAATCGGGTGCAATGTACCGTGTGCAGAATAGTATCTGCCTCGAGACGCAGAACTGTCCCGATGCTATCAACCATCCCAATTTCCCTTCGCCGATTCTGAGGCCCGGTGAACTATTCGAAGAGCAAACGATGTATAAGTTTCTTTGATGGTAAATAAAACTAAATAAATACTGAATAATAATTTCATCACTGCGTGATTAAGAATCTTTGTTCCGATAACTTATTTTCAAATAAATTTGACATAACTTATCAGACCAAATCTTCTATCTCTAAGAGATACAAATTATTATTCAGCAATAAATATAGATAAAATTTATTTACAATCAATAATCTCAAAAGTGCCCCTGCTTGAAAAGAGTAGGGGCGTTTTGTGTAAAAATTGACGGAAATACCCTATAATTCCTCGCGCGCTTGCGTATGTAAAAAAGTTTTTGTACCTTTGCGCTCGAAAATGAAAAGTATATATAGCAAAAGGAGGAACTATTATGTTAGGGATGAGAGAATCAAATAGCCCGGTAACAGGTCAGACTGCACGCGATATTCGTATGCAGTTGTGGCGTGTGGCGAGCAATCACCAAAACGAGTTCGATCATCAAATGGCAAGTTTGCGTCGAGAAGCTAAAAAGCACAAACGCTACGAGGTTGTATGGAAAGACTAACAATCGAACATCTCAAAGGGATAGAGGAGTTGAATGACTTCTATTGCGGTGTGTCCAAAATGGATGAATTCATCCATGGAGGTTTGGACGCAAGTCTTTATAATGACTATTGCAAAGCCTATACGGTAAAGAATGAGGCGGGGATTGTAGTCGCTTTTTTTGCGTTGAGTTTTGACTCGTTGCAACTTGATGTAGATGATATAGAAGATTTGCGGAATGGTTGGGCAGACACCTCTACGCCTCAACCAACACCGGAATATTTCCGTACATTCTGGTCTAAAGTTCATTATCCGGCTCTTGAAATTGCCTATTTGGCTGTATCTAAACAATATCAGAAGCAGCATATAGGTACGCAAATATTAGAAGCGATAGATGAAATGGCGCGCCGGCAGCAATTTGCAGGATGTCAGTTTTTGACGGTCGGTGCGTATGTTTCTAATGAGTATAGCGCGGTTGAGTTCTACTCTCGAAATTATTTTGCAAAATTATCTCCTGTGCCAATTCATGACACGCTCCGCATGTATCATAATTTGTTAACAAACTAAAATCAATAAATAACCAATTTTTTTGTTTAACTTTTAAAATTTAAATGCTTATGAAAAGACAATTTCAAATAGATATGAGTAGAATTGAGGAATTAGAGAGCAAGGAGTACTTGACTCCAGAAGAGTTTAGAGAACTTGGTCACTTTCGAATGTCACAACTGATACAACCAAGAGTAGCATGCTGAATTATACGCAACAAGCGGCAGAAGATTTAGCGCTTATTCTCGCGGGATTGGTGTCTTTTCGGATAGGAGATGCACTTGATCCGTCTTTGACAGAAGAGCATGCTATTCTCATATATGATGATATCGCGGATCACATTGATACGATAGAGACACTCACTTACCATCGTGCAAATACATTTGCCGGCTTAGAGAGTTATGGTGAGTTTGTCTATACATACAAAAGAAATAGAACCAATTGGTATGCGTTCTATGACAAATGCGGGGATGGAGATTTCGTGGTGAATCGTATAACGAACAACTGGAATATTCTTTTGCCGCGATTATGATAAATATAGATAATATCGAAAATATTGACTAAAATCAATTATAAATAACCAATTTTTTTGTTTAACTTTTAAAATTTAAATGCTTATGAAAAGACAATTTCAAAGTAAAGCTGTTCCGAGAGGAACGCGAACTATTTGGCGCTATTTAGGCGCATTTATCCTATTCTTTGCCCTCGGCATCGGTCAGATGTGGGGAGAAAGCGCGACGATTACTATAGGAAGCTCAACTTCCACTAGTTATGCGGCTACATTTACATCTTCTTCGACAAATACGCATGTAACTGCTAATGCTACGTCGTTTACGAAGGGAAGTGGAGTGTCTACTTCAAACTCTACCTATGGTAAAGCAACTGCCCCTTATTCTGTCAAATATAAACCGAGCAGTAACTTGAATACTAGCACTTATAGTGATGCTAACTCAATTTCCGCTCAATTTACGGTTGCTACTGGATATACCTTTGCTCCTTCAGCAATATCTGCGACTATTGTAACAGAAGCTGCAAATTATACCTACCAAGCGGTTTTAACAGATGGTACTACGACTTATACGTCATCGGATGTGTCATCTTCTGCTGACGGGAAATCAACTTTTTCTTTCACTTCTTTATCGGGAAAAGCTCTTTCGGGTACTGTTACATTTAAGATCTGGTATAAATCTACAGCAAACAATAAAAAATTCTTTGTTGTAAATCTTCCAATAACGATTACCGGAACAGTGACTGCTTCTGGAGGAGGCGGTGGCGGTAATGTAGATCCTGAATTTACTTACACTCCGGCGACGTATATTCTTGGAAGTGTAGATCCCTTGGATTTGAGTACGAAATTGACATCGACTAATACAACCGGTGCTATCACCTTCGCGATTAAGGATGCAGCTGGTACAGGTGCAAGCATTGCAAACAGCAAGAACTTTACCGCTACAGCAGCAGGTACTGCAAAGGTTACTGTAACTCAGGCCGCTTCTACAGGTTATAATGCAAAATCGCAGGATATTGATGTAACTGTTGCCGCAGCCGAGCCTGTGGTAACTCCACGTAACTTGTTCACAATTACTATGACTCATAGTGGAGATGAGGTTAGTTTTGAAGGAAGCCAGTTGTCTGAGCTTGGAGATTATGGTACTGCAACCGGTGGTTATGTAACATTATGGAACAAAGATTCTAGTAGCGGTAAAATTAAAATTAATAAAGGTAGTGGCGTTTGTTTCAATGGTGGTAATGCGTTTGTGGTTCTTTATTTGAATGAACCGTTGCACGAAGGCGATAAATTTACTTTCGCAGAAGGAAGTACTTCTAATAATCGCCAGATTCGTATAGGTCTTGTAGGAACGCAAAATACTTATACGGCAGAAACAGAAGATCTTGAATATACTATTCCTGCGGAAAGTGAACTAATAGGTAAACAAGTTATCTATTTGGCTCGTGTAGGTTCTGCGACATATTTCAAGACTCTCACTATCTCTTCTACAACCGCTGAACCGACATTCCGGACGGTGACATTTGATCCGAACTATACGAGCGCAACGAATATCACCCGTACTGTGGCTGATGGCGCAAAGGTTGTTTATGTGCCGAAAGATCCCGAGAATGGAACCCAAGAATTTTTGGGTTGGTTTGAGGGAAGTGCAGCATCTGCATTTGATTTCTCTACTGCTATTACGGCAGACAAAACGTTAACCGCTCATTGGTCTGCTCCGGTTATTAAACACACAGTAACATATTATGATGGTTCGACCAAAGTTGGTGAGGAAGAAGTGGTAGAGAACGCAAGCCCGGTTAACTATGCAAATTATCAGGCGAAAGCGCTGCACTCGTTCACTAACTGGAAGAATAACGCAGATGCGGTTATTGATCCCGCTTCGCTGGTAGTTACCAAAGATACCGCATTGTATGCTCATTGGGCAAAGGTGTATATTGCGCAAGATGCAAACTATGTATTTGAGAATACAACAACCGTAGGTACTGCTCCGAATGCCATTACAGTTACAAAGGACAACAAGCCCAATGCAATAGCTGCTGACTCCCGTATTGACAATATGTGGTTAAGCGCTATGAGCGTTAAGTTGGAAGATGGTACTTATCCCGGTTCCGGCGATGACTTCTACGGCTGGAAGATTAATACATCCGGTGCAACGATTCGTTTCTATGTAGAGAACGACTGCCGCGTAACGGTAACGGTTGGTAATCTTTCTTCCGGTTTGAATATCACTTATACCGGCAAGTCTGCTGCAGAAGAGGCAACAACCGCTTTGACGGCAAAACAGGCGAATAATTATGACGTTAAGGGTGGTACATTGGTAACCCTGACAACAGCGGGTGGTAATACGGTTACACTGAAGGGCATTGCAGTAGGCGATATTCCTGATCTTAGCGATGATGCTTCGCTGAGCGACTTAACGTTGAAGTATGGTACGGCTGAAGCTGCCACCATTAGTGGTTTTGCTTCCACTAAGCAAATTTATTATGTGGAAGCGCCTTATGGAACAGCAAAGGCAGATCTCCCGATTGTAGGTGCAACTGCAACAGATGCTACTAATGCGTTAGTTACTATTAACCAGGCGAAGGATCGCGAGGATTGGAAGACGGTTATTCGTGTTCAAGCAGAAGACCGTATTGTAGCTCACGATATGTACTATGAGGTTCGCTTCAAAGTTCAACCGAAATTGGGTGTTGAGATCATCAAGGCTGTGACAACTACTGCTAATGACGGTGATGCAACCGGTTATATCGGCGGTACCTATAAGAATACAAAGATAGGTAATGCTGTTAAGTTGGATAAGAATAACCACTTCGGTCTTGTAATTGCCGCTAATAATGCATTCCAAGAGGGTGACATCTTTGCTATGAATATCACGGCAGCTGCTGGTGGTAATATGGGAACCATGAAGATTTATGAGAGCACAGATGCTACGGAGCCGTTGTTCGAATCGACAGAAATTGGTACGGTTGGAATGAACTATTGGACATTGCCAGCTTCTGTAAATGGTAAGACTTCGCTCTATATCAAGCGTGGCGGTGGTGACGATTGGAACCCGACATTCTCGTCTATCGCAGTATATCGCCTCATGGCTCCGTTCATTGAAGAGTTTGCTATTACCGGTGTAGAGGACTTTGTTATCGACCAAGAAAACAAGACCATTACTGCTTCGGTGGCTAATACGTTTGACGTAACGGCTCTGACTCCGACGGTTAAGTACTGGGGTAATGGCGGTGGCGCAATCGACAAAACCGGCGCACAGAATTTCACGAACCCTGTTCAATACACTGTTTCGAGTGCATACTCAGAGGATGCAACGGGTGACTATGCTCCTGTAACATATACCGTAACGATCAACAAGATTGTTCCTTCGGTTGCTCCGACGATCACTACTCAACCGGCAGGTGCAAACTATGTTGAGGGTGCAAGCATTGCTGCTCTAACCGTAGTTGCTGAGTCGACTGCTGGTGAGTTGAGTTATCAATGGCAGGTTAAGAACGGTCTGGAGTACGAGGATATCGATGGTGCTACGGCAACAACTTATGCTCCGGCTGTTTCGGCAATTGGTAGTTATGTATACCGCGTTGTTGTAACGAACACCGAAGAGAGCAAGCCGGCTACATCGGTTAACTCGAATGACGCAACAATCGTAATCGCTGCTGATCCGGCTTGTGCAACCTTCTTAGAGGCAGGCATCCCGACAGAAGCTCCGTACAAATATGTGAATACCGGTGAGTGGACACTCTACAATGCTAACTCAAGCGGTAAAGATTATTCTTCTAACAACGCGTTCACAACAGGCAAAAACTTCCAAGGAGAGTCTGTGAAGGTATTCAGTAAGGAGCGTTGCGTGCTGATATTTGAGAAAGATATGAAGCAGGTACGTTTCTACGCAGCTGAGTGTGAGCGTGATTGGGTTGAAACAGCGCCTGTTAAGGTTAGCGAAGATGTAGAAGCGTTCTTAGATGGTGGAACTCCGAGTTACACTACTGAGTCTGCTAATACTTCAATGAATAATTCCTATGCAACTGATGGTAAGTGCCGCATACTTACAGCGCAAGGCAACTTTGAAGCAGGAAAATGCTATTGGTTCTCATTCACTGGTGGTGTTAAGATTTTCCAAATCTGTGCAGTAGAGGCAGATCCGAAGGCGGAGGCTCCTGTATTCAGTGGTACGTTGAGTGACGAGGCTATCTGCCCGGGTAATTCCTTCGCTACCTTGGATGCAACAGCTTCTCCTGTTACTTCGTACGCTTGGTACAAGGATGATGAGGTTATTGCCGGCGCAACGGCTGCTACCTATACTCCGACCGAAGCAGGTACGTACTACTGCATCGCTACCAACAGCGCAGCAGGTTATCGCAGTGCTTCGACTAAGTCTGCTGAGGCAGTACTGAGTGTAAATACCGTAACTGCTATTACGGCTCATGTTGATGCAGTTGGAACAGTTGATGCAGAAAAGACTATTTCTGTAACGGCTGAGGGGACCAACCTGACTTATCAATGGCAGGCTTGTGACGCGAACGGTGATGTAACAGACGCTACCGTTCTTGGAACAGCAGTTAGTTTGAATGTTGTTATTGCCGCTGAGACGAAATACTATCTGGCTACCGTAACCGGTGCTTGTGGTGTTGAGACCCAAGTGGTTGAGGCAAGAGAATGGCACGAGGTTGAGCCGGTTAATGTCACAGGAAGCAGAGTTTGGAACTGGACAAGTGCAGCGTTTAATGGTATAGATGAAGCAATAGCGTTTGGTAACACCAGCGTAGAGGAGTTGATAGCTAACGTAAGTAGTAAAGTTCCTAACTATGAGTCTTTCCGTTCTGATATGCTCTATGGTACCGGCCAATATGTATGGCGTCCAAACGACAGGTATTTCCAAGGATTCAAGGTTCGCTTTGTTACAACCGTTCCGGGTATTGTGAAAGTAACCTATCGAGGGACAGGTAATAACAAAAATATCATTTTGAGTATTAACGACTCTACATATGCTGAGTATCAGGGTGGCTTTACTACCGTGAAGAACTTTGTACAAGCAGGTGAGGTTGTTATTGAAGGTGTCGGCGGTACCGGCAATGCAGGCGGAATGACTCGTATCCAGAGAATTGAGTTTGTAGCTGAGGCTGATTACACTCGTGAGGTCAATGCAGGCCGTTATGGTACTATCTGCTTGCCGAATGGCGGTGTGATGGTTGGTGCTACGCTGTATGAGGTAGCTTACTACGGTGAGACATCCAAGAAGATCTTCTTCGACGAGATTCTCAATGGTACGATGGAAGCTGGTGTTCCGTATATCTATCTGCCGAACGAGGGCGCTGACAAGTTGGCTGTATTCTACACCGATGAGGCTGATGAGTCTGCAAAGAGCGCAAATGGTTTGGTTGGTTATATAGGCGCAAGCGAAGATGCAGCAGATGCTCTTGCTGTTCCTGCTGGAGAGGGTAACTACATCTTGAATAACAACCAGTACCGTGAGGTGGTATATGCGAATAGTGCTTACATTTTGAGTCACCGTGCTTATATCAAGCTGGCTGCTATCAACCCGACAGAACCGGCTCTTGCTCCTGGTCGTCGTCGTATCTCGATGGGTGTTCAGGGCGAGCAAGTTGTTACCGGCATGGAGAACCTCAATGCTTCTGAGCAACCTGTTAAGGTTCTGATCAATGGTCAGATCTTCATCCTTCGCGGTGAGAAGATGTATGACGCTACAGGTCGTTTGGTAAAATAAATAAATATCAATCCTGTATGCGGGCTCGACCCGCATACAGAGATTGTCTCTCACGAACTTAATAAATAAAAGTATATGAAAAAAATGTATCAAAATCCTGAAACTCAAATCGCAGAGATGATGCCACAAAGCATCATTTGCGCAAGTGTTGGTCAAGGAGATCCGGTTCCAGATCCTGGTACTTCTGGTGGAGATCCTGTTTATGGAGATTAACATTCTCTTACGTACGTGTGTGCGAACATTAATAAACTCGCGCGTAGTGAAACTAACAATTAAAGGCAGCTTTCGGGCTGCCTTTGATGGTTTTTATGGGTCCATAACCTCCCAAAATATGCCAAAAAGACAGAATTTCTCGTGAAATATTTGCATATTTGAATAATTTGTAGTAATTTTGCAAGCAAAATTGAAAGGAAGACAAAATGCCAAGTGCTGAAGTAGCAAATATGATTCCGCAGATGCAGCATTTCTTTGCTAAGCAACCTGTGAATAGAGCCTATCTATTTGGCTCTTGTTCGCGTGGAGAGGAGACAAAGGAGAGCGATGTGGATATTGGTCGATTTGGATAAAACCAAACCGATGGGTTTGTTCCAGTATGTGACAATGAAACTTGATTTGCAAGACCTGCTCCATCGTGAGGTGGATTTGGTGGAGAGCGACGAATTACTTCCTTTTGCGCAAGAATCAGCAAATCGTGATAAATTCCTAATTTATGAGAGAGCATAGTAGAGACAAAGAGCGTTTGGAGCATATATTAGATGCCATTAGTGTCATCGAGAATGGTCTGGCGACTTACACAAAAGAGCAACCTTGCGGGGTTGCTCTTTGCGTAAAGGAGAAGCGAGAATTACTCAGCTTTTGCGAGATTACTCTGTTTCTGCAGGGAGTTCAGCAGCGGGAGCATCGGAAACAGGAGCCTCTGCAGCGGGAGCAGCAGGTGCCTCTACCTCGATAGCCGAACGCTCCTCTGCGCTCTCGTGCTGACCGGCACTGAAGCCGACAGCAGCGATGCTACATGCTACGATGATAGCGATGAGCGTCCAGGTTGCTTTCTCCAGGAAGTCCGCCGTACGGGGAGCTCCCATCACTTGGTTACCGCTCGCGAAACCGGCTGCCAAGCCACCGCCTTTGCTATTCTGAACCAACACCAAAAGCGTCAGCAGAATGGCGGCTAATACGATTAAAATAGTAAGAAATATGTACATAATTTTATAAAATTTTATAAATTTCTAAACAAAATCGGGTGCAAAGGTACTGCTTTTTTTTTATATATGCAAGTAAATTGTGATTTTTTTACCATCGGGCGACAGTATCGTTGTATATATTCTCTGCAATTTCCGCTACCATCGTGGTACATAACTCGTCCTGTACATCCGAGAGAAGCCGGCTGGCATCGAAGGTCTGATAGGTCGTATAAGTCTTGTCAAACGACTCCTCGGGGTTGATATTATTCGTATAATGGACCTTCACGGTGATGGTCAGTTTGCTCTCCGATGCATAACTATCCGGTTTGATAGCACCTTGCGAGAGGTCGTATCCCGTTATCTCGCCCTCGACCTCCAAATCGCCGCCTTTACGCAGGATCTGCAGCCGCGTCTGCCGCTGATATTGATCGCGAATAGCTTCGGACAGCGCATTGGAGAGGTTGGGGTTCACCATCGGAGCGTTGTTCGGGAAATCAGCAACGGATATCGAATGCGTGGTCTGATAATTGATGTTCGCGCCGTTGAATTTATAGCTGATAGAGCAGGAATAGAAGGAAAATAAACAAAGATAAACACCTGCAAAAAAAATACATTTTGACAAATGTTCCATACTTCGATTCAACAGACTATCCGCAAATAAATTTCCGATATTCTGTTGCCCCGAATTATGACTCTCAAAGAGTTTATTTTTTTTGCAGGAGATAAACATAGATAAACCTTTAACCTTTATAAGCCATACTCTTTGATTTTGCGGTAGAGGGTACGTTCGGAGAGGCCGACTTTCTCAGCTGCTACTTTGCGGTTGCCTCCGGAGAGTTCCAGCGCGCGGCGGATTCGTTCGCGCTCGCCGTCCTCGATGCGAAGATTATCCTCTTCGATAGGCAGGATATCCTCCGGATCACGGGACGGCACTTCTTCGTGATCTCGAATAGGCGCTTCTTCGAGATGTCGAGATGTCGAGATTTCGAGATGTCGACCATTCTCTTTGAGAAGCGCCTTCAGTTCCTCCAGTTCCTTGCGATTTTGCATGACCATGTTATAGAGGATACCGATCTCGTGGGAATAGTCCTTACCGCTCTGTTGCGAAGGATTACGGAGCACTATCTCCTGCCGGTTCTCTTCAGCGGGCAGGTATCTGCGGAGCGTATCGGCATTGATCTGATGATCCATCTCGATCGCCGCTATCTGCTCGGTGATATTCTTGAGTTGGCGGATATTACCGCGCCAATAGGAGTTCTGCAGCAAGCGCGTCGCCTCTTCATTAAGCGAGAGCGGCGGCATCTGATAGCGATTACAGAAATCGACGGCGAACTTACGGAACAGCATCGGGATATCTTCCTTGCGTTCGCGCAACGCCGGCACGCGTATTTCTACTGTATTGAGACGATAATAGAGGTCCTCGCGGAAGCGGCCATCATCGATCGCCTGCCGCATGTTGAGGTTCGTTGCTGCGACCACGCGTACATTGGTCTTACGCACCGTACTGGATCCCATCCGCAGATACTCGCCCGTCTCCAGCACGCGCAACAGGCGCACTTGCGTCTGCAGCGGCAGTTCGCCTACTTCATCCAGGAAGAGCGTACCGCCATCGGCTATCTCGAAATAACCCTTATGCTCCGCTTTGGCATCTGTGAACGCACCTTTCTCGTGACCAAAGAGTTCCGAATCGATCGTTCCCTCCGGGATAGCGCCGCAGTTAACGGCAAAATACGGTCCGTGTTTGCGGGCCGAATAGGCATGTATGATCTTCGGAAAATGCTCCTTACCTACACCGGATTCACCGGTAATGAGCACACTCAAATCGGTACGGGCAACCTGTACCGCGATCTCGATACCTCTATTGAGCAGCGGACTCTGACCGATGATGCCGAAGCGCTGCTTGATGGCCAATAACTCTTGTTGCGTCATACGAATGCACAAAATAACATGCAAAGGTACTAAAAAAAGTTGAAAGATGAAAGTTGAAAGTTGAAAGGAGTGCTTTTTTTTGAAAAAAAACGCACTTTTTGCAAATAAATCGCGCGCGCACTTGCGTATATCAATTATTTGTAGTATCTTTGCACGCTCAATTTGTGAATATAAGCAAAATCAATATGTATAAGTTTTTGAAGCAATTCGTTCTTCTGGCGCTGCTGGGTATCGCTTTCTCCGGCTGCGTGACGCAGAAGAGTTTGACCTATCTGCAGGATGCAGCCCCCTCTACCATGAGTGCTGTGAATGACCAGTTTGCGGCGCAAACCGAGTTGACGATCCGTCCGGGCGATGCATTGACGATCTTTGTATCGGCTTTGGATCAGGAGGCGGTAGCTCCGTTTAACCTGCCTACTGTGACTTTTGCCACGCCCGGTTCGACGAATGTTCAGACGACGCCTATGCTGCGGTATTATGTAGTAGATGAGGCAGGCGATATCAATTTTCCGATCTTGGGTAAGTTGCATCTGGCCGGGATGAAGCGTCCCGAAGCGGAGGCGTATATCAAATCCCGTTTGGAGCAGCAGGTGATGAACCCGCTGGTGCAGCTTGAGTTCGTCGGCGCAAAGATATCCGTCTTGGGCGAAGTGAACCGTCCGGGTCAGGTACAGATGCCTCGCGGACGCATGACGCTCCTGGATGCAATCGCAGCTGCCGGCGATCTGACGCCGTACGGTAAGCGCAATAATATTCTTGTCACCCGTGAGGTGGACGGCAAACTAGAGGTAGCGCGTATCGATATGCGATCGAAAGATCTATATACCTCGCCGTATTATTACCTGCAGCAGAACGATGTGATCTATGTATCGCCGAACAAAGTGCGTGCGGTCAACAGTGCGACGACGGGATTATGGCTAAGCGTCATATCCACTGCGCTGAGTGCGACAACGGTCATTGTGACAGTGTTGAAATAAGTTGAGAGTTTAGAGTTGAGAGTTTAGAGATTAGAGGTATGGCAAATAATCAGAAAGAAATAGATATCCGCAAAGTAGTGCGAGTGGTGGTAGATCACTGGTTGTGGTTCGCGGTCGGAGTAGTCTTCTTCGTTGGCTTGGGAATGGCGTATTACCTGCGTAAAGCGCCCAAATGGACCACGGATGCCAGTATCATGCTGCGCCAGAAAGATGTAGATGCTAACCCGCTGGCAAGTCTGTCCATGTTGGGTCTGTCTGGAAACCAGGCTGCCGAAGACGAAGTGGTGGTATTGGAATCCCGCGGTTTGCTGCATCAGGCCATCGACGCGCTGAACCTCTGGGACGCTTGTGCCAAGCGAAACGGTCTGCGCTGGGAGGGTGAGTTCCGTAATCCTGCGCTGGCTATCGATTGTATCGAGTTGACCGAGAAGGCAGAAAAAAGTGCGTTCACCGTCCAAGTCAAAGCGACGCGTAAGGGCTATCGCGTAAAGACCAAGATGGGTCTTTTCAGGCGTTCGTCCGTGCGCGTAGAGACGCTCGATGAACCGATCCAGACCGTAGCCGGTACGATTCGTCTGCACGCTAACCGTCCGTTAAGTCCCGATACGACCTATCGTATCACCCATGCGCGCAAGGACCTGGTGGTAGCCGGATATCGGAAGAATATCCATATCTCGCAGCATAAGAAAGAATCCAATATCATTACGCTTAGGACCAGTTCGCCGATGCCCGAACGCGACAAAGCTTTGCTGCTGCAGATGATCGAGCAGTATAACCTCAACGCCATCGTGGATAAGAATATGATCGCTACCAACACGGCAGCGTTCATCGAGGATCGTCTGGCTATTATCACGAAAGAGTTGACCGATGCCGAAGAGGCTGTATCGGAATACAAGGAGCAGAACAAGATTGCCGATCTGAGTACCCAGGCGCAACTCATGCTGCATGAGAATAGTGTGGAGCAACGCGCGTTGCTGGAGGTAGAGACGCAGTTGAGTTTGGTGGATTATATCGATGAGTTCTTGCGCGACGACTCGAAGCGCAATAGTCTGATCCCGTCGAATATCGGTGTGACGGACGCTTCGCTCTCCAGCGGAATGAGCGAGTATAACGCCCTGCAATTACGCCGCATGCGTATCATCCGTACTGCTACCGAGGATAACCCGGTCATCGAGCAGATGGATATGCAATTGAATACGATTCGTAAGAATATCATCGCTACCATCGCATCGGTACGCGAGAGCTTAAAAATCCGTCAGCGCAGTTTACTGGCGCAGGATACGAAATTCAACCGTAAGTTACAAGACGCGCCGGAGCAGCAGCGAGAGTATTTGCGTGTTTTCCGTCAGCAGCAGTTATGCGAAGGTTTGTATGTATATCTGTACGAGAAACGCGAGGAGAACGCCTTGATGCTGGCCGCTACCGCGGAACCGGCAAAGATACTGGATATGCCGCAGTATGATGTGAAGAGTCAGAACCCGAAGTTGAGCAAATTGCTCTTCTTATGCCTCCTTCTCGGACTCCTGTTCCCCGCCGGATTGCTGTATATCTATCTGCTATTCAACGACACGATCGATGATACGAAGGAATACGAGCATGCGGTTCATGCCCCGATGTTAGGTCAATTGGTAGAGAACTCCCGTCATGCGCATATAGCGATCCATGAGGGCGAGAGCACTGTCTCAGCCGAACTCTTCCGTCTGATCCGTACCAACTTGCGTTTCATGTTGCCTGCCGCGACGAAGTCGCCAGTCATCTTAGTGACCAGTTGTATCAACGGTGAAGGTAAATCGTATGTATCGAGCAATACGGCGCTGTCCCTGGCTATATTGGGAAAGAAAGTGGTGCTGGTTGGTCTCGATATCCGCAAACCGATGCTGGCCGTTTATTTCAACCTGACGCAGAAAGGTCATCTGACCGATTATCTGGCAGAGACGGATATGCATGTGGACGATATCATTATCCCGAGCGGTGAGCATAAGAATCTGGATCTGATCCCGTGCGGTACGATACCTCCCAACCCGGCCGAGTTGCTGCAAACGGAGCGTGTGGATGAACTGTTCGCCGAGTTGCGCAAGCGCTACGATTATATCATCGTCGATACAGCGCCTGTTGCGATGGTGAGCGATACCTATCTGCTGGATCGCATCGCCGATATGACGATCTTCGTAAGCCGCTATAAATATACGCCATCCGAGATGATCGATTATATCAACCAGGTGGTAGAGCAGAAACGAATGCATAACATCGCCTGCGTATTGAATGGTGTCAAGGGTCTTCGTGCCGGTTACGGATACGGTTACGGTGCTCAAAAGGATTGAGCACCGATTTAAAATTTAAGATTTGAGATTTTCTCATGATCGTTTGTGTAGCAGAGAAACCGTCGGTGGGTGAGTATATCGCCCGCGTGCTGGGTGCTAACCAGCGCAAGAACGGCTATTTCGAGGGGAACGGGTATCAGGTAACCTGGACTTTCGGACATCTCTGCGCCCTGCTGGACCCGCAGGAATATACGGAGCAATGGAAGGCATGGAGCCTGAGTTCGCTGCCGATGATCCCTGCGCGTTTCTCGATCAAAGTAAGCGGCGATGAAGGCGTACACAAGCAATTCAATGTGATCAAGAGTCTGATAGAGCAAGCCGACGAGGTGATTAACTGCGGTGATGCCGGTCAGGAAGGAGAGTTGATACAACGCTGGGTGTACCAGCAAGCGGGATGCAAATGTCCCGTGAAGCGTCTTTGGGTCAGTTCCTTGACCGAAGAAGCGATTCGTGAGGGTTTTCAGAGTCTGAAGGATCAATCGGAATACCAACATCTGTATGAAGCGGGCATGATGCGCGCGATAGGGGATTGGTTACTCGGCATGAACGCTACGCGCGCATATACTATAAGGTACGCGCAAGGAACGGGTCGCGACCGACAAGTGTTGTCCGTGGGTCGTGTGCAGACACCTACGCTGGCGTTGGTAGTGAAGCGACAGGCGGAGATAGAGCATTTCGTACCGAAGACCTATTGGGAACTGAAGACTAATTATCGCGATACGCTCTTCAGCGCCCAGTTGCCGGTGGAAGAAGGCGAGTATGCGATCACGAGCGAGGAACAGGGACAGGCATTGGTGGAGAGCATCAAGGACCTGCCGCTGACCATCACCTCGGTGGAGAAAAAGAAAGGCACGGAGTACGCGCCGAAGTTGTATGACCTGACTTCGCTGCAGGTGGATTGCAATAAGAAATATGCTTTCTCGGCAGAGCAGACGCTGCAGTTGATCCAATCGCTGTATGAGAAACGGTTGACGACCTATCCGCGTGTGGATACGACCTATCTGAGCGATGATATTTACCCGAAAGTGCCGAACACCTTAGCCGGTATCAAGGACTATTTTCCGCAGGTAGCACCGCTTATCGGGGCTAAGTTACCGAAATCGAAGAAGGTATTTGACAACAAGAAAGTAACCGATCACCATGCTATCATCCCGACCGGTCAGCGGCCGGAAGGACTGACGGCAGAGGAGAAGAAGGTATATGACCTTGTGGCCCTGCATTTCATCGCGGTCTTCTATCCCGATTGCGAAGTGAGCAACACGACCGTACTGGCCAAAGCGGGCGAGATCGATTTCAAGGTGACGGGTAGGGAAGTACTGAAACCCGGGTGGCGGGCAGTTTTTGAGAATGATCGTTCGCAGAGCGAACTCAATGATGCGAATGATGCGAATGATGCGAATGATGAATCCTCTAAATCCCTTCCGGCTTTCACGAAAGGCGAGAGCGGACCTCACGAGCCGGTGCTCAAAGAGAAAACGACCACGCCGCCGAAGTACTATACCGAGGCAACCTTGCTTCGCGCGATGGAAACGGCCGGAAAGACGGTTGATAACGATGAGCTGCGCGAGGCGATGAAAGAGAACGGTATAGGTCGTCCTTCTACGCGTGCGGCTATCATCGAGAAACTCTATCAGCGTAAGTACATCGTGAAGCAGGGTAAGAGTCTGCGGGCTACGGAGACGGGTATCAACCTGATCCATCTGATTGTATCGCCGCTGTTGAAGTCGGCTGAGCTGACAGGCCTTTGGGAGAAGAAGTTGCGTGAGATAGAGCGCGGTGAATATACAGCTCAGGACTTCCTGGCCGAACTGAAGGAAATGACGTCCGGTGTGGTGCGCGATGTGAAGACCAATAAGGCCGGTATGCTCTGTCCGGTTTGCCGTCAAGGACTCATCATCCGCGGTAATACGCGATACGGCTGTTCGCGCTGGAAAGAAGGATGCAATTATGCTGAGGCATTTTAAAGAAAAATATAATTATTGATTTTATTAAAATTGAGTCTTTATTTCCAAATTGCTCTTACAAATAAATTTGACGATCAATTTCAAAATAAACCCTCCTGATTTTTAAACAAAATCCAAAATCAATAATTATTTAAAAAATGCCAAAAAATACCGAAAATAATCAATAATCAGCAATAAACAAAGATAAAACAATAATTGTCGATAGTATTAGATTTTAGATTTGATAAGTCAATGTTGCAAAAATAGGCCTATGTGCACTATTTCCGTCAAAAAATACACATTTAAGTGTGTTTTTTTTTGTACCTTTGCACCGTTATTTGAAAAATAAAGCAGAAATAATACATTTAACAATTTAATATCAACACAAACAATTCTATTTATGAAACTGAATTTCAACATGTTTCGTACCATGATTCTCTCGGCGATGCTGCTATGCAGTATAGCTGCTGAGGCGCGTGTGATCAGCGGAACAGTGAAGGACCCGACGGGAGAGACGATCATCTCGGCTTCCGTAGTGGTAAAGGGTACCACGATTGGTACGGTAACGGATTTTGACGGTAACTACACTCTTGACGTACCGGATGATGCAACCGTGCTGGTGTTCTCCTACATCGGTATGCAGACCCAGGAGTTGACGATCACCGGCGCTGTGATGGATGTCGTCCTGAGCGAGAACAGCGAAGTGCTGGAGGAAGTAGTTGTGACCGGTTACGGAACGACTAAGAAGCGCGACTTGGTAACTTCGGTAGCATCCGTTAACGCCGAGCAGTTGAAGGATATTCCTGTGACAAGTGCTGCTGAGGCTTTGCAAGGAAAGTTAGCAGGTGTAACCGTTGTAACAGCTGATGGTGCTCCGGACGCAGAGTTGAAAATCCGTGTTCGTGGCGGTACATCATTGACGCAATCCAGCGACCCGCTCTATATCGTGGACGGTTTCCCTGTATCTTCTATTTCTGATATAGCGCCGGGCGATATTGCTTCGATGGATGTGTTGAAAGATGCAGCTGCAACGGCTATCTACGGTGCGCAAGGTGCGAATGGTGTAATCATCATCACGACAAAAGAGCCGGTTACCGATGGCGAAGATAAGATGACATTCCATGTAGATTATACCGGCTATATGGGATGGAAACAAGTGGCTTCCAAATACAATATGATGGACGCTAAGAATTTCATCTTGATGCAGCGTGAATGGCAGCAACTTGCGAAAAAAGACGAGAATACATATTTCTATAAATACTTTGATCGCGAATATGATGAGGAGCGCAGTCAACCTACTGTTACCAGCCTCTCAAAGATTATCGAATCCTGGGCAGGTACTGAGGCTGATTGGCAAGACTCTACTTTTGGCTATCGCGGCTTGAATAGCAATCATATGTTCTCCGTTAGCGGAGGTAACAAGAAGGGAAATTTCTCATTGACCTACAATCGTGTAGACGACGAGAGTATTATGTACGGCTCGGATTATGAGCGTAACAACATCAGTTTCAAAGCAAAGTTCCAACCGCTGAATGGTTTGACACTTGGCGTTACTACCCGATATACCAACACTACTGTGATAGGCGCCGGTACGAATACGGCCGACGATGCAGGTAGCCGAACGGAGAGCCGTTTGCGTAATGCAGTAGCTTATTCTCCTTTGCAATTGAACGGTATGGGAGACGATGCGGATCCATCCGGTGGTATGGCTGATGATGAAACCACTATCGGTTCGCTCTATGACCCGATCACAACTATTAACGATAGCTATAAGCACAAAAAGGACAATAAATGGACCTTCAATGGATATGTTCAATATAAATTCTTGAAGAACTTTACCTTAAAAGCAGATTTGGGTTATGAGAGTCATGATGTGACGACTAATCAATTCTACGGTAAGACCAATTATTACAGCCGTTCGACCGTATCAGCGTATGCGGCTCCCGGTCTGTGTAATGTGATTGTTAAGGACGATAAAAGTACCCGTTTGAAACACACCGGTTCGTTCGATTGGAAACAAACATTCAATAACCATTCTTTTGAGTTGTTTGCAGCAGAGGAAATAATTGTTCGCAAAAGTCGTCTCAATACATACAAAGGGTATGGTTATGACACCAAGTATACAGGTCAGACAATATTTGACCATCTTGGAGCGGGTGTAGATTATGTATCCAATACCTATGTGAGACCGAATGACAACATGCTTTCGTTGATCGGTCGTTTCGACTATAACTATGCGGGTCGTTACTATGCTACCTTGACATTCCGTGCCGATGCTTCCACGAAGTTTAATGCCAATAACCGTTGGGGTTATTTCCCCTCCGCAGCGCTTGCATGGCGTATTATTGACGAGGAATGGATGGCTCCGGCGCAAAAGGTGATGTCGAATTTCAAACTTCGTGCTTCCTATGGTTTAGTAGGAAACAACAATGTGGAATTGGGATATCTGCATCCGGAATATCTGATTGACGCAGCTTCTGCAAGCGGTTTATATCCGACGATGATGACTATCGGAGGCGAATCCATCATTGCTCCGAATGAGAACTTGAAGTGGGAAACCACCACGAGTCGTAACCTCGGTTTGGACTTTGGATTCTGGAACGAGCGTTTGAGTGGTACAATTGATGTATATTGCAATACCACACGTGATCTGATTCTGCTCTTCCGTTTGCCGAGCGGTGGTTATAACTACCAGTACCGTAACATCGGTGCTACGCAGAATATTGGTGCGGAGTTGTCGTTAACCGGCGTTATTCTGGATCATCGGTCTAAGGATCTAAGTTATGGTTTGTCCCTCACGGGTAATATCGCCCATAATAACACGAAAGTAACGAGTTTGGGCGGACAATCCGAATATACGGTCAGCTCGGTTTGCTTTAGCGAGAAATATGCCAATGCAGATTATGAGTTCCGCTTAGTAGAAGGCGGTCGCGTAGGTGATATCTACGGTTATGTAGAAGACGGATGGTACACAACGGATGATTTTGACGGTTATTCATCGGATAAAGGATTTACCAAAGACGGGCAAGTTGTTAAAACCATCTTGGGTAATGCCCGTCCGGGTATGGTTAAACTGAAAGATGCAGATGGTGACGGTGTTGCTGATCGTCAGGTGATAGGTAATACCCAACCGATCATTACCGGTGGTTTCAACTTAGCCTTCAATATCGGCGGTGAGAAATGGGGTAAGGTCGATTTAAATGCCAACTTTACATTTAGCGTAGGCAACAGTATTCTGAATCTGACCGCTTTGGATTATGAGTATGTTTATGAGAAAAAGCGTCTGCGTAATATGAGCGCTTCTGTAGTAAATCGCTATACCTATTTGCAAGGTGCAACTGAGGATTATCGAATGATATCCTTCTCCGGTACGTATGCAGATATCAAGGATCGGTTGGATGTTTTAAATGCCAATGCAACTGCACCGAACACGGTAGTAGACCAGTTTGCATTGACAGACAAGTATGTAGAGGACGGTAGTTATCTGCGTCTGAGCAGTCTTAATATTGGCTATACTTTACCGCAACCGGTACTCAAAAAAGCGCATATGACCACTTGTCGTATCTTCTTCACAGCATCTAACCTCTTCTGCGTTACCAAGTATTCGGGTGCAGATCCGGAGGTGGATACTCGAAGCAAGATGAACCCGCTGGCAGCAGGTGTGGACTTCTCTGCGTTCCCCAAGAGCCGTTCGTTTAACTTCGGTTTGACGGTAGGATTCTAATTTCGGATTGTTGGATTATTACGAAAAATTAAGCGTTATGAAAACTTATAATAAATTAGTAGTCTATGCAACAGTAATCGCCGTGTTGGCGGGTTGCGATTTCTTTGACAACAACTCCCCTTCAGGATCGCTGCCGGAAGAGATGTTCTCTAGTGTGACAAATACGGAGTTGGCGATGGCCGGTGTATATGAGTTATTCGGAGGCGATAGAGGATATCGTAACCGTTTGACATGTGGTTATGCCGGCTTGAATACAGATATTGAGTATAACCGCAAGAAAGGCGATTATGCAACCTATCAGTTGAAACCGTCGGATTCGGATTTGTCCAATTTCAAAGGTAATGATGCCTGGGGATATTTGACGGCTATCATTGAGCGCGCTAATAATATTGTGGACGGTATCGATAAGTATGGATATCCCAGTTTGACGGATACGAAGAATGCGAAGGCCGATTCGCTGAAGTTTGATTATCTAAAGGGCGAGGCGCTCTTCTTGCGTTCGTTCGCATTGCTGGAGATGGTGAAATACTGGGGCGATGTGCCGGTTAATGTAAAGGCTTATGATGGTCAGGATGTGAATGAAGTAGCTTCTGCCAAAGTAGATCGTAATGTAGCTTTTGAGCAAATTCGCGAGGATTTAAAGGCGGCTGCTAACCTGATGGAATGGTCCACTGCTGCACAGATTTCTTCAGCGCAGAATGATGTTCGTCGCCCGAGTAAGGCAGCTGCTTTAGGTTTGTTGGCTCGTGCGGACTTGATGTACGCCGGTAAGGCAGTTCGTCCGACCACATTGGCGCCGGGCGTTAGCACCTATCATATTGATTGGAATGTGCAGGATCCGGAGAAACGAATGGAGCTGTATGAGGAAGTAATTTGGGCATGCGACACGGTAATAAAAGTGGAAGGAGAAGCTAAACTGCAAGATGACTATGCAAAGATTTTCAAGGATCTTTGCCAAGACAGAACCGATTATTCCGGCATGGAGTATATTTGGGTAATTCCGATGGCGAATGGTGCGCGTGGTCAGTTCTTGCAATATAACTGCGCTAAATTCAACAGTAAAAATAGTGAGAAACAGACTTTTGATGTGCTGATTCATAACAAGGCTTATAGCGAGAATGTTAGTTCCAACTTTGCTATGTCAATGGTTCCGACGCTGCTCTTTGATTACGAGATAGGTGACAAACGTCGCGATGTAACGGTATGGCCGTTTATATGGAATGTCAATTTGACAAGTAATATGTGCATTGCGCGTGACTATTCTGTCTATACTCGTACGGAGCAAACGCAATATTGCTTGTATCCTGCTCTTCAAGCTGATGTGACGCAGTGGGCATGCGGTAAATGGCGTATCGAATGGTTGAGTCGTGATAATATCGGAACAGATGACGGTGTCGACTTCCCGGTTTTGCGTATGTCGGATATCTATCTGATGTTGGCGGAAGCAAGTATCGGCAGTTTGGATAAGACTCAAGTTTCCGATAAAGGTCAGGCATGTTTCAATAGAATACGTCAACGCGCAGGATTGGAAGAAATGCCATTGGAGGCCAGTGATGAAGGTTTGTTGGCAATCGCTAATGAGCGTAAATTTGAGTTTGCCGGTGAGTATATCCGCAAATGGGATTTGATGCGTTGGGGTGTGTTGAAGGATTCGTTGGTAAATACCAAAGCGCGCTTGGATGAGCTGCGTAATCGTAACCATAAGATTTATGCGCAATGCCGATTGGATAATTCGGTAATGCAGGTTGGCGGTAAGAATTATTTAGGCAATCCTGTAGTTCGCGCCTTTGATGTAGAAAATGTATATGGATTTAACTTTGCGGAGCAAACAGCGCCTCGCGATGTGGCCGGCACACTCAAATGGAATAATAAATCATGTGAGTTTGATAAGCGTTTGGTAGATACAGGTGAAAGTGCATATGTATTGTATGATTATAATGATCCTGAATGTATCAACAGTCATCAGTATTGGCCGATTTTCTCTACCATCATAGGTGCCAGCAACGGATTACTGTATAATAATTACGGTTATTGATAATGAATGTGAAAAAACACATAGTAGGGCTTGCATTCCTATTCGCCGTTTCCACAGTATTATGGAGCTGCGGTGGGGATGCAGGTACTGCGCCCGAAGGTGGACAGGGAGAGGATCAATATCCGGAATTAAACAAGGCCTGTCAGGTATGGCGTATGGGCGGAGGCAGCGTAGCGACCGGAAGTAACGGGTCGAGTACGATTTATTATGTAACCAGTTTGGAGGATAAAGATGCTTACAAACCGGTGGATGGTACACTGCGCTATGCGATCAATAACTCAGGTGCGCGTTTGATTGTCTTTGATGTAGCCGGTACGATTCATTTATGTGCGCCTCTGGAAGTAACGCATGGCGATTTGACTATCCTTGGGCAATCGGCGCCGGGACAAGGAATATGCATTGCGGATTATCCGTTGATACTGAAAAAGGTGGATAATGTGGTAATCCGTTTCGTGCGTTTCCGATTAGGCAAGAAGTCTCTTGAGAAGGATCAAGAAACGGATTATGATGCTATCTCTGTCAATGATTGCAAGAAAATCATGATTGACCATTGTTCGGCATCATGGTCGGTGGACGAATGCGTAAGTTGTTATGGGAATGAGGATTTTACACTCCAATATAGCTTCATTACCGAGTCTCTGCGCAATGCCGGTCATGTGAAAGGACCTCACGGTTATGGCGGTATATGGGGCGGAAAGAATGTGACATTCCATCATAACTTGCTTGCGCACCATGACAGCCGTAACCCGCGTTTTGACCATGATTATGTGAATATCAGGTACGCAGGACCGATTGATTTCGTGAATAATGTGATCTATAACTGGGGTGATAACTCTTCGTACGGCGGAGAGGGATCCACGAATGGGGCCGGTGGTCGTCACATCAATATGGTTAAGAACTACTATAAACCCGGTAATTCTACCAAGAGTAGTGTCAGAACCCGTATTGTGGATCCGTGGGTAGCATGCGATAATTGCACGAAGAGTACAGATGGAGAAGTCGCGCCAGGAGGTACGATTTGTCCGCCCGTTATCTACTTAACAGGGAATGTGATGTATAACTCAGACCTTGTAACGCAAGATAACTGGAAGGGAGCAAACCATAGTGACCATTCTGAGATTAAGACTACTAATCGCTGGACGGAAGGATTGACACCTCTTTCAACGGAAGAATCAGCAGATGATGCGTATGCTACGGTACTTGCCCAAGCGGGATGTTCGCTTAGTCGTGATGCTGTAGATGAGCGTATTGTCGCGGATGTGCAGAACGGAACCGGCACGATTATTGATGATCCGGAACAAGTAGGCGGATTCCCGGACTTGAGCGGTGATGACGTGATAGAGGATGCAGATGGAGACCGCATTCCGGATGCATGGGAGACGCAATACGGTTTGGATCCGAATAATCGCAGAGATGCTATGCAAAAGACGCTTGTAAGCGGTTATACCAATTACGAAGTGTATTTAAATGATAAAGTAAAGAACTTGTATTAAAGATACAAAACAACCCAATTAATTCATTAACAAAATTTAAACAAGATGAAAAAGATTTTCTCATTTATGGCAATGACATTACTCGCTATGAGTAGTTTTGCCGCATTAAACTACAACACTCCTGCGTCCACATGGACTGTCGGAGATGAAGCTTCTTTAAAAACTATCAAGTGGAACTCTGTTACAACGACAGGCTATGCCGCTATTAACAATGATTGGTACATCTTCTCGTGCTATGATTTGTATAAAGCGACAAAGGACAAAATCACATGGACCGGCTACACAGCTACCGGATCTGGTAGTGGAACCTGGCCTGCAGACGGAATATTCCAAGGAAAGAATTATTATGAGTCAACTCCTGATGGAAAAATGTGCTGTACGCGTACAGACCGTATCTATTCCTACCAAG
>Ga0310694_10001719_pt1 | contig 24114 bp, 19 predicted proteins | sample 174DNAGHGhighgp2_FD_203884 | JGI IMG/M metagenome (GOLD analysis project Ga0310694, IMG submission 203884) | Sheep rumen microbial communities from Palmerston North, Manawatu-Wanganui, New Zealand - 1742 DNA GHGhigh gp2 (v2) (version 2) | ecosystem: Host-associated > Mammals > Digestive system...
GGCCGACGTAACGACGGCCCTGACCGCGGCCGCGGGCGACTTCGACAAGGCCAAGGAACTGCTCCGCGAGCGCGGACTGGCCATCGCTGCCAAGCGTAGCGACCGTGAGACATCTAATGGTTGTGTACTCGTAAAGAAGGTCGACGGCTTTGCCGCCATGCTCGCCCTGAAGTGCGAGACCGACTTCGTAGCCAACGGAGCCGACTTCATTGCCCTCACCCAGAGCATCCTCGATGCAGCCATCGCTGCTAAGGCTGCCGACATCGAGGCCGTCAAGGCACTCGACATCAACGGTCAGACCGCTCAGGAGGCTGTCACACAGCGCTCGGGTATCACTGGCGAGAAGATGGAGCTCGACGGCTACCTCACCCTCGCAGGCGACAACGTAGAGGTTTACGACCACATGGGCAAGCACACCCTGTGCACCATGGTCCAGACCAACAAGCCCGCTGCCGAGCAGGGTCACCTCGTGGCCATGCAGGTCGCTGCCATGAAGCCCGTAGCCCTCGATGCCCAGAGCGTCGACCAGAAGATCCTCGACGAGGAGTACAAGACCTCTTTCGAGAAGACCAAGCTCGAGCAGGTCGAGAAGTTTGTCGAGATGAAGCTCAAGAAGGCGGGTTTGAACCCCAACCTCGTCGATTCCGAGGACCACATCGAGTCCAATATGGCCAAGGGATGGCTCACACAGGCACAGGCCGACGAAGCCCGCAAGATCATTGCCGATGCAAAGGTCGAGGGTGAGGCCAACCTCAAGATGCCTATGATCGAGAACATCGCCAAGGGACGTGTTCAGAAGTTCCTGAAGGAGAGCTGCCTGGTCGACCAGGAGTTCCAGTTCGGCGACGGCGACAAGGCTACTGTTGCTCAGTGGCTCGCCAAGCAGGACAAGGACCTGAAGATCACCGCTTTCAAGCGCTTCACCCTTGTGGCCGACTAAGTCTGATGTTACATCACGATTAGGTTTTATAGTTAATGGAGTATCGGCATTGCCTCGTGCAGTGCCGGTATTTTTTTTGCCATAATATTTGGTGTTTTCATCGATTTGCACTATCTTTCACCCTTGGTGAAGATAGGCAGCATCTCGAAAATGAAAATAAATCACAATTTATTTTGCATTTTACTAGATTTGCACTATCTTTGCATCATCAAAATCTATAAGTATTATGCTAGTAAAGACCTTTTGCGCAGCAGTCAACGGCTTGGAAGTCACGACGGTAACCGTCGAGGTCAGCATGTCACGTGGTGTGCAGTTTCACCTGACAGGATTGGCCGATACAGCCGTCAAGGAAAGTCATGACCGTATTAAGGCGGCACTCATCAACAACGGTTTCAAGATGCCCACAATGGACATTACGGTCAATTTGTCGCCTGCTGATATCAAGAAGGAGGGCTCAAGCTACGACCTGCCGCTGGCTATCGCCATTCTCGCCGCAAACGGCAAGGTACAGAGCGAACAGCTCGATAAATACATGTTGGTTGGCGAACTAGGACTTGACGGACATCTTCAGCCCGTTCGCGGGGCACTGCCCATCGCCATCCGTGCCCGTCAGGAAAAATTCAAGGGACTCATCGTGCCCCAGCAGAACATCCGTGAGGCGGCTGTTGTCAACCAATTGGAGGTTTTTGGTATGGAGACGTTATCGGACGTCATCCGCTTCTTCAATGGGGACTCTTCGTATGAGCCGACGCTTATCGATACTCGTCGAGAGTTCTATGAGCAGCAGAATCATTTTGAGTTCGACTTCAGTGACGTAAAAGGGCAAGAGAGTGTCAAGCGTGCTTTAGAGGTGGCTGCTGCCGGAGGCCATAACCTCATCATGATTGGTCCGCCGGGATCCGGTAAGTCAATGCTGGCCAAACGTCTGCCCAGTATTCTGCCTCCCCTCTCATTAGCTGAAAGTCTTGAAACCACGCAGATTCATAGCGTAGCGGGCAAATTGAGTCGCGATACCAGTCTGATTAGTCAGCGTCCATTTCGAGCACCTCATCACACAATATCACAAGTGGCTCTCGTGGGCGGTGGTAATAATCCCCAACCTGGTGAAATCAGTTTGGCCCATAATGGCGTTCTCTTTCTTGATGAGATGCCTGAGCTGTCGCGTAGTGTTTTGGAAGTGCTGCGTCAACCGTTGGAAGACCGTAAGATAAGCATCAGCCGCGCTAAATACAATGTGGAGTATCCTTGTTCGTTTATGCTTGTGGCCTCGATGAATCCCTGTCCTTGCGGCTATTATGGTGATCCAACCCACAATTGTGCCTGTACCCCCGGCCAGATTCAACGTTATATGAACAAAATAAGTGGTCCTTTATTGGACCGTATAGATATCCATTGTGAAATCCAGGCCGTGCCCTTTGCACAACTCTCGCAAATGGAGCCTGGTGAACCCAGCGAGAAGATTCGTGAACGCGTTATTGCTGCCCGTAAAATTCAGGAGGAGCGTTTCCGTCCGTTCAAGGGCATTCACTGTAACGCCATGATGACCGAAAAGATGCTCCATCAGTTTGCCGATCCCGATACCGAGTCGCTCGACATGCTCCGCATGGCGATGGAACGTCTGAAACTATCTGCACGTGCCTACAGCCGTATTCTGAAGGTTGCACGCACCATAGCCGATTTAGAGGGCGCAGAGAGGGTGCAGAGCCAGCACATAGCTGAAGCTATTGGCTATCGCAATCTGGACCGGGGCGATTGGGCTGAAAGAGGTATATGAATCGTTCGATTTTCCGCTCATTTAAAATCAATCATATGAAACAATTATCAACTATTATTGCATTGGCACTCACTGTGACATTGGCATGCAGCGCACAGGGTGTGGGGAAAACCGTGGGCAGCGCGAAATACCTGACGAAGAACGCGGTGCGCATTCAGTATGCCCCCGAGGGCAGCGAACGGACGCTGCCGGAATGGATATACGTGAAGGACGACGAGGTGAAGAAACCACAGATCCGGGCGGAGATAGACGGCGGGACGGTGACGGTATGCGACGGGAAGGGCCGCGTGGTGTTCCGCGCGACGAGGAACGAGCTGACGGACGGCCGGGCGACGGTGACCTTCGACTCGCCAAAGGACGAACGGCTGTACGGACTGGGACAGTTTCAGGACGGATACAGCAACGTGCGCGGACTGACCAGGCGGCTGACGCAGGTGAACACGCAGATTGCGGTGCCGATGCTGCTGTCGAGCAAGGGATACGGCATTCTGTGGAACAACTACGGACTGACGGAATACAATCCGTGTGACCGGAGCGTCCGGCTAATGCCACTCACCACTCACCACTCACCATTCACCACTGAGGAGGTGAACGTGACGACGACGACCGGCGGACGGAAGGAGGTGAGGGAAAGGAACGTGTTTGAAGGAACCATCAGCATCAGCGAGGCGGGGGACTACGCCCTGCTGCTGGACGTGGGACAGAAGATGGCCCGCAGACACAACCTGACGATAGACGGCAAGACGGTGATGGAGATGCAGAACATGTGGCTGCCGCCGACGGCATCGACCATCGTGAGGCTGGAAGCCGGCGAGCACAGGCTGACGGCGGAGCTGACAAGGGACGACCAGCCGACGGTGTGGTACCGACGGGTAACGGACGAGACGACATTCGAGTCGCCGGTGGCCGAAGCGCTGGACTATACGGTGTTCGTGGGTACGCCGGACGAAATCATCGCCGCCTACCGCGAGGTGACGGGGGCGTGCCCGGAGATGCCGACATGGGCGCTGGGATACATCCACTGCCGCGAACGGTTCCACTCGTCGCAGGAGATTTTGGAGACGGCGAACCGATTCCGCAGCGAGGGACTGCCGGTGAGCATGCTGGTGCAGGACTGGCAGTACTGGGGGAAATACGGATGGAACGCGATGCAGTTTGACGAGGAGTTCTATCCGGACCCGAAGGCGCTGACGGACAGTCTGCACCGCATGGACATGAGGCTGATGCTGTCGGTATGGTCGAAGGTGGACAAGAACTCGGAGGTGGGCCACGAGATGACGGCGAAGGGATACTACATTCCCGAAACGGACTGGATAGACTTCTTTAACCCCGAGGCGGCAGCAGCATACTGGAGAAACTTCGAGGAGCGACTGGTGCCGCTGGGCATCGACGCCTGGTGGCAGGACGCTACCGAGCCCGAGAACGACGACCTGGCGGGACGCCGCGTGAACAACGGACAATGGGCGGGAGAACAGGTGAGGAACGCTTTCGCCCTCCTAGTCTGTAAGACAGTCTATGAGGGACTCAAGAAAGTTGAAAGTTTAAAGTTTAAAGTTGACAGTTTAAAGTTTAAAGAGGAAAGTCCGATGATATTGACGCGGTGCGGGTTTCCGGGTATTCAGCGCTATGGTGCTGCGCTGTGGTCGGGCGACGTGGGTAACGACTGGGAGACGCTGCGCCGCCAGCTGACGGCCGGTCTGGGCTTGCAGGCTGCGGGGATTCCCTGGTGGACGTACGACGCCGGTGGTTTCTTCCGTCCGATGAACCAGTATACGGACCATGCGTACATTGAGCGGATGCTGCGATGGATTGAGACGGCGGTGTATCTGCCGCTGATGCGCGTTCACGGATATATGAGCAATACGGAGCCCTGGAACTACGGCCCGGAGGCACAGGGCATCATCGGCGAGTGTCTGAAGGAGCGCTACCGACTGCTGCCGTATATAGAGCGCCAGGCGAAGGCGGTGAGCCAACGGGGCTACACGCTGATGCGTCCGCTGGTGTTCGACTTTGCCGACGACGAGGAGGCACTGGATCAGAAATATGAATATATGTTCGGTCCGGCACTGCTCATCAGTCCGGTGACCGAGCCAGGCGTCACCACATGGCGCACGTATCTGCCGAAAAACAAAGGAGGATGGACTGACTACCGCACAGGACAGCACTACGACGGCGGACAATGGGTGACGACGGAAGTCACGAAGGCCTTCATCCCCGTATTTGTCCGCGCGGGCTACGAGCACGAGCTGCCCCGCCGTTAAGAGGCGTCATTGTCGCCCCGACGGAAGAGATGCGTGAAATGCTTGGAATAGAGTTCGGAGAGGCCTTGACGGTTGTCGATGGCTTCGCCGACGACGAGCATGGTGGTCAGCGTGAGGTGGTTGTCGTGAACAATCTTCGCGAGGTCCTTCAGCTGGCCGCGATATATCTTCTGGTCGGGCCAGGTGAGGTGGTAGCAAGCGGCCACGGGAGTGTCCTCAGGATACTCCATGAGGAGTTCGCGCTGCACATCGTCGACGATGGCTGCCGAGAGGAAGATGCACATGGTGGACTGGCTGCGGGCCAGCAGATGGAGCTGTTCCTTTTCGGGCATGGGGGTACGGCCCTCGCCACGCGTGAGGATGATGGTCTGACAACGCTCGGGAATGGTGAACTGGCTCTGCAGTTCGGCGGCAGCAGCGAGGAACGACGAGATGCCGGGGGTGATGTGGTACGACATGTGGTTGAGGTCGAAGAACGCCATCTGTTCCTGGATGGCCCCGAAGATGCAGGGGTCGCCGGTGTGCAGGCGGACGATGAACTTACCCTCGTCGTAGAACTGTTTCATGAGCAGGCACTGCTCTTCGAGTGCCATATCGGCCGACGAGCGCACGACGGCGCCGGGCTTGTGGCACTCGGTGAGTGCCTTGGGAACTAAGGAACCCGCATAAAGAATGAGGTCGGCGCGCTCGAGCATCCGACGGCCGCGCACGCTGACGAGGTCGGGGTCGCCGGGTCCCGCACCGACAATCTCGATATGACCTGTCCTTTCCCTCAGGTTCTCGTAGGGAATAGCAAGGGCGGCGGTCCAATTCGGGCCCTTGACCTTGGGAACGATGAGCTTACCGTTGTTGGAATCCAGAATCGCTGCTGCCTCACAGACACTGGGCGTACCCACATGTTTCTCGACCGTCTTGCTGGGGTTGGGCACCTCGACGCGGGCGAGCTGGTCGGCGGTATAGAATACGAGCTCCTCGCCCAAATAGTCGACAAGCATCTGGCAGAACTCCTCGTCCTGCTTGACATCGATGGTGCAATAGCGCTTGTAGCAGGGCAGCACACCAATCTGACTCATGGCCTCGTCAATCTGGTCGTAGATGTCCTCGTAGTCGTCGGGATGATGGGCAAGGCCGAAACCCAACGAGGCTATCATGGGAACGAAATGCAGCTCGAGTACGCCATAGGGGACGCAGAGATTATAGGGTGTGACGAGGATGACCAGCTTGAAATGCTGGGGGTCGACCTCCTCGAGGCTTTTGACGACGGTGACATGCGGGGGCAGCGTCTTCTCGAGATAGCTGGTACCCTCGTCGCAGACTTCCATGAGCAGGGCGGTGGGCTGGCGGTTGACGAAGGCGAAGATGCACTCGTTCATGTCGTCGTCGCTGGCTATGGCCCAATGGAAGCGCTCGGCCAGGGTGTCGAGTGCCCAGAGTCCGGCATTGTCGCTCTGGGTGGTGATGACCTCGCGGGCACCGATGAGTGCGGCGATGTCGCGAGCCAGGTCGTTGGCTCCGCCGACATGTCCGGAGAGTACGGAGATGGCGTTAAGCCCCATGCTGTCGACGCAGACTACTGCAGGGTCTTCGTGCTTGTCGGTGACGAGCGGGGCGATGGTGCGCACACAGATGCCCAAGGCCCCGATGAACACAAAACCATCGAACTTCTTCCATTGTTTGCTAACTTCCGTGCGGCTGATGACTTTGGCACCAAGTTCACGCTGAAGCGAAAGGGCAATGTCGTTGCCGGCCTCGCTGATGGGGATGACTGCTATCTTCATTTTTTCTTTTTCTATTTCTGAGGAGTAATTATCCGATAATTTCCGCTGAGATGCATGAAGGCAAAGAGGCGCAGGAGACCGTCGTAGTAGGCATCGAAATAGCCGTCGTCGAAGCGCTCGTGCTTCATGTTCCACAAATGGTCGACAAACTCCTTGCTCTTCGCGTGACTGCACATGACGGAGGCGGCAGCAGAGGTGGCCACCAGACCGATGCTGTGGCGCAGCTTGCGGAAGCCGCCGGCCTGCAGGATTTCGTTACCCTCGGGGAGTGTGCCGTCGGTGCGATACTGGTCGACGAAGGTGTTGACGCCCTGATTGTAGAGGAAGTTCTGGAAGGTTTCGCCATAGTGCTGCTGCCAGTCGGCATCGGCACAGCTCCACTCGTAGTCGAGGGCGATGTTCATGGGTACGCGCCACGAGTCGTAACGGAAATTGTTGTTGCCATTACGGCGGGGCGCGTCGCCCTGCGGACGCTGGGGCATGCCCGGAAAGCGGGGCATCTGCATCTCGGAGCCGTCGTACTGGCACTGGTCGGCATTCAGACCTGTCTTCTCGTTGATGCAAGTATGCAAAAACTCGCGGCTCTTCTGGGCACACTCGTTCCAATAGTCGGCACGTCCGTCGTCGGCCCATCGCGCCCAGACCTCGTAGAAGGCGGGGATGTGGTAGCTGGGGTCGGTGAAGCGCTGTCCGAAGCCGTCGGGGGTAAAGGTGATGAGCTTCGTCTCAGGGTCGATGAGATACATCCGCTGAGGGCCCGTCTGTTGGGGGCCGAAACCCGGGAAGCCGCCCTGACGGGGCTCGGGAGTGTACTCCTTGGGCTGGATGCAGTCGAGGATGTGCTGGGCTTCGGCCTTGTAGTTGATGCCGGTATCGTTGCCCCAGCGGTTAGAGGCGAAGATGAGGGCGGTGATGAAATACAGCTCGCCGTCGGAGGCAGCACCCTCGGCATTGTGTGTGCCGTCGGTCTTGCAGCTCCAGGCGAAATAGCCCTTGCGGGAACCGTCGTGATGCTGCATGTATTTCCGGGCCCAGCGCCACAGGCGGTCGAAGATGTCCTTCTGGCCGAACTGTACGGCGACCATCATGCCGTAGGACATGCCCTCGGTGCGGGCATCGTGGTTCTTGACGTCGGAGACGTAGCCCATCGTGTCGCCCACTTCGAAATAGACCTTGTTGGGCCCGCGGAACACGTCGTTGAATACTTCCTGGACTTTGGCGTCGACATCGGCCTGGCTGTAGCCCATCTCGACGAAGAGGTTGCGGTACTGGCCCGTTTCGAAGGCACCTTTTTTCCAAGGTGTAAGGGCCATGAGTTGAATGGTGAGCATCAGGAGTGATGCCGTCATGATTGATTTTTTCATATCGGTTTGATTGCTTTTAGAATTTCTATGGGGTGATGATCGTCGATGACGATGCGCATGGGTGGCTGCTGGGTGAGGCCGAGCTCGCTGCAGGCTTCGTCCCAGAGCTGGTGGCTGTCGGTAAGCACCTTGGGGGCTTTGACGCTGTTCATGACGATGCAGCCGCCGGGAGCCAGCACGGTAAGCACTTTGGCGATGATGTCCTTGAGGCGACCGCCGTGTCCGCCGATGAAAACGGCGTCGGGGTTCCCCGTCGAAGAATCGACGGGAACAGCGGCTTGCAGGAAGTCGCCCATGTGGATGTTGATGCCGGGGACACCGAAGCGGCGGGCATTCTCGTGGATGATGGCCTCGCACTCGGGACGTATCTCGAAGGCCTCGATGTGGAGATGCGGAAACTGCAGGCGGGCCTCGATGCTGATGCTGCCCGTGCAGAAACCGATGTCCCAGAGGACGTGTTTCTTCGGCAGGTCGAGGGCCTGCAAGGTCAACAGGCGAATGGGCATCTTGGTAATCATCTTCTCGCGACCATCCAATAACGCAAATGCTTGGTCGGGAATGCCGAAGTGAGAGGTGAGAGGTGAGAGGTGAGAGGTGAGAATCACGCAGTTGGGCATGGGGAAATAGCGCTTGGTGGCTTCGGCGAGGGTGAGTGTCGTGACTTTTTCGAGTGCGGGATTGCCCAGGTGTTCGCCGACGTGCATGGTGTAGTCGGTGTAGCCGTATTCCAACATTCGCTGGGCAATGGCAGCAGGGGTGTGTTCCTTGTCGGTGAGCACACCTATTTTGTCGGTCCGCTCGATGAGTGCTTTATCGAATTCGGGCCAAGGGCGTCCCGTGAGCGAGACGATGCGCATGTCGTGATAAGGCATCAGCAGTCGGTGGGCCAGCATCTGCAAGGAGTTGAACGTCGGATAGACGACGATGTCGGCCTCGGGCATCTTGCGCTTGATGGTATTCGCAAAACCTAAGAACAGCGGGTCGCCACTGGCGAAGACGATGATGCTAGAGGTGAGTGGTGAGTGGTGAGTGGTGAGAGAAATGTACTTTTCGAAGACGGCGTCGAGGGGAACGGTGATGTCAATCCACTCGGCATCGGCAGGCAGAAACGTCGCCATAATCTCATGATGGCGCTTGCCACCAGAGAACACCTTGCCGTTCTTGATGATATCTATGACCTCGGGGGGAAACCAAGGGTTGGGATTGTCCGTTATTCCAATGACGACGAAACTAATCATATAGTTCAAAGTTCAATGTTCAAAGTTCACAGGTCGCGACCGGGTTTGAGTTGTGCAGCATCGTCGAAGGTCAGTATGGCGTTGCAGAGCGTAGCGGCGAGGTTGGAGCCGCCCTTGCGCCCCTCGACGATGATTTTGGGAATGTCGCGGAAGGGCTTGACCATGTGTTTCGACTCGCGCACATGTACGAAGCCCACGGGAGCGGCGATGATGCCAGCGGGACGAGCCTTGCCTTTACGAATGAGGTCGCAGAGTTCCATGAGAGCCGTCGGTGCATTGCCAAAGGCAAAGAGGGCATCGGGATGTTCTTCGACTGCCAGACGGATGCCCGCCTGGGTGCGGGTAATTTTCTCAGAGGTGAGAGGTGAGGGGTGAGAGGTAAGAGACTGCTGCGCTGTCATTTCGGCGACGCGGGGATCGCCCAGATAACATTTGGCCTCGATGCCGAGTCGCTGGAGGGCGCCCTTGCGGATGCCGCTGGTGACCATCGTTACGTCGGTAATGATGGTTTTCAGCGTGCCGTTCTTTACCTTGTTATATAAGGTCTCGACGGCACCAGCGTCGGTATAGAGGATGCGCTGCATGTCGAAGTCGGCAGTAGTGTGAATGGCGTGCAGCAGTGCCCACAGGTGGTCTAAGGGATAGTCCTGTCGCTTGAGTTCGCTCTTGATGGTCCGGAACGACTCCATCATAATCTGCTGGCCAGGTTTCTCAGTGGTAAGAGGTGAGGGGTGAGAGGTAAGATTATATCCGCGGGGGGTAATGATTTTACCGTCAGCGATATACGATTGGGAATTGCCGATGAGTACGACGGTGAACATGTCGATGTCCTCAGGGTCGAACTGGGCAAGGGTGGTGACCTTGATTTCCTGGTCGTCGCGACCCGCCTGACGGACGTAGCCCACAGGGGTCTCCGGCGAGCGCACCTGCAGGAAGAGTTCCACGAGGCGGTAGAGCTGCCAGTAGCGCCCGTGCGACTTGGGATTGTAGACGGCTGTGACGAAATCGCCGCTGGCTGCCGCCTTGATGCGGCGCTCGATGAGTTCCCAGGGCGTCATCAGGTCGGAGAGCGAGATGATGCACAGGTCGTGACCGATGGGTGCCCCTAGCAGAGAGGCAGCCTTCTGGAAGGCCGAGATGCCGGGTAGCACTTCGATGGAGACGGCGACGGAATCGCCGTCCACAGAACAGCGCTCATGCTGCATTTCGTAGATGAGCGGGCCCATACCGTAGATGCCGGCATCGCCCGAGGAGATGACGACAACGGTCTTGCCCTGTTCCGCCAAACGGAAGGCTTGTTCGGCACGTTCGCGCTCGCGCTTCATACCCGTGTCGATGCACTCGCAGCCTTCCTTGACGTAAGGCTCAACGAACTGAAAATAGTACTTGTATCCTACGATACAATCGGCCTGCTGTACTGCGTCGAGTACGGCGGGGGTGATGTCTTCCTTGCTGCCAGGTCCGATGCCTGCTACGATAATTTTACCCATATCTGCGGCAAATTTACAAAAAAACAAGCAAAGTGCCAAATTTATCGGTTTTTGTTTTGTATTTTATTCGATTTGCACTACCTTTGCAGCATCAACAAACAGAAAATAAAAGGATTATGAAAAAAGTTATTGTCATGATGGTGATGGTGCTGACGGTGCTGACGGCTTCGGCTCAGAGCACCGATGCGACCATGAAGTTCGGATATCTGAGTTTCGACTCTGTCAGACTCGCCATGAAGGAATATGTAGAGATGCAGCAACAACTGGCAGAAATGCGTAGTGCGTATGCTGTTGAGATGAAGCGCGTGGAGGACGACTTCAACAAGAAGTACGAAGAGTTTCTGGACGGTCAGAAGAATTTCCCGAAGACCATTCTGCAGAAGCGTCAGAGCGAGTTGCAGGAGATGTTGGACAAGAACATCGCCTTCAAGAACGAGAGTCAGCGCATGCTGAACGAAATGGAAGCACAGTTGCTGCTGACGGTGAACCAGCTGCTAAAGACGGCTGTCGAGCAGGTGGGAAAGCAGCACGGCTATGCGTTCATTCTGAACACCGATGCCGACGCACTCCCCTGGTTGAATCCCGAAATGGGTGAAGACGTCACCGAAGAAGTGAAGGCGTTTTTACAATAATACCGGAAGAAAATGACTCTGCCCAGCGTTCCCGGTCCCATTGGCGTGTTCGATAGCGGTTATGGCGGACTGACCATTCTGCACGGCATTCGCCAGCTGTTGCCCCAATACGACTATCTGTATTTGGGCGACAATGCCCGCACACCTTACGGCACGCGTTCGTTCGATGTGGTGTATGAATTTACCCGTCAGGCTGTTACCCGACTGTTCGAAAGAGGCTGTCATCTCGTCATCCTGGGGTGTAACACCGCTTCCGCCAAGGCGCTGCGCTCCATTCAGCAGAACGACCTGCCCCAGCTGGACCCCCAGCGCAGGGTGCTGGGTGTTATCCGTCCGACGGCCGAGATCATCGGTTCACTGACGCACTCGCGCCATGTGGGCATCTTTGCCACCGAGGGAACCATCAAGAGCGAGTCGTACAATCTGGAAATCCATAAGCAGTTCCCCGATATCCAGGTGACGGGAGTGGCCTGTCCGTTCTGGGTGCCGTTGGTGGAATACAACGAGGCCGACTCGCCCGGAGCCGACTATTTCGTGAAGAAGCGCATCGACCAGATGCTGCGTCAGGATCCCGACATCGACACCATCATTTTGGGTTGTACGCACTATCCGCTGCTGTTGCCCAAGATTCATAAGTATATTCCGCGCGGCATCCGCATCATTTCGCAAGGAGAATATGTGGCGGAATCGCTGAAGCAGTACTTCGAGCGCCATCCTGAGATCGAGCAGCGCTGTACGCGTGGTGGGGCAGTGCGCTACCTGACGACAGAGAATACGGAGAAATTCAAGGAACAGGCACAGATTTTCCTGCACGAACCCGTAGAAGTGGAGAAAGAAACGCTGGGTTGACATCTTGACATCAGGCGTTTCCCGACAGCCGACAAGAATTGACAACATAGAAAAAGCCCACAGACATCACATCTGCGGGCTATTTCTAACTATCAATAACTAAAAACCTAATTCTATGAAAAAGTGCGTCCTCCCGACGTCGTTGTTATCCTAAATCAATCTCCTTTTACTTACCTTAATCGAACCAAACGCTATTGTCGATTTTAATTTTTCCTGAAATCTTTTACCTAAAATACTAACTCCTTATTGAAGACGATGCAAAGGTACGGACTAATCCGCACATGACAATGGATTAGTACCTGATTTTCGTAAAAAAGTGCTTTCTTCTTGATGCAAATCAATCAATTGTGTGCGAACACAATCATTTTGTGTCCGAACACAATGCTTTTTCCACCAAATTTGTCAATTCGACAAAGCGCTCGATGGAAAGCTGTTCCGGGCGCAGGGTAGCGAAGGGCGAAGCGGCAATCATCTGCAGGCCCTCGTCGGTCAGCATCTGCTTCAGACTGACGCGCAGCATCTTGCGGCGCTGGTTGAAGGCCGTCTTGACCACGCGCTTGAATAAATCCTCGTCGCACCCGAGGTGCTGCACCTCGTTGCGCACCATGCGGATGACGGCACTCTTCACCTTGGGAGGCGGGTTGAATACCGTTTCGTCGACCATAAAGAGATACTTGACATCGTACCACGCTTGAATCAGTACCGACAAGATGCCGTAAGCCTTCGTTCCGGGCTTCGACGCCATGCGCAGGGCGACCTCGTGCTGAATCATGCCCGTACAGCAGGGTATCAGGTCGCGATTGTCGATCATCTTAAAGAAAATCTGCGACGAGATGTCGTATGGATAGTTGCCCGTCAGCACAAACTGCTGTCCGCTGAAGACCGTCGTCAGATCCATGCGCAGAAAGTCGCCTTCGACGATGGGAGGTTCTGCAGCCTCCTGGAAGAGCGTCGCTTTCAGATAAGCCACACTCTCGCGGTCGATCTCCACCACCTTCAGCGGGCGGGGCTTCTGGACCAGATACTGCGTCATCACACCCATGCCGGGTCCCACTTCGAGTACGGGCAGGTCGCAATACGGCTCGTCCACCGTATCGGCAATGCGCTTGGCGATGTTCAGGTCAACGAGAAAATGCTGACCGAGATTCTTTTTGGGTCTTACTTGCTTCATTTCGTCTGCAAAGGTAATCATTTTTTTGCATGATTATGCACAGAAAGGTGTAATTTTGCAAAAAAGAGGGGAGAAAATTGTGGTTTATCGGATAAATATAGTACCTTTGCACCGATTTATGTACCTATTTATATAAAGGACACAACGACTATGAAGTTATTCGACGTATATCCCCTGTTCGACATCAATATCGTGAAGGGACAGGGCTGTAAAGTATGGGACGATAAAGGTCAGGAGTATCTCGACCTGTATGGTGGCCATGCAGTGATTTCGATAGGTCATTCCCACCCGCACTATATCCAGCAGGTGACCGAACAGTTGGGGAAGATTGGTTTCTACTCCAATTCAGTGATCAACAAGTTGCAGCAGCAGTTGGCTGAGCGACTGGGAAAGATCAGCGGTTATGAGGACTACCAGCTGTTTCTGATCAATAGCGGTGCTGAAGCCAACGAGAATGCGCTGAAGCTGGCATCGTTCAAGAATCCGACGGCCCAGCGCATTCTGTCGTGCGAGCATGCCTTTCACGGTCGTACGTCGCTGGCTGTCGAGGTGACGAACAATCCGAAGATTGTGGCACCCATCAACGACAACCACCATGTGCGCTTCCTGCCGCTGAACGACATAGAGCCTTGGATTCGCGAACTGTCGCGAGGTGGAGTGACAGCCGTCATCCTGGAGTGCATTCAGGGTGTGGGCGGTATCCAGATGGCTACTCCCGAATTTGCCCAAAAGCTGGCTTACGCCTGCAAGCGTTTTGGTGCTACGCTGATTTGCGACGAGATACAATGCGGTTATGGTCGAAGCGGCAAGTTCTTTGCCCACCAGTGGCTAGGCATCAAACCCGACATCATCACGGTGGCCAAGGGTATTGCCAATGGTTTCCCCATGGGTGCCGTTCTCATCAGTCCAGACTTCGAGCCCGTCTATGGTCAGCTGGGTACCACGTTTGGCGGCAACCATCTGGCATGTGCTGCAGCACTGGCTGTACTCGACGTGTTCGAGCAGGAGCATCTGGTGGACAATGCCCGCGAGGTGGGTGGATACCTGATGGAAGAGATCAAGAAGATTGACAGTCCACACATCAAGGATGTGCGCGGACGAGGCTTGATGATTGGTATTGAACTTGACATTCCGCATAAGGATGTGCGCCAGCCGTTAATCTATCAGGAGCACTGCTTTACGGGCTGTGCAGGACAGAATACGTTGCGTCTGTTGCCCCCGCTTTGTCTGACGAAAGCAGAGGCCGACGAGTTTATTGACAAATTCAAGAAAGTATTAGCTATATGAAAATATCAGTAATAGGAGCCGGAGCCATGGGTGGAGCTATGGTGGAAGGACTCATCAAAGGAGATTATATTCAGAACGAGGATATTTGTGTGGCAGACCCCTCACGTCCGATGCGCGACAAGTTTGCCGATATGGGTGTCACAGCGACTCCCAGCAACCAGTTGGCAGCACAGGGTGCAGACATCGTCTGTGTGGTCGTGAAACCTTGGCTTGTGGAACAGGTGTTGACGGGCATTCGCGATGTGATGGACTACGACCAGCAGACGCTTGTCGTTGTCGCCGCCGGTGTGAAGTCGGAAAGCATCGTAGAGTGGATGACGAAGGAGGGAAAGATGATTTCTACGTTTCTGGTGATTCCCAATATTGCCATTGCCCAGTTGGAGTCGATGACGTTCATTGCCCCCGTAGTGGCCGATGCGCAGCAGATTGCCAAGGTGAAGGAACTTTTCGATACGATGGGACATACCATCATCACCGACGAGCAGCATCTGGGCGCTGGCACCACGCTGGCATCGTGCGGTATCGCCTATGCGATGCGTTACATCCGTGCAGCATCGGAAGGTGGCGTAGAGCTGGGCTTCAAGGCTGACGATGCCAAGCAGATTGTGATGCAGACCATGAAGGGTGCCGTCACCCTGCTCGAAGCAACGGGACTGCACCCCGAAGCGGCCATCGACCTGGTGACAACCCCTGGCGGTGTGACTATCAAGGGACTCAACGAGATGGAGCATAACGGTTTTACCTCAAGTGTGATTAAAGGATTAAAAGCAGGAGCAAAATAATATGGACGAACAACTGAAACAAATTGGCGAGCGCCTGAAGGGCTTGCGCGACGTGCTCGATATACCAGTGAGCGAGATGGCCGAGACCATTGGCATCGATTCGGAGAAGTATGAAAAGATAGAGGCTGGCGAGTTGGATATCACCATTTCCAACCTGATGAAGATAGCCCGCAAATATGGCGTATCGACGGAGGAATTGATTTTCGCCGAGGCACCACACATGAAGTCATACTATGTGACACGCAAGGGACAGGGCATGTCCATCGAGCGTACTAAAGCTTATAAGTACCAGTCGTTGGTGGGCGGTTTCGTGGGTCACAAGGCCGATGTATTTATTGTTACTGTAGAGCCTAAGCCAGGTGCTCGCACCATCTACAAGAACACGCACCCCGGTCAGGAGTTCAACCTCGTGCTCGAAGGCGCTATGGAGTTGTACATCGGTGGTAAGACCATCATTCTGGAAGAGGGCGATAGCATCTATTTCGACTCCAGCAAGCCGCACGGCATGCTCGCCGTAGGAGACAAAGCGGTGAAATTCCTGGCATTTACTGTTGAATAATTTCGTCATATCGACATAACGATATTTCGACATAACGAAAAAGAGTTTATAATGATAGAAAGATTTTTAAAGCAGACGAAATTTACGTCTGTGGAAGATTACAATAAGAACCTGGAATTCATCATTCCCGAGAACTTCAATTTCGCCTATGACGTGATGGACGCGTGGGCAGCAGAGAAGCCCGAGGGACTGGCCATCCTGTGGACGAACGATCAGGGCGAGGAGATTCGTACTACTTTCGGAGAGCTGAAGGAACAGACCGATCAGGCAGCCTCTTACCTGATGTCGCTGGGCATTGGCAAGAACGACCCCGTGATGCTCATTCTGAAGCGTCGCTATGAATGGTGGGTCATCATGCTCGCCTTGCATAAGATTGGCGCTATCGTCATTCCCGCAACCCACATGCTGACGAAGAAAGACATCATCTATCGCAACACCCGTGCATCGGTAAAGGCAATCATCTGTGTGGACGATGCCTATGTGGTGAGTCAGATTCAGGCCGCTATGTCGGAGAGCCCGATGGTGAAGCAATATATCACCGTCACCGATCATGGTAAGCCCATTCCTGAAGGTTTCCACGACTGGCAGAGCGAATGGCAACAGGCTCCGAAGTTCCAGAAGCCCGCCTTTGTGAACGACAACAACGACACGATGCTGATGTATTTTACCTCTGGCACCAGTGGCGAGCCGAAGATGGTGGCTCACGACTATTTGTATGCGATGGGACACCTGACAACGGGCGTTTTCTGGCATAACCTGCACGAAGGTTCGCTACATCTGACCGTAGCCGATACGGGCTGGGGCAAAGCCGTCTGGGGCAAGTTTTATGGCCAGTGGTTTGCCGGAGCAACAGTGTTTGTTTTCGACCACGAGAAATTCAATGCCGACACGCTGCTGCGTCAGATTGAGAAATACAGGGTGACGAGTTTCTGTGCTCCTCCCACCATCTATCGCTTCATGATTCGTGAGGACCTCTCGAACTACGACCTCTCGTCGCTCGAGTATTGTACGACAGCTGGCGAGGCCCTGAATCCTGCCGTCTTCGACAAGTTCCTTGAGAAGACGGGCATCCGCATGATGGAAGGTTTCGGACAGACGGAGACGACGATGACGCTGGGCACCTTCCCCTGGATGACGCCGAAGCCCGGTTCGATGGGTATTCCCAATGCGCAGTACGACATCGACCTGTTGCGTGCCGACGGCACCTCGTGCGAGGATGGTGAGAAAGGTGAGATAGTAATCCGTGTGGGCGACAAGAAACCCATCGGACTCTTCAAGGAATACTATCGCGACGAAGAGCTGACCCGTGAGGCTTGGCACGATGGCATCTACCATACGGGCGATATGGCTTGGCGCGATGAAGACGGCTACTATTGGTTCGAGGGTCGCATCGACGATGTTATCAAGTCCAGCGGCTATCGCATCGGTCCGTTTGAGGTGGAGTCGGCCCTGATGACCCATCCTGCTGTTGTGGAGTGTGCCATTACGGGTGTTCCTGACGATATTCGCGGTATGGTGGTCAAGGCCACTGTCGTACTCGGCAAGGAGTGGAAGGATAAAGCCGGCGACGACCTTGTGAAGGAGTTGCAGCAGCACGTGAAGAAGGTGACGGCTCCCTATAAGTATCCTCGCATCGTAGAATTCGTCGACGAATTGCCCAAGACCATCTCGGGCAAGATTCGTCGAGTGGAAATCCGCAAGAAGGACGCTGAGAAATAATGGCGGCGCACAACGAGTTAGGCAAATGGGGTGAAGACTGCGCGGTCGACTATCTGCAGCGCAAGGGCTATACCATCGTTGAGCGCGACTGGAAGTCGGGACACCGTGACATCGATATCATTGCTGCTGACGAAGACGGAACCCTCGTGTTTGTTGAAGTCAAGACCCGCCGCAACCGCCTTTTCGGCAACCCCGAGGAGGCCGTCGACTATCAGAAGTTGCAGAGCCTGCAGAGTGCGATGAATCATTATATCAAGTATTGCCACATTGATTGTGACGTGCGACTGGACATCATCACCGTCGTGGGCACCATCGGTGCAGAACCGGAAATAGACCATATCAAGGACATTTTATGAAAAGAAGAATAGTCATTAAAATAGGCTCCAACGTGCTGACGCGTAAGGACGGGAAACTGGACGTCACCCGTGTGTCGGCTATCGTCGATCAGGTGGCTTGGCTTCGCCGTCACGACATCGAGGTCATTCTCGTCTCGTCGGGTGCTGTGGCCTGTGGACGACGCGAACTCACCGTCGACCATTCGCTCGACAGCGTCGAACAGCGACAGCTCTTTTCTGCCGTCGGGCAGGTGAAGCTCGTAGGACTCTACTACGACTTGTTTCGCGAATTCAGCATTCATATCGGCCAGGTGCTGACCATGAAGGAGAACTTCGAGCCTGGCGAGCAGTATCGCAATCAGCAGGCCTGTATGACGGTGATGCTCGAGAACGACGTCCTGCCCATCGTCAACGAGAACGACACCGTCTCCGTCACCGAGCTGATGTTCACCGATAACGACGAACTCTCGGGACTTATCGCCCAGATGATGCAGGCCGAGACGCTCATCCTTTTGAGCAATATCGACGGCATCTACGACGGGCATCCTGACAACCTCGCATCGAAGATTATTCCGCGGGTGGAGCCGAATACCGACCTCTCGCAGTATATCAAAGAAGAGAAGAGCGCCTTCGGTCGTGGGGGCATGCACTCGAAATATACGACCGCCCAGAAGGTGCAGAAGGCGGGCATACGCGTCATCATCGCTAACGGCGAACGCGAAAACATCCTCGTCGACCTCATAGAAAACAAACAAAACGTACCACATACAGAATTCATACCTTATGGAATTGACTGAAACATTCAAGCGAGTCAAGCGGGCCAGCAAGACGCTGTCACTGCTTACTGACGAGCAGCGTAACGAAATACTGAATGCTGTGGCCGACGCTATTGTCGACTACAAGGAGCGCATCCTCGTGGCCAACAACCAGGACTTGGCGAAGATGGATCCGAAGAATCCGCTCTACGACCGTCTGCAACTCACCGAGAAACGCCTCGACGATATTGCCTCCGACATGCGCAACGTGGCCAGCTTGCCTTCGCCGTTAGGATACATCACCAAGGAGAAGACGCTGCCCAACGGCCTTCGCCTGCATCGTGTCTCCGTGCCTTTTGGTGTTATCGGCATGATCTACGAGGCCCGTCCCAATGTGACCTACGACGTATTCTCGTTGTGTTTCAAGAGTGGCAATGCCTGTGTCTTGAAGGGCGGTTCCGATGCCGACCTCTCGAATCAGGCCAGCGTCGAACTCATCCACGTGGTGTTGGAACGTTTTGGCGTTGATCCCGATGTCGTCACCTTGTTGCCTGCTACCCACGAAGCTACTGGCCAGATGCTGAATGCTGTGGGTTATATCGACCTCTGCATTCCTCGTGGCGGACGTCGCCTTATCGACTTCGTACGCGACACGGCGCGCATTCCTGTCATCGAGACAGGAGCCGGCGTGGTGAATACCTATTTCGACGAGGAGGGCGACCTGGAGAAGGGTAAGAAGATTATCTGCAATGCCAAGACGCGTCGCGTTTCCGTGTGTAACGCCCTCGACTGCCTCATCATCCACGAGAAACGTCTGGGCAATCTCTTCGAACTGGTTCAGCCCCTGCTCGACCATAAGGTGATGCTCTATGTCGACGGTCCTGCCTATCAGCTGCTCGTCGGACACTATCCTGACGTTCTCCTGCAGCCTGCAACAGCTGAGTCGTTCGGCACAGAATTCATGGACTACAAGATGGCCATCCGCACCGTTTCATCACTCGATGAGGCGCTGGCGCATATCGATCAGTACGGCTCCGGACACAGCGAGGCCATCATCACCGAGAACGAACAGACCGCCCGCCGCTTCCAGGCACACGTCGATGCCGCTTGCGTCTATTGGAATGCTCCCACGTCGTTTACAGATGGTGCCCAGTTCGGATTGGGTGCTGAAATCGGTATCTCTACCCAGAAACTCGGTCCGCGTGGTCCGATGGGCTTAGAGGAGATTACCACTTACAAATGGATTATCGAGGGCGAAGGACAAGTAAGGTCGTAGTCTTGGAATAACGGAATACCGGAATTCCGAAATAACGTAATAACAAAAAAAGAAAAGAATATGAAATCATTTATCAACGTACAGGATATCGGTCCGCTGGACAAGGCGATGGCCGAAGCATTCGAGATCAAGAACGACCGTTTTAAGTATCAGCATCTGGGCCGCAACAAGACGCTCATGATGATTTTTTTCAATAACTCGCTGCGCACCCGTCTGTCCACCCAGAAGGCAGCCATGAATCTCGGCATGAATGTCATCGTGCTCGATGTGAATGCTGGTGCCTGGAAACTGGAAACCGAGCGTGGTGTCATCATGGACGGCGACAAGTCCGAGCATCTGCTCGAGGCCATTCCCGTCATGGGGTGCTACTGCGACCTCATCGGCGTACGCTCGTTTGCTGGCCTGACCGATCGCGAGTACGACTATGCCGAGACCGTCCTGCAGCAGTTCATCAAGTACTCCGGACGTCCCGTCTTCGCGATGGAAACAGCCACCGTACACCCCCTGCAGGCCTTCGCCGACCTCATCACCATCGAGGAGCATAAGACGGTAGAACGACCGAAGGTCGTCCTCACCTGGGCTCCTCATTGCCGTGCATTGCCGCAGGCTGTTCCCAACTCGTTTGCCCAGTGGATGAACGCAGCTCCCGACGTAGACCTCGTCATCACCCACCCTGAGGGCTATGAACTCGATCCCCAGTTCGTAGGCGATGCCCGCGTGGAGTACGACCAGAAGAAAGCCTTCGAGGGTGCCGATTTCATCTACGCCAAGAACTGGTCGAATCCTGGTGTTACCAATGCTGCCGACTACGGCAAGATTACCTGTGAGGACCGTTCGTGGACGGTTGATACTGAACACATGTCGTGGACGAATAATGGTAAGTTCATGCACTGCTTGCCCGTGCGTCGTAACCTCATCGTGACGGACGATGTAATTGAGTCGCCCAACAGTCTTGTGATTCCTGAGGCCGCCAATCGCGAAATCAGCTGCTCGGTCGTTATCAAGCGTATGCTCGAAGCACTTTGATAATTGATAATTGATTCTATGATATCATTCGATTGCGACTACAACAACGGGGCCCATCCGAAAGTGTTGGAAAACTTGGTGCGTTATAACGATGCCAAGCCCACACCCTATGGCTTCGACGAGTTCTCCGAGCGCGCCAAGGACCGCATCCGCGAGGCCATTGGCATGCCCGACGCGCAGATATTCTTCCTGACGGGAGGTACCCAGACCAACGCTACCGCCATCGACTCGATGCTCTATCAATACGAGGGTGTCATCTGTGTGGGCTCTGGTCATATCAACGTCCACGAGGCTGGTGCCGTCGAGTTCACCGAGCATAAGATTATCACCATTCCCGATACGCTGGGTAAGATGGAGGCCCGCGTGCTCGACAAGTATCTGGACGACTATATGCACGACGGCAACAAGGACCATGCCGTACACCCTGGATTGGTGTACATCACCTTCCCCACCGAACTGGGCACGCTCTATACCGCTCGCGAGCTTGACGATATTTATCAGGTGTGTCGCCGTTACGACATTCCGCTTTATATCGACGGAGCCCGTCTGGGCTATGGCTTGATGGCCGATGGGTGCGACATCACGCTGCCCTATCTGGCCCGCCATTGCGACGTGTTCTATATCGGAGGAACCAAGATTGGCGCCCTTTGTGGCGAGGCCGTCGTCTTCACCAACCGCCAGGCCCACAAGCACTTCTTCTCGATTCAGAAGCAGCATGGTGCCGTCATCGCCAAGGGAGCCCTTATCGGACTCCAGTTCGAGGCGCTCTTTACCGATGACCTCTACTTCAAACTTTCGCGTCACGCCATTGATATGGCCATGCAGATGAAGCAGATTTTCCAGGAGAAAGGCTATGAGTTCTGGCTCGATTCGCCCACCAATCAGCAGTTTGTCATCCTGCCCGATGTCAAAGTCGAGGAGTTGGCTGGTAAGATGGAGTTTACCCACTGGGGACAGACCACGGGCCATCGCACCATTTGCCGCTTCGTCACCTCGTGGGCAACGACAGCAGATGAACTAAACGAATTGAAGCGCCTACTTTAGGCGCTTCATTATTTTTTTGGCTTTCTTTTCTATGGCTTGTAACGTGCGGTCGGGCTGCCAGTCGCCAAACATATTCCCTATCGTATACTTGGCCGCTTGGGCTTCCGTCATGATGGTTTCTGCCGTCATGCTTTCAGTAGTGACTACGTCCTGACCGTCCTCCTGCTTCTTGCGCGTCATCTTAAAGGTTACCTCGTTCGTCGCGGGTGTAATGTCACGCCCCTCGACATCCATGGTACCAAATTCCCTGAAGTCGTTCTTGACGGTGTTCATACCGCGCCAGTCGAAACGTGTCGGATTCAGCTTTTCGGGCGACAGCAGCGTGGTGTGGAGCCAGATGCAGTGGGGTGTATGGTTCCAGCCACGGGCATATTCGAAGTTCGACACGATGTTCTCTACCGTACAGCGGTTAAACACGTAGCCCCATGCTGTCTTCGACGTCTTCGGGGCTGCTATCACGTTGCGCCCTCCCTTCCCGTCGGCAGTGCGCCGCTCCGTCACGATCCGACAGCGTTCAAACCATACGTCGCCATCGCCGCAGATGAAGTCCACCGTACCATGAATCTCCGAATCCTGAAAGTACATCTGACTCAGGTCGTTGTCGCTGAAGTACGTGTCCTGATACGACAGCAGGCGCACGCGGTTGCAAATGGTTCGCGTTCCCTTGTCCTGCAGCGTCACGGCCCGTCCGGCCGATCCTGCGGCATAGTAGTCCAGCGCATTCTTCAGCGTCAGGTCCTGCAGGTAGTTGTCCGTTCCGCGATTCTGGAAGATGGCCGTCTTGCTGATACCCTCGTTCTTCACGTCGGGTTTGTTCTGAATCACCGTACCCTCCATGCTCTGCCCTATGAGGGCGATGTGGTGGCCCGTAATCTTAGTCAGCACCGTCTCGCCTAAGTCGTAAACACCGTCAGGAATCAGGATGAAGAGCCACTGAGCCGTCTTCTCCGCATTCCGCTCGTTAGCCTGCTTGATGGCGTTCAGCAGACTTTGTGCATCGCCTTGCTGCACCGTGATCACCTGTTGGGCATAGCCGACAGCCATCAGCCAACAGCTAACAACCAATAAAATATATCTTCTCATTCTTCAAAGTATTTCTTCTTTAGCTTGCGGTTTTGTTTCTCCAACCGCTTCAGCACCTTGTCGGGTCTCCATTTACCGAAAATCCGTTTTACCGTATATTGCTGCAACTCGTCCTTCGTCATAACGGTCTCAGCCACGAACGGTTGCGTATGGTCTCTCAGCGTAAAGGTTACCTTGTTCGTCCTTGGTGTGATGTCGCGCCCTTCGCCATCCGTCGTGCCATATTCCTTGAAGTAGTTCGTCGACGTCTTCATGCCCTCATCGTCGAACCGCGTCGTTTCCAGCTTCTCGGGAGTCAACAACGTGGTGTGCAACCACACACAGCGCGGATTCGTGTGCCACGACCGGCCGTAGTTGAACATCGACACGTCGTTCTCGACGGTGCATCGGTTGAAGACGTATCCCCACTTGGTGTCCGACGTGCGTGTTGCCGTAATGATGTTTGTTCCGCTACCGTCCAGCGTACGTTTCTCCGTCACGATCCGACAGCGTTCAAACCACACGTCGCCAGCCCCGCAGATAAAGTCTATTGTACCATGAATCTCCGAGTCCTGCATGTAGTTCTGGCACAGCTCGTTGTCCGAATAATACGTGTCCTGATACGACAGCATCCTTACCCTGTTACATATCGTGCGCGTACCTTTGTCCTGCAGCGTCACGGCCCGTCCGTCAGGCTCCGACGCGTAGTAGTCCAGTGCATTTTTCAGCGTCAAATCCTGAAAATAATTGTTCGTACCGCGGTTCTGGAAGA
>Ga0310694_10001722_pt1 | contig 24092 bp, 23 predicted proteins | sample 174DNAGHGhighgp2_FD_203884 | JGI IMG/M metagenome (GOLD analysis project Ga0310694, IMG submission 203884) | Sheep rumen microbial communities from Palmerston North, Manawatu-Wanganui, New Zealand - 1742 DNA GHGhigh gp2 (v2) (version 2) | ecosystem: Host-associated > Mammals > Digestive system...
ATCTCTGCATGGAAATTTGTTCATGAATACCATTCAGATTGGACATTAGAAATCTATGGAGACGGACCTTGCCATGATGATCTTCAACAAAAAATTGATTATTTACATTTGTCGACTTGTGTTTCGTTGTGCGGCTTCTCTACAGATGTCTATTCGAAATTGGCAAATTCATCGATTTTTGCATTTACATCTATCAGTGAAGGATTTGGATTGGTCATTATTGAAGCTATGAGACAAGGACTTCCAGTTGTTTCATATGATTGTCAATATGGTCCTAGAGATATTATTGAACAAGGGGAAAGTGGATATTTTGTACCTTTAAATAACGAGCGAGATCTGGCCGAAAAACTTATTTTACTTATTGAAGATGAAGAGAAACGTAAAGAAATGGGAAGAAAAGCATTAAAAAGATCTAAGGATTTCTCAATGGATAAAGTCGTTGAAATGTGGATGATTACATTTAACAAATTATTGGAAAACAAGAGATAATTATTTTGTAATCCTCTACGAGTTTTTATTGTATGGATTTCATCTCATTAGCCTTTCATTTTTCGGTTTCTGTCTATAGATCTTTCCTTCTTCCCATTAAATCATTTTTGGTTCGTAGGAAAGAAAAAATTTATGTCGGTTTTGTATTGTCTGATTTAGGGAAATGGAAAACAGAACTCTTATTTCAGAAAATGCTTGAGCATAGACGTTTTACTCCTGTTGTTCTAGTTGTTCCATATTTAAACAATGACAATAGCGGACTAAACCAATTGATAAAATATCTCTCAGAAAAGAGTTATTCATTCTATGTTTATGATAATGAAAAAAAATTCTCTGATGATATAAATCTTGATATTATTTTTTATCAAGAGCCTTATGGAGGAATTATAAATGAGAGATATGAATATAAGCACAATTTGTCGTCATTGTTTTGTTATGTGCCCTATGCTTTTCATACTATCGATTCTAAATGGTCTTTAAATACTCCATTGCTAAATTTCGCATGGCAAGTTTTTTTTGAGAATTCTTTAGTGTTAAAGAATGTTTCTTGTTTTATGACTAATGGAGGTAAAAATTGTAAAGTCACTGGATTGCCATTTACAGATTTATTTAGAGAACAGAGTTTTATAGACAAGAACCCATGGAATTTTCAGACAAAACCTAAAAAAAAGATAATATGGGCACCACATCACACTATCTTAAGTGAAACATTGATTTGTTATTCCACCTTTTTAATGTATTGCGATGCAATGTTTTCATTGGCCTTAAAATACAAGGATAAAATACAAATGGCTTTCAAACCTCATCCAGTATTGTTGACGAAACTATATAATGTATGGGGGAAAGAAAAAACAGACAACTATTATTTTATGTGGGAGAAAGGTGAAAACACACAGCTGGTTTTAGGAGATTACGTTCCATTATTCATCCATTCTGATGCAATGATTCATGATTGTGGATCTTTTACAGTGGAATATCATTATACTAAAAATCCTGTGATGTATCTTTTGAAGGATGAAAAACATTCTGAAAAATTAAATGAATTTGGAAAAATGGCATTCGATCTTCATTATAAAGGTAGGAACTTTAATGATATTGAGTCATTTATTAAAAATGTTATTGCTGGAGTTGATCCTATGAAAGAAGAACGAGATAAGTTTTATAACGATTATCTGCTTGCTCCCGAAGGCAATTCGGCATCCGATAATATTATTAATGCAATATTAGGATAATTACTTTAATGTTATTTATTATTTATATCCTTTTATTTATTTTCTGTTTCATAGAATTACGTTTCTATAATACTGGGTATAATAATGATTATATGTCTAAAAATCAGTGCAACGCAGTTAAAGGCCTTTTCATTATTCTTGTTTTCTTGAGTCATATTAATCAATATATTTTAAAGAGTGGGTATCGACCATCTTCTTTAAGTGATGATGTTTATTTTCATATTACCTCCACTGTCGGTCAGCTGATGGTTGTTATGTTTCTATTCTTCTCTGGTTATGGTATTATGGAGTCCTACAAGATTCGCGGTAGTAGTTATCTTTCCACTATGCCCCAAAAACGCATTCTTATTACCTTATTAAACTTTGATGTGGCTGTTTTGTTCTTCGTTCTACTTAATATAATTCTAGGCAAGTCTATGACCCTAAGTCAAGTTTTGTTATCCTTCATCGCCTGGGATTCTATAGGCAATAGTAATTGGTATATCTTTTGTATTTTATTGTGTTATTCTGTCGCTTATATAGCGTTAACTATTTCTTCGAATCTGAATCGGGCAATCCTATTAGTTTTTTGTCTTTGTGTAATCGCTATGATTACTTTGTCCCTTTTCAAGGGATCTTGGTGGTATAATACGATGCTTTGTTTTCCTTTAGGGATGCTTTTTTCTCAGATGAAATCAAAAGTTGATAGTTTTATTCCTTCTATATACATTGTCATATTGTTTTCTTTGAGTTTATTGTTCTTTGTCTTCAGAAATTGTTCCCTTTCTCTGTGTGGTTTGACTTATAACATAGAGTCAATGTGTTTTGCTTTGATAATTGTTCTCTTTATGATGAAGATAAAGTCGAACAATAAATATCTTCAATGGATGGGCCAAATGTTATTCCCTCTTTATATTTATCAGCGTTTGATGATGATTGCTATATTTGAAACTTCAAGAGGAAAAATATTTATTGCTTCTTACCCTATTGTGTTTATTTTAATATGTTTTGTTGCAATGTTGTTAATCTCTTACCTTTATCCTAGATGGAGGATCTCAATTCAGAATAATCGGATATTATGTGGAAATAAATAGACAATATACTATTCGTTATGGTAAGTGTTATAGTTCCAGTTTATAATATAGAAGATTATCTTCCTCGATGTTTGAATAGTATTCTTGGCCAGACATACAATGATTTGGAGATTTATCTCATAGATGATGGTTCTACTGATAACTCTGGTATTATATGTGATAGATATGCTTTAAAGGATAGAAGAATAAAGACAATTCATCAGAATAATCAAGGCCTTTCTGGCGCAAGAAATACAGGATTAAGGAATGTTACCGGCGAATATATTATTATGATAGATGGAGATGATGTCTTACATCCTCAAATGATTGAAACCATGTATTACCATATCATAAGCAACAATTATGATTTCGCTATGTGCTATAGTGAAAAAATAATTGATGTTATGAAAATTCCTCAATTGTCTGTTAACTCAATTATTTCGTCGAAAGCAATTGAACTTGATCACGATACTTGTATTAAGAACTTTTTCTCGGGAACGATATCTTATTATGTTGTTTGGAATAAACTTTATAAACGAGCTTTAATTGATTATTTATATTTCTCAAAAACCGCGTCAGAGGATGTAGATTTTAACAATCGCGTCTATTTGCGAATGAATAAGGCAATATTGTTGCCGATTAGTTTGTATTTCTATATCCAGAGGCCAGATTCTATTCTACATCAAGGTAGCAAGAGGATTAATCTTCATTTGGCTAGTACGGTTCTTTCTTGGAAATTATGTTTAGATGCTATACCTTACAAATACACATATTATAGAGCTTTATGTTTACGGCATTTATATAAATTAATGCCGCAAAAAAGGTTTTGGAGTAGAGGAACTTCATATCATCAACTTGTAATTGATATCGTTACAGGTCTGAGAAAAAATACTATCAGGGAATTTCTATCTAATCCACAAATTAAAATATCTGACAAAATTATTATGGGGGGATTTAATTTATGTCCTTTTTTGTATTGGATATTTATAACCTTTACCGAGCTTAAGGCTCGAAGAAGTTTGTCATTTAATCATTTTCAAATATAATTTAAATTAATATGAGCAACATCGCATTGATTATTGCTGGTGGTTCTGGCAATCGCATGGGGCAGGATATCCCCAAGCAGTTTATGCACATAGACGGTGCACCTGTTATTATTCATACTATGAAGGCATTTGAGCAGCATCCAGACATCGATGGAATCGCTGTAGTGTGCTTACATGGATGGGATACTGTGTTGCAGTCATATGCCAACCAATTTAATATTACCAAACTTAAGTGGATTTTTCCTGGTGGCAAGTCAGGTATGGAGTCGATTCATAATGGAATTTATGGACTTAAAGATGCTGGGTGTAACGATGAGGATCTTGTGCTTATACACGATGCGGTTCGTCCTTTGCTTCCACAAGACATTATTTCTTCTAATATCGCAATCTGTAAAGCATACGGCTATGCTATTACTGGCATTCAGTGCCGAGAGGCTATCTTGAAGAGCGAGGACGGTTTTACCACTACGACTAGCATCCCACGTGATACGTTGATTCGTACTCAGACACCACAAACATTCAGGCTAGGGAACATCATTGCTGCACATGAAGAGGCAGCCCAGAAGGGAATAAAGGACTCTGTGGCTTCATGTACTTTGATTGCCGAACTTGGTTCTGGCAGGGTGATGCATGTCGTGCCAGGTTCAGAGAAAAACATCAAGATCACTACGGTCGAGGATATCGAAATGATTAAGGCATTGATGCATACTGCTAAGGAATCATGGCTGAAATAAGAAATTTGCCTTTGGATAGGTTGTCTGGGTGTAATATTCTTGTGACGGGAGCCACTGGCCTTATTGGTTCTTCCTTAGTCGAAGTGCTGATGAGGAATCCATTTAAGGATTATCAGGTCTATGCATTTGGAAGAAATGTGAAAAGGGCTCAATCCCGTTTCTTCCAATTTAAAGATGATCCTTCTTTTCACTTCCTGTGTGGTGATGTAACCCTGCCTTTAGCAAGTGATGTGCCTTTTCATTTCATCATTCATGCCGCAAGCAATGGCAGTCCCAATTTCTTCGCCAATAATCCCGTAGAGGTAATGAAATCCAATCTCCATGGCGTCTCGAACCTTATCGAGTATGGACTTGGTCATGATATGAAGCGGTTCCTCTATGTTTCTACTGGTGAGGTTTATGGTATTAACGAGGCTGCGGTTTTGAATGAGAGCAGTTACGGATATGTGGATATTCTAAGTACACGTTCTTGCTATCCCTCATCTAAGCGTGCAGCTGAGACCTTGGCGATGTGTTATGCGAGTGAATATGGAGCCGATGTTGTAGTGGCTCGACCTTGTCATACTTATGGCCCACATTTTACAGAGTCGGATAATCGAGTTTATGCTCAATTTATTCGTAATGTATTAAACAGTCAGGACATCGTTATGAAGAGCGCTGGAACCCAATATCGTTCATGGTGCTATGTAGAAGATTGTGTAAATGCCTTGTTATATATATTGTTAATGGGGAAAAGTGGCGAGGCATATAATATCGCTGACAAGAATTCTGTAGTCACAATACGTGAACTTGCTGAAATGATTGCAAATATTGCTGGGCGTAAGGTCGTTATGCTGTTGCCTTCAGATTATGAGAAAAAGGAGTTCACACCCATTAAACGTGCTGTTTTTGATACTTCGAAGATAGAAGCATTAGGTTGGTCTATCAGCGGGACAATGGAAGACAAGTTGAGAGAGACAATTACTGTATGTAAGGCTCATGATTGAGGAACTAATAGAAAGAATTGTCATTCTTTTGCATCAAGATAACAAAAAGGGAGAATTCATACGTTTTGCCATAGTCGGTGTTACCGCTGCAATTATCCATTATGCTATCTATTTTGTTTTCTATCATTTCATAAATGTTAGTGCCGCTTATACAATTGGCTATATATTAAGTTGGTTCTGCAATCTTTATCTCACTAGTAAATTTACATTTCATCGAAAAGCTACATTAAAAAAAAGTGCAGGATTTGCAGGAGCTCATGTGATAAATTATTTTATGCATATTGTTTTACTGCAGTTTTTCCTTTGGATTGGTATTCATAAGGCATTGGCTCCAGTGTTTGTGATGAGTATTGCAACAATTATAAATTTCTTTTTGGTCAGGTTTGTGTTTAAGAGAGGCAATCTAAAATGAAACCAAGAATCTTGATAGCGATGCATTATATGGAACTCGGTGGCGCTGAGAGTGCATTGCTAGGTCTATTGCAGGCGCATGATTCTGTTAAGGCAGACATTGACCTATTCCTTTACGACCATGTCGGGGAATTGATGCGATATATTCCAAGTTCTGTAAATCTTTTACCCAAAATCGAAGCTTATTCCATGTTGGAACGGCCAATTTCTGAACTTTTGAGAAAGGGTTATTGGGGAGTCGCTTTGGGTCGGACAGTTGCAAGGTATTTTGCAAAACAAGAGAAAAAGAATAATAAGGAGAAGCTGGATGACATTTCAGTGTATTATTATATCTCTAAATATGCCAATCCTTTTTTACCCAAGATTAATCCTTCGGTAGAATATGATCTCGCCATTAGTTTTTTACAGCCTCATCTATATGTTCTGAAAAAAGTTAGGGCACGCAAGAAATTAGCTTGGTTGCATACCGATTATTCAAAAGTTTTTGTTTCTCGGAAAGAAGAGGAAGTTTGGAGTCAATTTGATTATATAGCAGCTATCTCCGAAGAGGTTGGACATTCATTTGTGAACCGATTTCCAAGCCTCTGCACTAAGATAATACCCATTGAGAATATTCTTTCTTCCAAGTTTATTAGAGAAAGGGCGATGGAGAATGACGTTAGTTTGCCTGGAAAAGGTATAAGATTACTAACTATAGGACGTTATAGTTATCCCAAGAAGTTGGAGGATATACCTATTTTGACTGCATCGTTACAGAAGACGTTTCCTGATTTGAAATGGTTTATTATCGGTTATGGTAATCCCAATGAGGAGAAGAAAATACTTGATAGTATTAATTCTACAGGGATGAAGGATAACGTAGTTCTTCTGGGGAAGAAAACAAATCCATATCCATATATAAAAGCTTGTGATATCTATGTGCAACCGTCAAGATATGAAGGCAAGTCAATAACTGTGCGAGAAGCGCAAATCCTATGCAAGCCAGTTATTGTAACGGCATATCCAACTGCCGCTTCGCAAATCCGAGATGGAGTAGATGGTGTAATTGTTCCACTTGACATAGAAATGTGTGCTAATTCTATAATCTCGTTTTTGAAGAATAAGGAGAAACAAACTTTGATAGTCAATTATCTATCAGAGCATGATTATGGTAATGAAAATGAAATAAATAAAATTTATAAATTGGCAAGATGATTCCCAAAGTTATTCATTATTGCTGGTTTGGGGGAAATCCACTTCCTAAATCTGCAATCAAGTGTATCGACAGTTGGAAGAAGTTCCTTCCTGATTATGAAATCAAGGAATGGAATGAGAGCAATTTCGACATTAATCTGATTCCATATACGCGTGAAGCATATGAAATGAAGAAATATGCTTATGTAAGTGATGTGGCCAGATTCCTTGTACTCTATCAAGAAGGAGGTGTCTATTTTGATACCGATGTCGAAGTTGTGAAGCCACTTGATGATATCATCGAAGCTGGTGCATTTATGGGAATTGAGGATTTAGGTGAAGAGGGAAAGACCTATCCCAATGTGGCTCCAGGATTAGGGTTGGCTGTAGAGGCTGGGAATCCTTTTTATAAGGAGATTCTTGATCATTATTATGAGTGTCATTATTATGACCCGATTACTAAAGTTCCTTATCCCTTAACAGTTGTCAATCATTGTACAGATCTGTTGATAAAGAATGGTCTGAAACCTACCAACAAATTCCAAACCGTAGCTGGAATCAATATATATCCAGTTGATTATTTTTGTCCGTTGGAGGATGCAACTGGAATATTGACCATCACAGAAAATACACGTGCTATCCATTGGTTTTCTAAAACTTGGATTGATAAGCCAATGTGGTATTTCACGGTAACGAGACTCCTTCATCGTATTTTTGGAGTCGATTCATTGGTAAATATCAAGAAACTATTAAATCTTGATTTCTCCCCCAAGAACCATAAAGCCACAATTGACAGTACGAAAGAACAGAAGATTGCAGAAATTAGTGACGAGAAAGATAATGAAGAGCAATTAATTAATGACTCGCACACATGTGCGGTGATTCCCAGTGTTATTCATTACTGCTGGTTCGGTGGCGATAAAATGCCAGAATCGATGCAACGGTGTGTCGCCAGTTGGCGTCGCTTTTTCCCCGGCTATGAGATCAAGGAGTGGAATGAAACTAACTTCGATGTGAATTTGCTGCCATATACCAAAGAGGCTTATCGACTAAAGAAATATGCATTTGTGAGCGATGTCGCCAGGTTCTGGATTTTGTATCATGAGGGAGGAATCTATTTTGATACTGATGTAGAAATTATTTCTTCATTTGACGAAATAGTTTCAAAAGGAGCTTTTATGGGTGTAGAGTCTCATTGCAAAGCAGGAGAACTGCCGAATGTGAATCCTGGTCTCGGATTGGGATCTGAGAAGGGGAATCCGGTATTGAAGTCTATATTCGATTATTATAAAACGCTTAGTTTCCTTGACGAAGAAGGTGAGAAGAATCCGGGAACGGTAGTTACACATACCACCCATGTTCTTTCTGAACAATATGGCCTCTCGTCTTCCAATGAAATTCAGGAATTGAATGGCATTACCATTTATCCTATGGATTATTTCTGCCCATTTGATGACCTCACCGGAGTTTTGAATCCTACTGAAAACACTCGTTCTATTCATTGGTTCGCTAAGACATGGACCGATAAGCCTATGTGGTATTTCAAGATGACGCGTGTTTTGCATCGCATATTTGGTGTGCGTTTCTTTAATTCGTTAAAATCACTTTTGGGTATTGAAGAAGGGCAATAAGGAAGATGACTAAACCACGATTGTTTATTAATATGCATTATATGGAGTTGGGAGGTGCAGAAAGAGCGCTTCTTGGCTTGCTGAATGCAATTGATACAGATAAAGTGGATGTCGATCTATTTCTTAATCAGCATACTGGTGCATTTATGCCCCTGATTCCGTCCAAGATTAATCTGTTGCCAGAGATTCCGGCATATTCTGCAATAGAACGTCCTATTAAGACTATTCTGAAGGAAGGACATTTGGGTGTTTTTTGGGGTAGAGTAATAGGAAAAATCCGATATAAGAGATATCTGCATTCTGTCGGTAAGAGAAGAGATGGAAGTGCTACACAATATGTTTTTGATGGGGTTTCATCATATTTGCCTTCCTTGAAGTATCTAGGTCATTATGATATGGCAATCAGTTTCTTGGATCCTCCTCATATTGTGCAGGATAAGGTAGATGCTACTATCCGCATGGAATGGATACATACCGATTGGTCTACTGTTGAGGTGAATGAGAAATTAGTTGAACCAAGATGGGGGCAAAATAACTATATCGTTTCAATCTCTGAAGCTGTAACGGAACAATTCTTGAAGAGATTTCCTCAGTTTAGGAATAAGATTATTGAGATTCATAATATTCTTAGTCCTGAATTTGTTAGAAATCAAGCTGCAATAGGTGATAATTTATGTGAATTGAATCCAGAGGGTATTACACTTTGTTCTGTAGGGAGAATTGCCTATCTGAAAAACTTTGACAATATCCCTTATGTGGCCATAAAACTAAAAGCGAAAGGGCTTAAGTTTCATTGGTATGTGATTGGGCCTGGCGATCACGAGGCAATCGATAATACGATTAGAATTAATGCGGTGGACGATTGTGTACATTTCATCGGTTCCAAAACAAATCCATATCCTTGGATGAAGGCTTGCGATATCTATATTCAACCATCTCGTTATGAAGGTCATTCGGTTACTGTTCGTGAAGCTCAGATACTTGAGAAACCTGTTATCATAACTAACTATCCAACTGCAAAAAGCCAGATTCAAAATGGCGTTGATGGAGTTATCTGTGGAACAGACAACGATAGTATTGCAGAGGCAATTATCTCATTGGCTCTAGACCACAACAAACAGGAAGATCTTGTTAATTTTTTGAGGTCTCATGATTATGGTAATGAGGGTGAAGTTGAGAAAATTTATAAAATCCTGAATATTACATAATGGAATTCTCCCCTGCTGATCATAATAAGTACAGGGATCTACTATTGCAAACCTATAAAGCCTTTGCCAAATTCTGCTCTGATAATGATATTCATTATTTTGCAGCCGGTGGTACAATGATTGGGGCAATAAGGCATCATGGTTTTATCCCTTGGGATGATGATGTTGATGTGTACATGAAACGACCGGAGTATGACAAGTTCATTTCTATGAGAAATCGATTAGTAAATACAGACTACGAAATCATAGATTCTTGTAATGATGGCTATTATTGTGCTATGGCAAAATTTTCCCATCGTTATTCTACCATTTGGGAATTTCAGAGCATACCTTTCGTGTTTGGTGCTTATATCGATGTATTTGTTTTGGATTTTGAAGATGGAACATACAATGAGGTGGTTGCGAAGAGAAAAAACTTTGCTAAGAAGGTCGGTTTATTATATATTTGCTCAAATAATAAACCATTAGAAGTTATAAAGGAATGTTTTTGTCGAGGTGAACTGATAAAATCATTTTGGTTTTTTTTTCAGAAATTGTTTTTAAGAAATATTCACCCCTTTCTGAAGAAATACATTAACATTCATTCAGATAAAGAACAAGGAGAATGGTTAGTTGCATATACTGGTACGTCAGGTGAGAAAGATATTTTTCGTTCAGAATGGTTCGATGGTTTTATTACCTATCAGTTTGAAGATACGTGCATTAATGTGCCATCTGGTTATGACAAATTCTTGACGGCTATGTTTGGCGATTTTATGACTCCTCCACCAATTGAGGAACAGACTTCCCACCATTCCCTATTCTTTTATAATTTGGATAGGAGAATTACTTGGGAAGAGATTGAAAAGAAGCAAATTGAGATTCAATGAGGTTTTATATTTTTAGTTTATTGTTTTTCATTGGTATTTCACTATCTGCTCAGTCCGAAGAATCGACAGTTAAAGAAAAGGCTTACGAAAAATATATGGATTTGATAAAGCCTAAGGCTTCAGTGCAGGGAGGTGCTTGTTTCGGAGATTATTTATTTGTAGGACATGACAGAAACTCATTCATGGACGTATATGATATGACTTCAAGAGCATATATATGTTCAATGACGATGCAGACTCCAGAACCTAAAAATCGATGCCATGCAAATACCGTCAATTTTGGGAACCTATACTATAAGAATGGAGACGAGTTCCCTCTTTTATATGTTAGTTCTGGTTATACCATCTCAAAGACTGATGATAGATCAAATGTATATGTTTATAGAATAAGCAAAAAATTGATTCGAAAAGATTCTATATTATTTAGGTCGGAGTTAGTGCAGACAATTTCTATTATTGGAGCAAGCTGGTCAGAATGTATTACCGACAACGAACACAATGCTTTATGGATCAATTATGAAGGAAAAAACAAAAGTTGCTTTTTGAAATACCCAGTACCTCCAGTTTATCAGAAAAATATTCTGATAAACCCTCGTGAAACGGTGGCAATGGATACTATCATCACCAAGAATTATAAAATACTTAAGCATAATCAAGGTAGTATATGTTATGATGGTTTCATTTATACTCCATTTGGGGTGCCATCTTGGAGAGATGAACCATATCTTTCGATTATCGATCTTGACAAGAAAGATTATGCCTATATTGTGAATTTATACGATTTGGAAATGTTTAATCGTTTGAATTTGCGAGATAATACATGGGAACCAGAATTTTTCTTCGCTTATCATGGAGATTTCTTTATGGGATATCGCAGTGCTATTTATAAACTAAACATGGATTTGGTGAAGAAATCGAACTACTTTTACAATATTAACTGCAAATGAATCCTCGATTTTCTATCATTGTTCCTGTTTATAATGCGGAAAAGTATTTGCATGATTGCATAAGTAGTATTCGAGTACAGAGTTGTGCAGACTTTGAAGTATTATTTGTAGATGATGGAAGCACTGACGATACGTTACATCTTTTAGGTATATTTAAATCCGAGGATGATCGATTCCAAATATATCATCAAGATCATAGGGGTGTTAGTTCCGCACGTAATGTAGGATTGAAATATGCTGTTGGCGATTTTATTTGTTTTGTTGATGCTGACGACCAGATAGCTTCCACTTACCTTGAGGATCTATATCAAGCTATGGGAGAGGCTGATTCTTCGATGTGTGGATTCAAAAAAACAGATTTACTGAGCAATGAAGATTGTGTAATAGTTCCTCAGAACAAGATAGAGTCGCTTGAAGAGAATCTTTCTGGGGTTTACGCTGCAGGCCCAACTGATTGGCAACGTTACCTTTGGAATAGAATGTTTAAGCGAACTATTTTACAGCAAAATAAACTCCGATTTAGAGAAGACATTTTTTATAAGGAGGATGGATTGTTTGTCGTGCAGTATCTATGTGCTTCCAATGGTTATGTAGGTTGTGTCGATAAGGTGCTCTACTATTATTTTAGAAACACTACGGGTGCAATGAGCAAGACATGGAATACATTCGATAAAAAGATTATTACGAACCTGATGGCTCATAAACTAATGATTGATGAGCTAATGCACAATGATATTTCAGGAATCGTATTATCAAAGGCTATAAGTCAAGCCAAAGCAGCTTGCAATTGGATTCTTCAGATGATGTTCCAGTCTAAATCCTTTAGTTTGCTCTTACTTCTACGAATAGAGCAAATCATGGTTTCGATTCTTGGATGGCGAGATTATCTTTGTTGGCGAACTGCTCAAATGGGCCAACTTTTCAAATGAATATCCTTTTCTCTTCTGATGATAATTATGCTCGTCATATGTGTGTTGCAATGATTAGTATTTTGCAACACAATAGAGAAGTGGAGAGGATTCGTTTTTACGTCATTAATAATCAGATAACTCCTTCCAATTTGGAGAAATTGTTATTGGCGGTAAATGATTATGATAATGCTGAGATTTCATTTATTCCTTTTGAATATATTGAGAAACAGCTTCATTTGAATCTATCTTGGCCTATCTCTTTGAGCTCATATGCCCGACTTTTTGTTGGTGAGGTGTTACCTGTCGAAGTTGAAAGAGTTTTGTATTTGGATTGTGACGTTGTAGTAAATGGTTCTCTTTTTGATTTATGGAATACCGATTTGCACGGGAAGTGCATTGGAGCAATTCAGGATACAATTCCTTCAAGAACAAAAGCCTCTGTTGGCATGTCGCCCAAGCAACCATATTTTAATGCTGGGGTATTACTGATTGATTTGAAACAGTGGAGACAGGATAGCATTGGAAAGAAATGTTTGAACTTTATAGATTCTTATAGTGGATGTGTGACGCATCATGATCAAGGCGTATTAAATGGTGTGTTGAATGGTCAATGGAAGAGATTGTCATTGAAATACAATGTGATGACTATTCATTATTTGATGTCTCAATCAAATATCCATAGATATTATAAGGATGAAGCGCCTTTTTATGATGTAATAGAGATTAATGAGGCCATAAAAAAGCCCATTATTGTTCATTTTACACCTAGTTTTACAAGTAGGCCTTGGGAAGAAAACTGCTGTCACCCTTTGCGAGATTGTTATAGTCGAGTTTTAGCTATTTCTCCCTGGAGTGATTTCCCTCTTATGAGGGATATGACTCCTTGGTACGTTCGATTAATTAACTGGCGATATAGATTTTTTCCGGTACTTTAATTAGCTCATAAGATGATTGAAATATTTGCAGTTCGTATATACATGACTGTCTATTATTGGACAATGTTTGCTATCTGTTTCTTAACGGGATTATACTTTTATAATTCTGAAGGATGTAAAAAACTGCTGAAAAATTATACCATTTTACTTCCTCTTTTATTATCTATCATTATAATCGGTTATCTTGGATTAAGGCCTTTCAGTTGGGCGTTTGGAGATATGCTGATGTATCGTCATAAGTGGAATATAACCGATGCTGTTTTGCTTGATGATTATTTCAATTTAAGAAAAGAGTGGTTTTTCGATTTGGTACTAAGATTTTGTAAAATACTCGTCAACGATGCTCAATTTTGGTTTTTAATAGTTGAATTGATATATGTGGGGTGCCAGTTATGGGCATGTAAGAGATTGCTATGGGAGAATGTTTGGATGGCTATTGCGTTTGTGTTTTTTTCATTTCAATTCTGCGCATATGGAACTAATGGGATTCGAAATGGTATGGCGTGTGCAATAATGATGCTTTCAATTTCATATTTTTGTGACAGAAAAAAGTCTGGGTATATTATAGGTTCCTTTTTATTTATTTTAGCAATGGGATGTCATCGCTCTGTGATGGTTCCAATGGCTGCATTATTAGTATCATTATTTATAATAAAAGATATTAAGTATGCTATTTATATTTGGTTGGGATGTATAGTCTTGTCATTATTTACTGGTGACTTTTTTCAAAGTTTATTCGGGGACATGGGATTTGATGATCGAATGTCAAATTATTCTTCTATTTCAGAAAGGACAATGTCTCAGTTTTCTCATACAGGATTTAGATGGGATTTTTTATTATATAGTGCTATGCCTGTTTGGTTGGCTTGGATTGTACGAAGCAGAGGGATCTTCGATCAAACTTTTACCCTTTTGGCAAATACCTACATAATTGCAAATTCTTTTTGGATTTTGGTTATCCGTGTAGGGTTTACTAATCGCTTCGCTTATCTTTCATGGTTCATATATGCTTTAGTTATTGCTTATGCTGTAATTCGTGTCCCTATATGGAAAAATCAAGATAAGATGGCTGGTCAGATTTTAATTGCTCATACAGCCTTTACAATTATTATGTTTGTCATAGGCAAATAAAGACAAATGAAGACGCTAACAGTATTTACTCCGACATACAATCGCAAGCATACAATCACTCGTACTTATGAATCGCTCTGTCATCAAACATCTGGTGACTTCGAATGGTTGATTATAGATGACGGTAGCACCGATGGAACGCGAGAGTGGGTGGAGAGTATGGGGGAGAAGGTTACTATAGAAGGTGTTCGTTTTGATTGGATGGGACGTCGCTTGTCTCAAGTAGATTCCTCACATTTTGTTATTATGTCGAATGATACTATTTCGGGTTATCCGTTACGCATCGAGTACATTCAAAAACCAAATGGAGGACTATATACTGGCTATAATACGGCTTACGCTACTATCCAAACAGAACTTTGTGTTTGCATTGACAGTGATGACTTTATGCCAGGCGATGCTGTAGAGAAGATACTATGTTTATGGAAGGAAAAGGGATCAAACAAGTTTTGCGGTATAGAAGGTTTGGATTTTGATATTCATACTAATTTGCCTATTGGTGGGTATTTCCCCCAAGGATTGGAATCTGTTTATCTTCATGAACTCAATCTGAAGAATATCCATTTCGGTGATACAAAGCAGGTGATGAGAACACAATTGATGAAAGAAATTACACCAATGGAAGGCTTCAAGGGTGAAAAAAATTTTAATCCAATCTATCTCCTCATCCAAGTATGCGATAAATATCCCTTATTGGTATTAAACGAGAATATTTGTACGGTTGAGTATCAAGTAGGTGCTGATTCAATGTCCCAGGGTATTTTCAAGCAGTACCTGAACTCTCCGAATTCATTTGCCAGGATGCGTCTTTTGGAGATGACATTGAAGCACAATACGTTGAAGGACAAATTTCGTTCCGCTATTCATTACGTCAGTTCCTGTTTAATCGCTCGTGATAAACTATGGTTTAGAAGAAGTACGAATAAGGTATTAACCATTTTTGCTTGTCCTTTTGGGTTCATACTTTATTTTTATATCAAATATAAAGCTAATCAAAAGTCATGACCTATTCTGTGGCTATTCGTACACTTGGAACGTCTCCCGCTTTACGTTCAGAGCTTGAGGCAATACATCGACAGACAGTGTTGCCTGAAAAGATTTTGATTTATATAGCTGAAGGATATAACAGACCAGAATTTACAGTCGGTAAGGAAGAGTATAAGTGGGTATCCAAAGGAATGGTACGTCAGAGGGCGTTGCCCTATGAGGATATTGGTAGTGAATACATTTTACTGCTTGATGATGATGTGGATTTGGCACCTGATACTGCTGAATTGTTATTGAAAGCAGCCGAATATTATTCTGCTGATTGTGTGGGCGCTGATACATTCAAGAATCAGGAAATGCATATAAGAAGTAAACTTTTTGCTGCGGTTACCAATTTGGTTTTCCCTCGTCCCAACGATCGGTGGGCATTTAAGATTCATCGAAATGGTTCTTTCTCATATAATAATAATCCTAAAGATGGTTTTTATCTAAGTCAAAGTTGTGCTGGCCCTGCATGGTTGTGCAAAAAGGATGTTTTCTTGGCATTACATTTTGAGGATGAATTGTGGCTAGATAATTTGGGATTTGCTTTTGGAGATGATGTACTGGAAACTTATAAACTCTATAAAAATGGTTTCAAGCTTGGCGTTTATTATGGAAGTGGCATAAAGAACCTTGATGCTAAGAGTTCAAGTGGCAGTTTTCAGAAGAATGAAAAGAAATTTTATGTGAGAAGTTTTGCAGCCTTTGTGTTATGGTGGAGGATGATTTTCGATTTTAAAGACCAATCCGTTTTATCTTCTTTGATATCTGCTCTTTCTTTTGGTTTTAAGGCAGTTTGGCTACTGATAATCAATACTCTAGCGGCTATTCTTTTGCGAAAGATAAAGATTCTGTATTATTATGTTAAGGGAATAAGAGATGGATGGCAATTTGTTCATTCTGATGATTATAGAAAGATTCCCTCTTATTTAATTAAAGAAAGGTGATGAAACTGCTTCATGTTATTACATCACTTCGTACTGGAGGCGCTGAAAAGCTGATGGTAGATTTGCTTCCGATGCTTCGAGACTTAGGAAATGACGTCGAACTGCTTCTCTTTGATGGCGTTCGAACTGAGTTTATGGAGCAACTAGAGAGGTCAGGCATTAAAATACATATTTCAAGGGTCGGAGGTAGCGTTTATAATCCAAAGAATATTATTTATTTGCGAAACATCATTAATCAATTTGATGTAGTTCATACTCACAATACTGCACCACAGATATTTGCTGCAATGGCAAAAACTTTCATAGGGGGTAATAATATTAAACTTGTTACTACCGAGCATAATACTACAAATCGTAGGAGGAATAAACCTTATCTAAAGTTCATAGACCGATGGATGTATAGCAAGTATACAAAGGTGATATGTATATCAAATCAAGCCGAAAATAATCTACGTCGGTATTTGAATGATGATTCTTCTAAAATCTGTACCATCTTTAATGGTGTTGACATTTCGCAATTCTCGAGCTATAACAGAATCAATGAAGCCAGGAATGAGGATGACGGATGCATTTTTGTAACTATGGTTGCTGCTTTCAGAGAACAGAAGGACCAACAGACATTGATTCGAGCATTCTCGTTGCTTCCAGCGAATTTTAAATTACAATTTGTAGGTGGTGGAGATATAGGGCTCATTGAGAAGAGTAAGGATTTGGTAAAGCAACTTAAGCTTTCAAATAGAGTAGATTTCATGGGTATTAGAACAGATATACCTACTATTCTTTATGCATCTGATATAATCGTATTAAGTTCACATTATGAAGGATTGTCCTTATCAAGTCTTGAAGGTATGGCATCGGGTAGACCATTCGTGGCGAGTGATGTGGATGGCCTTCATGAAATAGTGGATGGTTATGGATTATTATTCCCTCATGAGGATGCTCAATCTTTAGCTGATATTCTTCTAAAATTATCTATAGATAAAGCATATTCTGATCGAATAGCCGCAAAATGTCAGGAAAGGGCAAAACAGTTTGACATAACTGTTATGGCACAAAAATATAATTGTATTTATAAGAAATTGTTTGATAATGAACTCTAAAGTTCTTATTACATATTGTTGGAATCGTGTTGGATACAATATTATGAGAAGCTTGTCTGCTCATGACATAGATGTATATGTGGCAGATACTTCTAAGAGGAATATCTGTTCGATGTCAAGATATATAAAAGGAAGTTACGTCTATCCTGATCCATTTGCTGAAGAGGAGTCTTTTATAAAGACGCTATTAGAGATAATAGATCAGCTTCGTCCGGATATCTTGTTGCCCACGCACGATGAATCTTTGGTTATAGCTAAAAATATTGATAAGTTCCCATCATGGCTGATCATTCCGATAGCGAGCTATCGGTTATTGCAGGATTTGTCAGATAAGCAGATTGCGACGACTTTAGCCAATTCTGTCGGAGTTCCCACACCACGTGTTTTCAATAGTATAGAAGAGATCAAGTCTTTTCCCGTAGTTTTTAAGGCGGCTATCAGTAACTCTGCTAAAGATGTGTATTTCCCGAGGAATATAGAAGAGCTGCAGAATCTGATTCGTCAATATGAGGGGAGGAAAACATTAATTGAAGAAAAATGTAGTGGATGTGATTATAGTGTTGATTGTGTCAGGGGAAAAGACTTTTTCAAGGCATCTGTATATCGAGCATTGGTTACCAAGACAGAAGGAGGAGGTACCACCACGCAACGAATTATCGTGGAGCATCCAGATCTGATTCACTATGCAAAATTAATCCTAGATAAGGTGGATTATCAAGGTGTGTGTGGAATAGATTTTAAGGTGGATGAAGAAACAGGAAAAGCCAACTTTATTGAAATTAACGCCCGCTATACGGGTGGCCTTGCGACACCTTTAGCAGCAGGTTTTGACATTCCCTATATTCATTTCTGTCTCTCTACTGGGAAAGATTTCAATCGAGATTTCATCATTCGCGAAGGTACAAAAACCAAATGGTTGTTAGGTGATGTCATCACCTTTGTCGGACGACTTGTGTCGTTCAAGCTGTCCTGGAAGGAGGTTTCCCAATTGCTCGACTTCGATTTTGATGCATACGATGATTTCCGAAAGGATGATAAACGAGCCATATTGGGCGAATTCAGTTATTATTTTGAGAAACTCATTAAAAATCGCAAGTTGAATCCTTAGATAAATGATTAAGTTCTTTTTTGATCGAATAGTGTCATTTCTGGGACTACTTTTTTTATGGCCAGTACTAATCATAATAGCCTTACTGATTCGTGCAAAAATGCCAGGAGGTCCAGCTCTCTTTAAGCAACAAAGAGTTGGAAAGGATGCCAAACTGTTTACGATGTATAAGTTCCGTTCAATGACAGTAGGTCATGGCGGAAGCACTGTGAGTGTATCAGGCGAATCAAGAATAACTCCGCTTGGAGCAGTGCTGCGTAAATATAAGTTAGACGAACTCCCTGAACTCTGGAATGTCTTCATTGGGGATATGAGCTTTGTTGGGCCTCGTCCTGATGTGCCCGGATATGCAGATAAATTAACGGGAGAAGATTGTTTGATATTGAAACTTCGTCCTGGTATTACGGGGCCTGCTTCTTTAAAGTACCGGAATGAAGAAGAAATTCTTTCTCAGGTCGACGATCCCATCCGATACAATGACGAGGTCATCTATCCCGATAAGGTGCGGATCAATCTGGAATATTATAAGCATCATACATTCTTGGGTGATATACGTTACATTTTTGAAACTATATTTGGGTAAGTTAATATGAGCCTTAAGATAATTCGAACAGCAACATTAGGAACGTCACTCTACACTTTCTGTGAAGGGATTCTAAGCGACCTCAAGAAAAAAGGATACGAGGTCGTTGCAATCTCTTCTCCAGATACAGATTTTGATGCGCTTCGAGAGCGAGAAGGAGTTAGAACCATTGCCATACCGATGGAACGTCGTATAGCTCCATTCAAGGATTTCATTGCTTTGTTTCGTTTGATTCGTGTCTTTATCAAGGAGAAACCGGATATGGTGCACTCTATGACACCTAAGGCTGGTCTTTTGTGTATGATAGCTTCTTGGATGGCGAGGGTTCCCGTGCGAGTGCATACTTTTACAGGACTTGTGTTCCCAACGGCAAAGGGAATGACCAAAAGATTGCTTATGACGACCGATCGACTGACGTGTGCTTGTGCTACTCATGTGATTCCTGAGGGACAAGGAGTGATGAATGACTTGAAGAACAATGGTATCACTTCGAAGCCGATGAAGGTCTTGGGCTATGGAAATGTGATGGGCGTGGATATGAAACGCTTTTCTCGAAGGCCAGAGGTGATGGAGAGAGCAGCTTTACTACAGAAAGACGACGTGTTTACTTTTGTTTTTGTAGGCCGTATTGTGGGGGATAAGGGAATCAATGAATTGGTTCATGCTTTCAAAGCATTGCTTGCAAAGGATTATTCGAAAAGTTTGAGGTTAGTCCTTGTTGGAAGATTTGAGGATGATCTCGATCCGATCTCTTCTGATACAAAACAGATGATTGAGTCAACACCTGAAATCGAGTCAGTAGGACAACAATTTGGTGATGATTTGTTGGCATGGTATGCAGCGGGTAATTGCTTCGTATTCCCAAGTTATCGTGAGGGATTCCCTAATACCGTGCTTGAAGCGGGTGCTTTGGGTTTGCCCTCGATTGTAACTGATATCAATGGTTCCCGTGAGATTATTATTCCTTACGAGAAGGATCATCAGAATGCAACAGGATTGATCGTTCCCTCTCACGATGCCAATGCATTGCAGAAGGCAATGGAGTGGATGATTACTCATAACGATGAAAGAAAACTGATGTCTGCCAATGCTCGACCTTCGATTGAATCTCGTTTTGAGCAGCGTTTTGTCAGACAGTGTTTGTTCGATTTTTACGATGAGATATTAAAAGAGAAAGAAATATCATAAATAATATGAAAAAAATACTGATTATTCTATGCGGTACTATGATGTCGTTTTTGACATCTTTCGGTCAACAGGAAGAGTGGGGAACCATTGATGTGCCCAAGAGGATGGACTGGTGGATTGGAGCATCTGTCGGAACTACTGTGTCTTTTGCAGATAATGCCCCAAGTCACAATTTTAGAAAGAATATTCCAAGCCTTGATATTCAATTAGGCACATTCTTTACAAGAGCTTTTGGAGTACGTTTCGGAGGTTCTGTAGCGCCACAGACGGGAGAGGCTGATGCAATAGCTAAAGAGTTGGATCCTGCAAAATATGATTCATATTATCGCTTCTATTTAATGCATGCATATGCTGATGGCTTGCTAGACTTGACCACGCTTTTTGCCCCACGTCGTAAGTATCGTCCGAAGGTCGATGTTATGGTCTTTGCTGGACCTGCACTCATTGAAGCCTTGCATTTTGATATGAAATTGAAGGAATGGGACGAGTATCCTGTAGATTATCAGGACAAGACCTGTTGGTCGTTCCATGCAGGACTGATGACGGCCTATCGGTTCTCTTCCCATTGGGACTGGACGCTGGAAGCAAGTTACAACATCACAGATAGCCGATATGATGGTGTGGAGGAAAATGCTTCCCTCAGTGGGTTCTTAAAGTTTCATACAGGTTTTGTCTATCACATCTACGACCGTCGCGATAAGAACCGCTACCGTCTGACCACCGACATTGATTCCGATTGGGCTCCACGTTATACCGAGAAGGACCGTGAAAAAGTCCTTAAAGAGGAGCGTGAACGTATCGCAAAGGCACGTAAGGAGATGACCAAGCAACGCGAGTCAAAGAGTGAGCGTATCAGAAAACACAACGAGGAGGTCAAGAAGGCAAACGAGCGTATTCGGAAGGATAAGGAAAAACGAGCCAAGGAATGGGAAGATAAAAAGAAATATAACGAAATATTATATTAAGTATTGTTTAGTTAGCACGAATTATCATGAATTTTACATGAATTATTTTGAAAAATGTCCCACATTTTAATACTATGAAAAGATTCTTTTATTTGTCGTCGATTGTAGCATTGGCGATGATCCTTTGGAGCAGCTGCGCGACATCGGAGCAGAATGCAGCACAGATGGCAGAACTTTCGGCCAATGTGACGAATGCGCTCAACAATCGAGATTATAAGATTGTCATCGACCGGATGTATCCGATGAGGGGGAGCAGCAGGTATGTCTCATTCGGATATTCTGTGGAAGTGAGGAACGATACGCTAATTTCTTATCTGCCTTATTTCGGACGAGCTTACAATGTGCCATACGGTGGAGGTAAGGGTTTGAATTTTACGGCGCCAATAGCAAGTTACAAGGAATATATGAGAAAGAACGGATTGCGTCACATCGAAATATGTCTATCTAATGAGGAAGATACCTATCTTTATACGATTGAGGTCTTCGACAATGGCAGTTCTTCGGTTGAAGTTCGGGCGCGACAACGAGAAAGAATTTCTTATTCCGGATATTTGGAGTTTGGACAATAACTGATAATCGCTATTTTTTCCTTTATTAATGAGTGAACAGATAGTTAAACATCGGGATTTACATTACGACATTCTGCGTGTATTGGCATGCTTTATGGTAATCATTACCCATTCGCCATTGCCGCATGAAGGTTGGAACGGCTCGTTGCTCGCGGGCCTTTCTTATTTTTGCACGCCCTGTATTGGATTGTTTTTTATGATAAGTGGCGCTTTATTGTTAAATAAACAATATCAGGAGGGTTTTGACACAAGACTTTTTTTGAAGAAAAGGTTTGCGAGGATATTATGGCCAACTTTGTTTTGGTTTGCAGTAGGATACATTCTTTCGTATTGTGGGATTAAGAATTCAGAGATAGCGGTTTTATGGTTTATGTTCACATTGGCCGGGCTGTATTTGTTGACTCCGATTCTCTATAGATGGGTTAGTTTGGCAGAGAAAAAGGAAATTATATTCTATTTGCTTATATGGACATTATCTCTTTGTTATCCTTTTCTTAATCTCTTTGTCACCCTTCATCATGGAACTACAAGCTGGATTTATTATTTTTATGGATATGCAGGGTATTTTATCCTCGGTTATTTTTTGGCAAAATATGGGATACGTCGCTCCATCGCAATTGGGATGCTAGTGTCATTTGTATTAATCTCTCTAGCATTTCCTATTCTTTCATATATTTATCATTGGCAACTGAACCTATATACATACTTCTGGTACTTAAGCCCCTCTGTCGTTCTTCAATGCATTATATGGTGGATAATAATGAAAAGAATTAGCCATATCTTTGAACCTTTGAGGGGGTGTATTGAATTTGTTTCGAAACACTCATTTGGTATTTATCTTCTGCATGTTTTGGTGCTTCGAACTTTCCTATGGAAACTTAGTTGGATTCAGTCCTTAACTGGGCCGACGCAGATTGTAATTTGCGTTATTCTGACATTTGTCATATCATTTATGTTGAGTTGGCTTATTTCAAAATTGCGTATTGGAAAATTCATAGTGGGAGTTTAATCGTATCGATCGGTTGCTTTATCAAATAGGAGATGTTCGACATGCAAAAAGTCCAGTTGGTTTCATAGCCAGCTGGACTTTTTCTGTAAACTACGGGTTGCAAATGGAAAAAAGAAAGGGAAATGTTTGTTTTTGTAGAAAATTTATTTAATTTCGGCGAGGAATTTTGCATTTTTTGATGTAAATTTGCACCATATTTGTTTCAAATTATAAATTATCGAACTGTTATGTGCGGAATTGTTGGTTACATCGGCTCGCGTGAGGCTTATCCGATTCTGATCAAGGGATTGCATCGTCTGGAGTATCGTGGGTATGATAGTGCTGGTTGTGCGTTGATTACGGGTAGTGAGGGCGACTGCCATCTCAATATCTATAAGGCAAAAGGCAAGGTGAGCGACCTCGAGAATGTCGCTCGCGACAAGGATAAGTCGGGAACGTTGGGTATTGCTCATACGCGTTGGGCTACCCATGGTGCACCCAGCGAGACTAATGCACATCCACATCTTTCACAGTCAGGAAACCTTACCTTGGTGCATAATGGAATCATCGAGAATTATGGAACACTTCGTCAGCAGCTGAAGAAGCGTGGGTTCGTGTTCCAGAGCGAGACCGACACAGAAGTTCTGGTACAATTGATCGAATATGTCAAGACACTCCCTGTTACGCATGGTGAGAAGGAATGGAGTCTTGACGAGGCTGTTCGTCGTGCACTCAGTCTGGTTTATGGCGCTTACGCCATCGCTGTCGTTGACCGCCGTGAGCCCAATAAGATAGTTTGTGCACGTAAATCCAGCCCTCTGGCAGTTGGCGTTGTAGAAGATAACTCCGAATTCTTCATG
>Ga0310694_10001723_pt1 | contig 24084 bp, 21 predicted proteins | sample 174DNAGHGhighgp2_FD_203884 | JGI IMG/M metagenome (GOLD analysis project Ga0310694, IMG submission 203884) | Sheep rumen microbial communities from Palmerston North, Manawatu-Wanganui, New Zealand - 1742 DNA GHGhigh gp2 (v2) (version 2) | ecosystem: Host-associated > Mammals > Digestive system...
TCTTTAATCGTGCTATGAAAATTTTGACGCATTTTTTTTTAATTTTTTTTATCGCGACACTTCCGGCGGGCGCACCAACGTCGTGGAATCGATGTCGGCTGTACTTCTGACGCTCAATCCCGTTACCTTTACGGTGATGGTATCGGCTCTGGGTTTGGTCTGTTTGTAATTGACCACCAGCACCGCAATCAATAGCGCGATTGCAAGTCCTAACTGAAAGAAAATGCTGCGCTTGCCTTCTAAGTCAGCTTTGGATGTCTTTCGATTCATTTTTTACATTGTTAGTTGCATTACATCTTGAATACCAATTGCGGGTCTATCGCCTTGCCTTTTGGGTCGGTGATGGCGAGCGACGCCAAGTGTTCGTCGTTGATGTCAATACCTTCTATCGTTACGGTGTACACGCCAAGATTGAATGTTACCCCGTTGCCAACTGTCTGTACGTTGTCCGCCTCATCGGGCGGAATAATCACCGCGCCGTCATCGAAACGCAGATTTACGAGCTTGTGCGAAACCACATAAATCTTGCCGTCGGCGTTGCAAATCTTCTGGTCGTTGAAAAATCCCGCCACCACTTCGTAGCCGCCGCGCACCGGCATATCGTAACGCGGGTCGATTGGGGTGAGCATCCCGGCATAGACTATATAAGCCGCAATAGCAACCGCAAGCACCGGCAATGCCGAGTAAAATCTTATCCTTCTGATATTTACGCTATCAGTATTGAGCAATTGAGCTATCCTGTCCACCAATGAGCTTTTGTGGTTAGGACGGCTTACAGGGGCAGATTCGTCGCGGTTTTTGATGCCAAGACCAAGCACAAGCCGCGAATAATCGGTGAGTTTGCCGTCGCCCACTGCCTGCGAATCGGCGATGTTTTCGCAGACAATTCGCGAATATCGAGCAGCAAGCCTTGCCATAGGATTCCACCATTGCAATACAGAATACAACCCAAACACCAATGTATCCACAGAATGATGCCCCGCCACGTGCTGCAATTCGTGCTTGATTACGATGTCCATCTCCGCATCCGACAGCCCCCGCGACTTTGCGCCGAGAAAGATGTTGCCGAAGAAGGAAAACGCCACCGTATTGACGTCGGTATTATAAACATCCACACCGTTGATGCTCCTCACCTTTTGAGAACGAGCCTTGAGCCTAATCGACTTCATAAGCCCGCGCACAAAGCTAAACAGCTTGACGGCAACTCCAGCCATATATACCGCAAACAGCACCGCGATAATGTTTTCAAAGACCGTTGACTGCGTAAAAGTATTCCAAAAACCTTCCGTCCACTGAGGGCGACTGAGGGTTACAACGTCGTAATCGCTGCATCGCTGCACAATCTCGATGATGTGGTCGGCGGGTTTTGGCAAGGGAGGCATCATATACCTCACCTTCAATAGCGGTAGTACGTAACTCGCCGCCGTAGCCGCAAGCAGATAACCACGCTCCCACTTATTGTAGCTGATGCCGTAATAGACGTGCTTGTAGATAGCAATCAAAACAGCGAACACTACGCCAACCTCCACCGTATATGCGAGCAGCCCAACCACGATTTTAACTACTTTTTTTGTCGATGATTTTTTTGATTTCGGTGATTTCAGAGTCGCTTATCTGCTCCTCATCTACCATGTACGAAACCATTGTCTCGTAACTGCCGTCAAAGTAGTTGCGCAACATCTGACCGAAGGTAAACTTCTTGTATTGCAACTTGGAGATTTTCGGGAAATACTCGTAAGTCCTGCCGTAAGCCTTATAGCCCACGAAACCTTTTTCCACCAAAATCCTTACGACGGAGCTGATGGTATTGTAAGGCGGCTTAGGATCGTCCATCTTCTCGATGACTTCCTTCACGAAAGCCTTCTTGAGACTCCAAAGAATCTGCATGACCTTCTCCTCTGCTTTTGTTAATGCTTCCATAACTTAGTATTTAGTTTGTTAATTGACACTGCAATTTTATAACTTATTTTTCAGTTGTACAAATTTATTGGTCAGTTTTTTAACGGAAAGTTTAGTTAAAAGGGATTTTTGATTGTCGATTTTTAGATAATATATTGAAATACAGAGAGGAATGAGAGGTTATTTTGGATGTTAATTTTTGTAAAAAAACGGGCATAATATTACCGTGGGTTCACACCCACGGCTATTATATGTCACCCCTACGGGGTTTGAATTCGTAAAAGTTATTTATGCACTACTTCTGCAATCAATGCAACAACGGATTTGTTGGTGGATGCGGAGAAACTGAGTGAGTTTTGCGAAAACCTCACGTCTGATGCTGGCACGATTTTGCCGCTCAATGCCGCCGAAACTTTTTCGGGAAAACTACCATAGCCGCTGCGGATTTTGTTGATGATTGTATTGATGTCCAACTCCTCCGACGAATAAAGAACGCAAACATAATCCTTGCCGACCGTGTTGTCCATCTGCACAAACCATTTTTCATCGGGGATTGCAATGTTGTTGGATTTGTAGGTCAATGCGGGCGAAATTCTGTCGTTTGGCGGAAAGACTTTGCTGACATTATTCTGCAAATCAGACCCGATTACATAGACGTATGCGGGTTCATTGTTGGAGATATAGATGCGGTAGCGTGTGCCGGAAATGTACTCGCCGGAGATTTTGTAGATTCCGTTTGTGCCAAGAGTGCCGCGCATCTCCTCGCCGGTGGAGAGTTGGAGGCGGAGAGTGCCGGAAAGGGAGTTGGGGCGGGAGATGTTGTTAGACTGGATTTTCCGTACATTCATTTGCATCGCATAGTTGGTATAATTACAAAAATCACTGTATCGAATCCAACAATATCCACCATTTGCCCAGTCCGTTCCCCAAGAGTTGATAACCTCAAATGCACCGCCATATTTGTTGTCGTCGTAACTAACTACGCACATCGAATGACCACCAGGTTCACCACTAACATCACCATTCCACACATCTGAACTTACCATTAGGAACGAATCATAGCACTTGAACGAAATCAACACAGGATTATCTTCGGACAATGCTTTCTTGACCGAATATATCTTTTGATTATATGAGTCAGCGAAATAAAAAAGCATTGTTGGACGCTCCGTTTTGTACCGAGAGGCATGCGAATACATCAAACTTGCAAGCGTACTTTGACAACTATATGGCAGTAATTGAAGTTTTGGAACACCTTGACGCCAAATCGTTTCCAATGCCTTAATAGTGCTTGAGCCATCTTGACAATCATAATCGTCATTATTCTTTATCAACGTATAGACAAAGGTCGGCGAAAAAACTTCGGCTGTGATTTTCTGCTTGTCTGTCCAACCATTATTACGCGCCTCACAAATTGTCCGCGCATAATATGCAGTACTCCAGCTTGTGCAAGTTCCGTAATTGCCTTGGTCTCTCGGAATGGGACACCATTTCCTCAACGAATGAGACGATTGAAGCTCCAGGTAATCACGGCTCAACAGCACTGCCTGACGGGGCGTGTTTTCAACTTCGGAAAGATTGAAAACGTCGCCGGTGCGGTGAGTTTGTGCAAAAGTAAAAATGCTGATTAACAGCAAGATGACAAATAAAACAATCTTTCTCATGGTTATTCTTGTTTTTGCTAACACCTGATTTAGCAAAAGCCATGAAAAATGGCGTGATGCCGTATCATCGCTTCATTATCACTCAGGCTCTGGGGAAACCTTTACTCTAATAATAGCACGATACGGTTCACGCCATTGGTATAGCGTGAACCTTCGCACCGATTCTCGAGTTACAAAATTTCCCAGATTTCGAGTGAGAGAATCATGTGTTATGGTTGATAATATGTTTTAAATTTCGTTCATTTGTTTAATATTACATCATCTACCAATGAACTCGAAGTCCATGGTATTTGTGAACTCTTTTTTGTTACTTCTTGTGAAACTTTTTGAAAAAGTTGCGGTAATGTCATATTTTTATAGTCCAATGCTGCAAGCAATGCGGATGTATAGGGACTATTCCGCCCCAGTCCATCAGGCGCAGTTTTGCCAGGACTTGTGGAATATGCGAAAAAAGCGTTTGTTGCTGACAAAATGCCAAGTCCTCCATGCATTGGATCCCGTTGTCCAGGAAGATTTCTGCAAGCGTCAAAAATGACAATCTTTTTCTTAGCACCACTAATCTTTTCTAACATATAATTAGCATCAACACTTTCGTACTTTAGTTTGGCTAAATCATATATAGGCGCGTCGGTTGGAATTAAATATGTAACGCCATCAGCTTCCATTCCGTGCCCAGCATAAAAAACAAGAGCAATTTCGCTTCCTTTCGCTTGATTTTCAAAGTTTTTCAACGTATTGTCAAAGCCATAATGAGTCAAATCCGTTTTCAATGTAACCTGAAATCCAAGATTTCTCAATTTCGCCGCAATGTCAGTTGCATCATTAACAGGGTTCTTCAAAGGCGAAATTTGGTAATTGGAATTGCCGATTACGAGCGCGACGCGTTTTTCTTTGGGTTGTGGTGGAATCGGAGAGCCTCCAACAGAAACATACAACGTATCTGTCTTTGTTCCTTTTGAATTTGTTATAGAAACAATTATTTCATTCCTAAAACCATTTTTCAGTATCAATGTTTGGTCAATTGTATATGCACAACCATCATTAGGCACAGGATCGAACCCACGTGTTCTATTTACAACCATACTACCGTTCAACGTTACTTTGACACCTGAAATCTGCGACGATGACTTTATACAAGCCTTCAAATTGTATGAAGTTGACGACGAAGAAGAAGGCGAGAGAAAAGTAATATTCGGCAAATTGCCAGGTTGCGGTGGTCGAATACCGTTACCATTAAGTCTGTCAAGTGCTTGCTGTGCAAGTTGTTTTACTTCATTATATTCATTTGGGTACCTCGCGGATTCCGCACGTTTTATAGCAAAAGCATAATACAGTTTCGCTTGCTTTATATCAACAGGAACATTACGTCCAGTTTCGTATGCATTACCATAACAGTATGCAGCATAAGGGGAACAGTTATAAGCATTAAAGCTCGAATTATTCGCATATGTTTTTTCATCTCTACAATAAAACTTTCCATTCATATATATGCCATTGTCCCCCCATCCTCGTGCAGCATTTTCAATCCAAGTCCTTATATAACCGTCAACTCTCGTGCTAAAATATTCAAACAATAAATCGTTTAATGCTTTGTCATACCTGTCACCTGTTATGTAAATATTTAGTAACTGTTTGTCAGATAATGCACTCCCCCCATCTTTGAAACGATCACACATCATTGCTTTTTTGTAATCCACAGGGGTTCCACTTCCCTCATAATAACACAAAACCATCCGACGAAAACCTGAATAAGGATATGAACCAAACTCGTATTGATGTTTACTAAATAACTCTTCGTATAACGCGAATGCCCTGGCATGGTCTTCTGTTACACCGAATCCATCATAATACCAATCTGCCAACAATTTTTTTAGTATATAACTACCACTTTTTTTCACGGCATCATTAACCATCTGAAATGCTGTTGCAGGATTTTTTAAATCTTTTCGTTTATTCCACCATTCGAAACAGGCCGAAATTGCCCATGCCGCCAGATTTTCACGTTTCCCGCCTGATTCCAACATATACATGTTTTGATAATACCCATTGTAGTCGCCATTCTTTACACATTCAACATACCAATACAACGCTTTATCATAATCTTGAGTACAGCCTTCGCCCTTCTCATAATAAGTAGCAACATAAAATTGGCTCTTAGCGTTACCTTTTTGGGCTTTTTTCAGTTCTTTTTCAAACCTCTCATCTTGCGCCATTCCACTCGTCACACATCCAAACACCATCAGCAATAACATCAGAATTCTTTTCATAACTTTGTCCTCCAACTTTTGTTAACACCAAAATTCAGAGTAAAGTCATAAAAAATGGCGTAAACCATATTCATAACTTCATTATCACTCGGGCTCTGGAAAACCTTACTCTAATAAAGCACGATATGATTCACACCAATATAGCATGAACCTTTCGCGCCGATTCTTGAGTTGCAAAATTTTCCAGATTTTGAGTGAAAGAATCAGGCGTTAAGATTAAACAATAATTTTAACTATGTCTTTTTGCGGATTGCTCCGCGCTGCAAATATAACGCAAAGTTTTGGAATGTTGTATATGTTTCAGGGAAAAATTTTTGATAAAATTTTGAAAATGCTACTAAGATACAGAAATTCAGGGCAAAGACTATCTCGACATCAAGTGTTTATGATACTCCTCCAATGTTTCTAAATCTACTTTTGGCCAAACATCCTTGTCCTTCAAAAGCCAACTTGCCTTCAACGTAGATGCTACCTTTGAATGGAACATTACAATTCACTGCGACAACGCCATCGTTGTCTGCATACTGCTCGTCAATCTTGCCTGAAGTAAGGAAACCACTTCTCCAAGTTGTTACTCTAATACTACCGTATGGACGAGCTCCACGCGTATCTATCACTCTGACATAAAACATAGTCTTTTAATATTATAAATTAATCGATTCCTGCATCCTTTAACAACTTCTTTATCTCCTTATCAGAAATCGTCTCTTGGTCTGATTTATCATACATGGCAAGGAAACATATTGTGCCGCTCTCAACTTCCAAAACAATATCGGTATGCGCGATGACGCGAGCACCACCACTTTTACCTCCTCCTTTGGAATCAATTGCAAGGCGTATTTTTCTTACCCCATGTCCTAAATCCTTTCCAATGAGCGGATTTTTTTGCAATTCGTCCATCAGTTGCTTTAAATCATCCCTTAGAGAACGATAACGCTTATGCAGCCTTTTGAAATCTTTGTCAAAAGGCGGTATGGTCTTAATCTGGTAACTCATCGAATAACTCCTCTATTGGTCTTGCATGCAACTTACCTTCTTTCATTAACTTCAAGCCTTCAAACCCATCTTTAAGGCTCGTGATTATTTGTTCAGGAGAATCGCCTTCATGGTGTTCTTTATATTCTACCTTCCACTGTTTTCTTATTTGCCGCAGAGCCTTCAAAGCCCGCTCCATCATTGTGCTGTCTGTCACAATATAACTCATCTCACGGTGCAATGCGGCTGTTAACTGTACTGCTGTCATATTATTTCATTCTTAAATTTATAATAACCATTTTGCGGATTGCTCCGCATTGCAAATATAACGCAAAGTTTTGGAATATGATACAAAAAAAACAAAAAAATGCCCCTTCCCAAAAAATTGGAAGGGACATTTTAATTTTATGAAGATAATACAGGATTTACAGCACCCTTACTGCGCCCTTGTCGGCACTGGCGGCGTGGGCGGCGTAGAGTTGGAGAGCCTTGCTGACTACGCGGTCGCGCTTGGGCTTGTAACCGTTGGGATCGGCGTCCATTGCGGCGCGGCGGCGAGAGAGTTCCTCGTCGGAGATTTTGAGATTGACACTGCGGGCGAGGATGTCAAATTCGATGATGTCGCCGTCCTCGATGAGCGCAAATGCACCGTGCGAAGCAGCCTCGGGGCTTACGTGTCCTACCGACAGACCCGATGTGCCACCGGAGAAACGACCGTCGGTGATGAGGGCGCATTTTTCGCCGAGATGTTTGGATTTGAGGTATGATGTCGGGTAGAGCATTTCCTGCATACCGGGGCCACCCTTGGGACCTTCGTACTTGATTACGACAACGTCGCCTGCCTTCACCTTGTCGCCGAGAATGGCTGCAACTGCCTGATCCTGCGAATCGTAAACCTTAGCCGTGCCGGAGAATTTGAAAATCTTTTCGCTTACGCCAGCAGTCTTCACTACGCAACCATCCTTGGCAATGTTGCCAAAGAGAACAGCGATGCCGCCGTCCTTGGTGTAGGCGTGCTCCATGTCGCGGATGCAACCATTGGCGCGGTCGGTGTCGAGGGATTCCCAGCGGGTGTCTTGACTTGCCACCTTCAAAAGTCCAATCTTGCCCGATGCAGCCGACGAGTAGATGCGCTGAGCCTCGGGATCAATTTGCGGCTTGAGAATCGAATATTTGTCGATGGCTTCGCCGAGCGTGAGGCCGTCGGTGCGCTTGCAGGAGAGGTCGAGAAGATTTTTCTTCGCCAATTCGCCGAGGATGTTGAGCACACCGCCCGCACGGTTCACTTCCTCGATGTGATAGTCGTGAGTGTTGGGGGCAACTTTGCAGATGCACGAAACACGGCGGCTGAGTTCGTCGATGTCCTTCATCTTAAAATCGACTCCCGCCTCCTGCGCCACAGCCAAAAGGTGAAGCACGGTGTTGGTAGAGCCGCCCATCGCGATGTCGAGAGCCATCGAATTTACAAAAGCGGCTTTTGTGGCAATGCTCTTGGGCAGGAGCGACGAATCGTTGTCGCGGTAATACTGGTAAGCCAACTCCACGATACGCTTGCCGGCATCTTCAAAGAGACGGCGGCGGTTGACGTGAGTAGCCACGATGGTGCCGTTGCCAGGGAGCGAAAGTCCAAGGGCTTCGGTGAGACAGTTCATTGAATTGGCGGTAAACATACCCGAACAACATCCGCAGGTAGGACACGCAATCTTCTCCACCTTGGCGAGTTCTTCTTCGGAAACATTGCTATCGCCGCCCATAATCATTGCGTCGATGAGGTCTATCTTGCCATTATTGTAACGACCAGCCTCCATTGCGCCGCCCGATACGAAGATTGTGGGAATGTTGAGCCTCATCGATGCCATGAGCATACCAGGGGTAATCTTGTCGCAGTTGGAGATGCAGACGAGGGCATCAGCCTTGTGAGCCTGACACATGTACTCCACGCTGTCGGCGATGATTTCGCGGCTCGGGAGGGAGTAGAGCATACCGTCGTGTCCCATTGCGATGCCGTCGTCGATGGCTATCGTATTGAACTCAGCCGCAAAACAGCCAAGTTTTTCAACAGTTTCCTTTACGATGCGGGCGCACTCATTGAGATGAACGTGTCCCGGCACAAACTCCGTGAACGAATTGGCAATGGCAATTATCGGCTTGCCAAAATGCTCCTCCTTCATACCGTTGGCGCGCCAAAGTCCACGCGCCGCCGCCATAAGGCGACCTGATGTATTTACTTTGCTTTTAAGTTCCATTCTATATTTTGTATTAAACGTAAATTACTGGATTGTTGTTTTTACCGCCAATGCCTGGACACCAGTGCGATGCTTGAAGGCTTCCACGAATTTGCGCTGCTCATAGACATCATTGCCATATACTGCGCGAGCCACACCGCCAGTAACCTGCGACAATATCTTCATAAAGTCGTCAGCATCTTCCTCGGGATATTCCTTCACCTTGTAGCCATCTTCGAGTTCAGCGAGCTGTGCGGCGTAGAGGATAGCCTCATCAAGTCCGCCAAGTTCGTCCACGAGACCAATCTTAGACGCCGTTATGCCAGTCCAGACACGTCCCTGGGCAATCGAATCTACCTGAGCGACAGTCATATTGCGACCGTCGGCAACGTGCTGGAGAAATACGTCGTAAACATTCTCAACACTGCGCTGCAACACTGCGATTTCAGCCGCCGACTTTGGTTCCATTGCCGACATAAAGTCAGACTTGTCGTGCGTCTTCACGGTCTCTACGTTGACGCCAAGAGTATTGTTGAGTAGTTTTTGCGGACAGAGCAACAGACCAAATACACCGATAGAACCAGTGATGGTATTGGGCTCGGCAAAAATTCTATCGGCACAAGAGGCGATGTAATAGCCGCCCGACGCCGCATAGCCGCCCATCGAAACTACAATTGGCTTCTGTGCCTTCAATTTGAGAAGCTCCTGATAAATGATTTCTGCCTCCACAGCCGAACCTCCAGGCGAATTGACACGAAGCACTACAGCCTTTACATTGTCATTGGCAGCCACAGCCTTGATGTCTTCCACAAGAGCATCGGATGTGATGCACTGCTCGCCATTATCTTCGCTGACAATCTCACCGGCGGCATACAAGACAGCAACTTCGCTTGCAATATTGTCGTCGTCGATGATGGAATCGGCGTATTTATCAATTGTGATATACTTGGGATCGCCGTCCTCATTCTCCGACCCCATTTCAAAAGCCACCTTGCCATCAAAATCGCTCTCCAACATCACGCCGTCGAGAAAATGCTCGTCAATACAGAGCTTGTCGTTGCTGTAGCAATCGAGCGAACTTACAAGCCTGTCGATGGTGGCACGCTCTATGCCACGTCCTTCGGTGATGGCATTAGCCACTACATTCCAAATGTCGGTGAGGTAGGTGGTAATCTGAAGCTTGTTGGCATCCGACATCTTCTCCTGCAAGTACGGCTCCACGGCAGCCTTGAATTTGCCGTGGCGGATTACCTGAGGCTCGATGCCAAACTTATCGAGCGCACCTTTATAATATAATGACTGCGAGCATAGACCTGTGAGCGAAAAATCGCCAAATGTCCTCATATAAACACTGTCGCAAGCAGTGGCAATGTAATAATCAAAATTGTTGAAGCTATTAGAAAAAGCATAAACCGGCTTGTGCGAACGTTTTTTGAACTCAACAATCAGCTCCCTGAGCGCATCGGCTGTGGCAATGTCCTCGATGTTGTAATCGGAACAATTGATGTACAGACCCACAATCTTGTCATCGTTGGCAGCCTTGTACATACAGCGGCCAATATCGTTGAGCCCCAACCTCTGCACCTTGTCAAACGAAAACGAGCTGTAAATGCTGGCATAGTCGGTACTTGAACGGTCGGCAATGGCATCACAAAGGTTGACGCGCAACACCGAATAGTCTTCCACGGCTACCGACTGCTTGCTGTCTGACTTGCCTAAACCTGCTATCATCATTGCAAACCAAATAAACATAAAGAACAGTTGCACGATTCCCCATAAGAACAGTCCGGCAAGCACCGCACCGGTCATTTTCAAAAATTCTTTCATATTAATACTTATTATGAGTTTATGAAATAATTACTTTGTAACCTTAATAGAATCCAAACTCCTCTTGATGGGCTTGCCAACGAGCTGCAGCAGCTTGTCGTCGAGCTCTTCGGCGGAGAGATTTACACCCAACACCTTGAAATCGGGACCTATCAAGAAACTTGCCGGCAACGCCCTCACGCCGTAAGTCTCTGCCGCCGAGGAGTTCCAGAGTTTCAAATCCGATACCGAAACCCACGGTATCTTCTGCGCCTTGAGTCCGTTTTTCCAATCGTCTGACTTTTCCTCAAGCGCAACTTGATACACCACAAAATTGTTGTAACGATATTTCCAGTATATCTTGTTGAGGTTTTCGGTGTTGATTTTCGACACGTCAGACCACGACGCCCAGAAGTCGAGCAGAATGTATTTGCCTTTTAACGACGAGAGCCTCACCGTATCGCCCTTGATGCTACGCAACGCGATGTCAGGGGCAATGTCGCCCTTGGAAACTTTGCCCTGCGTCAATGTTCCGACACCCTTCGACAGGCGCATCTTTTCCACATACGACACGAGTTTGCGCGTCTGAAGGTGGTCGGGGAAACGTGCCGACAATCTTTCCGACACATTATTATAAATATCAAAATCCTTAGAGGGATCAAATACGGGCATCTTGGGGGCAATGTACTGCGACAAGCAAACAATCTGCGCGAGAGCGTCGGGATGCGATTTCAAAAAGTTTTCCGAAAACATCCTTTGTTCCTTGCAAGTAATCGAATACACCGAATCGAGCCTCCCCTTGATGTCGGCGAGGTCGGGCGAATCGATGTTGGTGCGGAAGATACGACCGAGCGAATCGAGGACATTCCTGGTGCGGCACATACGGTGCACGAGTTGACACACGCTCTCGCTTTCGGGCGAGCCTTCCACCTCATAACAATCGGGAAAATCCGACGCCCTCCCCTTAATCACAACCACCTGTGCGGTATCTGGGATGAGGGTTATCTGCTTGCTATCGTCGGAAGCAAAATGCAATATGTAAAAATCTGGCCCCGCGATGCCGCCCTCGAGACTAAAACGCCCATTGGCATCCACAACGGCAGAATCGATAAACTCGTAGCCATTGTCCTTGACGAGTTTCAGGAATACCGTATCGCCCGACATTCCCTCAAACTCGCCCATAACCGCAAATTTTGTACGCGGTGCATTCTCAGTATTGGGCATGCAGCCTGCTATCAACGCGCACAGCACCAGCACCAAAATATGTCTGAAATATACTCTCATTTCTTAATAATGTTTTTCAACTGCAAATTTAAACAAGTAATCCAACTTGCAGAAAGAAAATCACAAAAATATTAGCCCAAGCCACAAAAAATATTTTTTGTAGGAATTTATTTCCGTAAATTGACAAATAATTATTAATTTTGGCGCGGAAAAAACAGTAAACAAAAAACACAACATCAAAACCATAATGGAAATACTTGAAATACTGAAATACACCTTGCCATCGTTGGTGGTGCTTGCATGCAGCTACCTGATGACCAAGCAATTTCACCAACGCGACGAAAAGAAGGATCGTATGGAACTTTTGATAGGCAACAACAAGACTGTATTGCCTGTAAAACTCGCGGCATACGAAAGATTAGTCCTGTTTTTGGAAAGGATGGAGCCACAGAGCATCGTAATCCGCACCGCCGAAAACGGAATGACAGCCATAGAGCTACAACGCGACCTCCTCGCAACAATCCGTGCAGAGTTTGAGCACAACTACTCGCAGCAGCTTTACGTAAGCGACAATGCATGGAAGGCTGTAACCGAAACCAAAGACGTGATGGTACAGCTCGTCAACCAGACGGCGCAGACAGTGGCAGTGGACGCCAAGGCTCTCGAACTCGGCAAAAAAATCATCGACAATTACGCCGCTCTCCCAAATTCACCTATCAACATGGCGATTTCGGTGCTGAAAACAGAATTGGCGACGATTTGCTGAGGAGAGAGGAAAGAATTAAGAATTATAAATTAAAAATTAAAAATTAAAAATTGCGAAACATAATGAAGAAAATCATCATAATCATTGCGGCGATAATGGCACTGAGCAACTTTGCCAACGCGCAAAAATACTACAACAAGGTGAAGCTCGCCACGACCGAGGATTCCGTAAGCTACTGCATTGGTTTTCTGATGGCAAAAAATTTTGCCGAGCAGAAATGGGACTTCGTAAAAACAGACGCATTGGCTAAGGCATTCAACGACGTTGCCGCCAACAATACACTGGCAATAGAAGAAGACCACATGAGGGAAATCCTCAACACATACATCGAAAAAGTAGAGGCAGAGCAGACCGAAAAGGCGAAACAAGCTGAAAAAGAATTTCTCGCAAACAACGCCAAAGACCCAGAAATCAAAGTTACCGAATCGGGTCTCCAATACCGCGTAGTGAAGGAAGGCAACGGCAAACGCCCCGCCGACACCAGCGGAGTAAGGGTTCATTACGAAGGCAAACTCATCGACGGCACAATATTCGACAGCTCATTCGATACAGAAGAGCCGGTAGAGTTCAATGTTGACGGCCTTATCTCAGGCATGACAGAAGGTCTTCAGCTCATGTCGGAAGGCGCGGAATACATATTCTACATCCCGTCTGACCTTGGCTACGGCGACTATTCGCCCGCCGAGATAATCCCAGCCCACTCCACTCTGATATTCGACATCGAGCTTCTGCAAGTAATCGACCGCATCAACGAGGACGACGACGACTTCAGCGACATTGATCTTGACATCGAAGACGACTAACCCAACCACGATTCTATTTACACACAAAATAACAAAATGAAAAATCTAAAAACAATCCTGACAGCATCGGCATTGGCAACAGCAACGATGCTTTCATCTTGCGGAGGCGGCACATCCACCCCAAAAGCAAAATTTGACAACCAAGTGGACTCTGTAAGCTACGCATTTGGCGTAATTGCAGGCATGAGCGTCCGCACATCAGCAGAAAGAGAGTTTAAGCCGCTTGTCAATGATTTCAATTACGACAACTTCCTATCTGGAATGAACACGTTGATCAATGATTCGGCAAGCATCAAGATGAGCCCCGAAGACGCTCAGCAGTATCTCCAAACCACAATGCAGAGACTCCAAGCAGCCAAAGCAGCCATAGAACAAGCCAAGAGGGACAGCATCGCAGCCATCAACCTCGAAGAAGGAAAAAAATTCCTCGAAGAAAACGCCAAGAAAGACGGCGTAAAAACACTTGACAACGGCATCCAATACATCGTGCTTGAAGAAGGCAAGGGCAAAAAACCCACCATCGACGACGTTGTAGAATGTGATTACGAAGGCACACTCATCGACGGCACCAAGTTCGACAGCTCTATCGACCGCGGACAGCCCGCCCAATTCCCGCTCAAAGGCGTCATCAAAGGCTGGCAAGAAGCAATTCCCCTCATGCCCGTTGGCAGCAAGTGGAAAATCTTCATCCCCGCCGAACTCGGATACGGTCCGCAAGGCAACCGCAACATCCCCGGCAACAGCGTCTTGATCTTCGAGGTGAAGCTCCATCAGATCATCAAGAAATAACTAACAAGTATAAACTCATAACATACTACAAAAATGGCAGCATTAGAAGTAGAAGGCAAACTCATCAAAAAGCTCGACCCAAGGAGCGGCGTATCAGCCAGCGGCACCAACTGGACATCGCAGGATTTCGTAATTGAAATCCCCGGACAATACGTATCCAACGCAGTGTTCAATGTATATGGCGACCGCGTACAACTCGACCAATTCCAGATAGGCGAACTGATAAAAGTATCGTTTGACATCCGTGGACGCGAATACCAGGGACGTTGGTACAACACCCTCAACTGTTGGAAAATAGAACGTCCGCAAGCAGCCGCAGCTCCCCAGGCAGCCGCAGCACCTCAGGCAGCTCCCGCACAGGCAGCAGCTCCGACACAGCCCACCGGCCCCGCAGAGCAGCCACAGCAAGGTACAGACGACCTCCCGTTCTAATTGTAGGAGTGCGGGCTTCCAGCCCGCCTAATATTCGCAGGACTTTTTTGCAGGCAGGATGCCTGCACTCCACACTCCATCTAATAATGCATAATTCATAGCAAACAACAATTATGAATTATGCATTATTTGTAAATAGACCATTACAATGAAAATAATCTATACACTGATTCTACTATTATTTTTGATACCAGCAACACAGGCGCAGTTCGTAAAAAAATCAACAGACATTATCTGCCTTGTTCCGTCAGCGACGGCGGCAGTCAATACCATAGCACGGCACGACAGGAAGGGCTTGTTGCAACTTGCATTATCTTCCGCCACCTGCGTTGCCGTCAATTACGGACTCGAAGCCGCCATCACCAAAGAGCGACCCGATGGCACTGGCAAACACGCCTTCCCAAGCACACACACAGCCGCAGCTTTCAACGGCGCAACTTTCTTGACAATGCGATACGGCTGGCGATGGGGCGTGCCGGCATACGCCTTGGCCACATACGTAGGCTGGGGACGCATATACTCCGACCGACACGACATCTGGGACGTACTCGGCGGCGCGGCGTTGGGAGCGGGTACGGCATTGATTTTCACACGTCCATACAAAACACAAAACGCCGAAATCTCCATATCGCCCACCTTTGGCAGCGGCAAATACGGGATTTCGGCGGTAATGAGGTTTCGATGATAATCGGGAAACAATTAGTTTCTATCCCACCAGCTCTTGTTGTAAATCATAAAGCCGATATTGAACATATAATAGAAGTGGCTCTTGCCGTGCGGCTCGTAGCGGAGATTGAAAGCCACGGGACCAAGCATCGTATGATATACAAACGCCGTATTGAAGAAATACTGGTATCCATCCAACTTTTTCTCCAACTTTTCGAGTACATACTTGCCATCTCGCACACAGAGACGCTCCTGGTCATACGGCTGAAAATAATAGCCATTGACCCTCCACGTAAAACTATCGCTAAACCTATACATCGCGCCTACACTTGCGGCGGCATAGACATCGGCTCTGTAATCCTCAAATACCATCGTCTTGGTATATTCTATCGGGCGATATGCATTGGTGGTGAGCATCTGAACCATAGGATTAGACAATGCGGAGTGGTCGCTCACACTCACCTCCAATGAATACGGGATGCACCAATTGCCATAGTTCAAATTGTAATTGTCATACTTGATATACGCATCCCAAAACCTCTTGTCGCGATTGCCCGGAATGTACTTCTCCTCGTCAGGGACGCTGCCGGGATGGAATTTTTCGCCAGCCACCGTTCTCTTCACCTGCAACAAGAAAGACGTGCCGCGAGATGGATACATAAAATGGTCGAGCGTATAACGCTGATAAGTGGCATGAACACCGGCATAATTGAAGTAAGTCTTGTCTTTCTTGTACGACGATTCAAACGACGGCGAGAGGTAATAATTCTCCGAAAAACGTCCCGTGGACACACCCACAGAAAGTTTGCCCGCCATCTCTATCGGGAAGATGGCATTGGCGTAGTATTCGAGATCGTTTTTGATGGAAGTGGGGCTTCTTGTATCAATGAAAAATACATCGGGGTCTGCCTCCATATAATCGAACCTATTGAGCTGGAACGCGGTCTCAAGGCTAAACTTCAATTCCAAAGGGAAATACGCCCTCATATACACACGTCCCGAAGTATAAAAACGACCAAAATAGCCGTTGACGCTTGCCTCTATGGGAATATAGCCATAAAACTTGTGCGCCAATTCCACAAACCCCTCGCACGACGCCGATGTGGACACATTGCCGCCTATCCTCGCAGTTACATTCTTGCTGCGCGAGAGGTCGAGATTGAGCGCGTAGCCATCAGTATAAGGATTGTAAGTGGTGGTGGGATAGATGCGGTCTATCGTAGGATCCACAGCCACCTTATAAAACTCCTTGCGCATATCGTTGAGCCCAAGGGTATCGTTCTTAAACTTCTTAAACGACTTCAATATATATTGACCGTGGAGATGTTTAATGCCCCTGATATTGATAGAATTGAACACCAACGGCGGCAGCTTTGCCTTGAAATTGGCACGTTTTGCCTGCAACTCTTCGGGCGTCATACGCCGCGAAATCTGACTCTTGATGCTGTCCATCTTGGCAATGGTCTCCTTGTAGCCGAGTTCGATAAGCTCGTCGCACTTGTCGAAAGACAACATACCATAATTGAGCACGGCAGGCTGCAGCATAATGCCAGAATCGGCGGCAATGGTGTAATCGCTCGGATCCATCACCATATTTTCTATCTGCGCCACGAGGTCGTCCTCGGATGGATTTTCGTTGTTGCTCGATACCTGTACACCTATTATAAAATCGGGCGCAAAATCCTCCTTCATGGCGTCGATGGGGCAGTTGTTGTAGATACCACCATCGAAAAGGATGCCGTCGCTATACGTTACAGGCTTGAAATACAATGGAATAGCCATGCTCGCCCTCACAGCCGTGGACAGGTGTCCGTGGTCAAATATAATCGACTTTTTGGCATAGACATCTGACGCGGCACAGCGAAATGGTACCATCAACGAATCAAAATCATAATTGGCAGCCGCAGCGCCCGGTCCCATTATCTCCTCGTAGGCAAAGTCCATCTGGTACGACGAAACAATGTTGGTTGGCAAGTAAACCTTCAACGTGGAGTCCCTATTGAACTTCAACGAAAAAAATGCAGCGGAAGGTTCTGGCTCCAAATAATAATACTTCAAACTATTGTCGGTAACGCCATTGAGCCAATTGAAAAAATCCCTGGAATGAAAGAGTTCGGTCATCTCGTCGGTGGTGTAGCCCAATGCATACAAAGCACCAATGATAGAACCCATCGACGTGCCAGCCACATAGTCGATAGGAATATTGTTTTCTTCCAGAGCCTTCAATACGCCAATATGCGCCAAGCCCTTAGCGCCACCGCCACTAAACACAACGCCAACCCTCTGGGCATTGGCAGCAGCAGTAAAAATTACAGTAAATAATATAACTAAGATTTTTTTCATTGATTATTTAATTAGTTTTTTTATCCAATCTTTAATCTTTCCTCTCTCCTCTTTCCTCTCCCCCTACTTCAACAGCCTGATGCCGTCAACATTGAGGCAATCCATACGCGGAAAGATGCTGATGCGCCGAGCCTTGCCTTCCCTATCCATATTTTGGTAAATATGCTCATACAAGCGTTTCATATCGAGATACGACCTCGCCTGAGCATAATTTTTGAGGGCGGAAAGCATGTAATGGGTAAACATTCCATGCGAACTATTCTCCACCACGGGATTCATCACATTGCTGCCCGAGGCATACATAAGGCATGTACGCTGGTCTGCCACCATTGGGAAAGCTGCATTGGAGATTATCGAGCTGCCGGGCGACATAAAGGAATGTCCATCTCTATCGACACCTGCAAAAGACGTCTCAAAAAAACACATAAGCGAATGTATATCGTATGAGCGCAACGACTTCAACAACGACGAAAGCGGGTAGCCCGTCTCCATCGGGTTTGCAGCATTGGAATCAAAAAGCATCAGACAAGGCTCCATGCCATTGTTGCCGCAAGCTCCAAGCCCCGTGAAATAAAATATCAAATCCACTCCCTGCTTGCCATACAGCTTCGACTGCAACAATCCACGCATTTTGAAAATATCCACCACATCCTTGAGCGTCGCCTTCTGATTGATGGCATAGAGGATATTATTGCGCGGCACGTTGATTACCTTCACGAGATAATTATAAAAAATCTTGGCATCGTTGACGGCGTATTTAGCCTTTGGCAGACGTTGGTAACTCTCCAATCCAACAATTACAGCGTAGGTATTGTCGGCGTTGTTCATGGTGAAAGGCAGACCGGCATTTATATCGTGGGTGTCGCTTTCGCGCAGATTGAGGGTGAAGGAAATAGTGCCGTCCCCTTCCCTATTGATTGGCGTAATGGGATTGTTGAGCACCACTGTCATCGGCACGCTCTCGGCAAGCTGATCCTTGTCGTCGGTGAGGTCTATCCTGAAATACAAATGCTGATTAGGACACGCAGGGCTCACCCTGAATTTTAGGTCGAGTATCTGACTTTCATTCTTATCGAGGTCTTTGAGATACTGCGGCACATCCTGGTCTATCACCGTAACGTGTCCGCCTACCGAATAGAATGTGGCTTTGAGACCGTCGCACTTGCCATATCCCTGGTTTTTAATAGTAACAGCGAGTTTGATGGTCTCGCCCGGAGATACACGGCAATCACCGTTGCCAAGCCTTTCGCCATTGTCGTCCACGCCGTCTTCTATGGCGTATGTAATCACGCGCATGGCGGCATTGTAATCCTTCACGCGCTCGTATATCTTGGTGCCAAATGCCCCAAACTTATTGATTTCCACATTCTGACGCCCATACAGTATTACACCCGCATTGTTGCCGAAATACCGCACGTTTGGGATGTGTCCGACGTAATGGTCGTTGATGAAAAACATAAGTTCCTTTTTGGAATACTGGACACGTATCTTGTTGCGAGGCTTGGTATATGCACCCCTGACACCTGAGATGGGCGCCACCTTATTGATGAATGGGCAACTCTTGGGACCGAGAAGAAACTCGCCCTCCTGCCCCGCTCTCATCTTGCGCACAAAGAAACGACCACCGGGCGTGATTGCAAACACAAAATACCCTGTCCTGCCCTTGCCCCACACGATGCCATAGCCGCCGGCCGCAGAGCCTTCGTTGCACTTGCCATCTATCTCGATATAGTAATTTTCGCCGAGGTACATCCTAAGAGGCACGTCGAAAATCTTGGAGCCGGCATTGCGCTTGTGAGTCAGGTAATAAGTACCCGAATTGACGCTCGCCGAAAAATCGTCGGTGATGTCCTCCGGCCATCCCGTGCCATTATTGACAAAATCTTCGTCGAGCACCACCTCCTTCACCTGCGCAAAAATAGTGAACGGCAGCATTATCGCTATTATGATGGGCAAGATGCGCATAAAAATCAGATTTTGATGATGAGCGTGGCTACAAGCAGCAACACAACGGATATTATGATACCCTTGGAGCCCTGGTTCCACTGCTTCTTGTTGAAATAATAAAACACCAGCAGCACAGGCGAGGCGCAGAGGCTTATCATCTTCATCAATGCCTCCGCCTTAATCTGCGTGAACATTCCGCCGAGGGTAAACTGCGGATAAAATTTGGCGTACCAATACAGCACAAACACCAGCAAGGGCACTGCAAGCCCTACGCCGATGCCAGCCGCGATGTTGTTTAGCTTAGAATTGCTTTCGTTTCTGCCGTGAACTTCCATTTTTTTATATCAATGCTTATTAAAATACGCCGCAAAGGTAACATTTTTATACGAAAAACAGAAATAAAAAAACACCCGCAGACATAATCTGCGGATGCACTACTTGACAAAAAATCTATTATCATGAAAACTTGTTTTACATTCCGTTTTTGCCCTTGATCTTGCGGCGGATCTTTTCAGCAGTCCAGTTGTGGATGCAGAGCCAACGAGTCATAGGCAGATTGTAGCTTACGCAGAGGAATATGTGTCCCTTGAAGTCGTCGGTCTTCACAAACTCCTTGAACATATAATCGACATTGACGCTCAGCATACTGTAATTGAATCCGAAAGTGGCAGCCATGGCGAATGTATTCTTGTCGTCCACCTTGCGACCGCAATCGTCGGCAGTCCAGCCTTTGGCCTTCTGTTTCTGCATCACACCCATATTGATGATGGGCTTGATGCCGATGCAGGTGTATTTCATATCGCGGTAGATGTCTGAACTGCTGAATTTGAACAAAATAGGAATCGCGATGCCCGTAGCACGGTAAGTGGTCTTCACCTTCAAATCGTTGACTGTGGAGCTGTAAATATTTTGCACACCGTAATTGATGTACTCCAATCCAGCCACGACACCCATCCTGTTGTTGAGTAGGTCGTAATTGTACACAAAACCCAGATGATAGCCAGGCGTGATGGAGAAGCCCTCCTTCTCCTGCGGAAAGTCGCCCACATTGGTCTTTATGTACAAGTCGCTGTTATTCTTGCCAATGGTGCTGCCAAAACCAACATTGACACCCATCACAAAGTTCCAGTAGCGGTATTCCGACTTGCTGATGCCTTCCATACCCATACCGCCAATTCCCTGCGACATAGCCGGCAATGCGACAACCATTGCCATAACTAATGCTAAAATTATCTTTTTCATAATGATGACATTAAATTGCGTTTAACAAATCGGACTACTTTACGGGATGTACTCCCAATTGTCGTTGAGCGTGGCTTTGTATCCTTCTTCAAGAATATATCCACTGCCGAATGAAATCATACCTCGCACTTCCTCGCCTAAATCCTTTACAAAACTATCTCCCTTGAAGTGTTCGTCATCTCGTTTGGTGGCAAATCCTACCGCACCCTGACGAGGAATATGAGAATAGCAGTCTGACTTACGAGACCACTGACGGCTGTTGAGATCATAACACCACAGGTCGTTAATAAGTTGATCACTTCCATAATTGTATTCGTCCTCCACACATGTACGTCCGCAACCAATGTAAAATCTGTCATATTGCGTACTTCCCTTGGTGTAATGAAGATAGAATGCTGAAGCATTGGCTCTTGGCTTGAATCCTTCGTCTTCAGCCCCATCTCCTTTAAATACGTCATTAACAGGGATTAATGTCATATTAACTTTTTGATTCTGTATCGAATAGGATACATTGTAGAAATTTCTCGAAACACCACCTTTGGAGCTTTCACCAGTGCCCAATATCACACTATTGCCATTTTGTACGCATACAGGTTGATATAAGCCTTCTACATATTTACTGTCCGTATTACCATTAACAGTAATACCGGTTTCTGTCCAAGCCCATTCACTAAGTTCATTAACACCATTACATGTGCGATCGTAGGTAACATCATATTCATAAACAGATGTTTGAATGTGCTTTTGTCCATCGCCCGTTACGTTGTTCTTGCCAAATGCGATAAAATACTTTGTAAATCCATTGTCTGTCAATGAAAACGCCACAGCACCAGCGAGACCAAAATGCTGTTTCTGGGATCCAACCATTTTGAATATAGGCAAATCCTCAACATAATCTCTGCTCATGTCTGACATCTCTTGCACTTTTGGCTCTTTTTCAACTCCATTGGCATCCTTTTCATACACAGGACTACCATCTGAATTGAAAACAGGATACTTTTTACCCTTGTTGGGATGATCCAATGGATTTGCGAAACGATTGTTTTTGACACTGTAATAGAATACTTTACCAGTGTATGTGCCATCCTCCAGCTCGCCTCCCACGATATAAAGCAACTGGTCTCCGTTATTAGGGTACGCGAACATTGCTCCATTGCTTCTTTTGGCTTCGTTGTAATAATGTCCGTTCACCGGTTCAAACGTGCTTTGCTGCTGCCATACGTCCTTTACCGGGTCATATTTCCATAGATCATTGCAACAACTGAAACCGCCATTTCGACCTCCGTACATATATACGTCCTCACCTACTGTACAAACAAAAGCGTTGGAACGCGTAGTCATTTCCGTCGGAGCATCATTTCTCTTGACCCAAACATCTTCTGGCAGAACAGTCTTTACCTCAACAACACGGTTGTTATAGACGACTGAATCTTTATTCTTAGCCTCATCTTCTGCTTCATATGTGGCAAAAGAACGGACAAAGTAGGTGGAATTCAAATCAAGCCATTCAAGTGTCAAATCAAACACAGCATCGTGTTCAGAAACAGAAGACCCACTTGAAACATACCCCTTGGGGTACTTAGGCGTAGAGCCAGTAAACATACTGAATTTACACCCATCTTTACCAATAGCAGGATTTGGGTCATGGGAATACACATAGCCGACGTGTTTAATCTTGTTGCGGTTTGTGAATTCGGAAAACTCAGAGTGCATTGTAACATAACAATTCACCCGAATCTCATTACTAACGTTCTCTGGCGGCTCGTAGCTGTTGACAATAACGCTGTCTTGCGTAGCGAGTCCCTCCATGTAACCATCTTCAGCGGTAACAATGGTGATTTTCTCTGCGCTTTTGTCATCCACAACAGACCTAATTATCATCATATCGTCGCCCTCCTCCTTGATACATCCAGAGAGGAGCGCAAGAGCCACAACGCTTGTGAACAGATATTTTGATTTCATGATTTATAATAGTTTTTTGTTAATTATCTTTGTCAACATTCTAATGCCAAAAATCGTTCCAAAAAATGATGAAACATTGCTTTTTTGTGAAAAATGTAATACAAATTCTACAAAATCACACTTTTATCATGGCACAAAACTAATAAAAATTTTTGAAAGATGCTTTTTATATTAAAAGAAATTGTTTATTTGACCTCGAAAGTCTTGCATAATTGTTGGAAAAGATAAAGTAATTCGTTCTCACACAAAAAACAAAGCCGCCGCAAAGTCTTGTATGACAAGAATTTGCGGCGGCTGTTTTATTTACTCAATAATTCCAACCGTGGGAAACGATTAGTTGTTTTCCGGGCGGAGTTTGCGAACGGTAACGGCGGTCTGCCACATTTCGCTCTCGCGGAGGGCCTTGAGTTCCTTCTCGAGGCCTTCGCGGTAGTCGGGCTTGGAGTTGGAATCGATGGAAATCTGAGCCTCGTTGCCGGTCTTTACGGAGAGGTAGAGCCATTCGAGAACGGGCTTTACAGCGTCGTGGAACCTCGGGTACCAATCCAATGCGCCGCGCTGTGCGGTTGTCGAACAGTTGGCGTACATCCAGTCCATGCCATTCTTAGCGAAGAGAGGCATGAGCGACTGAGTGAGTTCCTCAACAGTCTCGTTGAACGCCTCCGAAGGCGAATGACCGTGCTCGCGGAGCACTTCGTACTGAGCGAGGAGCAAGCCTTGGATTGCGCCCATAAGCGAACCACGCTCGCCGGTGAGGTCGGATGTAGCCTCACGCTGGAATGTGGTCTCAAACAAGTAACCCGAACCGATGCCAATGCCGAGTGCCAATGTACGATCCATAGCCTTGCCGGTGTAGTCCTGATATACGGCGTATGAAGAGTTGAGGCCGCGGCCTTCGAGGAACATCGTGCGGAGCGATGTGCCCGAACCCTTGGGAGCAACCATAATGACGTCGATGTCGGCAGGAGGAACGCAGCCGGTGCGGTCGTTCCAAGTGATTGCAAAGCCGTGCGAGAAGTAGAGAGCCTTGCCTGCGGTGAGGTACTGCTTGATTTTGGGCCATACCGACATTAC
>Ga0310694_10001724_pt1 | contig 24078 bp, 17 predicted proteins | sample 174DNAGHGhighgp2_FD_203884 | JGI IMG/M metagenome (GOLD analysis project Ga0310694, IMG submission 203884) | Sheep rumen microbial communities from Palmerston North, Manawatu-Wanganui, New Zealand - 1742 DNA GHGhigh gp2 (v2) (version 2) | ecosystem: Host-associated > Mammals > Digestive system...
TATGCAGGTTCAGCTTCACTGGTGTAAAGCAGATCAGAAGCATCACCATCGCCAAACGTCCCCACGTGGGCCTCAACACCTTGCTCAATCCCGCATTCAGCCCATCAGCCATCCCGCAGAAGAACCTCGGGAAAAGCCCCTCCAGTCGCTCAGCAGGCACCAGCAGATAGAACACCAGCGACGACAACGTCCAGTAGCACACCACGCGTCCCAGGTCATTGCTCAGCACCGTAAACATCGGCAGCAGCATCACAAACTGGAACAGCGCGATGCGTCCCATGTTCACGCTGTCGCGCTTGCACTGCGCCTCGTCCGCCTTGCGAAACACCAGCGGATAGTTCGCCAGCAGATAGAATATCAGCAGATACACCACAGGCCTTACCATCCACCCATGCAGCACCGAAAAGTCAGGATAATAGCAGAAGTAGTTCCACCAGAGGTGCATCAGCATCGTGTTCTTCGCACTCCATCCGATGGCAGCGATGCTGTTGTTGTCGGGCACGTCGCCCCATTCCTCCGGCAGGAACGGCTTCCACGAGTCGTGGATGGCCTGCGCCATCTCGGCTGTACCCTTGAAGCTGCACAGCACCACAAACATCACCACAGGCACAATCACGCCCACGGCCTTGAGTCCGTTCCCCAGCCCCTTGTCTCGCAGCATCAGCAGCGCCAGCAGAGGCCAGGCAAACAGTAGCGATGCCTCATGCACATTCAGCAGGAACAGCAGTACCAGTGTCGGCACCACCACCTTTGTCCAATCCTTCTGCAGATGCAGATAAGCCCACGCGGCAGCCCACACCAGCAGAATCATCCCATAGTCCTTGCGTGCAGCAAAGGTCATTCCCATGCAAATCACCAGAGGCAGGATATACAGCGCCAATCCCCTTCTTCTGAATGCACGCACCATCGTAAAAGCGAGCCCCGCGAAGCACGCCACAGCCAGCACCACCAGCACCGGCAGAGGATCGACACCCAGATGCAGACGCAGCTGGTACAGCACCTCTCCGATCATCCCTCGCCTTACGAATCCTCCCTGGTAATTGATCAGGTAATCCGTCGCCGCATAGTTCAGCATCGACTTATCCAGCCAGAATGTCCACACATCCTGTCCGCATCTGTATAGGCTCACCACCGCCTGATATATCATCAGCAGCACAAAGCCCTTCTGCCAAATTTCCTTCTTCATTATTTTATCATTCATTCGTTTTCATAATCCATGTCGCAGCCATCCTTGCCTGCCCTTCTTTGCATCTCGTCAGCAGCCATCCTTGCCTGCCCCTTTCGTTTCCGTCAGCAGCCGTCCCTGGCCGCCCCTTTTGTTTCCGTCAGCAGCCATCCCCAGCCGCCCTCTTTTGTTTCCGTCAGCAGCCATCTTTGGCCGCCCTCCTTGCGTCTCGTCAGCAGCCGTCCTTGGCTGCTCCCGTGTCTCGTCGCAGCCATCTATGGCTGCAAACATGCCTCAAACCGCGCCGCAAAGATACAAATAATTCCCAACACCACCAAATATTCCCTCCTCTTTTTTCATCCCCGTCCCCGTCGGCAGCCAAGTATGGCCGCAAAAAACCGCCAGCCGCCCAGGAGAACCCCTCCCAGCGGCCGGCGTCATCATTAATCTGTTGTCGTCAGCAGCCAAGTTTGGCTGCCTAACAAGCGTTAATCCTCGTCCCAGATGCCTCCACGGCGTCGTGGAGCATCGGCATCAGTCACACTAGTTCCCTTATTTGAATCTCCGCCTTCAATAATAGATGTTACAATCATATCTGACACCTCAAACTGAATAACAGTTACCGACGGAATATTATATTTCTTTTTCATAGTTTATGAATCTTTATGTTAAACAATAAATGAACTTGGGTTATTTCATAAAGACCACCCTGCCATTCTTGATAACAATCCCCTTGCGTGACGAGTCACTCTGGCGACCCATCAAGTCAAAGATAATCTCACCATGGTTCTTGTCCATTTCAATGCTCTCGATGCCCTCAGCTTCGCCTTCGATAGAGATGCGCAGTTTAGCACCACTAGGAGGATTAGCCGTCTCAAACCATGCACGGAACGGAGCGACAGTAATAGGATCTTCTGCCCACCAGAACTGATCCTGAGCAATGAAATAAACAGTATTATTCACCGAAACAAGACCTTCTACAAGCGAATAGGTACCATGCATCGTCCAATCAGAGATCGGCTGAACTGTAGCGGTTCCATCGCCTGTCGCTTTCACCTCGGTTTGATCCGCAGCAATTGCATAGGATTTATCACCAAGCAGTTTATACACAGCAGGCGTATTGGCAGAGACTTGATTCACAGGAGTAAATGTCATCTTGTCCGAAGCAACCGACTTCAAGGTGTAGTACTGAACATCTTCATTACTTGCCAGACTGAATGGCATGAAGATAGTTCCCCACTTGTTAGCACCCGAAGAACGCTCATAGCTAACTTTATTAGCCGTGAAATCAACAGTATTCAAGAACGGCTTTCTATCAGTTAATACAAGTTTAGAACAAGTATAGACGCCATTGTTGTTCATAACAACATTGTCTCCTCCTACCTTATTGCTTGTAGGATAGAACAAGCTGTTACCCGTCCTTACATAATCAGCCGAACCGGAGCCGTCAGAATCCGGCCAATAGATATGACCGTCAGCAGCAGTCAAATCAGCAGTTTTCTTCTGATCACTGCCTATATTGAAGACCACCTTCTCCGCCTGCGAAGGTATCACAGCCTTATAGAAGCCGCCCGTAGCAGTCTCATAGTCCTTCTGGGTAATCTTTGTTCCTGGCCAATCGCCCATATACTTAGTCGCACTGTTGCCATCTCCCGACCATGCATAGCAATAGACATCGCCCCAATTCTGAGCGTTGTTAAAGTACAACGTGCTATAAGTACTGCCGCTTGCATCATAGATGCGACCATTCTCATATTCGAGGTCACCAGTCTTCTGTTGGCCATCGCCTTCTGCTTTGCCATTATGCCATACGACCTTATCCGGCACCGCAGCAGTAAATGCTACATAATAGTCACCATCGGCATTACGAGCCACAGGCTTGCCTGGCCATCCACCCAAGATTTCTGCAACTACGTTTGTGAATGCATAGCAATATACATTCTCCCAGTTTGCCGTATTCTTGAAATAGATTACCTCAGGCACATCCACATTGGTATAAACCTTGCCAGCCTCGTATCCAAGATCCTTGGTCTGGTCGGCTTTTTCTCCACTATTCCAGATGACGTAATCAGGCAGTGCAGCATCAGCAGGAACCGTAATATAGTAATAGCCCACGCTGTTATCATACTGAACCTCTGCACCTGGCCAATCTCCAAAGGTTTTTTCATCAGATCTAGTCCAAGCATAGCAGTGGATATTGCTCCAACCGGCAGCATTATTCAGATAGATGATCTCATCAGTGCGTTCCTTCTTGGTAAACGTAACAGAGCCACCATCTACTCCTGCAGCTCCCCAAGCAACGGTAACCGTCTCACCATTGTTAAGGCCAGAACCTACAGTGATAGTAACTGCTTCTGTCAATTCGACAGCATCAGCATCACCTATCTTGTACCAGGGAGCCGAATTACCAGCCAAGGCAGAAGCATTCGGAGTGATCGTCACCTCAACACCATCGGTATAGAACGTGCCGCCATAAGGATTTATGGTAACAGATGGTTCTTCATAGATAGCATAGAACTTATAGGCATCACCTTCAGCCACCAATGTGTATCCTGCGGGTGCACCTTGAGATGTGGCAGCGCCAAACTGGCAATAGACCTTGCCGTTATGGCCTTCCGTCTCAAGGATATAACCACGATTATTGTCCGTAATGCGATCCTGAAGGATGTTACAATAAGTATTCGTGATGCCACACATCTTACGAGCCTTGATCATCGCACCAATATTCGTCGGATCAGCATTGTAGTGGGGAAGCCAGATACAAGGAGTACCAGGCGAAGCCAGAAGGAAGGCATTGGCTGCCGACCAGTTATATTGGAGTTTATCATTATTTCTGCCCGTATCATGGTTATCGGCAAAAGTAACCGAATAACGACTATAAGCAGGATTATATGTAAAACTCTTCCACTGAAGTTCTGAATATTGGTCATGGCTGATAGCAGCGTTGAGCTTGAACTTCAAGGGGAAGTCGAAAGCTGCAGATGTTTTACCCGTGCCATCAATCCAGTTTTGGATAGCTTCTGGGCTGCCATCCCAGTACTCGCCCACCGAGAACTTTGGCTTCGCTTCATTATTGTAGATTCCAATATATTTAGCGCCAAAACCCTTCACCATGTCATAACGGAAGCCAGCGAAGTCCATCTCGGCAAGCAAGTAACGAACGTAAGCCTTAATGTTATTCTGAGTTGAAGTCTTGGTATGGTCTAGGTCACGGTATCCATCAAAGTTATCGCCTGTATCACTTTCGCCAGTAGTTGCATAACCATGAGAGTTACACTCGTCATTGTTACAAATCTCAGAGAAGTTCGTATTATCCCAAGTGATATTATAAACGTTTTGTGTCTTTGGACCAACTACATTCTCTTCATTGGGGAAGTCGCACCACCCGCTCACACCATTTTTGTGGTTCACCACCACATCTTCGATGATGCCAACACCCTTTGCCTTATAGGTGTTGATCATCGTGCGCAGTTCAGCCTCCGTGCCAAAGCAGGAATTATACTCCAGCCAATAGCACGGATCATAGCCCATCGAATTAGGGATAGGATAACCATGAACAAGAGCCCATTTGCCGGTCGAAGTGGTACCCGCATTCGGAATCCAGATCAAGTCAAAGTACTGCGACAACTCATCAGCGCGAGCCGTTAGGTTCGTCCATTGGGTAGCATCGTAGCTATCCCACCAAAATCCCTGGAGCATCACTCCACCATAATCCTCAGGCCAGCCCTGACATACATCTTGTGTCTCAGCTCGCCCACCCAATGCCATGCAGAGCATGGCAACAGAAAGTAAGATCTTTTTCATACGTATTAATTTTAAAAAGGTATATTGTATAAACTGACTTCTTTGAAAACAACGCCGCAAAGATACACAACAATTCCAAATCCTCCAAATTTTTTTTCAAAAAAATTTAATTTATTCATAATAAAGAAAAGGCAGAGCCACAATACAATCCAGACCCTAACGATTTCAGACAATAAAGATGATAAAAAATCGAATTCGCACGATTCTAGCATTCCTGTATTACAATATCCCCCCGATATACCCTCAAAAATTACAACACAAAACATTCAAATAATCCAAAAATCCCAAAAAATGCCACCTATTTTAAAAAAAATTCATCGAAAATTTGGATAATATAAATATATATTATAAATTTGCACTCGTTTTAGTATCAAAACACAAGCTCGATTATACAAACAACATTCAAATTATAAAAAATACAATGGAAAAGAAAAACTACACAACCCCCGCCCTCAGCGTGGAAGAGTTCGAAATGACCGAAGTCATCTGCACAAGTATTGTTAATAGTGTCAACACTAATTTAGAGGGTAAAGATGCTCTTCATATTAGTCCTACAGGTGGTACCGGTAACGCTCGCGCCAACAGCCGTGGCGGTATCTGGGACGAAGAATAATCTCCATCCCCTGTCATAGTATTAATAGCTTTTATAAATGTATTACTGAAAGAATATTTTTATGAAAAACAAAATACTCTCTTTAGCAGCAACGATCCTCTTTGCTGCTAGTGTTAATACGGCTTTTGCTGGGGCTAGTTGGATTGGCAATAGTGCAATCAACGTGAATGGAACTTGGTACTATTGTGGCACTAATTTGAATTGGTGTAGTGCTGCATTCCAACCTACAGATGAAAGCAATATCAATCTTGGTGAAATTTCTGCCCTCCATATTGGTGGTCAGTGTCAAGTATCAGATAATGGCAATGACTGGGGACAGAGTGCTGGGACTATAAATATGATGTACTACAAGATTGACAATGGCGCCGAAAAAGTTATTGGATTAACATATTATGATTTTGGGCAGGGACAATATGGCAAAGGAAATATGCGTTTCCAATCTGGTGGTGCTAATTTTGTTGGCACAAGTATCAACATTTCCGGGTTTGAAGTAGGTTCTATTCACACTATTAGTGTGAGGTTCCAATGCGATGATAAACAAGACCCCGGGAACAATAATTATTATGTTGCCAGATTCAAAATTAAAGCGCCCATCTCAGTCGCAAGCGCAAATGAATTCACTAATGTTCCTGCTGGTAGCGATGTTAAGCTTAGCGGTCTCACACTCTACAAGGATGGAAATTGGAACACACTCTGTCTCCCATTTAATCTTTCACAAGGAGATGTTGAAATGTCTGAACTCGCGAATTCCGATATCCGCGAACTCACCAGATCTGAACTTTCCGAAAACGGCACTCTGACTCTGACCTTCTCATCAGTAAAATCTATCACTGCTGGCCAACCTTATATAATTAAGTGGGATTCCGGTGACGATATCAAAGATCCTATCTTCACAGGTGTAACCATCACTGCTCCTCAGCCAGGTTCTGTTGGAGGCGACTTCAGTTTCAAGGGTACTTTCTCCCCCAAAACCATCAATGGTCAGAATTACCTCTACCTCGGAGCAGAAAATACCCTGTACTATCCAAGTTCTGACGTCACAATCGGAGCTTTCCGCGCCTACTTCAAGCTGAACCTCCCATCAGGACAGCCAGCTAAGTCCTTCGTCCTCAACTTCGACGACGAGACCACCGGCATCAAGCAGATCAACAACACCGCAAGCGCAACCGACACCTACTTCACCCTCGACGGCCGCCGTCTCAACTACAAGCCCGCAACTGCAGGCCTCTACATCATCAACGGCAAGAAGGTCCTGATCAAGTAAGCACCTCACACCTCTAAACTCTAAACGCTAGACACTCAACTCTACACATAATAATCCCGGCACTCCAGTGTCGGGATTTATTTTTGCTATGTCCTAACGAATTTATACAAACAAGATGAAAAATGGAGTCGCTTGAATGGAGTCGCTTGATAGCGCCTCTGCTGCATATCTTATAGGCAGAATCCGTGAGCGAGCACCCAAATGGTGCGTCTAAGCTATTCAGCACCCCTAAAGGGGCATACATTCAATCCTCTCGAAAATAACTTGGAAAATTCTAAAAAATATTTGTTTGTCCCCTTTTATAGGATAAAATTCTGTTCGTCCGTACTTCGACCCACAGATTTTTATCCTATATAAGTAGGTATAACATCATTTTTAAGTATTTTATAAGTTATTTTCGATTTATGAAGATGTAGCCCCTTTAGGGGTGATGATTCGATTGATAGCAGCAGATGAAAGCTCGCTTTCATCTGCTGCTATCAAGCTAATCATCAAGACAGTCATCTGACTGGCTCATCTTCATGAATCCATTTTTCATCTTTTTTATTTATCAAGAATTTGAGAATTTGGAAATTACGTAAGGGACACAAAGGCGTCCGAGCCAAAGCCTGAAAGGCTGACAAGACCACAGGCGGGGATGATAATCCCCGTTATAATGGACCCACCCAAACGAAGTGCTGAAGGCACGAAAGACCTTTCGCCCTTACAGGGCTTCCGTATATTGGGGTATCCAATACCGGGGGTGATACCCCCGTCTGTAGTCTCTTCGCCCCTTCAGGGCTTTTTGTACAAGCAGCATTTATCCCTATATAAATAGAGATAGCACATTTTTAAGTATTTTAATAGATATTTTCGATTTATGAACTATGAAAGCCTCGAAGAGGTGATGTATTGGCTGGAAGTGGCAACGGAAAGCTTGCTTTCAGTTGACGATTACAGGCAATACATCAGAACTGACATCAGTCAGTTCCATAGTTCATAAATCCATTTTTCATCTTTTATTTAAATATACTTGGGACCTGAACAGCTTTTCTGGCGAAGCCTTTTTTCAGCCTTCAAAGATTGAAGGCTTTTTTCTCTTTTGAAGAGGATGGCCTATTCCATGGAATAGGCGCTGGTAGGCGGTGACATACAGATGGGAATGCTCGCATTCACAAATGTATGCCACCACCTGGCAGCTCAGGGCTTCTGCCCCATCCTCTTCAAAAGATTTTTTTTCATTATAAAATTTATAAATGGTAATTAACGGCTCATTATACGATCATTAACGTTTAAAAAAATCTGTGTATATCTGAGGAATCTGTGTGCCTTTATATGTTGCTCCATAAGGTCGCGTCCGAGTGAAGCAAGCAGAATTTTTCATCTTCTTAGAACTATTTTTGCAAATAATCCCGCAAAAATTTGGATGAAATGATTATTTTCACTATATTTGCACCCGATAAACCCAGCATATTACTATTTTCAAATAATTTACATAACCAAAAACAGATCATGAAGACAAGTTTGATCACATTAGCAGCAACCCTGCTGTGTGCAACAAGTTTTTCTTCCGCCTCAGCACGAGAAGTAAAATATAGTGCTGTAAATGTAAATGGCAATTGGTATTATTGCGGCCAAGAAATGAGTTGGTGTACAGGTGGAGCCTTCAACAGCGCAAACCTCGGCGTCATCACATCTCTCGAACTGGGCGGACAGTCTCAGGTTAACGATGGCCACGACTGGGGTGGAGGCACTATGACCATGGGTTATCGTATCGATGACGGCTCTGCTCAATCTATTACCTTGACCTATTATGGATATACAGGCACTTACAACCAACTGCAGTCTGGTGGTGCCGGTTATTCCAACACTGCCATCGACATCTCATCTCTTTCCGCTGGCAAACACACTATTGCAGTGTGGTTCAAAAGCGAGGATACTTACGATAGCAATAATAATGCCAATTATGTGGCCTCATTCACCAAACTGGAAGGCGATGGTTCCGAAGGCACTCCTTACCTCATCAAAACGACCGATGACCTCGACGCATTGGCCATCTCGGTAAACAATGGAACTGACTACGAAGGCGAGTACTTCAGTTTGAAAAATAATCTCGACTACACAGGCAAGACCTACACCCCCATTGGAACAAGCTACAAAGAGGATGGCGAAGATGTCGACCGACCCTTCAGCGGCATTTTCAATGGCAATGGCAAAACTATCAGCAACATCAGCATCAATGAACCCCAAAAAAGCTATATTGGTGTATTTGGTTATGTATTAGGTCCTGGATCTATAGAAAAACTAATTGTTTCAAATAGCACATTCATTGGCGATCAGTATGTCGCTGGCATAGTAGGTTATGACAAAGAAGGCGCAATCAAGTGTTGCTACAACAGCGTTGTATCCGTTTCAGGCCAGAACTCAGTTGGAGGTATCGCCGGTTTTTCTTCCGCCTACATCACCCAATGCAGCTATTCAGGAACCATATCGGGAACCCTGAGCGAAATAGGAGGCATCGTAGGTAATAACTGCGGAACCATTGAAGGTTGTTATTGCAATGCAACCATCACTGGAGAAAACAGAGAACCTTATTATGCAAACATGTTAGGCGGAATAGCAGGTTCATTAGATAATAGTGCCGATATTGCAAATTGCATCTTTGAAGGCACAATAACCGGTTATTTAGGTTCTGCTATAGGAGGTATTATTGGCCAGGATCTGATAGGACAAGCCGAAGCCCCAAGACGAAAGGAAGCAACAGCTCGCACCAACGATGAGGAATATTATTACCTTACCAGAAATTATTATGTAGCACCCAATGTCAAAGGTGTTGGCAGTGCCGATGGCGGGTATGATATGAACCCAAAAGATGGCGCAGTCCCCGGTTATAAATACGACGAGCCTCCATTTACTCTCGGAGAACCCGAGATGGAATACGGCGAAATCGGAATCACCGCTTACGAGAACTGCCTCCTCCAAGGCATTTCCTACTTCTTCAGCTATATTCACCTCGATGATCAAGGTGACAACGAAAGTATCCTCTCATATTTCAAGAAAGCTAACCCTACTCGATTCAAGATCAACGGTCGCACACTCTACAAGGATGGCGATTGGAACACGCTGTGTCTGCCATTCTCGTTAAGCGACAACGATGAAGAAGATGAACTAACATTCAGTGGCACAGTGCTCGAAGGAGCCATTGTCAAAAAACTCGAAAGCAGCTCTCTCAGCGATGACGGCACGCTGACACTCAATTTCAGCAAAGATTTGACATACATCGAAGCTGGTTACGCCCACCTTGTGAAGTGGGAAAAACCAGATGGTTACGACCAGAATCCAGCATCCTTCGACATCAAAGATCCGACCTTCACCGACGTAATCCTCGTAGACACAAAACCAGTATCTTCATTTGCTGGCGAATTCGACTACTTATTCACAGGATGCTTCAATCCCTATGAACTCACACCAGGTGAATCGACAGAACTCTATCTGGGTGCACAGAATACATTGTATTATCCCGCCGAAGACTCTAATGCCACCATCGGTGCATTCCGTGGATATTTTGAGAAGACCACACCGACCGATGCCCCCGTTAGGGCCGTCAAGTTCAACTTCGGTGACGAGTCCACTGGCATCAAGACCATCTCCGAGTCCTCCGATCATTCCAAGAACTCCGACACCTACTTCACCCTCGACGGCCGTCGCCTCACCACCCAGCCCACCTCTGCAGGCATCTACATCCACAACGGCAAGAAGGTTGTGATCAAGTAAGCCCCTCTCAGCTTTAGACACTCAACTCTAGACTATACAATCCCGGCACCCTCCAGTGTCGGGATTTATTTTTGCTTTGTCTTAACGAATATATTCTAAGAAGATGAAAAATGGAGTGGATTGAATGGAGTCGCCCGATGGCGCCTCTGCTGCATATCTTATAGGCAGAATCCGTGAGCGAGCTCCCTGATGCTGCCTCTAAGCTATTCAGCACCCCTAAAGGGGCACTCATTCAATCCACTCGAAAATATCTTGAAAAATATTAAAAAATTATTTGCCTCTCCCCTTTTTATGGTAAAAAATACTGTTCGGTCAAGCATTTGTAGGGTCAAACCTCCATTTCCACATTAGATTTCCCCCAAGATTTCTGCTCGAAGAGCATAAAAAACATCATTAACGAATAATTAACGATTCATTAACGAGCATTAACGCTAAAGAAATCTGTGTATATCTGAGGAATCTGTAGAATATATGTTATTGCCTGCGGCAAGAAATCATTGTGGAAATCTTAGGAGGAAATAGGTCGGGGCGAGTATTCATCGGGATAAGCTGTTATTTCCACACTAGATTTCCCCCAAGATTTCTATCCGAAGGATATAACTTTCAACACGAATTATCGCGAATTATCATTAATTTTTCAGTATGAGTCTATATATGACCCACCTTGGATAATTATAATTCATGTCAATTCATGATAATTCGTGTTAAGAAAAAACGCATATAATTATCGTTAATTTTGGTGACATACTTAAAAATTTATTTTCATGATAAAAAATCCCCATAAAACTTGCATAATTCATCAAAACACCTTATATTTGCACCGGACATCAGCAACACCTATTAATAACCCTTAAAACTAAACTATTATGGAAATTATCAGAGCGATTCAACTAACGAACAAAGGAGCTTTCATCGCCCGTCTGAAGGTGTTCAACACCTCCGGGCACGTCAAAAGTAAAGACATCCTTACGGGCAAATCTGCGATCATCGACCTCAACCAGTACCTCAATTTCTTCAAAGACGGCGAGCTCATCACGGTGGGCGTCGAAGTTATGGGAGGCAAGAACAAGAAATCATCCCGAGAGTTCATCTACCGTGCCGGAGCCCTGGATAAAGCCATGTTTGAGATCAGCGGCACAATGTTGAGCAACAAACTGACATTCGTTGAGACCAAAAAGGCTTATGATTATCATATCTATTTTGATGAAAAAACTCCCCATAATATCAACGGTATCAACTATGTATTTTACCCCGAAGACTCAATAGCAATCGTCCACGAACCAACCGGGGAATACTACAAAGGCGCAGTCAAAATCCCCAGCACCGTCACATACCAGAATAAGAAATACGTAGTTACACAATTAGCCAACCAAGCATTCGGCTATTGCCATGATTTGACCTCCCTGACCCTACCCGCCAGCATCTGCTTCATCGGCGACTTTGTCTTCATAGAGGACGGCAACTTGAAAACCATACGAGTACAAAACGACACACCACCCGAAGTCGACTCACATGGCGTCCGGGAGTTCGACGGTATCGACAGTTGCACCCTCTCTGTCCCATTAGGCAGCGTAGATGACTACAAGGAGGCATTTGGCTGGGAACAGTTCAAAAACATCAAAGCATATGTGACCAGCCGGATATTAGAAAAATTAGTAGGAATGCTCAAACAAAAGAAAGATAAAGACAAACGCCGCAGAAAGCGCATACAATCACAAGACTAATCATCCCCATCATCCCCCATCATCATCCCCATCCCAGGGGATGATTTTTTTTAAAAGAAAAAAAAGCTAACGCATAAAAACCAAAAGCCCCCGATTCTTATTATCACGAATTATCGAATTATAGAATTTCTCTAAGAAGATGAAAAATCTTTAAAAATATTTGCCTCTCCCCTTTTTATGGTAAAAAATACTGTTCGGTCAAGCATTTGTAGGGAAAAACCTCCATTTCCACATTAGATTTCCCCCTTGATTTCTGCTCGAAGAGCAAAAAAAAACATCATTAACGAATAATTAACGATTCATTAACGAGCATTAACGTTAAAGAAATCTGTGTATATCTGAGGAATCTGTAGAATATATGTTATTGCCTGCGGCAAGAAATCATTGTGGAAATCTTAGGAGGAAATAGGTCGGGACGAGTATTCATCGGGATAAGCAGTTATTTCCACACTAGATTTCCCCCAAGATTTCTATCCGAAGGATATAACTTTCAGCAGCATTTTATCCCTATATAGTTGGGAATAGCATTATTTTTAAGTATTTAAAAAGATATTTTCGATTTATGAACTATGAAAGCCTCGAAGAGGTGATGTGTTGTCTGGAAGTGGCAACGGAAAGCTTGCTTTCAGTTGACGATTACAGGCAATACATCAGAACTGACATCAGTCAGTTCCATAGTTCATAAATCCATTTTTCATCTTTTTTTAAAAAAAATCGGGAACCGAATGGCCTCCTCCCCCTAAGCGGGGGGACCGAGAGGGTCTTTTTCTGGCGAAGCCTTTTTTCAGCTCCACAAGTAGTGGAGCCTTTCAAAAGTTTTTTTTCATATTCTTGTGTGGTCAAGCCTCTATTTCCACACTAGATTTCCCCCAAGATTTCTGCTCGTAGAGCATAAAAAACATATCATTAATGACCAATTAACGGCTCATTATACGGTCATTAACGTTAAAAAAAAATCTGTGTATATCTGAGGAATCTGTGTGCCCTTATATGTTGCTCCATAAGGTCGCGTCCGAGTGAAGCAAGCAGAATTTTATCACATATAAGTAGGGATAGCCAAATTTTTAAGTATTTTGAATGATATTTTCGATTTCATTAGGATAAAACCCGAAGGGTGGCAGAAGGGACGAAAGCAGCAGAAGAAAGCACGCTTTCAGCTGATGCTTTTGTTTCTGCTGCCAGAACTGCCTGATGGCAGTTCTATCCTAATGAAATCCATTTTTCATCTTTTAAAAAAAATCACATGTCCTCCATCGACAATCCTCGGATCCTCACCTCCCGTCCACGGAACAGATGACGCTGCATCATCTCCACCTTCTCCTGCAGCCTCGCAGGACTGTATTTCTGGGCATTACGCTTCACCTCATAGGCCTCCACTTGGCCATCAAGGCGCTCAGCCACGATGTCAATCTCAAAGTCATCGCTCTTGCCCTTGGCATTAGTGCCGCCGCTCAGCCACCATCCACCGATGGTCTTGTAGTCGTGACTCTCCATCATCTTCTGTCTGAACCAGCGCTCCAGGGAAATCCCCGAGAAGATAGAATAATCATCCACCATTATCTTCTCCAGGGCAGGCAGGTTCTGAATCTCAATCAGCGAACTGTAGCGGTGGATGTAGCGGAACCAGAAACGGAAAAAATTATCCCCAATCTCGTAGCGCACCGTCTGACTGCCCTCCTTCGCACCCACCGGACGTTTCTTCCTGATGATGCCATATTTCTCCTCCAGCACCTTCAGCTGACCACCCAGGCTCTTCACACCCAGCGAAGCCTCAATCTCGCCCTGGGTCACGTCACCATGCGCAATCTGATCTAGGATGCTGAAATATGTACCATACTGTTTGCCGAATTCCTGTATCAGCACCGACCGCCCCTCATCCACAAAGAAACTGTCACCGCTGCCGCACACATAGTGCAGCATCTTCCGAACATTCGTACAGCGATTGTTCATCAGAATCTCGATATATCGTGCCACACCGCCCGTAATGGTCCACAGCGCCAGCAGATCCTCGTTCGAATAGTCCGGCTTGTAGTCGCTCAGTATCTCGCGCATCGTAGTCGTAGAGAACGGTTGCAGCCTAATAGTGCAGTCATCGCGACCGAACAGCGGCTGCTCTTCATCCTTGAAGATCTTCTCCATCATGCGGAAGATGCTGCCCGACACCACCAGGCAAACGTGAGTCTCCTTCTTATATCGGTCCCACAACTCCTGCATGTCGCTGAACACCTCAGCATTCACGTTGTCAAACTCCTGAAACTCGTCGATGAACAGCGTGAACCGACGTCGTTTGCCAATTTCGAAAAGCAGATGCATCAGTTCGCGGAAGGAAGAAATACCTTCAGGTACATATTCATTCAACTTTGTGCGAACCTCCTCGCAGAAAGTCCTCAGCAGCGAAGCCTCCGTCTTTCGGCCCACGAAGAAATAAAGACCCGGCCCCAGCTCCTTGGTCTCCTCCATCAGTCGATACACCAGACTCGTCTTGCCAACACGTCTTCTGCCCGTCAGCACCACAAATCGGGAATAATCCTCAAAAGCCTGACGCTGCATCTCAACGAGCTGCGCCATCTCCCCTTCTCTATTATAGAACCGCTTCATAGTATCAAAATTTTATCGTCGTAAAATTTACCGCCATTGAATTTCATCAAAATGCAATGCAAAAATAAACCTAAATCACATACAATCCAAATTATTCACCACAAAAATCACCATTCACCCCCCATTTTCCTCCCATTCCCTCCCCATTTGAATCCCCAACACATCAACTCCTCACTTAAATTATTTTATAAGAAGATGAAAAATGGATTTAACGAAGATGGTGCTGCTTGATAGCAGCACTGATGTATAGGCTGTAAACGCCACCTGAAATCAAGCTTTCATCTGTCGCCTCCACCCCATCCATCACCCTTTCAGGGCTACATCTTCGTTAAATCGAAAATATCTTGGAAAAATTCTAAAAAATATTAGCTAGTCCATCTTTATGGGATAAAATTCTGTTCGTCCAAGCCTAAGCCTGAAAGGCTGACAAGACCACAGGCGGGGATGTTAATCCCCGATATAATGAACACAACCAAACGGAGTGCTGAAGGCACGAAAGACCTTTCGCCCCTTCAGGGCTTTCCGTTGCTCCCGTTGGTCGCGTCCGAGTGAAGCAAGCAGCATTTTATCACATATAAGTAGGGATAGCCTCATTTTTAAGTATTTTAAAAGATATTTTCGATTTCATTAGGATAAAACCCGTCAGGGTGGCTGATGAAAGAAAAATGGCAGGAGAAAGCTCGCTTACCCCTGCCATATTTGTTTCAGCAGACAGAACTGCCATCGGGCAGTTCTATCCTAATGAAATCTATTTTTCATCTTTTTTAAAAATGAACTTCTTCCCATCACGAACATAGATATTCCCAGGCAGGAGCACATCAACCCGTCTCCCCCGCAGGTCATACACCACAGCCCTCTCGTCACTGTCGCAGACGACCTCCTCAATCCCCAACGTATACGTGAACGTGGCCGAAACCGTCAGGTTCTCAATCACCTCGTCCACCTGGTACTTGTTGTTGACGATCGAAGAAAGGATATCCGCACCGTTCAGGCTGGCTGCAGTCAGTTCGTACCCTTCATCAGCCTTGAATGTGAACGTCACGCTGCCTCCGCCCCTCACCGACCGCATGGACGAAGCAATGCTGCCGCCACCAGTCACCTGCGTCGTGATCGTGAAGGTGGGAGTGCTGAGCACACCGTTCGTCAGCCAGATGTTCTGGTAGCAGTCCATCGATTCGGCCATGATATAATTGTTCTCCAGCTCGAAGCGCTTGAGTCTGCTCCATCCGCTCCTGCCCTGCTGCTTGGCCACAGCAATCAGTCTGTAGTGTCCATCGCCGACCTCTTGCGGGATGGTGGACGAGATGGTGCGAGGATAACTGAGATATTGATAGTGACCAAGGCCCTCGATCTCGGTACGTTCGCCGAAGACCGTCAGCAGATTGTCGTTGCGGTCGGCCAAGGCGAGCGAAACCACACCGTTGAACGTCTCATCGCCAAAATTAGCGATTTGCGACATTTCGACCGTGAGACTGCGGTTGCTGCTCGATTGCACCACAAAGCTCGTCAGCTGTAGATTGGCCAGATATTCAGGAGCCTTGCTGAAGGTCACTTCGAAAAGCAGGTCTTCGTTGACATTGCTGACCGTGTATTGGAGGTTGACCACCTGACTGGTCACATCCTTGCCGTTCAGCTTGGCCTTGGCAAAGGAGTAATCCTCGTCGGGGATGATGGTAAACGTCACCTGTCCATTGCCCTCTACCGAAGTCTTCGAAGCCTCTACGCGACCGCCCTCCGTGCACGAAACCGTGACATTATAGCCCGGCTGACCGATGACGCCACCAGTGATCCACAGGTCGAGGTAGCATTCGCGATCGTAATCGACGATGTAGTTGCCCTCCACCGAATATCCGCGCAGATAGCTCCATCCCGAATAGCCTGTCTGGTTGGCAGCAGCATACAGGCGATAGCGGCCATCGACACAGAACTCCTGGGGAATCGAGCCCGAAAGCGTACGTGGATTCACCAGGTTATAGTATTGGTCGAGGTCTTCAATCTCCGAAGCCTCGCCGAAGGTGGTCAGCAGGTGGCCCTGTGTATCCGCAAGAGCAAGCTTGACGCTGCCATTGAATGTGAGCTCTGCCATATTGATGATTTCGGCAACCGTAGCTTGAATGTGTCTGCCGGATGTGGACACGATCTCGAAGCCCGTGGTTTGCAGGTCAGCATCATATTTGGGGAGTTCGGGGTCTCCACCCGTGTTCGAGACGACGAGTTTCGGATTGCCCGTTTGCCAGCAGATGGGCTCCTCGATGCTCGAACTCGTCTGCTTGGCTTTGACAACAACCTCGTAAGTGCCCGCCGTCAGTGTCATAGGCAGGGTAATCGAATAGGGAATCCTCGAATAACCGGAAAGTGCCCCCACGTCATCAGCCCCCGTCAGTCTGCCCAGATAGGTCTCCGAATTGCCCTTCTTCAGATAGAAGCGGAATTCGCCCGTGAAGCTCTTGTTCGAGAAGTTGTAGAAGTTCAGCAGCGTCATCGAAAGTGTTTCAGCGGTATTGGGCGCCACCGTCGAGGGAGAAACCTCCAGCTCCTCACCCAGGAAGAAGCATCCGTGGTCCACCTTGTTGTTCTCGGGAATGCAGCCGTACAGGATCATCTGCTGCGCATTGAAGCCGCCCGAAGCGCCGCCGATGCCTTGTCCCTGGGGCTCCAGGGCATTCACCTTGAAATAGTCATCGTAATAGCCGCCCCACCCCCAGTTCACATGGTAGGAAGGATTGTCGGGGTCGTCGTTGATGTAGCCATCGAGGATGAAGCTGTGTCCGCCATCCTCAGCCTGACCCGAGAAGAGGACGGGATGACTGTTGTTCAGCTCGTCAAGGATGAAGGTGTGCCATTGCTCTCCCGTCATGTAGTCGCGAAAAAGCATGGCCATATCCGTATCGTAGTTCAGATATTTGACAAGGCCCGACATCTGATCCACCGGATTGACACCACTCGACTCCGAGCTGTAGTCCATCTGGAAGGCAGCACCGCAGGCAGCCATCAGCGTTGCCACAGCCGTCGCTTGCGAAGAGGTATAGTTGCCACCGCTGTAGCTGTCGAGCATCCTCGACCACTGGAAGTTGGTTGAGCTGAAATTGAACGACACCGGTATTTCCTTCGTTTCAGTGACGTAGCTGATCGAGCCAGTTCCATGCGAAGGATACTCGTAGTACTTCATCACCTGGGCAGCCGAAGTGGCGGCACAGCCTGTGACACTGCGCTCATAGCCATCCTTGGGGCAGAGATTGTTGTACGGCGCACCTTGGTTCCAGCGTGTGGTGATCATTGGTCTGACGCCCTGCCCAACCACAGGAAGGCCCTTCCGTCGATCCTGGGCATAGCGTCTATGCTGCCTTTCCTGGATAGGCAGGGCCAGATAAGCCTCAATCTCCTCCTGGTATTTGCCCAGCAGGTAGCGCATGGCAGGAGGCATCCCTTCCGCATCGAACACATCGGTGTACGAGAAACCCAGGATGGGAGCAGCCTCCTCGATACCCGAAACGATGACGAAGCCGCCCTCGTTATTATCCTGCGACGTAAACACATAGAATGCCGGCTCCGCGCTCCCCTTCTCCAGCAGCTCCGTAGAGGTGGCATAGAGGCGCATCGTGGGTTGCAGCATCGGCACTGTGCCTCTCGATGCAGCCCTTCGTGGCTGCAGCAGGAACGCATTCGCAATCTGTTCGGCATCCGCCGCACTTCGGTTCTGTCCCATCACAGGCACGCACCAACCCAACACAGACATCATCACCAAGCATAAAAGTGTACGCAGATTATTCATAGTATCAAAATTTTATTGTCGAAAATTTCACCGCCATTAATTCTCAATAATCACTTCTATATAACAAGAAGGTGAAAATGGCAGGAGACGGCGGGCTCAATGCCCTGTCTCTACTGCCGGAAAATGTGCTGCCTCAATGGCAGCAGAAAATTGCTAACGCAGAAAATAATGAGGGTCGACATAGTGACCAGGCTTTAGACCCGATTATTTTCTGCACGAAGTGCAATTTTTTGCAGGTATTGGACCTGCACATTTTCTTGCAGAAACAACCAGACCATTGGGGCCGAGGTTGTCTGCATTTTCACCTTCTTTTATATCCCGTTTGCCTATTGACATTGCAAAAATAACCCTAAATCACATACAATCCAAATAATACATCGAAAAAAATAAAAATCCACCACTATACTCCTCCATTCCTTCCTCATTTGTCCCCTCAATGCATCAACATACATCAACATACATCATTATAATTATAAAAAAAACTTTGAAAGGTGTAGGTGCAGATGCACCCATTGCTGACAAGTGCTGCATCCATCTGTGAATGCAAGCATTCCCATCTGCCTGCATCTCTTCTCAGCGCACATCTGCGATGTGCCACACCTTTCAAAGAGAAAAAAGCCTCTAATCTTTAGAGGCTGAAAAAAGGGCAGAGCCCAGAAAAACCATCCGGACCCCACATCTATATATCACGAATTTGCGAATTATCGAATTACGTTAAGAACACAAATACGTCCGAGCCAAAGCCTGAAAGGCTGACAAGACCACAGGCGGGGATGATAATCCCCGTTATAATGGACACAACCAAACGAAGTGCTGAAGGCACGAAAGACCTTTCGCCCTTTCAGGGCTTCCGTATATTGGGGTATCCAATACCGGGGGTGATACCCCCGTCTGTAGTCTCTTCGCCCCTTCAGGGCTTTCCGTTGCTCCCGTTGGTCGCGTCCGAGTGAAGCAAGCAGCATTTTATCCCTATATAGTTGGGAATAGCATCATTTTTAAGTATTTTAAAAAGATTTTCGATTTCATTAGGATAAAACCCGAAGGGTGGCAGAAGGGACGAAAGCAGCAGAAGAAAGCTCGCTTTCAGCTGCAGCTTTTGTTTCTACTGCCAGAACTGCCATTGGGCAGTTCTATCCTAATGAAATCCATTTTTCATCTTTTTTATTTAAAAGAATCATCAGATTTCCTCCAAGATTTCTGCTCGAAGAGCATAACTGTCGAATCCGCAAAGTCCATTTGCCAAATACCCCACTCCCCACTCAAAAAAACAACAATAAACCATCGTTTTTCACCTCATTATTTCCAATTATTCACTAAGAAGTATATCTTTGCAGCAAGTTAATGTAACCGCCATTAAATTAATGAACGTTTAATTATGAAATCCCGGAAACTGAACATGCAGGAGTTGGAGAGAAAGGTGCAATCCGTTCGGCCCTATTTAGCCAACTACTCCCTCCAACTCATTGGCCTGTCGATGGATGACATGTAACTCAATAATCCCGGCACACCGTGTCGGGATTATTCATATAATTTATAAGAAGATGAAAAATGGATTTGCAATGATGAGGTGACTCTGATGAGCCACCTTGGTGTTTGTCTTTGACTCATCACCTGAAAGCGAGCTTTCTGCTGCTGACTCCAAGCCACACACCACCCTACGGGTTTACATCATTTCAAATCGAAAATATCTTGAAAAATCTTAAAAATACGTCTGTACCAATCTTTTATGGATAAAATTCTGTTCGTACAATTATTTTTAAGGATATTTCTGCGATAGCGATTTTTGAGGGGATTGAATGAATGCCCCTTCAGGGGTGCTGGGTGGCTGACAGTCAGCAGATGGAAGCTCGCTTACAGATGGTGAATGTAAGCCAGGCAGCAGAGGCGCTATCAAGCGGCTCCATTCAATCCACTCCATTTTTCATCTTTTAAAGAAAAATGATGGTCAAACAAAGATATTTTAGCATTTTGCTGCCGAAGGCCATTTTCAATTTAAGAAGAGGAAAAACCTGAAAGGGTGATGGTAAGTATGGAAGGGACAGATGAAAGCTGGATTTCAGATGGCACTGCCAAACTTAGCATCAGAACTGACATCAGTCAGTTCCCTCTTCTTAAATTCATTTTTCGCCTTCTTATTCAAAAAATTCTGCTCGACCTCACTTGGGACCCGCAGAATTTAATCCAAAATAGATTGGAATAGCAGATATATATCACCTTCTCAGGAAATCAGCATTCATAACAGCTTGCGATACTTTCGGCGCAGCAAAGGAGCTTTCTTTAGACAATCTTTCAGTTGTTGAAACAACTGGGCATCAATTTGGCCCAAATGTTCTACGATGCTGTTCATTTCGTCCAGGAACTTTTGTTCGTACTCATCCACTTGTTCACCATAGACAAATGTTGGACGAGGGAAACTGAATGTGGAAGTGATCTTATCGCTCGGGCTGAATACAAAAGCATTGACACCTCGCTCTTTTAAATCCACACATCCACGCTCAACTGCCGCATCTGCAGGCACATGATCTTTCGACGTGGGTAGGCAGGCCATCATAACTTTTTCGTCAATATGGCCCAGAACAATGAAAAACTTCGGCTTAGGCATATTGCCGTTCTTGAATTCGAACGGCGAGAACTTAAGCAAATCACCTGCTTCGTACATGTAATTAACTCCTTAAAAGATTGGCAGCTTGTCGGTTCTCAAGTGTCTCGTTGTAGTACTCACGATCATCGGGACAAAGTTGACGACCCATATCAATGATGATGTTGGAACTGTTGGCACGTTGTTCGGCAAAATCTTCCAGCAAACCGTGTTCTTTGGCCGTTACATACCAAAGAGAACCCTCTTTGTGTGTTACCGCGATGAGTTCATCAGAGTTCATCTGGCCATAACGCTCCATCACTTCATGCATCACCTGGAGTTCGGCATCAGAAAACTCGTCCTCATCGAATTCTTTGCTGGGTTTCACCATTATACCCTGTCCATTGAATTGGAGTGTGATGAAGTCACCCAACAATACCGGACCATCTGAAAGTTCCTCAAAAACATCGACAGACACAGGTCCCAGTCGCCACACCGAGAAGGGTAGCGACAACATTGGCACATGATACTTCTGAACCATTCTCTCTTCCATCAAGAAGAGCAGTTTCAGCACCTCTGTCTTATATGGGTACTTGGCTTGCGACGCAATATATATTACTGCGTTGCCCAACCTCACTTTACTTGATTCTGAAAACCTGCACATGGTGAATTGTGTTCTTAATTATGGTGCAAAGTTAGGAGAAAAATTTGAAACAACAAAATTATGGAAGAAAATAATATCAAAAATTCATTAATTAGAAGAGAATTATAGATTATCTGCTGCCTTGACCGACCACTTATCATTAACGAAAAATTTATAATTTTACTCACTTGCAAGAAAAAGGAACCACCTCTTTGTGACTATCATCTCCATTTTTCTGCCTTATAAGAAAAGATGAAAAATAGATTTTTTCACAAGAAGATGAAAAATACTAAAAAATATTTGCCTGTCCATCATTATGGGATAAAATTCTGCTTGCTTCACTCGGACGCGACCAACGGGAGCAACAAGTTGGTCGAAAAAATATATTTCAGTATTTTTCTGCGATAGCGATTTTCGAGGGGATTGAATGAATGCCACGAAGTGGTGCTGGGTGGCTGACAGTCAGCAGATGGAAGCTCGCTTACAGATGGTGAATGTAAGCCAGGCAGCAGAGACGCCATCGGGCGGCTCCATTCAATCACCTCCATTTTTCATCTTTTAAAGAAAAATGATGGTCAAACAAAGATATTTTAGCATTTTTCTGCCGAAGGCCATTTTCGATTTCATTAGGATAAAACCCGTCAGGGTGGCTGATGAAAGAAAAATGGCAGAGGAAAGCTCGCTTACCCCTGCCATATTTGTTTCAGCAGACAGAACTGCCATCGGGCAGTTCTATCCTAATGAAATCCATTTTTCGTCTTATTTATAAAAACGGAAAAAGCAGAATATTTTTTCTCATTTTTCTGCCGAAGGCCATTTTCGATTTCATTAGGATAAAACCCGTCAGGGTGGCTGATGAAAGAAAAATGGCAGAGGAAAGCTCGCTTACCCCTGCCATATTTGTTTCAGCAGACAGAACTGCCATCGGGCAGTTCTATCCTAATGAAATCTATTTTTCGCCTTTTCTCAAAGAATATTATTCGAACTCGACGAAGATCGTCGCACAACGGTTCTTATCATTCTCAGCATAAGGCTGAACGGTGTCACCGTAAGAGAGGCACTCGATGAGCTTGCTATCGATGCCATACTTGTTCACGAGAGCCTTCTTGATGTTCTCAGCACGCTGCTTAGCATACTTACGGTTCACGTAAGGATTACCAGTGCCCTTATCAGCATAGCCCTTGATGTAGATCATGTTCACCTTGCCGTTCTTCACGTAGTTCACGAGTTCCTGGAGCTTGGCATCATCCTCCTCGTCGAAGTTTACAACGCGGATGTTGTAGAAGAACACCAGGTTGGTAGCAGCAGCACGGGCAGCAGCCTCAGCGGCAGCCTTCTCAGCAGCAGCCTTCTCAGCAGCCAGACGGGCAGCCTCGGCAGCAGCCTCAGCGGCCTTCTTAGCCTCAGCCTCAGCCAGCAGACGAGCAGCCTCCTCAGCCTTCAGGCGAGCAGCCTCAGCCTCAGCAGCCAGGCGAGCAGCCTCCTCGAGGAGAGCAGCACGACTCAGAGTGGTTGGTTTGCCACGGAAGTTGAAACCTACCTTAGCGGTGAAGGGGTGCTCATCCTTAGTCAAACAAGGCTCATCTGCCTGATTCCAGCCATAACCCCAACCAAGAGCGAGCTTAAGATCGATATTGCGACGGAGACGATAATAAACACCACCCTGGGCATCAGCATAAATGAAGTTGCCTGCTTCAAGATCTTTACCATTAACTTTAACATTATCTTGCAAGCTAAAGAGATAACCGCCACGGCCCTCCAAGAAGATTGACCACTTTTCAGCGGTACCAAGGTTCCAGCGATATACAACGTCTAGCAAAGCAGGAATTACATGACCATGATGATCACCTTTAACTGCATGCCAACGATACCAATAACCGCTGTTCAAGCCAACGAACCAATTGCTGGTGAAGTTGTAACCAACACCGACATTAGCATTCCAGCCTTCATTACCTTCAAGTATGCCGTTGTCGTAATCTTCTGAACGGAAGTCATTGTTATAGCCGCCATCGAACTTGAATTCCCACTTCTTGGCGATACCGTCATCGTACTTAACACCAGCGATCTCTTCTTGTGCATTAGCCATGGTGAAGACTGACGCAACAGCGAGCAAAGTAAAAAACTTTTTCATAATTAAAAAATAAATAATGTATTTAATGTTGTT
>Ga0310694_10001725_pt1 | contig 24077 bp, 22 predicted proteins | sample 174DNAGHGhighgp2_FD_203884 | JGI IMG/M metagenome (GOLD analysis project Ga0310694, IMG submission 203884) | Sheep rumen microbial communities from Palmerston North, Manawatu-Wanganui, New Zealand - 1742 DNA GHGhigh gp2 (v2) (version 2) | ecosystem: Host-associated > Mammals > Digestive system...
GAATCGTGTCGAACGCATGAATACCGAATCACTTGGCTTTACCGACAGGACGGAGATCTATTGCTGCGATTGGCATACCGCCCTGAAAAAACTGCAGGACAGGCAAATGCAGTTTGACCTGGTTTTCCTGGATCCGCCTTATGTCATGACAGACCTCAGGGCTGTCCTTGACCGGCTATATCCGTGTGTCAGGAACGACGGACTGGTAATTATCGAGCATGAAGCAGGAAAGGCTGTTATCACCGGTGAAAGATTCAAAGTTTGCGATGAGCGCAGATGGGGTTTTTGCGGGATGACCTTCCTGGAGAAAACGGCGGAAGAAAGCAACCAGGCTGAAAACAGCCAGGATGAAACGGAGGGGATGAGATGAGCTCCTGTGTTTTCCCGGGATCCTTTGATCCGTTGACAAACGGCCACCTGAACCTGATCCTCCGTACCGCTGCAATGTACGATGAGGTAAACGTAACCGTCATGGTAAACCGTTCAAAGCCTGGATGCATACCCTATGAAGAAAGGGTCAGGATGATCAGGAAGGCATGCGCCGAAATTCCGAATGTGCGGGTAGAAATGTGGAACGGACTTCTTGCAGACTATATGCGAAACCATCCCGGAGCCGTTGTCGTCCGCGGCGTCCGGAACGTGCTGGAATTTGAACAGGAAATGAATGCAGCTGCCATAAACAGGCGGCTGTTTCCTGGACTGGAAACCGTTCTGATCCCGGCAACGGACGAGTTTGAAGAGGTTTCTTCTTCCGCTGTGCGCGAAATAGCGTCATTCGGCGGGGATTACAGCTGCTTCGTACCGGCGTGCAACCGGAACGAACTGAAGAAATGGCTGAAACGCAAAGAATAATAAATCAGGAGGTATCCTTATGCCAAGCGAAATCAACAGTGCTGAACTCTGCCTCAATGCCATCCAGTCCCTGCAGGAACAGCTGCGCGGGGCAAAACGGACGCTGATCAACAGTGAAACCTGTATCGTGAACCGGAGCATCATGACATCTAACCTTGAATACCTGAAGGATAACCTGCCGAAAACTGTTGAAATCGCTGCCCGTATTGTTGAAGAAGAAGAGCAGATACGTACGGAAACTGAACAGAAGCGTACAGAAATCCTCGGAAACGCAAATACCCAGGCACAGAACATGGTTAATGAAGCGGGGCAGAAGGCGCACCAAATGATGGAGCAGGCGACACAGGAAGCGAACGCAATGGTTGACCGTGCCGGGAAGGAAGCCAATGCCTGCATTGATGCTGCAAAAGCGGAAGCACAGCGTATCGTCCAGGAAGCCGAAAAAAAGGCCCAGGAACTGGTCGAGGAAGAGAATATCGTCCGCAGGGCCAGGGTGGAAAGCGAGGAGCTGCGTGAAAGTGCAAAAACAGACGCGGCAAACCTCCACAAAAACACTCTTGATTATATCGATTCGCTGCTTGCAGAGACGGATCGCAAAATGAGTGAACTCATAAACAACATCCGTCTTGAAAGGAACGAAATCAGGAATCACCGCTGATACCTTCCGCGTTTTGTACAAAATGCACAAAGAAAAAAAGGAAATGCTTGTAAGAACGGGCAATTCCTTTTTTTGCTGACAAAGCATATAATGTCAACAGTTGGACATTGTCCTGAATGAACGAAGGAGGAAAAACAAATGGCAAGTGTATCTCTCCAGCATATCTACAAGGTTTATACCGGTAACGTGACGGCTGTCAGCGACTTCACACTGGATATCGAAGACAAGGAATTCATCGTTCTGGTTGGTCCTTCCGGCTGCGGAAAATCCACGACCCTGCGCATGGTCGCCGGCCTGGAAGAAATTTCTGACGGCGAACTGTATATTGGCGACAAGCTCGTCAATGACGTAGCCCCCAAGGATCGCGATATCGCAATGGTGTTCCAGAACTACGCACTGTATCCGCACATGACCGTTTATGATAACATGGCATTCGGCCTGAAACTGCGCAAGACCCCCAAGGATGAAATCAAGCGCCGTGTTGAAGAAGCTGCAAAGATCCTGGACATTGCACACCTGCTTAACCGTAAGCCGAAGGCCCTGTCCGGCGGCCAGCGCCAGCGTGTTGCCCTGGGACGTGCTATCGTCCGTGAGCCGAAGGTATTCCTCTTCGACGAACCTCTGTCCAACCTGGATGCGAAGCTGCGTGTTGCCATGCGTACCGAAATCACGAAGCTCCATCAGCGCCTGCAGACAACCTTCATCTACGTTACCCATGACCAGACCGAAGCTATGACAATGGCCAGCCGTATCGTGGTTATGAAGGACGGCGTTGTGCAGCAGGTCGATACGCCCCAGAACCTGTATGACTATCCGGCAAATGAATTCGTCGCCGGCTTCATCGGCAGCCCCCAGATGAACTTCTTCAATGTGAAGCTAGAACGCCAGGGTCAGGATGTTGTTGCCCTGTTTGGTGACAATAAGATCATTGTTCCCGAGAAGAAGATCTCCAAGTTTGTTGATGAAAGCTACATCGGCAAGGACGTTGTGATGGGTATCCGTCCGGAAAATATCTCTGATGACGAAGCGAAGCTTGCTGAGTTCTCCACCGCCACCATCGATGTGGATGTCGAAGTAACCGAACTGATGGGCTCTGAAACCTACCTGTACCTGAGCACGACCGGCAAAGACGGCAACATTATTGCTCGTGTTGATCCCAGGACCTCCAGCAGGGCCGGCAGCAAGATCAAGATTGCTTTCGACACCAACCACCTGCATTTCTTCGATAAGGAAACCGAAAAGACCATCCTGAACAAGTAATCAGGACGTTATGAAACAGGGAACAGGGGCCGGATTTATCCGGCCTCTGTTTCTGTTGCCCAAACCAGCATGATTTTCTGATGAAAGCTTTTGAAGTACATCTTATTCCTGACCAGGACTGTTCAACTGTGACCGGTGAATTTTCAGGTAAGGCACCTTCCTGAGATCCTCCATCGTCGTAGCAGGTTCCCGGTAACCATATGCAAAACCGGCACCGACAGAAATCCTGTTGTAGGAGCCGCCTGCAACCTGTAAAAAAAGGATTTCATCATCACTGACTGCATATACGACAGCACTGTGTGCGTACTTTTTTCCGTTGGCTTCGAATTCGGTCCGCAGCACGTCGCCTACGCGCAATCCTTCTGACGCATCTAGATTGTAAAAATAATTCCAGTTCTTATACAGGTTATATTCTCCTGAAAGCAGGTAGCCGATGAATTGCGCAAAACCGAAGCATTCTCCATGACCGGAGAGAATGGAGCCTTTCACATCCGGGCGAATCAGGTTGGCCAGCCACCGGCACCCGTAGATTCCGTGTTTGTAACCTCTTTTGCCATTTTTATTTACGGTTGAATCCGTCCATCCCGGCGCATTTTCCAAACCATGGAAAGTCTGGGGCTTCCAGGCCTGGGTTGTCCAGAACCACCCGTCATAGAGCTCATATTCATCGATAATCCTGTCAAGGTTTTCCGTAGTGAATTCGCCCTGGAACCTGTCGTCGGCAAATTCAAACGAACCATAGGAAGCCAAAGCTTGCGATGCAAATAAACAAACGAGCAAAACAGACGCGATAAAAATCCGAGCTTTTTGCTCCATTGCAATCGCCTCCTTTGTAATACAGTTTTATTATACCCATTTCAGTTCACTTTTCAACATAGGCGATCAACTTGACGAAGCAGCCGGTCTTGATTATTATTGAACATGAGAAAGGAGGATGCCAGATTGCATGGAAAATGATATTCAGATTTCGATCCGGCAATTCTCCGAAACTGATCCTGCTGTGTTGGAGAAGCTGAAGAATATACCGGAACATATCCTTTATAAAAACGATACAGCATACATCCTTGCTGACAGGGCTGTTTACACATGCAAAATAACGCCTGAAACCATTGCCTTGCTTCAAACGATACGCCCGCACACACCGCCGGGGTTTGCTGTCAGCAAAAGGGAACAGGCAGTGCTTGATGCGCTGGCTGGCCATCCGGATCCGGAAGCGCTGCACCGACTTGGGTACAAAGACCGGATACAGCGCTGTGTTATCCTGCTTGGTTTTTCGCAGGAAATCCGCAATGAAACAATCCGTGAACTCATCCCGCTGGAAGGGAAGGACTGCGTCGTGTTTCCCGGAAACAGGGAAGCCGTTCTCCTTGTACATACGGAGCACAAATCCCGGGAAGAAATTGAAGAATTTGCTGCCGCAGCGGCTGAGACCGTTGAAAACGAAGCAGGTATCACATGCCACGCAGGTATCGGCCGCCAAGCGGATTCCCTGGATCAGATCAGCAAATCATATGCTGAAGCAAAGGACGCTCTTTCCACCGGTATACGCCATAAAATCCCCGGGCGTGTATTCTCCTTTACCGGTTTGATGCTGGAGCATTTTGTTGATGCGATTCCGGCTGAAAAGGCCATTAACCTGACAAAAGATATTGCTCCGGAACTGTATGGAAAAATGATGACAGAAGAAATCCTTGAGACGATCAGGGTTTTCTTCCGGAACGACCTTAACTTATCCACAGCGGCAAGGAAACTGTATATACACAGGAATACGCTGCTGTACAGGATGGAAAAAATCAGGAAAGCCACAGGTCTTGACTTGCGGAAATTTGAAGACGCCGCTGTTTTCCGGATACTGATGTGCATTTCAGAAAACAGCGATGAAAAGAGGAATTGAAAATGAATAAAAAGTTCTTTCTGGTAATGTGCCTGGTTGCTTCCCTGTTCCTGGTAAGCGGATGCATGATGGTTTCCGGATCACAGATTGAATCAATGTTTGGTTCCGCCACCGGAAACAATTCTGCAGTTTCCTCAAATAATGCCATGTATTCCGATGCAGTGAGTATCAGCAAGGAGGAATACAACGAGTATCAGCGGCTGAAGAAGTTTACTGACCTGGCGGACTTGTATGATCTTTCAGAAACGATGTTTTACAAGGAACCGGATACGGAACTGATGCTGGATTATGCCGCCAAAGGTTTGATGGCCGGCCTGGATGACCCTTATTCGTTTTATTATACTTCCGAAGAATTCGAAAAGATGCTCGAGGATGATACAGGCGAGTATGTGGGGATCGGCGTATCGATCCTCAGCAATAACACAACCGGCCTTTGCATTATTTCACGCGTTTTCAAGGGAAGTCCTGCAGAAACAGCCGGTGTACAGCGCGGGGATATCCTGTACCGTGTCGAGGATGACCTTTACGTAACCCCGGAAAACATCAACGAAGCGGTCAGCATCATGCGCGGCCAGGAGGGCACCTCTGTCAACGTAACGTTCCTGCGCGACGACGAGGAAATCACCTTCAGCATCAAACGTGAGAAAGTAACGATTAACTATGTTGAAAGCACCATACTGGAGGATGCCATCGGATACATTGCTCTTTATGAATTTGCAGGCGAGGTTGAACTTCAGTTTGAAAAGGAACTGAATGAACTGATCGCCAAAGGTGCCCGCGGAATCATCATTGACCTGCGTGATAACGGAGGCGGATGGGTCAGCCAGGCCCAGTATATTGCCGATCTGTTTATGGACAAGGGTGAAATCTGCCATCTTGTATACAGGAACGGGGAACAAGAAGTTTACGAAACACACAATGGGAAAACGGACGTCAAACTTGTGCTCCTTGTCAATGAAATGAGTGCAAGTTCATCAGAAATTCTGGCAGGGGCCCTTCGTGAATGTGCGGATGCTGCTGTCGTGGGTGTTAAAACATTCGGTAAAGGAATTGTCCAGAGTGTTCTCCCGATTGGAGAAAAAGGTGCAGGGTTCCAGATTACCATCGCCGAATATTTCTCACCGAAGGGTAATAAAGTACACGGCGTCGGAATCACCCCGGACAGGGAAGTGGAACAGCCGGAAGAAGAATTGGTTAACTATAGTTTTGCCGATACTGAACACGACACACAGCTGCGCACTGCACTCGAAGTGATGCGCGATAAATTGCAGTAAAGCCTGATATCTGGTATAATACCCCTGTTCCGGGACCAAAGCACAGCTTTTTCAAGTGAAGCGGAGGAAGGAACAGGGGTACCTGATTGAGCACGGAGAGGAATCAATGTGCAAGATAGGAGGGGATTGTATGTATACATCATTATGCACAGTTTAGCAGCACGCTCGACTGTGTTTTTTATTGCCTGATCCGTAAACCAAGTTGACGGAGGAAAACCCCATGGATTCATGCACAAGACAGGGATTCATCGGAATTGTGGTTGAAAACAGGGAAAATATCGAGAAAGTAAACCGTATCCTGACCCGTTTCAGCAAAGTCATCCGGGGCAGGATTGGAATTCCGAACCATGAAGATGAAACTGCTGTAATCGGCCTGATAGCCGACGGAACAAACGACGAAATCGGAGCGCTGACAGGGATGCTTGGAAACATTCCGGGGATCATTGTTAAAAGTGCGCTGGTACCTTTGAAAAAATGAATGAAGGAGTCAATGAATTATGAAAAAGTTAATTGCTGTATTGTTTGCTTTTCTCTTAGTATGCAGTTTTGCCGGTGCTGAGGACAGTTTCCTTGTGGAATGCCCGAACGGAGCGCCGGCCCTGACTGTTTGTGCACTGAAGGACAATGTTCAGCTGGTGGATCCTGCAACCATTGCCGCCTCTTTTACCAGGGAAGAAGCTGATTTTATCATCGCCCCCATCAATGCCGGAGCAAAACTCTTCAAAGCAGGAAAGTCCACATACAGGCTTGCTGCTGTTGTCACCTGGGGAAATCTGGTCTTTGCATCCAGGATCCCTGATTTTTCAGCAGAAATGATTAACGGGCATGAACTGATACTCTTCGGTGAGAACACGATTAATGCATCCGTCGCCCTGTATGTACTGCAGGAAATGGGGATTACACCTGCCGCCGTCAGCTATCTTGCATCAGCCCAGGAAACGCAGCGAAAGGTTGTTGAAGATGCCGATGCAATTGTCATGACTGCCGAACCTGCCGCAACTGCTGCAAAGATGGCTAATGCTGATATCAGTACTGTTTCTGTTTCCGCGCTGTTTATGCAGCTTACAGGGAGCGAAGGTTTTGCACAGGCCGGTTTGTTTGTACGTGCCCGAACGCTCGAAGACAGCCGGGAAATGGTAGCCGGATGGCTGCAGGAAATCAAAGCATCTGCTGATCGCTGGGCTGAAGATCCGGATACTGCTGCAAAAGATGCAGTGGAGATGGGAATTATGGCAAAAGAAGCAATTGTCCTGAAAGCAATTTCCAACTGCGGTATTCATTATGTACCTACCCGGGAAGCAAAGGAACTTGTTGAGAAGACTGCAGCTATCGATCTGGGACAATATGGCGGTTCAGTCCCGGGCGACGATTTCTACTATTATGGTGAAGAATAACAAGTTTAAAGAATTTATCGCCTTCTGCCTGGGGCTGCTGTTCATCGCAATGCTCCTCCAGGCAGGGGGTGCCCTTCATGAAAACAGTGTTGTGTTCCCATCGCTGCCGGAAATTGCCAAATCGTTTGTTCGTCTTCTGTCACAACGTGAAACATACACAGCTGCCGGCATTTCGCTGCTGCACCTTCTTGAAGCGCTTGCCTGGGCGATGCTTTTCGGAATCCTGGCTGGAACCGTGGAAGGACTTTCCAATCTGTTCAGGTCAGCCCTTAAGCCTGTCATGATCATGATCCGGTCATTGCCCATGATTATCCTCGTCATCCTGACAATGACCATCCTGCCTTACAGCAGGGTTCCGGTTGCTGCCGGGACAGTTGTGCTCATCCCTATGATCAGTGAAGCTGTCAGTGAAGGTTTCAGGTCAATTGACCCCGAATTTATCGACGTTTACCGTATCAACGGCCGCTTCGGATGCAGGGTTTTCTTTCAGGTATATATTCCGCTGGTTTCCGGATACCTGAAAGAAGCGTTTTTCAACGCTGCAGGTATGGGCCTTAAAATTGTTGTTTCTGCGGAATACCTGGTACAGACAAGAAATTCACTGGGGAAAGCAGTTTATTCAAGCGCCTATTTCCTTGACTATGCAGATATATACGCATATGCGCTGATCATGATCTTCATGGTCGTGATGATAACCGGATTACCGGTGCTTGTTTTCAGCGCCAGAAATAAACTGCATCCGGTACAAAAACAAGAAATTAGCCGGAAAGTGTGAAAAAACACTGCAAATAATTGCATAATTCCTATGAAAAAGGTATAATACAGCTTGCGGCCGAATAGACGCTTGAGTGATGGAGGACTGCGGATGTACAAACTTTTGCTCGTCTCCGATCGGGAAGATGTGCTGAATGCGTTTGAACAGATACAGAACTGGGAAAGGCAGGGATTCAAGGCTCCCCATATCCGTCACGATTTTGAGGGAACAAAGGACAGCCTTGCCAAGCACCATGCAGACGGTATCGCAGTTGCTGTTGTACCTGAAGAAGAAAAGAAGATCCTCGCATATCTGCAGGAGTATTTTCCGAACGTACCCCTTTTCCAGGCTGGCACAAATCGCGAGGAAGTTTTGCGTTACCTGAATGAGCTGAATATCCTGCTGAACAGGATTCACGCGGATTTTTCCAACGATCGTTTCCGTGAAATCGACATGCTGCAGGAATGCCGGCACGAGTTTTTCAGGAAACTGATGACAGGACGGGTCAGCAGGAAAGATGACCTTGTCAGGAATATGCGGCTTCTCCGGAGCCGAATGGATCCGGACAGGCCCTGTATGATGGTTGAACTCGAGCAGCCTGCCACAAACAATACGGACAAACTTGAAGGCCGCTGGCATTATGGTTCTGACCGGCTGGAGATTGCTTTAAGGAATTCTTTCGGCGGGGATATTGAAGGCATACATATTCTTCCGACTGTTCATACGGACGGAAGGATTCTTGTACTGTGCTGCGCATTGTACGGCGTTGAAACGCCGATCACCGGGGATAGGATGACAGCGATGCTGACAACGCATATTGCGGACGGTATTGCGCACCTGAAGGAGTTCTTTGGCCTTGATCTGCATATTTCGGGAATCCGGGTATTACCGTCGCTATATGTCTTATGCACTGATGCGACGGAATAAGATAGTGAATCATACAGCCTTAATATAATAAAAGGGAGGGTTTCGGAAATGGGTATTCTGGACAAGATCAAGGGACAACTGATTGATGTGATCGAATGGTCCGACAATTCTAACAAGACCATGGTTCACAAGTACGACATGAACGGCAAAGAAATCATGATGGGCGCACAGCTGACTGTCCGTGAGAGCCAGGTTGCAATCTTTGTCAATGAAGGGCAGCTTGCTGATGTTTTTGAACCCGGCCGCTATGAGCTGCAGACAAGCAACATGCCGATCCTGACAGCCCTGAAGAGCTGGAAGTACGGCTTCAACAGCCCCTTCAAATCTGATGTCTACTTTGTCAATACCAAGCAGTTCCTCGATATGAAGTGGGGAACCAGCAATCCTGTCATGATGCGGGACGCTGAGTTTGGTATGATCCGTCTTCGCGCTTTTGGTATCTATAGTTTCCGTGTTTCCGATCCGGTTACTTTCCTGAAGGAAGTATTCGGCACATCTGCTCTTTTTACAGTGGACGGCGTGGAAGGGCAGATTAAGCGCACACTGGTCAGTGGCCTTAGTGACGCGATTGCGGAAAGCAAGATTCCTGCGCTTGATCTTGCAGCCAACTACGATGAAATCGCATCCTATGCAATGCAGTCCATCAATCCGAAACTTGCTGCACTCGGCCTGACCCTTTGCAGCTTTGTGGTTGAGAATATTTCACTTCCTGAAGAAGTCGAAAAGAGCATGGACAAGCGTACATCCATGGGTGTGCTTGGGAACCTCGACCAGTATGCCAAATACCAGGCAGCTGAAGCGATGCGCGAAGCCGCTAACAATGACGGAAGCGGCATGGCAGGTATGGGTGTAGGTATGGGTGCCGGTGCAGCAATGGGCCAGATGTTTGCACAATCCATGAACGCTGCTGCTCCTGCTGCAGCTGCTCCTTCAGCGCCTGCCCAGGCCAAAGCCGCATGTGTATCCTGTGGTGCATCGATCCCTGCCGGTGCAAAGTTCTGCCCAGAATGCGGCGCAAAACAGAACACGAGTGTATTCTGTGTCAGCTGCGGCCAGGAAATCCCTGCCGGCACAAAGTTCTGCCCTGAATGCGGTGCGAAACAGTAATAGGCAATTTGAAAAGGGAGCTGCAGAAGCAGCTCTCTTTTTCAATGAATGTTACACTTCGGAAAACAATATGTCACGTTCTTCGGCATATTCCTTCGCATAGGAATCTGGATAGACAAAAAGCATCAGGTGCCGGCATTCAAGAAACGCATCCGGTTCGATATTGCAAACGCTCTTCGGGATCTGCAGCGACAGGAGGTTCTGACAGTTTTCAAAGGCTTCAGAACCAATATCTTCAAGAGTATCCGGCAGTATTACGCTGTTCAGGCTTTCACACCTGGCAAAAACCATTGGCGGAAGGGATTTCAGGCCGGAATGGATTGTAACTTCCTCCAGCAATGCGCATGATCCGAAAGCATGCTGGCCCAGTGATTTCAGGGATGAAGGCAAGGTAACAGTTTCAAGGGATCTGCAGCCTTCAAAGGCTGATTCGCCGATATCGACAATTCCTTCGGGAATAACAAGCGATTGCAGGCTGCTGCAGCCGCTGAACGCGCAGGAAGAAATAAAACGGACAGATTCGGGGATCTGAACTGATGAAAGGGATGCGCAGGCATAGAAAATTGAATAATCTATGGAATCCAGTTTGCTGGGGAGGGTGACCTCATTGAGGGAAGAGCAGCCATGGAAAGCATTTGCCGAAATCCGGGTGATGGAATCGGGCAGTGTGATGGATTTCAGGTTTTTGCAACCGTAAAAAGCTTTTTGCTCAATTATATTCACAGAATCCGGCAGGACGACTGATTCAAGGTGGATACGGTTCGCAAACGCTTCTTCTTCAATTATTGATACACTGTCCGGAACACAGTACTCTCTGTTTCTTTTTGCAAATGGATAGAAAATCAGGCGGCGTTCTTTCCGGTTAATCAGTACGTTGTCATCCGAAGTATATACTGGATGATCTGCCGGAACTTCAATGACGGACAGTGCGGTGCAGCCTGAAAAAGCTCCGTTTCCGATTTTCTGCAGACGTTCGGGGATGGAGATGGAAACCAAGGCGTCACAGGATGCAAAAGCATTTTCACCCAGCTCAGTCAAATGATTCGGAAGCGTGATATATCGCAGGCTGCGGCATTCAGCGAAAGCTTCAGGGCCAATCATATGAAGGGAATCGGGGAGGGAAACTGCGGAAAGGGCAGTACATGACTGGAATGTTGAATAGTTGATTTTCCGGACTGCCGATGGAATTGAAATACTTTTCAGGGAAGAGCAGCCGATGAAGCACCATTCGCCGATATTCCTGACCGATTGAGGGATTGAAATGGATTCAAGAGATTCACACCATGAAAAGGCTGCCTCTCCAATCGATGTGACGGTATCGGGAATAACAACTGACTTGATGGTGGTAAGCCATGAAAAGGCATTGTCCGCGATTGCTGTCACAGGCTTTCCGTCATAATGGTCCGGTATGACGAGATGCGTGTCATTTCCTTCAAAGCTGTCAAGCTGAATGTTTCCATCCCTTCTGACCGAAAAAAGATACTTTGACATGCAACGGCTCCTTTCCTTGTTTTTCAGTGCAAGGGCATACTCAGGAAAGCATTGCCGCACCGATAATACCGGCTTCTGATCCAAGAATAGCCAATTTGATATCAGGCATAGGCTGGTCATTGTAGATCACGTACCCTGAATATGCACGGCGAAGCGGACTAAGCAGGAAATCACCTGCTTTGCTGACGCCGCCGCCGATGACGATGACTTCCGGATCCAACAGGTTTGTGATGCCCGCGATAGCCTGGGCTAGATAGTGAATGTAAGTGTTGTAAACATCCAGGGCAACGGGGTCTTCCTTGCGGGCGGCATCAATCACAGTACGTGCTTCGATTTTGGTGATGTCGTTTGACACCATGTTCATCATCACAGAGTTGACATTATCTGCAATGGCTTCCCGCGCCATGCGGATAAGTGCTGTCGCAGAGCAATAACGTTCAAGGCATCCGCGGTTTCCGCAGGTGCAGGGGAAGCCGTCGACCTTAAAAATTACGTGGCCGAATTCGCCGCCGATGCCGTGGAATCCGTTCCAAATCCTGTTATTGATGATGATTCCGCTTCCGATGCCTGTGCCGATTGTGATAAACACACTGGAAGATGTTCCCTTGCTGATGCCGGCAACGCTTTCTGCCAGCGCAGCCACGTTTGCATCATTGTCAATCAGGACAGGAACATCCAGGTGCTTTTGGAATTCTTCACGGAAGGGTACATGATGCCAACCCATGTTTGTGCATTTGATTACTTCGCCTGTCGCCTGGTTTGCTATACCGGGAATTCCGACTCCCACACTGATTATCTGATTTCTTTCGAGGCCGGCGGATTCCGCAGCTTCAAAAACGCAGTCAACGATTCTTTCAATCTGTTCGGAAAATGGAATATCTGTAAAAGTGTGTATATATTTCTCTGCAAGAACTTTCAGCTGTTCATCAATCACGCCGACCTTAATTCCCGTTCCGCCAACATCGATTCCAATGCGATACATAATCGTTCCTCCTTGGTTTATTCATGAAATGAAGCAATGAGTTCACGTGCCGCGTTGAAACCGGCGCGCTTCAGGCTGAGATTTCTGGCAGCAACCTCAACAATGATTGCCAGGTTACGTCCGGGTTTAATCGGAACTGTCTGGCTCGGTACAGGCACACTGAGAATTTCAACAGTATGATCTTCCAGCCCGAGCCGGTCGGGGATCGCGTCTTCCTCGGTTGATATCAGTTCAATAATCAGGTCAATTGTTTTGCTGAAGGAGACCGCTCCGATTCCGAACATCGCCTGAATATCAATGACTCCGATCCCACGGATTTCCATCAGGTGACGGATGCGTTCCGGACATGATCCGATCAGGCGGTCATCAGCAATCCTGCAAATATCAACTACGTCATCGGCGACGAGCTGATGCCCTCTTTTGATGAGTTCCAGAGCAGCTTCACTTTTTCCGACACCGCTCTTTCCGGTCAGGAACACGCCGACGCCATATACATCGAGGAGAACGCCATGGCGGGTTACATGCGGTGCGAGACACCGGTTCAGGTAATGGATCGCAGAAACTGTGAATTTGCTGGTTACAGCGGCACTCCTGAAAACAAATACCCCGTTTTTCTGTGCGAGCTCCAGCAATTCCGGCGGCGGCGTCATATTACGGCAGATGATGACACAAGGGATATTATACGAAAAATACTTCTCGAGAATGATCTGCCTCTTTTCCGGAGCCTGTTTTTCAAGGTAGCTCATTTCAACCTTGCCGATTACCTGAGGACGCTCAAAAGCAAAGTATTCATAGAATCCGCAGAACTGCATTCCAGGCCTGTTCAGGTCTGCAGTCCTGAAATCCCAGTTATCATTCCGGGAAGAAACCAGGCACTCGAGTTTCAGCGCATCCTGAAATGCGGAAGCGTTAATCAAAACAGCTCCTCCTCATGAAATACGTATTCTCGCGGACAGATAATGTGCAACCCCATCTTCCTGGTTTGAGGGGCAGGTGTCGTCACACAGGGCGATCACATCAGGGCGGGCATTTGCAACAGCAACGGACAATCCTGCAGCCTGCAGCATGGAGAGATCGTTCAGGCTGTCTCCGAATGCTGCGAAATCCCGCAGCGTCAGGCCAAGCAGGGAAGCAGTCTTTTCAAGTGCGATACCTTTTGTGGCGCGCGGCGGATTGAATTCCAGGAAGTAAGGCTTAGAACACGTTACAGATGCTTTTCCCTGAAAGCGCACACGGGCGTCCCGAAGCATTTCCGCAATCTTGTCATTTTCAGCCATCATCAGGATTTTCGTACGCGGTTCCCGAATAAAATCAACAAGATCCCCAACATATTCTCCCGGGAGCATGGAAGCTGCTGCATACATTTCAGAGTACTTTGAATACTCATTGAAATAGAACCTGTCATCGGAATATGTCTGCGCATAACAGCGGTATTCGTTCCCGAACCGGGCAATTTCCCTGCAGAGTTCGGGAGAAAACATTTCGCGGTACAGGACTTCCTGCGTTGAAGGATTCCAAATTTCGGCACCGTTGCAGGAAATACACAGGGAAACACATCCAAGTCTGTCAACAAACGGCTTCATACTCATCCGGGTCCTGCCGCTGGCTGCTACAAAGACAAATCCTTTTTCATGAAGTTTTCGGAATATATCAACCGTATAGGGGGAAATCCCGAGGTCATCATGAAGAAGCGTATCATCAAGGTCAAAGGCGGCGGCTTTCACCTGTGTCATGCTTTCAGCCCTTCTACTGCGGCCTTTTGTGCCGGAATGCATGCCAGGAACCGTTCCATATAGCAGTCAAAACCTTTTTCATCGTCCGGATCCGGTGAAACAGTAATTTTCCTCATGCCGTTGAAAACGTTGGTTTGCAGGTAGTCTTCAAGGGATTCAGAAGGTTTGCGGTAAAGAAGGTAATCTGCCAGCAATGCGATACCCCAGGCACCGCCTTCACCGGCAGTTTCCATGACAGTAACGGGAGCATGGATTGCTGCGGCAAGCAGATTCTGTGCAACACCTTCTGTTTTGAAAAGGCCGCCATGACCGTAAACTTCGTCAATCGCGACATTTTCCCGGTTCATGATTTCCATACCTGCCTTCAATGTTTCAAGGCTTGCATAGATCTGTGCCCTCATGAAATTCGCAATATTCATCCGGGCGTCAGGCGTGCGTATCAGCATCGGACGTCCCTCCGAAAGCCCGGTTACCGGTTCACCTGCAAAATAGTTGAAACTGACAAGGCCGCCGCAGTCTTTTTCACCTTCCATTGCTTTTTTGAACAAGCGCTTGAAGACCTCACCGGTATCCGCGGAGAAACCCATCAAATCAGCAAATTCACGGAAAAGGGAAACCCATGCGTTGATATCGGATGTACAGCTGTTGCAATGAACCATACCGACCTGCTTTCCGACAGGCGTCGTTACAATATCAATTTCGGGATAGACATGTGCCATAGGTTTCTCGAGGACGATCATACTGAAAATGGATGTGCCGGCGCTCACATTTCCCGTCCTTGCCTTTACGCTGTTTGTCGCCGTCATACCTGTTCCTGCATCACCTTCCGGAGGGCAAAGGGGGCATCCCGGTTCAAGATCGCCTGAAGGATCAAGCAAAAGTGCTCCTTCCGGTGTCAGAGTACCGGCATCTTCGCCGGCAGTAAGAACGACAGGGAGAATCTCCTTCAGCTTCCAGGGGTAATGCAGCGGAGCTACAAGGCTGTCAAAAGCGCTGACCATATCCGCACGATAATCGCAGGTATCCGAATCGATCGGCATCATGCCGCTTGCATCACCGACGCCAAGCACTTTTCTGCCGGTCAGCAGGTAATGCACCCAACCGGCAAGCGTTGTCAGGAAGCTGATCCGGCTGACGTGGTCTTCCTTGTTCAGGATCGCCTGGTAAAGGTGGCTCAGGCTCCAGCGCTGCGGCATATTGAAATCAAAGAGCGATGTCAGTTTTTCAGAAGCTTCGCCAGTGATTGTATTCCGCCAGGTACGGAAAGGCACCAGCAGGTTCATTCCGGCATCGAAAGGAAGATATCCATGCATCATTGCGCTGATTCCAAGGGCGCCGATCTTTTTCAGCGGTGTACCGTATTTTTGCATGACATCTTTTTTCAGGTCGGCGAAGCTGCTCTTCAGACCGGAAAGAATTGCATCCTCGCTGTATGTCCAAATTCCGTTTTGGTAATCGTTTTCCCACTCATGGCTGCCGGAAGCGAGCACCTGATGATTCCTGTCAATCAGGACACTTTTGATTCTGGTTGAACCGAATTCAATTCCGAGCACAGCTGTTCCATTTTTTATTTGTTCACTGCCCATGGCGGAAACCTCCATATTCAAATATTTATACATTAATTAATTTATCACAATGGCATGATGCCTGTAAACCACGAATTTTAATGAATGCGCAGGACTTATTTTACATACCGGTGGGATGGCTTCGGGGTTTTCATCCTATGGGCCCGCTGTTTTCTGAGCAAAACCAGGATAACGAACACCAGCATGGCAATAATCAGGACAGGAGCCAGCAGGATCATCAGAAACTCAAAGGATAAAGGCGGGAAGGGATTCGGATCTGCATTGGTTTCATTGACAATTTCTTCAAGTGTTTTCGGGACATTTTCACGCCTGGCTACAGAACGCGAGGCTGTCAGAAGATAAACCACCGGATCTCCATAGGAAGGAAAATAAGTCATTGTACCGATTGTTTCACCTGCAGCTATAGGCGCCGCAAAATCACGGGTATATTGTATTGATACAATATTTTTTAGGTTTGAAGCCATCTTCCTGACTTCTGCGGATGTGGCAATAATCTTGGGCGGAACAATACCCGGATCCTGCATTTGACAGGACAACTGTACCTTTCCCCTGTTAGGATCTGATGTCGAATAATTATTCGTTTCCACTGTGATCGGATTCATATTGTAAAGGTCCATCGGGGAAACGCTGACATACTGGCTGAATCCGTAATCCATCAGTTTGATTGTATCTGCCCAGCGGGCGCGGTTTCCAGTAAACAGAACAACGGAAATCAGGCGGACATTGTTTCTTTCGGCTGCGCCGGCGAAGCAGTAACCGGACTTTGAATGCGATCCGGTTTTAATTCCGATGGCATCAGGATAATAATACTTGTTGGGCTTCTCATCGGTGCCGGTTTTCATGTATTCGGATTTCGTTACAATGGTCCTTGCGCGCTGTTTATTCGTCTTGGGTATTGTCCAGGATACCGTTGCAGATATTTCACAGAAGAGATCATTCTGCATGCACTGGCGTGCAATGACCGCCAGATCCCTGGCAGTTGAATAATGGTTGTCGTCATGGTATCCGTGCGGATTTGCAAAATGGGTATGATCACAGCCGAACATTTCAGCTGTGTTGTTCATCAGTTCAACAAAAGCGGGAATAGACCCGGAAACTGCTTCCGCAATCACATTTGCTCCGTCATTGCCGGAAACAAGCATCGTTCCGTACAGCACATCGATAAAACGGATTTCCTCACCGGCGATCAGGTGCATGGTGGACGAATCAGGCGGTACATTTACTGCTGTTTCAGATACAGTTACATACTGGTAAACATCATCTACCATCATAATACCAAGAAGAACTGTAAGCATTTTTGTAATGGATGCCGGATAACGTACCTCATCCGGATCTTTTTCAAAAATCACTTCCCCGGTATCTGCGGATATCAGAATGGCTGATAAAGCATAAAGCTGGTCCTGGGCAAGATTTTCCGGATGGTCAGGATCATATTTTTCAGCTTGAGGCGAGAGCGTGGGTTCGGGAATTTTTTCCGTTTCCGAGGCTGTTTCCGCAAAAGCAGGGGAAAGGACAGGGAGGAAAACAAAACAGAAAACAAAAAAGAAGCTAAGCGCCTTTTTCATCCGTCATCCTCCTTCCCAAGTATGTTTATTCAGATTCAGCCTGCTGCTAAAGCCGGCGTAAAGGCGGGCAGAAAAGAAACCCCTGCAAGCTGCAGCACAAGATATGCAACGCCGATGATTGCAAGATAGAGCGCAAACCGGCTCAACGGAACGGTGCTGATGATTTTCAGCATGAAGCGCAATGCAAGGAAACCGGATATTGCCGCGACAAGGATTCCGACAGCCGCAGGAACAACATCAATTTTTTCAAACAGGCCATTTTCAATTGCGTCTTTTCCTTCCATGAGAAGAGATCCGACAATTGCCGGCGCGCTCATCATGAACGAAAACGAGGCTGCCTTCTTTTTATCAAGCCCGGAAAGTACACCGCCGAAGATTGTGGATCCGCTTCTGGAAACGCCGGGAATCAGGCCAATCCCCTGAAAGCAACCCATCACAACGGCATTCAGTGCACTGAACTTTTTTCCCTGTACGGCCTGTCTCGAACAGACAAGGTCACAAAGAAGGAGGAATAATGCTGTAATCAGGAATGATGCACCCAGGAACCATCCATTGTCAAAAACAGCGAAACCGTCTACATCGCTGAAGATCTTCTTGGCACCAAGATAGATCAGGAAAGTCGGAATGGATGCAACAACAAGGTAAAGGAGGGTCCGGTTTCTGACAGGGTGCCGGAGCATTGCCCACCAATCTTTCCAGAAAATGATAAGCAGAGGGATCAGCGTTCCTACATGCAGGAGGATATCCAGTACTTTCAGGGCGGAACTGTCCCCTTCAATTCCAAGGAGAAACCGGGCAAGAAGTAAGTGCCCGCTTGACGAAACAGGCAGGAATTCACCAAGCCCCTGAATCAGTCCAAGCAGGGCACTTTGCAGAACATTCATACGATAACCTCCATGAGTATAGTTCTTATTATTTTATCACATTGATGTATGTTTGGAAAGCTTGACTCAGCAACATACGTTCAATTATAATTAAACGCCGATGCAGTCGGTTTTTTTACTGCATATTTACGGAAGGAGAACCGAAAAAATGAAGCTTGGTGTTGTCGGACTCCCGAATGTTGGGAAAAGTACCCTGTTTAATGCAATTACCAATGCAGGAGCCCAGGCTGAAAACTATCCGTTTTGCACCATTGAACCAAATACAGGCATCGTTGCAGTGCCGGACAGCCGGCTCAGCGTACTTGCTGATATGTACCATCCGAAAAAAGTAACTCCCACCACGATCGAATTTGTGGATATTGCCGGCTTGGTCAAAGGAGCCAGCAGGGGAGAAGGATTGGGAAACAAGTTCCTGAGCCATATACGCGAAGTGGATGCGATTGTCCATGTTGTAAGATGTTTCGAGAATGAAAACATCATCCATGTAGACGGAAGCATCGATCCTGCCAGGGACATAGAAACCATCAACCTTGAACTGATCTTTTCTGATATGGAAACTGTCCAGCGCAGAAAAGAGAAAGCCGAAAAAAGCTTCCGGGGCGGTGACAAAAAAGCAGGTACGGAAGCAGAACTTGCAGACAGGATTTACCGGCACCTGGAGAGCGGAAAGCCTGCACGAACATTTGACGCCGATGACGAAGAGAAAGAAATCCTTTCCGGATGGTTCCTCCTGACAACGAAACCGGTTATTTATGCTGCCAATATTTCCGAGGATGATCTTGGCAAAGACGAAAATGAAATACCTTTTGTGGCCCCGGTGCACGAAATAGCACAAGCCGAAAAGGCGGAAATGATCACCATTTCGGCTGCTATCGAGGAAGAAATCGCGCAGATGAACCAGGATGAGAAAGCGGAATTCCTGGAAGAAATGGGAATCGGCCAAAGCGGGCTGGATCGTCTGATTACCGCATGTTACAGGCTGCTTGGCCTGATTTCCTTTCTCACTGTCGGTGAAGACGAATGCCGGGCTTGGACAATCCAAAACGGTACGAAAGCGCCGCAAGCGGCAGGAAAGATCCATTCAGACTTTGAGCGCGGTTTCATCCGCGCGGAAGTCGTTCCGTATGAAACACTGGTCAGTAACGGAAGCATGGCTTCCTGCAGGGAAAAGGGCCTGATCCGCAGTGAGGGAAAAGATTATGTCATGAAAGACGGGGATGTCACGCTGTTCCGTTTCAACGTCTGAGAAAGCATGGTGAATGATTATGTCTCGTTTGCAGTATTTCTGGCACAGGCTGGTACGAATGGACTGGAAGGCAATGTGGAAGACCACGGGAATCCTGAAGAACAGGAGCGGGAAAAGTCGTATTGCCCTGATGATCGATATGCTTCGCTGCGCCGTCAAATATAATGCCGGTTACGTAGATTACAAGATCGCGCAGATGTACAAGCTGAATGACCAGCAGCGCAGCACTGTTATTACACGCGGTATTTCCAATGACATTGTGAGGCGCATGAATAACAAGGAATACTGGCATTATTTCGATGACAAAGCGGAATTCAACGAAACATTCAGCGAATGGATTCCGCGCAAATGGATTCGCATCAACGCTGAAACGGACCCGGAAGCCTTGTATGCGCTTTGCAGGAACCGCAGCGAACTGATTGGAAAGCCCCTGGAAGGTTCCAGCGGGCAGGGTATCCGCAAGTACACCCCGGAAGATTGGAAAAACGGCAGCGAAGCCTTCCTTAGCCAGCTGATACGGGACGGCATCGGAATCCTTGAAGAAGTTGTGGTCCAGCATCCCAAGATGGCTTCCCTGTGTCCAACTTCTGTCAATACCTGCCGGATAGCCACCCTGCTCGGGGATAAAAAGCAAGGCATCGTTTATGCTTTCCTCAGGATCGGGAACGGCAAAGTCATGGACAATGTTGACTGCGGCGGCATGGCGTCCAGGATAGACCTGGAAACAGGAAAACTGTTGACCGTCGGCGCTGATAAACAGGGAAACACTTTCATCAAGCACCCTATGACGAATACAAGCATCATCGGTTTTGAAATCCCTTTCTGGAAAGAAGCAAAAGAGATGTGCCTGAAAGCCGCAGAAAAATTTCCTGAAATGCGCTTTATTGCATGGGATGTCGCAATAACCCCCGATGGGCCTACCTTTATTGAAGGGAACAGTTTCCCATCCCACGCCATCCCGCAGTTTGCTGCCCACTATCCTGACGGAATCGGTATTCTGCCTGAATTCCGGAAGTTCATCGACTGCTGACCCAGCCCAGACGCGAAAAAGCAGTTGAAAAAAAGAAAAGAGAAAAAACCTTGATTTCGCTTTACGGTTGTGATATAGTAGCAATGTTATGCGGACGGTCCTCTGGTCGGTATACCTGTTTCATCCGTTCGGGTGAAGCGCCGCTCCAAGAACGTCTATAAGGGAAGGAGGAAACCATCATGAATGAAATCATCCGTTCCATCGAAGCAAAGCAGATCCGGAAAGATCTCCCCGTAATCAGTGTCGGTGACACCGTACGCGTATGGGTAAAGGTTGTTGAAGGCAACCGTGAACGTCTGCAGGCTTTCGAAGGCACTGTCATTGCCAAGCGTAACGGCGGCATCCGCGAAACATTTACTGTTCGCCGCATGTCTTACGGTATCGGGGTTGAACGTACTTTCCCGATCCATTCCCCCCGTGTAGACCATGTCGACCTGATCCGCCACGGTAAAGTCCGGCGTGCAAAGCTGTATTACCTGCGTGAGCTCCAGGGCAAAGCTGCCAAGATCAAGGAAGTCAAGCGTGTCTGATTTTCGCCTGAAACTTTAATGCTGCGTATTGCGCAGCATTTTTTATTTCCTCCTTCCGGAAGGATTACCGCTCCGCTGTGTTTAATTATTTAATGATAAACTTTCAGGATTGTATTCCAAATATAATCAAAACAGGAGTTGTGACCATGAGAAACAGAGCAGAAGCAACAGCCAAAGCCCGTGAACTTGTCGGAAAGATGACTATTGAGGAAAAAGCTTCACAATTGAAGTATGATGCACCGGCAATCCCGCGACTCGGTATTCCGGCTTACAATTGGTGGAACGAAGTACTTCACGGTGTTGCAAGAGCTGGAACTGCGACTGTTTTTCCGCAGGCAATCGGCCTTGCTGCAATGTTTGATGAAGACATGCAGGAAGAGATTGCAACGGTAATTTCCGAAGAAGCCAGGGCAAAATACAACGGCCAGAGCAAGCACGGAGACCGCGATATCTATAAAGGACTGACCGTGTGGAGTCCGAACATCAACATTTTCCGTGATCCCCGCTGGGGCCGCGGCCATGAAACATACGGCGAGGATCCGTACCTTACCAGCCGGCTGGGTATCCGTTTTATCAAAGGGCTGCAAGGGCAAGGAAAATACCTCAGGACCGCCGCCTGCAGCAAACATTTTGCTGTACATTCCGGCCCGGAAGCACTCAGGCACCAGTTTGACGCAAGAGCAAATGCCAAGGATATGTCAGAAACATACCTGGCTGCTTTTGAAGCAACTGTCAGGGAAGCTGAAGTTGAATCCGTCATGGGTGCCTATAACCGCGTTAACGGGGAACCTGCCTGCGGAAGCGAAACGCTGCTGAAAAAGACGCTCCGGGAAAAGTGGGGATTCAAAGGACATGTTGTAAGCGACTGCTGGGCTGTGCGTGATTTCCATGCCAACCACAAAGTCACAGATACCGCTCCGGAAAGCGCTGCGCTTGCATTGAAAAACGGATGCGATCTCAACTGCGGCAACACATATCTTCATATGCTGGAAGCGCTCCAGGAAGGACTTGTTACAGAGGAACAGATAACAACAGCGTGCGTGCGGCTTTTTACGACGAGATACCTTCTCGGCCTGTTTGATGATGAGTGTGAATTCAACGGTATTCCCGTAACAGCGGTGGATACGGATGAAAACAACGACCTTGCCCTGAAGGCAGCGGAAAAGAGCATGGTACTCCTTGAGAATGACGGTACCCTTCCGCTTGATCCGGCAAAGATCAAAACCATTGCGGTCGTCGGTCCGAATGCTGACAGCATCCCCGCGCTGGAAGGCAACTACAACGGTACAAGCAGCAGGTATGTCACTTTCCTCGCCGGGCTCAGAGCATACTGTAAAGCGCACGGAATCCGCGTTCTTTACAGTCTCGGTTCCCATCTGTTCAAAGACCGGACTTCCGGACTTGCGCAAGCTGATGACCGGCTTGCGGAGGCAGCGATGTACGCGGAAGAAGCGGACGTCACCATCGCCTGTGTCGGCCTTGATGCCGGCCTTGAAGGAGAAGAAGGCGATACCGGCAACGAGTATTTCAGCGGAGACAAAAAGGATCTCCTGATTCCCGAATCCCAGAGAAAACTCCTGAAGACGCTTGAAAAATCAGCACGCAAGCTCGTTACCGTCATTGCCGCCGGCTCTTCACTGAACGTTCCTGAAGGAAACGCGAAAATTTTCGCCTGGTATCCCGGTCAGGCAGGAGGTACTGCGCTGGCAGAACTGGTATTCGGCGAGAAGAATCCAAGCGGACACCTTCCGCTGACTTTCTATAAAGATGTGAACGACCTTCCCCCGTTTGAAGATTATTCAATGGCTCAGCGTACTTACAGATACTTCACCGGAGATGTCCTGTATCCCTTCGGATTCGGCCTGAGCTATACTACATGGGAGATTTCGGGTGCAAAGAAGCAGGAAGGGAAGATCCTGGCCGATATAAAGAATACCGGCAGAATGGATGGGGATGCGGTTGTACAGGTCTATGTGGAATGCATGAGCGAGAATGCACCAACATTCCCAAGGCTGTGCGGTTTCGGGCGCATTTCCGTTCCTGCAGGGGGGACAGGGACTTTGTCCATTCCCCTCGATCGGCTGACAGATACAGTTGTCAATGATGCAGGCGAAAGAATCCAGGTCAGCCATATGAAGTTCTATATCGGCATGAGCCAGCCGGATGAGAAAAGCGTCCGGATGAGCGGCGTCCGTCCGGTTATGCTGGAAGTATAAATATTTTGCCTCAATGGCAATGAAGGAGAAAAATGTTTACCGGTTTTACTGAAGAAACAATTCAGTTTTTTCTTGATCTGAAATTTCATAACGATGCTTCGTTTTTCCACAGCGAGCACGATCGATACGTGGAAGTTGTGCAGCGGCCTTTTTATGAGATGATAGAAAGCCTTGCACCAGAAATGCTGAAAATCGATCCGGGAATGGAAGTGCGGCCGCATAAATGTCTGTCCAGGATCCATAGAGATACACGGTTTTCAAAGGATAAAAGTCCTTACAGAGATCATCTCTGGTACCTTTTCCGCCATGCCGCGGAAGCGCGCGACCGGTCATTGTTCTATTATTTCGAACTTGGTCCGGACAGGCTGAGCTGGGGAATGGGATTCTGGAATGAAAACAGGGAAGCGCTTGATCTTTTCCGAAAAAGAATGCGCGCCAATCCGGACGGTACGCTTGCCCTGCTGGATGACCTGGAAATGGAAAAACACAGACTGCTGCTGAATGGAAGTGTTCACAGGCGGATGGAAATACCCCCTGAAATCCCGGAACGTCTGAAACGCTGGTATCTTGCCAAGGATTTTTACATCGGCAAGTATATGCCTGATTACCGCATGATTTATTCCGAAAGGATCCTGAAGGAAGTCAGAAAAGATTTTGTTTCACTTGCTCCGTTGTACCGGCTGCTGAGGGGATA
>Ga0310694_10001726_pt1 | contig 24064 bp, 23 predicted proteins | sample 174DNAGHGhighgp2_FD_203884 | JGI IMG/M metagenome (GOLD analysis project Ga0310694, IMG submission 203884) | Sheep rumen microbial communities from Palmerston North, Manawatu-Wanganui, New Zealand - 1742 DNA GHGhigh gp2 (v2) (version 2) | ecosystem: Host-associated > Mammals > Digestive system...
GTATGGTAGTACACTCCATCAGGAGTCATATCACACACACGAGCCAACTCCTCTGTCGTTATGTTAGGATTCTCCAATATCAAGCTCAGAATCTTTTCCGTAGTCTTTTCCGTAGTCTTTTCCGTAGTCACCACATCCCCACGCTGCCTGATCGTGGCATACACCATAAACTCATTCTGCCGGTAGTCCGGTGCAGGCAATCCTGCCTCCGCCATCTCACGGAACATCCTGTCCACACCCTCGCCAAACTCTTTACCAGCTTATGGTGGCGCATATACAGCGCTATCTTGGGGTTGCGCGAGAAATGCATCTCGCGGATGCTATTAGGTCTTACCAAGCCAGGCAATATACCCGGGCTCTCCACTTTACGGCCCGGAAGACGACGTTCATCGTAAACACTGCCCTTCACCCCACCTTCGCTCAAACAGGCCATAACAGCGTTCGAGGACGTGCAACGGGCGTGCGAAGCACGAAATTTCCCATGCTAAACTTTCATTAATGGAACCATCAGCTTTCTATCCAATGATTTCCCATTCACCGCCTTTATCGCCTCCTTTGCGTACAATACGACCACTCTCACGCAGTTTCCTAACAGTCTTATATATACTATTTTCACCAACACCACATAATTCTGCAAGTTCAACAGTCGTTATCTTGGGATTCTCTGAGATTAATCGATAGACCTTATCCAACGTGTTCTCCTTACTTTTCTCCTTACTTTTCTCCTTACTTTTCTCCTTACTTTCTGAATCGCTTTGGTCTATTTCAGTCTCCGTACGTCTCCACAGTACCACCGAGAAGTCCTCGTCTTGTCGAAACTCCGGTCTGCGCAGTCCCTGCTCTACGCATCTATCTATCACGTCGTTAGTACCTGTTCCCACCTGCTCAATATATCCCGCCAGATAAACTGGGTTTGCCAACAGCGGGTTCACGGGTAGCGAAGCGTGCTCGCCATTCAGTTTCTCCACCGTCATCCCTTTCGGAAGCCTGCCAGGGTTCCACACCTCCAGTCTGTCCTTGAACAGCATCACCTGCACGCTACCCGTGCTCAGATAGTCGCGATGTACACAAGCATTCACTATCGTCTCGGTCACCGCCTGCACCGGCAGTTCGTATTCAACATCCACCTGTGCCGATGCCGTCCGTTCACCTACTCGCGCATCAATGTGCGACATCACAAAACTGACGGCCTGATCCACAACCTCAAACACGCTGCCTCCGTATATCTGCTGACTTGCCAACGGTTTCTGCACCTTTGTCCCGTAAAACTGCACGCACTTCACCGTCGATGACACAAACCACTTCTGCGGATCCTTTGCAAAGAGCAGTAGCGCAGCATTGGTCACCCTGCCATCATCCGATATCAGATGCAGACTATTCAGTATCTTGTGGACGTTCTCATCGCTGTATGTCAACGGGAAGTTACGTTTCTCTCTGGCCATGCCCGTCCACCATCTGATTTTCTCCTTATCCAGATCATCTATCGTTGCAGTCATATTCAGGGCAGCGTCGAACGGACCGAAGTGGAGATAACCCCTTAATACTAGATAATGCACCAAAGCAGCATATACACCACTCTTCAATTCCTCCATCGAACCAAACATATTCCGCACCACATCCTGCTCTGCTTTCTTTATCAGCGCCTTTTCTTTCGGGTGACGCTCTTCGGCACGCTTAATCAGCACGATTCTGTACTTGTGGTTATCCGTAGCGCAGTCATATTCCCGCTCCGTAGGCGAGACGCCCTCTGCATCCTCATAACCATAATCCAGACCAAAAAGGCCCAGATACACCTCCGTATCCGCCACCTCCGTCAAGTAGGCCTGAGTCACAGACACATCCTTAGCAGGCAGTTCCTCAAACAAAAATGGTTCAAAGAAGCGTCCCATCACCGCATCCTGCCGGATATACGCTGCAATCTCCCGACGTTCCTTTTCAAACTCACGTTGTACGCTGCTTATAAATAGTTTCACCATAACGGCTATGTTATTTCTATTTTGTTATCGTTTTGATTGTTAGATTATTAAAGCATCCTCCACTTCCCACACATTGGGGCGTTGCCCCAAAGAGCCTCCCTCGCTCACTCTAATCTGAGACTTTATATCAATCCCGTATCCAATTCTTCACGTTTTATCCGGCGTACTTCTATCTTTTCTCCCAAAATAGAGTGAATTAAGGACGTATAAAACAAGACGTCTTTGGAGGTCATTTTATACCCTAACAACACTCTATTGATTTTTATAGATATCCAAGGTTTTGCTTTTGTATCTTTCCCTGTCAACTCGTCTTTGAAGAATCTTACCTCTTTCTCATACTGCCAGTAGGTTGACTTATGTGTAAGAATCCTTTCAATGTTGTCTCTGGCTGCATTTGGCGTATCTGGCGAATAGTTCACCTCATGAGGTTTAAGTTTAGATGTCACTTCCACTTCCAAACAACAGCCTTGGTGGCTATCCGCATAGTGAGACCATAGCAAGGTGTGCCGGTAATCAGTACTGAAACAACAAATCAGCTGTTTCCTCTTTCCGTTCCATATTTCTTTTAACAATGCCCTATCATAAACATCTGAGTAGAATGCACCTTCCATAGGATCGTTCATCTCATTGTAATGCGCCATATAAAGACGCTTATTTACAAGAATGTCTAAGAAACGACGAAGGTTTTGTAACGAACGAAATTTGTATAAAGCCATAATGTGTAAATCTATCTGTGTTCATTTTCTTCCTATTAGCCTTCACCCAATTCAGCATACCATGTTCTTCCAACCGATGACATGATGGATTACGGTGAGTGGTTGTTATAAACTCCATCACCCCATCATAGCGAATACTCCATCTTTCGTCTTGGGTCATGTTAGCCTTTCTTTTCTTCATCATTGGGTTTCTCTACACCCATAATCTTCAAATAAACACCTTCTTTCGTACAACGTTCGACAGCTTTCTTAAGCAATGAATCCGGTTGAATGTTCTGTTCTAGAATATTCTTTAATTCAGTCAAGTTACTATGCTTTGATTCATTCAAAGCCTTCAAAAAAGAGACCAACACATCTTCTTTATTAAAGGTCGAGTTTTTATCAGACAATGCCTGACAAATATCTATTGTTGATTTGATCATATCTCTCTTAAAGGCACAATCGAAATTATTACCAAAGCTTTTTATCAATTCAGGTCTTATGTCTTCATCCATCAAAGACAACCCACAATAATGTTGAAAGAAAAGTAAGGTATATTTATCCTCACCCGTTTCCTCAAAACCACGGAAAAAACCACCTAAGTCATCAGAAGACTCTTCGCTTTCTTCCTCTTCATTACGATTTTCGTTTAACGATGCCTTTAATTTCAAGTAGGCTTCACGTAATTTTACGAATCCACTATCTTCCAAGTCTCTGGCAAATAACAGCTGTGTGAGATTTAAAATATCACGCGGTTCAAGAACCAATCTGTCTAGTAACGCATTTGTTTCTTCTTTGCGTAATTGTTGATACAAACCCTTTAGGTCATTGTGAATCTGATCATCGAGTTCTTTTGTTGTCTTAGCAAGACTAGCAACGATTGTTTTCTTTTCCTCAACCGTTTGGGCTAATTTTTCTATCTCCGCTTTCTTTTTGCTAATATATAAACCAATAACGGCACCAAATACTGTTACTATTAAGCCCACAAGGGCCAACAAGATACCGGCAACAGTAAGTTGATTGCTCACGCTGCTGTTTGAGGCTTCAATTATTCCAGACAGCATGTCGGTTTTTGATTGCAAAGCATCAATTTGAGAATGTAAGGAATCAACAGTATTTCTGTTGCTAATGACGCAATCTAATATATTCGTCACCAATAAAGAATCAACACCTTCCATAACATTTACTCATTTATAAGATTAATTACACAAAGCATTATTTTCTATTGCAAATTTCACAATTTAAGCTATTCTTTGACTCATGTATTGGCAAAATCCTCTATTCCTCCACGTTCAATCATGAAGGCCTTCAGGGCAGGGGCAGTTCACAACTGCCTGAAATCTAAAACTTTCTGAACCCAGAAAGCCAGGCTTAGATTTCCCCTTTTCTTGTTTTGACTTTTTCGGTGCAAAGTTATCCATTTTTTTTAATACAACAGATTCCACAAGTCTCACAGAATTTTAACTCGCTAACGCTCGTTACTTTTTCTCACACAGAATTTCACAATATCACACAGATTTTTGTTCGCTGACGCTCATTTACCAAAGGTTTTTTGCTATTGGTATTGATTTTATTATGCTTAAATCGTAGTTGACCTCAATCATTTTACGATAATTTAGATAGGTGTTGAAGAAGTCTTCGATAGAAATGAGTTTACTGTTGTTTTCTGAATTGAAATCAGAGAAAAAGGCGACCATCTGATCTAAAAGGAAAACCAGATAATAACGCAAATTACTTGTGATGTTTTCGATATCCTGTTTTATTCCCGCTTCATGAATGAGAACGTTTCGTAAATTGTAAATGCGCGTGATGTGACGCTCTAAATTGTGAATATGATTGATGTAGTATAACTTACGTTTATCGGTATGGCCCAACAGTCTAGATTTCATTTTTTTCAACTTGTACTTCCAAATCAGAGGGAGAGTTGGATCATCTGCAATGGCATCTAAACTTGTCTCAGATTCCCAAATGTCGTATTGCAAATCAATGTGGCCATCTGTGACCAATTTGGATTTTAAATAATCCATATTTCTCTTCATGTAAGAACATGCAAGAACATTGACCAAATTTGTTTTTAGACGAGTGAATGTGTTATCGTCAGTCTGAGGCGATGAAAAGATAAACTCCAAAGCAATCCAATAGTTGATAAAACGTTGCTCAAGTTCGGTGTCTTGATCTCCATAGTTTAAGTGTCGTATGGCTGATTTCAACCTTTCCTTTACGCCATTCTCAATATTTTTTATCTCGTAGAGTTTATTTATTTTTTCAGACAAAACGATTGATAACTGATAATCGTTTTTTGGAACCCCATCCATGATATAATTGGTTGGTTCCATTGTCGCCCAGTATTGTATCCTTGCTTTTCTAACACCAGGGCGTTTTCAGGCATCTTAATGGTGTTGATATTATAACCTAAATGCAGGTTGTCAATCATCGTCAGCATTTGATCTCTTGAGATCTTTAGAGCCGAGTACTTATCCTTTGCTTTTATGCAATTAGTGTAATAATGGTATTGTTCTTCCGAATTTGCAAGATACTTTTTAAATTTGCTTTTTACGAAGTCATTGATTGCTCTGTTGTCTTCGACCAGAGATTTCAATCCTAATTGTTCTAAATTGACCCCTTCACAACCTATGATTAAAACTTTCCAAATAATGATATAATCGCGATTATTTAGTTTTGCAATGTTTTCAAACTGTTTGAAAAAAGCAGCAAATCCATCTTTTGATCGAGATTTTAACAGAGTATATAAAGCTTGTTTTGTATATCCCTCGAAGACTAGTTGGACACAAATAGCCGAAAGATATTTGTCTATCCGCTCCAATGTTGGGATTGTTTGATCATCGGGTATCTCATTATCTTGAAATATAATAGCCTTTAAGTTTAATATCAGATTTTTCAAATAACAGTTTCTGTTTCTGTCAATGCACTGGTTTAAACAAAACAGCACCCTGCTGTCGATTTTGTTGTTGGGATGCTTTTCTGTTGACTTAAGAAGCACTCCGATTTCTTGGAGAAGTAAATCTTTGGAAAAAACATCAAAAACCAAACAATCATCAGTCTTCAACAAATCCACACATTCTTCTCCTAATATGCGAACCGTATCAAACGTTTTAACCTTAAATTCTTTCCATCTTTCAACAACATCTCTTAATTCAATCAATGAAGTATATGCATTGTGACATCTTTGTCTATAAGAGTCAATCGTCTCTTTATGAAGTATTTCGATAAGTCTGTCTTCAAAAAATCTTTTTAAATCTTCGTTATTCATAGCATGATTTTTTAATATTGCAAAAATAATATTTTTTTCTTGCCGATTAAAAAAAAATGTATCTTTGCACCGATTTTCACAATGCATATTATTGAGACATAAAGGGAGTGTATCTTTCTTTATCAGGAGAACATCAGTTCCGCAGAACGATCTACCTCCCTTCCTACTAAGGCATCGCGACAGCGATGCCTTTTGATTGTAGGCTACAGAAGCGCTTTAGCGCGAGCTTATCTGTGAAATCTGTGTGACATGATAAGCGAAGCGCTTTAGCGCGAGCTAAATAGGGATTGTCGTTTAATTCTTTCTTTTTGATCTTATCAGTCGCTCGTGAACGGATTGGTTCTTTTTGATTACAAAACCGAAAATCTTGGAATTTTGAGGGAACTTCTTTCTGGCGACAAAAAACATTTTTTTCAAATACTTGTTTGTCAGATCTTCCTACTGCTGGTTTATATTTTAACACTCCCTATTTGAAGTCCATCAGCTTATTCAGAAAATTCGCCATTGATTTCAACTTCTCGCGGGATATCTCATCAATACCTTCAGGGTCAAAGTGCATCACATCGTTTCGTATGTTACGTACATCATCAAACATCTGCACAAAAATACTTCTGTCCACAGTTTTCAACCCAATCCGCTCCCAATATTTAGGATTTTCAAACAGCCTCTGATACTCACCAAAAGTCAAATCATCAATGGCATTTACCTCTCTGCCTTCTTCTTGACATATCTTTTGTAAATCTTCCAACAATATCTTTTCATCAAGCAAGTGGCGAACCTGATTCTCTATTTGCTCTAACATCACAAATGGTTCTGTCCATGTCAGAAATTGAGAAGATACATCTGCCGATGTCACTATTCCGCATGGGCTACCGTCGTTTTCAACTACTATGATAAAATCATTGCGGTAAATCTCTCGTATAGCTAGCACAAGAGGCATATCACGTTTAAACATCTCTATGCTCTCTCGCTTATAGTCCTTCACTTCGTCGGTATCTACACCTCTAGTCCTTGCTTCGCCTATTGTTTCCCATGAAATGTAGCCGACAACCTTGCGTGGACCTCCCATCACAGGAAGTTGTGAATAATTATTCATCATCATCAAAGTTATAGCCTTCGTCAGTTTGTCACCATTGTCAACGGTAGTTGGTTTGTATTAGCAGCCTTCAACAGTCCTATGCGCTTAATAGGATCTTCCCTGCGTCTTTTCTTGGCTTTCGGCTTTGGACGCAACTCTATCTCATTGTCAACCCATACCTCAAGATAATGTGGTTCAACTTCCAAGTCATTTTCTTCCAAAAACCTGTCTATCAATTCACATGCACCAGGTGAACGCCTCGCATACCCAACTGCGGCCACAAGCGTTCTGGGTGTAATCATTTTGGTTGAATTGGTTTCCTTTATTTCTTTGGCTAACGATTCAAGTGTAGTCATAACACAACTTTGTTTATTGTTCCATCAAACTATTTCTATAATACTCGCCTTGTCCAATTGGGTGAAAAGTCCTCATTAATCTCTTTCTCAAATTCTATAATTCTTGATGAAATTTTTCATCTTCTTCCAGCGGATGATAGGCCCCATCCCTACTTTCGTACAGCACAGAACCACTCTCGAGGCACTCCAACGAATGCCAGCGTTCTTTCTCAACATTCAACATCTGCAAATCACCATTAGCATCAAGCACTACACGCTCTGTTTCATTGCCATTGTCATCGTAGAAAATCCAACGAATCTTTCCACGAATAATAACAACGGTTTCAGAAATAACATGATGCCTGTGTACTGGGATCACCGTCCATGGCTCTAATGCATTAGCATACGCTGGGAGTTGTCCTCTGGAGTATTTTGCAGGTCGAATGCCTGGTGCAAGCGGGGCGACTCTTGGGCACTCTTTGTCTGGGCTTTTTCACACCTGATTATCGCACACAAATCCATCCCCCCCACATCCGACCACGTGGAAGCCCCACAGGGTAAAAGGTTTCAAAAACCTGAAAATCAAATGCTTATGAACCCAAAAGAATATGTATGGTTTTCACCCGTCATTATTTCAAGAGACTGCAAAGATAAACATTTTTTCTTCGTTTCAAACATGAGATGTTGCACTACAAAGTTGGCGGCTTAGCGATTAACAAGCAAAAAAAAGCAGGATCACTCCTGCTAGTTTATATATTGGAATTAAGAATTTTAGAGTGAGGGATTCGAACCCTCGAACCTTTTCAGGCTGCCTGATTATAAGTCAGGTGCAATAAGCCACTCTGCCAACTCTCCGTAGTAACATTGATTTTGACATAAAAACACCAAAATCATCCTCCTCGGAAAGGATTATATTTGCTTACAGCCTATATTATTCAACTATCGCACTCTTTATCGTATCCACGATGTACTTCACATCCTCGTCCTTCACGTACGGACCCGCAGGCAAGCACATGCCCACTTTGAACAAAGCCTCAGAGACGCCATTCACATACGCCACGCTACTTTCAGAAGTCACTACAGAAAACTCCTTCCCTCTTCCTTCTTCCATCTTACCTTTAACCTCTTCCTTCTTCCCTCTTAAATACACCGGCTGCTTGTGCATCGGTTTCCACAACGGACGGGCTTCCACGCCAGCTTGGTCCATAAACACCCGCAATGCCTCCACATTGTCGTTGGGCTGGCAATCGGTGGTTGCGCTGTCTGCCACATGAATCACACCGGCGGCGCCGCCCACGGCCCCTTTCACGATGGTCTTGTAGGCGTTCTCCTGACCTTTGATCTTCACCTCAGGGTCAATGGTGATGGTGCAAAGCCAGTAGTTAGAGTCATACTCGCCGGTATCAGGCTGTGAGTGAACGTGTATTCCGGAAACATCGGCCAACAGCTCTTCGTACATCTTCTGCACGTGCTTGTGATGGGTGAGGTGTTCCTCTAAAACCGTCATCTGCCCACGTCCAATACCGGCACAGATATTACTCATACGGTAGTTATACCCTATCTTCTCATGCTGATAGTACGGATAACTTTCGCGGTACTGGGTGGCGTACATCATGATCTCGCGCCACTCATCCTCGTTGGCGGTAATCAGAGCGCCACCGCCAGAGGTGGTAATCATCTTGTTCCCATTGAAGGAGAGCACGCCATACTTGCCAAACGTTCCCAGCACCTGGCCTTTATAGCGTGAACCCATGCCCTCGGCGGCATCTTCCACCACGGGAATGCCATATTTGTCGGCAATCTCCATGATGCGGTCCGCCTTATACGGCATACCGTAGAGTGCCACGGGCACGATGGCTTTGGGATACTTGCCCGTCTTGGCCTTGCGGTCCTTGATGGCCTCCTCCAGCAACTCAGGGTCGATGTTCCAGGTGTCGGGCTCGGAGTCCACCAACACAGGAGTAGCCCCGAGGTAAGTCACAGGATGTGTGGAGGCGCAGAACGTGAAACTCTGCACAATCACCTCATCGCCGTGGCAAACGCCGCAGTTCAGCAGCCCCAGATGCACGGCGGCGGTGCCGGAGGAGAGGGCCACGACACGCTTGTTCTGGCCACAAAATTCCTCCAAGTCTTTTTCGAAGCCGTTCACGTTAGGTCCAAGGGGCACCACCCAGTTGGTGTCGAAGGCTTCCTGGATATATTTCTGTTCAAGTCCCGCTTCTGACATGTGCGCGAGACAGAGGTAGATGCGTTTGTTTGACATAGTATTTATTGTTTTCTAAATTCCAAAAATTCTCCATAATCCCTAATATAGTCTTCCTTCAGATAGACATCCGAGGCCAGCACCATACACACCGCCCCTGAAGAGAAGTCCTCCAAATCACGCCACATTCCAGGTTTAACATATAGGCCTTGGTAGGGACGGTTCAAGAAGAAAGAACGTTTGCATTTGCCATCATCCAACGTAACAGTAAAAGAACCTGATGCTGCAACAATCAGCTGGCTCAACTCTTTGTGCGCATGGGAGCCACGATTCTCTCCACCTGGTACATCGTAAAGATAATAGACTCGTTTAACGTCAAAAGGCAACGTTTCACCGTTTTCCACTACGGTGAGGTTGCCCTTGCGGTCGCTGTGATGGCGGTCAAGTTCCACCATCGTGCAATCAAAAACATTAAATTTTTCCATCCTTTTTAAGTTTTAGAAAGTCGCCGTACTCTCGAATGTAATCATTTTCATCGTAATGCTCTGAACCAAACTCCAAAGCGAGGGAGTTGGTGGAAAAATTCTCCATTTCGCGCCATAAACCCGCAGGAACAAATAAGCCATAGTAGGAACGGTTCAGGGTAAATGTTTTCTTTTCGCTACCATCATCTACCACCACATCAAAGGCACCAGAGAGCGCAATCACAAATTCTTGATTCTCACGAAAGGCATGGCCTCCACGAGCTTCACCTCCTGGCACATCGTAAATCCAGTAGGTGCGCTTGATCTCAAAAGGAATATGGTTGTTCTGCTCCGCAAAAGAGAGATTGCCACGAGCGTCTAAGAACTTTGGTAATTCTATTATTTTGACATCTTTTACTGTTGCCATATTTTTAGCATTATTCCATATAGCGGAAAGAATCCGAATCAATTTCCGCCTTTTTCTCGTCAATAACCTTCAACAAATACTGTCCGTATTGATTTTTGAGCATCGGTTGTGCGATTTCGCGCATACGATCTTCTGAAATCCAGCCATTGCGGTAAGCGATACCTTCGAGGCAGGCTACTTTCAAGCCTTGGCGCTTTTCAATCACCTCCACGAAGGTTGAGGCTTCCGAAAGGGAGTCGTGTGTACCCGTATCCAACCAAGCGAAACCACGACCAAACACCTGCACTTTCAGTTCGCCGTCCTTCAAGAACTCTTGGTTCACAGTGGTAATTTCGAGTTCACCACGAGCAGAAGGCTTGATAGTCTTTGCTACATTCACCACCTTATTGGGATAGAAGTACAATCCTACGACAGCATAGTTGCTTTTGGGATCCTTCGGTTTTTCTTCTATTGAGAGGCAGTTGCCTTGCTTATCGAACTCCGCCACGCCGTAACGCTCTGGATCTGAGACCCAATAACCGAACACAGTAGCTTTTTTGTTCTCCTCGGCATCCTTCACGGCGTTGCGCAACAATTGTGTGAAACCCGAACCATAGAAGATGTTGTCGCCCAACACCAAGCATGCGCTATCATTGCCGATAAACTTCTCGCCAATGATGAAAGCCTGTGCCAAACCATCAGGTGAGGGCTGCTCAGCATACTCAAAATTCACGCCATAGTCAGAACCATCGCCCAACAAACGTTTGAAACCGGGCAGGTCATACGGAGTAGAGATAATCAGAATATCCCTAATGCCGGCCAGCATGAGTGCCGAGATGGGATAATAGACCATCGGTTTGTCGTAAATGGGAAGAAGCTGTTTACTTACCCCCTTGGTAATGGGGTACAATCTTGTGCCGGAGCCTCCGGCGAGAACTATTCCTTTCATATTATTGATTTTATTAACTTCCTGAAACTTGGAATATGGATCTATCGACCCTTTGATTTTAAATCACTTTCCTTATGACCAAAACAAACACCTGCAGAACTACCAATACCATTCAGAATACTCTTAATCACACTACAGCTTCCCAAGTAGGTAGTTCTTAATGTATTGCGTGTCAAAATCCTTCAAATTCCTTCCTTTTGCTCTAATATTTTCATCAAACCATTTGTCGTACATATCAATAATATTCGTGCATACCGAGCACTCAATATCAAACATTTTAGCTAAAGCCTCATACACAACCAAACCTGTCGGAATGTCTTCCGTTAGATAACGCAATTGTGGCACTGAATTGCTTTGGTAGGTCGGAGTTCTGCCTATTGCGGAGCTAAGGCTTTCAGATTCCTGTCGAACCACACCGTATGTAATATCAAGCCAATGCTGTGACGAAAGCACACAGCTATCAAGAAATTCAGTAAATTCCTTGCGAATATGACGAAGAATGTCAATATCATCAGAACTCTCTTCCTCTAAAGCACGAAGAGCATTGGTTAGTTTACGCCAAATGTCTTCGCGGGAACGTTCTTTCAAGCCAAAGGTTTGCAATCCGAGTTTATGGGCTATTTGCAAACGCACTTGGTCTATTTGTTCTAAGACATATCCTACTTGTGGTTTTGCGGCAATACCATCCATATAAAAGGAGAACACCTCGCCAGTTGACTCACGACGCTCAATTTCATTAATGTTTAGCATATAGGTAGCACAATGGAACACTGCTCCAATATTATTCAGCGTTGTCAAGGCCGGAATACGTGTCAAAGCCGCCTGCGGGAACAATTCACGCATCATATTAACATGATTGTGATTAATTTCTCCTTCAAGCGATGCTATAAACGTTCTCTTTCTACGCTTAATCAAGGCTGTGCCAAGTTTTGGTGCTTTGCAACTATATGGACATGTAGAAAGACATATTATCGGGTATTTCTCACCAAGTACTCGCCACATATAAGGCGACGATACAGAACGTGACGGTGAAAGTACGATGGGTGTTCCATTCGCAGTTATACCGGCAGTACACATCTCTCGCACTGCCTCCTCTTGGTAATTCGAAGGCAAAGATATGATAATAATGTCAGCCTTGTCAACTAATTCCTGTACATCAGTTGTCACAGTACTACCACCCAATTGAACGAAATGGGATTCCTCATGGTTGGCATTCTCAGGACGTTCAAGATATATACCCCCCGACGAACGTATAGCATCTATCACTGCTTGACCATGTGGTGAAGGGCGGTTGTATCCAACAACTTGATAGCCTCGCGAAAGCATATCAGCAAAATAAGCATGGCCACTTTGAGAGGCTAATCCATAAATACCAATTGTCATATCAACTGTTTAAAGTAGAAACATAACCAAATGAACGGTTCTGGTTTAAACCATCAATAGCATTCATTTGACCATTAGTTAATGTAAAATCGAAAATTTCAGTATTCTCTTTAATATGAACAGGGTTCGAGCTTCGTGGCACTGCAATAACATTTTGCTGAACAATCCAACGCAAAACTATTTGCTCGATAGTTTTATTGTGACACTCAGCTATTTGTTTTAATATAGAATTATCATTCCACTCCTGTATCACATCACCGTGTGCAAAAGGAGAACGAGCCTCTAAAACAATATTGTTTTGATTACAAAAACTAATCAATTCCTTTTGTGAATAATACGGATGAATCTCTGCTTGCAATAACATTGGATATTCACCAACTTTTACTTTCAGTTGTTCAAGTTGTTCGATTCCAAAGTTACAAACACCAATTACTTTTACCATTTTGCGGTCACGTAAGAACATTAGTTGTTCATAAAATCTTTCGTAATCACGCATTACACTATGTAGCAGAAACACATCTATTGAATCTTTCTGCAACCTTTTACACGAATTTTTATATGCCTTCTGTACTGATTCTTTGTCAAGCCAAAGCCATTTCTTACTACCTAACAATTGTTTTGCACAGACCTTTGATTGAAGCACAACATTTTCCACATTGGTGCATTTCAACATTTGCCCAATCGCTGCCTCATTTTGATACTTAAAGGCGGTGTCAAAATATTTGCCACCAGCATCTAAAAATGCCGTTATTGATTCGCTTAACACTTCACCGTGCTGGGAAAAAGTACCAAGTCCAACCAAAGGCAGTTTGGTTTCACCTACACTTATGTATTCCATAATTATTCTAAAGCAATGCTCCTCCGTCGCAAACAATAGTCTGTCCAATTATTCCACTGGCAGCATCACTACAAAGGAAATAAGCCAATTCAGCAATTTCTTCAGGAATTATGATTCTTGTATTGGCAGAATGCTCATCATAAGCATTTTTCGACACGTCTTGATAATTGATAGAGCTAGCACAATAACCAGGAGCTATAGCATTTACAATAATATTCTTTTTCGCATATTCTTTTGCAAAACCTCTTGTTATTGCATCAACAGCACTTTTAGAAATAAAATATGGATTAGTACTTGATTGTTGGGCATTGATTGATGAAATATTCAAAATTTTACCTCCCCGTTCACCATTATTTTTTTCATAGTAACCAACAAGATACTTACAAATCACATAAATTGATGTCTGGTTTGTGGCAACAACCCGTTTATAATATTCTATATCTGTTGAACGATGGTCAAGTAATGCTGCATTATTGATGAAAATATCTATACCACCAAGTTCTTGGTCAATATTCTCAAAATGTGAATTTATGTTCTCAATATCAGAGACATCCCATCTATAAGTATGGATACGATCACTATTGATGCTATCTTTTGCCTTGCCGAGTTTATCTTCCTTTCTGCTGATAATCAACACGTTACCACCACCCCCTACAAATTTTTTTGCCATTGCCAAGCCTATCCCATCGCTTCCTCCAGTAATGACAATATTTTTCCCTTTATAAATTTCAGAATAGTTGATTTGGGAAATGGCAAGTTTGGCCACGCCACCTCTTCGCCAAAACTTAATATATTTGAAAAACTGAAGTATCAGATACAAAAACTTTCTCATTATGTAAATAATTAAAGATACGACTTCAGGATTTCATATTTTGGCACCCCGTCGCAAATCTGTGTGCATTGACCTGGACAGAAATTGCCTTCAATCAACTCAAAGCCATTGGGCGTGATAACTACATCCCATCCCACATATCGGGCATTAGGCATCACTTGACAAACACCTTTGATATAGTCTTCAAGCTGGTCGATATATGGAAGTTTATAGCCACGCAATTTGATACCGCTTGCAGGGTGGACCTCGTACCAAATACCTTTCGGATTGTATCCGGCATTGTCAATACATCCTGTCTTTACATCCACATGGCACATCATTCCTCCACTGTGACAATTGCTGACAATGGTTTTGGTGCTGCCCACCATAAACAAGACATTTAACAGATGGAAACCACCTCTGCTATCTAAGCAAGTTTCCACCCTTAATGTGTTCACAGAATCAGGATTAACACGAGCCACGTCAGGATGATTGACAATGATTTCCTCAATCATATAGTGATTGCCTTTCTTGACATCTGCTATTATAGCGTCAATATCGTCCTTGGTTTTCACTCCAACGCCTATGCCCCATGTGGAAGAAATAGGTTTAATGATGACACGACCTTGTTTCTCAATAAACTCGCGAATCCGTTCTGGTGTTGCATCCTCGGTATAGAGCCAGGCACGGGTAACATATTTGGCAAAACGTTTACTGAAGAGATTTTTCTTTGCCAACACCTCACGAGCCTCATCATCGTAAAAGTTTTTCATAAACAAACGCTTGTTGCCCTGCGTCACATATTTGGCTCTTTCCTCATCGTTTTTGGAATAGAAAGCCAATGAAATATAGTCGTCACTCAAAGCACCAAACTTTCTGATGCAATGGATACTATCAATCCAATATTTGAATTTGTGTTTGTTATAGGGGGGGGGCAACAAACTCATTGCCTGCCAATTAGCTTTGGCTTCTTTGATAATTCTACCGATACCGTTCATATTGCATATTTTTTTAATCGTTCTTTTTCAGTTATTATTCTTGGGTTATTATAGTCATCCACCACATTGATCATGCCATACTTCATCGGTTTGGTGATGAAGTCACCTCTATATTTGGAGTTGATGATGCCAGGGGCTGACATGTATTTCTTCTCGATTGATGAGGCTATCACATCCTCATCACCCAAATACTGGGCTATAGCCTCAAGCGGACAAGGCAGATATTTTGGGTTCAGCTTGGCAATCTCGTTAACCAACCACGTACTTTCCTTTATCAAATAGTTGCGACGCTCGGTAACAATCGGCACATTCACCTCTTTCATAATGTCAGCCTTGTGTTGCCGGAATATCTTCACAGCACGGCGGATCAAGCGCGAACTGTCGATAATGTCAGCCGGACGTGCCGCATAGTTGGCCTCACAATAGCTCACAATGTGGATGATATGCGGATCCATGCACATTTGCAAGAAGGTGCTACGTGCCAACTGCCACTTGGCAAGGTTCATGTCGGCACTCAACGACTCAATACCCGTGCGCGTTTCACGGAATATCGGAGCTGGATTGCGTCGGCCAAGAGAAATGCGACGAGCCATCTCCATTCCTGCCGACATTTTTGCCAAGTCGGCATAGTCGCCAGTCTCTTTCGGTTTGTTGAACTGCATCTGCAACACCATATTCTCAACACCACACATAGTCATAACAGCACTAACCAAAGCATAGCTGGTAACGATAATCGTGTCATGTGCCCAACGAGAAGACCATTGGTTTGGATCGTTCATCTCAACAGGAATACCACATTTTGCCAATTCACGCACGCAAGCAAAATGCTCTTTAATATTGGGGCGAACCAATGCCGGTCCTCGACCGTCCAATTCGTTAAACCAATATAGCGGCACGGCTTGGTGAACACCTTTCAACATACCAGCATCAAGGCACTGATGCACAAAACCCACCAAATCGCTCACATGGCAATAGGGTTTAACACCAGGAAAATTGCCGTGACGCGAGGCTTGATACAAGGCCACCAAATCGGCAAAATCCTTGTATGGCACACCTCCGTCGTTTTTCAACTGCTCGAACATCTCAGGATGCCCGAAATAGCGTTGTGACAGGTCACTAGAACCCAAAGATACCTCATCCAACACACGTGCTTCAGCCAGTTGCTTGATACCCTCAACAGTTGGTTTGATTGTTTTGTCTGGAATACCAAAATGGCTTCTCAGCACAGGCAAATCTGATTCGCAGATACGTGTAATGTAGTCGCTACAAGCTTTCACGGAAGGTATAGGCAATGGTGGCTCGTTCTTATAGTCATCACCATGCACTGCTTCATCGGCCAATTGGTTGAAAATCTCTATGCCTTTCGGCACAAGCTCCTCATACACCTTTTGGATAATTGCCTTACGATTATGTTTGATTTCGAAATAATCGACCGTCTCGGTTACACGTTCCAACACATTGGGCGAAGCTTGGCAGAGGATCACTGGCAGGGGCAATTCGCTTATTTTGTCCTTCAGAATCTGAATGGTTTTGGGCAATCCAGCAAACTGAATTTTCACATCGTCAGTATCCTTAATCAGCCCAGTGTTGGCAAAATAGCTGACTACCTTAAACAACTCCCTGATGGCCACCTCTTCATTCTGCCGATAACTCAACCCAATGAAATGAGGCTTGTATTTGTCGATGGCCTCGTAAAAGTCGGTGTAGTCTAAAGAAGGAGGAAGGATATAACTCTCTACCCCACCCAATGCCGCTATCTTGCTGGCATTGTGTAACCCCTCGGTGTGAGGGTCATTGGCCAGAGTGGTCGCTACAAAAAAACGATTTCTCATTTTACATTCAAATAATCGGAGTGAATCTCACGAACTTTATCAGATATGAACATTTCATTCCCTTTGGTGTCAAGTACCGACACTTTACGGATTATTTCTTCAATTGTTTCGTTAAGTATCGTTTTATCCTTGGCAACAATACTTATACGGCTCAGTAAAGACAATGTTGTTCCTACTTTCTCTGTTGTTATTTCATCGCCCACCTGATGTAATTGCGATACAGCATACACTTGCGGCAAAGACTTAATCTCATCAACACCCATAATTTTTGCAATTGTACCTGCACGGAGTGGTATTGTAACAGACCCCATAGCATAACCATTTAACCAAGGGTCGATACGGTTGCGCTCTTCCTCCCCACACATGCTACCGGTCAAAGCATAGCGCACTAACATACGTAGTTCGTTGGCACCAGTGGCAATCTCAGTCATGTTATAGGTCTGCCCACCACTTAAACGAAGTCCCATTTCATAAAAATAGACACCTTCGTCTGTGAAGAACGATTCCATAAATAGAGCACCATTGCAGACACCTACACCTTTGAACATTCGCTTAACTTTCTCGTCCAGGTTGTCAATATAGTACTGGGTATGATTCGAAGGATAGAATGCCGCAGCTGTGATCAAGGCTTTTCCATTATTGTCATCAAGCACATAGCGATCACCTACAGCCTGAAGATACAACTCACCATCAACTGCCACATATCTTACACTCATACTTGTACCACCATTACGGATGTATTTCTCAATGATCACATGATTCGAAGGTGAATAACTGAGCGCATTTTCCAACGCTTTTGGATAGTCGGCTGCATTGTCACAATAGGTAATGCCACGAGCACCACTGTTGTCAACAGGCTTCAAAATAACAGCATTCTTCTTGGAAAGTGTGCTAGGGTCAAAAGTTTCCACATCATATTGTGGCACTGTCGGCACACCATATTCGGCACACATCTTTTTGAACTTGGCCTTGTCAAAACCTTTTTCAAAAGCTTCACGACTAGCATAGAATGGTAAGCCATTAATTTCGCACAAATGCTGATACGGCAACAGATAATTGTCAGTAAACGAGGTGAACACGCCATTTACGCCATTTTCTTTAATCTTTGCTGAAAGCGTATCGTAGTCATTGATAGAAATATCCCAGTGCTCATCAGCCAATAGTTTTGCAGGAGAGCGATGTGTGTCATAATAATCGGTGACGATGACGTAAGCGCCCATGGAATGAGCCATATTGACAATATCTCTTGATGTCGCTCCACCACCAAGTACAAGCAGTTTTTTCCCTTCCAACTCTTTCATCATCTTAAAATTTAGGTTGTTGTTCAAAAACATCTTCACTTTCCAGCACTATCGGCTCCACATCAACATCACGGAGGAAGACATAGGGCTTGTCGTAATGATGATATTGGTCGCGCTCAATGCGGTCGGCATTGCCGTCTTCCATAATAGTCATAGTGTCACTAATAAGATCGAAGCCCACTCGAGTCATCACACCAGTATAGGCCATGTGGCGGATGTTAACCTCAGTCACTTTCAAGTTACCATTTTTATCCTCTTTCAGGTCAAAACTTAAAATGCCGTGAGCGGGCACTTGCAACTTATTGCACAGATACTTGATACAGTCATCGCAAAACTTGTTGATGTGATCCTCGTTCAAAAAACGTGCAAAATGGGTGTTGCCCGTCACATGACTCGGTGCAGTATTAGCCATCACATATTCGGCACACTCCAAAGCGGCACCCTTCACATATTCGTTGTTGTAGTAGAGCATCTGGTTGGCCAAGTGGCGCCCCGTGAGGAATTCGCTCACGGTAAACTCCTCAATACGGCTGTTAATGAAGAGCCACGATTTGTAGCTATCCAAATTGTCTAATCTCAAAGAGCCAAGTCCACCAGTACCTTCCGTGGCACGAATCCAGCAGGGAAATCCAATTTCATGCTCCACATCATCAAAACGCGGATTACTTTGCGTCACCTTGATGGTCTTTGGGATGAAGTCAGTACCTTCAAGCAAAGAAGCCATAATAGCCTTGTCACGCAACGACTCTGAAAGCAGCTTGCAACCCATGAAAGTCTCCACAGGGAACTTTCCGTGCTTCTCATAATAGGCTCCCCACTCCACTATCTCGGCTTCTGGCTGCACAAAAGCATAATCGATGTGCTTTGCGGCAACCAATCGTTCGATAAACGGGAAATATTCGGGGCTGTCGCAACGCGGACAGACGAAATATTCGTCAACCAACTTCTTCCCCTTAGTGTACATAAAAAAGCCCATGGCTTTTTTGTCGATATCAATGCCTATGATGTAGTACTGCGGGTACTTCTCACGAATCACGGTGGCGATACTGCGAGGAGTTAATCCACCAATTCCTGTAATAAGTAAGGTTTTCATTATTGTATTGTTTCAATTATTCTTTTCATATCAGCGATACCATAGCGTTGATCGCAAATGAGCGACAGCTCAGTATCAAATATTCGGTTCACTCTCATCTCAGAAGTGATAAGCTTGTTCTTAGGCCAATGGATAGGACAATAGATTTGTGCCTCTATCAGTTTTTTGCGGACAGTATTGCGATGCTCAATGGTGTCGAAAAAGACTGGCACAAACAGCGGCACAACCTTATTGGTTAATTCACCAATAAATCGCACATTTTTCAGATTCTCGTGCAAATATTGGGCATTCTCTCCGCGTTTGTGTCGCATTGCATCAATATCCTCCGTTTTATACAAGCCATACGATAAATCATCCATTTCGTAATTTTGGTAATCTTCTACCAGATGATGTCCAAACTCACCATAGAGGTTCAAAAACGTTTGCTTTTCAACACTCAGATCTCCTTCAATGAATGCTTTTTTCAACCGCATAGCCTGTTCCTTACAATCTAAATGAAGATAAGGCTTCAACCGACATTCATTTACACCATTTACTACAGCACCAGCAACAACACCCATCCATTTACGGATGCTTGCAAAAGTGTAATCGGCTTCAATCTCATCATCAATCAAGAAAGAATGAGTTCTGTCATAAATTATAGTTGCGCCTTTTTCTTTGAAATGGAGAATAATTTCTTTATTAACTGTGGTTTCGTAACCAAAATAATTGCTTACGTAGAAAATGTCCGTTGGAGTATCTGTATCAATATTGTAATGCAAGTTGCCGTCAAAACTCATGTCGTAAAAATCCACTTGGATGCCACGATTTAGAAACGGATCAACCATCGAATCGCAACACCAAGCTGGAAGATACGCCTTGTTAATTGGTTTCGACTTGATAATATCCTGAATAATCAAATCGATAGCCGTTCTCCCTGAAAGCACATAGCGCCCATTCCTCTCATGGAACAATGCTGCAGGATCACGCTCTAACCAAAACTCACTGCCTATTTCTCTCATTTTTGAAGATACTTACTTGGTTTGGTGCGTCCTGATTTGCGATAAGCATTTTCAATTAAGTCATAACGACCCTCTGCAGCCCACTGTCCCTCACGATAATCGTAGAAACTATTGCCTGCACGGGCACCCTCTCCAACACTTTCGTGTTTTAACACTTTGTATATTGTAAGGAAGAATACCTTAATATCCAACCATAGCGTTAAATTTCTTACATAATACAGATCACAATCCATTTTATGTTCCCATGTAATGTCCATACGGCCATTCACCTGAGCCCACCCTGAAATACCTGGGCGAACATCGTGTCGGTGTTTTTCCTCATCATTAAAATAACACATATACACAGGAGGAAGTGGACGTGGACCTATAAATGCCATGTCACCTTTGAGAATATTAATAAGTTGTGGCAACTCATCAATACTGGTTTTGCGAACAAAACGCCCCACTTTAGTCAGACGCTGTTTGTCTGGCAAAAGATTACCATTAGCATCTCGTTCATCAGTCATTGACTTAAACTTGATAATCTTGAAAGGCTTTTCTCCTTTACCAATACGAGTTTGGTAAAAAAATGCTCCTGCTCCTTTGTTAGCAAAATGCAACCATAGAGTGACAAAAATAAAAAGTGGCGACAAGAAGATGACCGCCAGTAACGCTCCCATGAAGCCGATAATACGTTTAAAAAAGTATTTGTACATGACTATCTATTCAATTTATAACAAACTGTACTAAACACCCTTATTTAATGATAGTTGCATTATTGATCATTAACAGCATTTTCTATAACCTTCAACTCTTCAGCTGCAAGAACTTTGTAATCAAATTTCTTGGATACGTCACGCACTCTGGTACACATCGCCTCGTAATCGTCTTGCGGTTGCTCTATCAATCTGCGAATTTCTTCAGCAAATTCCTGAGGTGTTGTCATATTCTTTGAGACCCCTAAATTGTTGTCAGCTATAACATTATCATAACTAATATTAATGTTGCATACGATAGGCTTACCAGCTGCAAGATACTGAAACATTTTACCAGAACTAACCCCCCACTTTCCAAAATCTTTTTCATAATTCATCACATTCACAGTTGCTTGGCTTACGACCCATGCACATTCCTCCAAGGGTATCCGAGTTTCCTTGAATACCACGTTATTGATTTGGTTATCTTTTACATACTGTTCTAAGTCAGGTCGATATGCTCCATTACCATAAATAAAGAAGCGATAATTAGGCATATCTTGCAACAATGACGCAGCTTCTATCAAGGTCTTTACTTTATTGGCCTTGTTAATTGATCCAAGATAGACAATCTTCTTCAGATTTGGGTTATTCATATCCTCATCTTCACGAGGATATGCAACCTTATTATTGTTAAACTCTTCAAGGTCTATACCATTGTTGATATAATGCAAGTGTGCCGGGTCAATTTTACCACCTTGATCTTTCATCCAACCTTGACGTTTCAGATAATCAAACGCACCCAAGAAAGTAAAGATAATCTCATCGGCTGCATAATAGTAACGTCTCTCAATAGCGTAGGCCATTTTCATAGCTGGGTTGTTTGCTTTAACGAGGCCAAAAGTAACAAAGTCCTCAGGCCAAAGATCCCAAGCCTCTGCAATGTACTTACACTTCAACTTTTTAGCAAGCTTAACGATTGGATAATCAAACGGTGGATGAATGTTATGGAGAATAACATCTGGACACTCAAATTGTTTACGCCCATTCTGAAGTGTTTCAGCAAACTTCCATAACGAATACATTCGCTTCACACCATTACCAATAAAATTAGGCACACGGACATGAACAAAGTGAAAACCATCATACTGGCGCTCTATAAAATTTACACCATTGAATTCAGCGTCGCTTATCTTGGCTGTACGACCTGCATTAAAAGTGACCACTTCATGACCAGCTTCCATGAAATGTTTCGCCAACTTTAAATAACGAGGATTTCCAGCTGTGGCAGGAGTACCAGCATAATAGTTTACTATCCAAATTCTCATAGCTTAGTAGCTTAATTGTTAAAAGCGTTAATGAGGCGAACGACTTCAGCAGCTTCATCTTTTGTAATGGAGGGACCTATAGGTAAACTCAATTCTTCATTGGCAATCCGTTCTGTGATAGGAAAGCTCATCTCATTCCACTCATTGTAACATTCCTGTTTATGTGGTGCTATAGGATAGTGAATTACAGTGCCGACCCCATTCTGTTCCAAATAATCGTGCAGTGCATCACGCTTGCCTTCTCCTACTAAAATCGGGAAGAGGTGGTATGCATTTTGCTCGTCGGACAAGCGGTCTGGCAAAGCTATCAATGGATTGTTGATATGGTCGTAATAATAGTTAGCCACCTGCTTGCGATGTGCATTGTCTTCAACCAAGTATTTCAACTTCACGTCCAAAACGGCGGCTTGAATTTCATCTAAACGGCTATTTCGTCCAGTGTATTTGAACACATATTTCTTTGAAGAACCGTAGTTTGCCAAAGTGCGAACTGCCGTGGCCAATTCTTCATCGTTTGTCGTCACAGCACCACCATCACCCAAAGCACCAAGATTTTTCCCTGGATAGAAACTGTGTCCAGCAGCATCACCTATCGAACCAGTGGTCCGACCATCGGTATGCTTGCAACCATGAGCCTGCGCATTATCCTCAATCAGTTTGAGGTTATGCTTTTTGCACAATGCACCAATCTTATCTGTATAGGCATTACGGCCATAAAGGTGAACAATACAGATGGCTTTGGTCTTGGGGGTGATTGCCTTTTCGATAAGGTCATCGTCAATTTCTAAGGTATTCAACTTCGGCTCCACCATCACGGGTTTAAGGCCATTCTCAGTGATAGATAGAATGGTGGCTATATAGGTGTTGGCCGGAACAATCACTTCATCGCCAGGCTGCATCACGTCCAATTCGATATAGGCACGGAAAATCCAAATAAGTGCATCCAGCCCGTTGGCGCAGCCAATGCAGTGTTTAGTGCCGATAAATTTGGCATAATTTGCTTCAAAGCGTTTGTTTTCTTCGCCTTGGAGGTACCAGCCGCTGTTCACCACACGGGTAACGGCCTCGTTGATTTCAGCTCCGTGAAGGGCTGTTACGTCTTTTAAAGAAAGAAAGGGAACTTTCATACTCTTCATTTTATATCAGATAAAACAAGATTTTTTTATTTGTTTAATTGTTCAATATTACTGGTGCGTTAAAATTTGACAATTTAGAATAAAGTTAGTTCTTTGACATTTTGATTGGAATTCAGGTGACTAGGTTTCTCATCGGGAGCCGTCAATAGTTCATTCAAGTCGGTTTTCTCAAATAAGGAGACGCTTACAAGTGTCGCGATTTCCGTGACAGTATAGCTGCTACGGTAAGCCTTTTTCACCCAAGCCAGCAGAAGGTATGCGCAGATGGCCACCCACAGTTGTGTATTGACTG